>Ga0316628_100001730_pt1 | contig 15680 bp, 13 predicted proteins | sample OWC_Aug_M2_C1_D5_FD_207648 | JGI IMG/M metagenome (GOLD analysis project Ga0316628, IMG submission 207648) | Wetland soil microbial communities from Old Woman Creek delta, Ohio, United States - OWC_Aug_M2_C1_D5_C | ecosystem: Environmental > Terrestrial > Soil > Wetlands | place: USA: Ohio... | reverse complement strand
TGTAGGTCGCGATCTCGCCGCCGATGCGGCGCACGGTCGGGCCCCGCACCGGCGGCGCCTGGAGGGGAAGGCTGTCCGCGTAGGCGAGAGGAAGCGCCAGGCTCTCCGGCGATCCAGTGTCGAGATGGACGACCACGGTGCGATCGCCTACAACCACCGGCACGGTCGGAAGGCGCGCGCCAAGGTCGACGCTCAGGACGTCGCGGCCGTTGGGCTCGCCGAGCGAGCCCGGTCCGACCAGCACGCGGCGCGCCGGATAGTCCAGAGTGAGCAGGTTGTCGCCGAAGAGCGCCGCGCTGAGCACTCCGCTGGGCGCGTTCGGCGCCCCGCGCGCCATCGCCCTCAGGTTGACGGCCGGCATGCTCAGCGCCACCTCGGCGCCCCCGACCCCGAGGCGGTCCACGCGCACCAGCGGAACGCGGGCGACGTCGCCGCCGGGGCTGCCCACCAACTGCTCTCCGACTACGGGGAGACCGGCCTGCGCCGCAGCCGCACTGTCGATGACACTGCCTTGTGCCCCGGTATCGAAGATGAAGAAGTGCGGCTCCCCGTTGACGTAGACTTGAACGACGGGCCGGCCTCCGAAGTCCTGCATCGGCATGCTGATCCCGCCGGGAGGAAGAACCAGACGCACGGGCGGGCCTGCGGGTCGCCCCTGGGCTCCCGCGCCTGCCGCCCAGGCGCAGACGAGTATCAGACAGGTGCACGTCACACGGGCGAGGGCGTTCAGCGGCGCGGATGATCGGCTTGTCATCGGGTACCTCCATGGTGGCGCTGTCGCCGCCCGACAAGCGGCGCCAGCACGATGGTGATGGCCTGCGGACGGGCGCGGGCTTCCGAGGAGCGCCGGCGCTCGAAGAGCGCGAACAGGCGCACCAGCGCCTGGTTGACGGCCTGAAGGTCGCCCGGCGCGAGCCAGGCCACGCGGCGCGCGGCCCACAGATTGCGCCGACCGCCCGAGACGACGGCCCCTGACGTGAGCGCCCTGCGGAACTCGCGCAGGGCCGCCCGCGTCATCCCGCCCGCCACCGCCGAGACGGCGGCGACGTTGGCGCGGTCGCCAGGGGCGTAGTGAATGCGGCTTCTGCGCCCTGCCGCGGCGTACTCGGTCCCAGGCCGCCCAACCCCGCGCACCCGCCGCCCCGCCCGCACCAACTCCACACGCTCCAGCGCCCGCAGGTGGTAGTACAGGCGGTCCGAGGGAACGCCGACCGCAGCGGCCAGGCCGGCCACCGAGCAGGGGCCCACAGCCTCCAGCGTGTCGAGCACCAGCTGTCGGAGCGGTGAGGCCAGACTGCGGATCTGGCGGGCGTCACGAACGTGCAGCGTGCCCATGTCGTGGACTCCGTTTCTGAAATACCTGCTGAAATTACAATAAGGGTACGGCCCGCGACCGTCAAGGCCGCCTGGCGCGGCTGCGCCGCCGGGCGGCGCCGCTCGTCCCAGCCGTCGGCCGTGGCGGCTCCGTTCTCGAGCGAGCATACTTCCGTGGAGTCAGGGTCTGACCTATCCAACACGGCGAGAGAGATGGCAGACCATCGGCGAGTGACGGCCTCCGGAGCGCTGCTATTCGCGCTTGGCGTGAGCGAAGGGCTCGCCCAAGGGCAGCCCGCCGAACATCTGGGCGCCGCGAGGGAGCCCGCGTAGCCGTGCTCCCACCCAACCGCCGGCTTCTACCCTACCTGCTGCCGCCGGCAGCGGCCGCGTCCCTGTGGCTGGCCTCTCAGGGCTCCATGGCCCGGGCGGTTGCCCGCGCTGGAGGGAATCCGGCGAGCCATTCACGGCAAGGTCTCTACTTCGGTCTCGAGCCCCCGCACCAGACACCGGTGCTCTTCGCACCCAACCTGGTCTCCACCCGTCGAGAGCACAGCGCCGCCATGTTCGGCGCCGCCGGCACGGAGATCTGGTTCGCGAGGCTGTCCCCGACCGAGATCCTGTTCATCACGCGGAACGGCGGAGCCTGGTCGGAGCCGCGGACGGCGCCGTTCTCCGGCCAATACCCCGACTTGTATCCTTCGCTCACGGCCGACGGCAACCGTCTCTACTTCACCTCCCAGCGACCTCCGTCGCCGGGCGCCCACCCGTTGCCGCGCGGCCAGGGCCTTCTCTGGTTCGTCCGGCGCACGCGAACCGGCTGGTCCGAACCCGAGCGCTTCGACATCGTCACGGACCCGAGGTCGCTCCCGTCCAACGTCTCGGTCGCGGCTAGCGGGAACCTCTATCTCGCGATGCGCGACGTGGACCAACCGGGCCTCTCGCTGGACATCTACCGCGTGAGGTTCGAGAGTGGCCGGTACCTGCGACCCGAGAGGCTGCAGGTCATCAGCAGTCCGACGCCCGACCATTCCCCCTTCGTCGCTCCCGACGAGAGCTATCTCATCTGGTCGTCCTTCCGGGGAGGATACGGGCTCTCCGACCTGTTCATCAGCTTCCGCGCGGCCGACGGCGGCTGGAGCGAGCCCAGGAACCTCGGGCCCAGCGTCAACTCCGGCGCGAAGGACGAGTTCCCCTACGTGACGCCCGACGGGCGGTTCCTCATCTTCAACAGCAACCGCGCCTCCGCTCTCAACGCGCACCCGATCGGGGACGGAGCGGGGAACATCTTCTGGGTCGAGGCCGGGCCGCTGCTCGCGCCGAGACCCTGAGCGGCAGCCCCTTGGCATCTCCCGCCGCACCGTGCGCCCGCTCTTCCGTGCCCCCGTGCGCCCGTGCCCCCGTGCCCCCGTGCCCCCTCCTACAGCCAAAGGTGCTTGTCCTCGTAGAAGTCCACCGGCCCGCCGGGTTCTCCCGCTTGAACGCGCGGAATCGTCGCAGCATGGCCCTGTAGCGGCGGTCGGAGGTGCGGAGCTTCGACCTTTCCCGCGCCGACGCCGTGGACGACGAGGCGTTCAGCCGCGTGATCTGGATGGCCGTCAAGGGTGAGCGCGTGCCCTACCCCGGCGCGCGCCGCATGTCGGCGCTGGAGGCGGTGCGGGGGTGGTAGGCGCGCGCACAAGCAGACCATCAGACCGTCGGACCGTCGGCCTCCACTGCACGGCGGAGGCCAGCACGCTGAACGAGGTCTGGCCGAGGCGGCGCGTGTTCCCCGACCCGGCCTGGCGGCACCTGGACCTGGAGAGCGTGAGATCCGGCGTGCTGGACGCAGCCCGGACGTCAGTGCGGGCTGCTGAGGAGACGGCCCCAGCGGACCGCCGTCAGGAACGGCAGCACCCGCCACGATTCGCGGTCGTACGAGTAGTACACGAACAGCGGCCGCCCGCGGACGGCACGCCGGTCCACGAACCCCCAGTACCGCGAGTCGTAGGAGTTGTCCCGGTTGTCTCCCATCACGAAGAGCTGCCCCTGCGGCACCACGATAGGGCCCCAGTTGTCCCGCGTCGGCCGGTACCCGGCGCGATCCACACCGTCCACCAGGTACTGCAGCTGCCAGTACCGCATCTCGTCGCTGGCCGAGTCGCCCGCGGAGTCCACATGCTGGACGTAGGGCTCGACCTGGCGGACGCCGTTCCGGTACAGCGCTGCGCCGCGCATCTCAAGGGTGTCGCCCGGGACCCCGACCACTCGCTTCACCACCCGGATGCCCGGCTCGGTCTTCGAGTCGAAGATCACGATATCGCCCAGGCGTGGCTCCCGCACCGCGGGCAGCCGTGTGTGGATGAGCGGCAGCTCGGCGCCATAGAGCGCCTTGTTCACGAAGAAGAAATCCCCTATGAGGAGCGTGCGCTCCATGCTCCCCGAGGGGAAGATGTGGAACGACTCCACCACGAGCGTCCGCAGCACGAACCAGATCACCAGTGCGATTGCGATCGACTTGAGCCACTCCCAGGCCCACTTGCGGAACGACCTGGGCTCGTGCTGCGCCGGCTCCCTCCCTGCCTGCTGCTTCCGTTCGCTCATGTGACCTGGGCCCCCCGCGCTGCTCCGGCGTTGGGTCCCCCCCCCCCCCCCCGCCGACCACGAACCTACCCGGGTCGCCGCGCACGATTCCGGCGTCCGCCTCGGGACCCCGACGGCGGGACGGGCCTGAGGCCGGCGCCGGCGTTCCGGCTCTGCCCCCGCGGCGTGCGCGGCAGCACGTACCCGAGCATCATCTCGTGTGAGCTCATCAGGGCGTTCTTCCAGTAGGAGCCGCCGGTGAAGACCGCCACCATTCCGTGCTCCGGCATGACGACGATGGCCTGATCACCCCATCCGGCGGCGGCGAAGGCGTCGGCTCCGTAGGCAGGGCTCTCGCGCCACCAACCGTAGCCGTACCCGGTGTGCCCCATCCACTCACTCGTGGCGAACGAGAGCGCCGCCGCGGCCCGGATCCACTCCGAGGACAGCAGCCGCTCGCCGTTCCACAACCCATCCTGAAGATAGAGCTGCCCCAGCTTGGCGGCGTCGCGCGGCCGGAGGCTGATGTCTCCCGAGGCGTACACGAAGTCGGGTCGCACCATATACCATAGGTAGTCGGTGATTCCCAGCGGGGCGAAGAGGTACCTGTCAGAGAACTCGTCCAAGCGGAGGCCACTGGCCCGCCGAATCACTTCGCCGAGGACGTTGGTCAGACCCCCGTTGTAGTTGAACGCCGTGCCGGGATCCGCGACCATCGGGCGATCGAGCACGAATCGAAGCGGGTCGCCCTCGAAGCTGAACCACCGCGTGAGGTCGCTTCTCGAATCGCCGATCGGGTAGATCGACTCGTCCCACTGGAGACCGGCCGACATGGTGACGAGGTGCCTCAGGGTGATGCCGCTCCTCCTCCCCACATCCAGATCTGCGTACTCAGGGAAGAAGTCGAACACCCTCGCGTCGACGCTCGAGATGAACCCGCGATCGATGGCGATGCCGAGCAGCGTCGCGGTCACGCTCTTCGTCACGGAGGACAGGCAGTGCATCCGGTCGCGGGTGAACTGCACCGGAACCTCGCCGAAGGTCGGGTGGTCCCGTCCGGGGAAGTACTCCTCGAACGCCAAGGCCCCGTCTACCGCGATCACGATGCCGTGGACGAGATGCCCCGGGTTCTGCCGCAGCAACTCCATCATGAGAGTGAGCCGCGCCTCGTCGAGCCCGGCATCCGCCAGCGAGACGGTCGCCCAGCCGTCACCGACCGGCTCCGGCTGGCTGTACACCCAGCGGGCGGTATCCGGCCCCGCGGAGGAGCAGCCCACCGCCAGCACCGCCGCCGCGGCCACTCGCCGCGTCGCCGACATCCTAGAGGGAGACCCGATACCCGGCACCGACGACCAATACCCGGCTGAGCACCTCTGCGGAGGGATCGAGCGCGATGTTCCGAAGTCCGAGCGCGTACTCCACGTCCAGCGTCACCGCACCGGGACCGAGCCGCAGGTCTGCGCCACCACCGAACACCACCCCGTGGTCCGACGACCGGAGGTCGCCCACGCCGGCGGTCCCGCAGTCGACGGCCAGCGACACGCTGCCGCTGAACCGAACGTCACAGTCCGTCTTGATCCGCACGAACCCGCCCGCGTACAGGTGGGGCGTGACCGCGGAGCTCCCGATCGGGATGGCGGCTCTGGCGACGAGCGGAACCTCGACGTACGAAACCCGGAGCACTCCCGTCAGGCCGGCATCCACCTGTCGGGTACCCAGCTGCGCGTAGCGCCCCTCGAGCTGGATCGTCAGCCACGGGGCCACGCCGAGACCGGCGGTCGCCCCCACGGTGAATCCTGAACGCGATCGGTAGGGGATAGCCGGCGCGCCCCCGTCCTCGGTCACACGGGGACTCGACACGTTGGCCGCCCCCCTGAGGCCGACGGCCACCTGGGCGCTTGCCGTCGACGCGGCGCCCAAGGCGAGGATCGCGGTGACTACGAGCGGTCTGTGCATTCGGACTCCTATGGTTTCGTGACGTCTCTTCGGACTGACAGCCCCAGGCTGAGGAACAGCAGGCTGGTGCCCGAACGCCGACTGTCGAGGACGAGTCGATCGCCCTGATGGCTGAGCCCACCCGGCGCCAGATACCGGGCCGTGCCGCCAAGCAGGTACCGGCCCTGCAGGTCGAGAAGGAGGGTCATCGGAGAGCGGCTACCTGCCCTCGCGCCGCCGAATCGAAACAGCCGCAGCTTCAGGCCGCCGCCGACGCCCACGCTCGGCGCCACGCTGGAAAGAAGGGTCTTCGCCCCGTCGCCAGGGACGACCATGACGGCGTCCCCAACCACAATGGGGACGACGCCGCTCCCGCCGGAGTAAGCCTGAGTGAGGAAGTAATGAATGCCGGCCTGGGCCTCGATGTAGGGTGTGAGCCTGGCCATCCGCGGCTGGACGCGGACAACCAAGTGCGCGGTGAGCACGTCGTAGCGATACGTTGCTCCCGCACCAGCCGCGGTTGACCACCCCCGCAACTCGTCGCTGCGGTCCGATCCGTACGTGGCAAACGCCAGCCGGCCGCCCACGGAGACCGCCGTCCCGCGCACAAACCGCGCCCCGTAGAACGACCCACCCCAGGCTGTGCCGTCAATCCCGCTTCCCAGTCCGCCGAGCGGCAGGCCGTTCACGAGGGCGAGCTCGAACTCGGCCCTGTCCTGGCCCCGGGCAGACGCTGGCAGACCCAAGGTCAGGAGCGCACAGACCGAGCACATGCCGAGCGAGCTGATCCTTGTCATGGCGGATCCCTCCGAGCCTCCATCCTCAGTGAGTAGCTGACGGCAGCCGGCCGGCAGTTGGCCGAGCTGCCGCGCTGCACCGCTACGACCCTCGAAGAAGCGCATGCCAGCGAGCTTCCGCTTCCCCCAGAGGGATGCCGTATACCGCTTCGAACGCGGCCAGGATGGCATCGGTCGAGTCGAAGTCGTCCACGGCCCCAAACAGCGACTTGAGCCTGTCGAGGCCGAACTCGGCGATCAGGAACTGCGTGAACGACCCGGCTTGCGCGTAGGTCCGCTCCCACCGCCTGCCGCCAAACCCGTCGTTGGCGACGATGTCCTGCAGAGGGTAGAGGCTTCCGTCAGCGAGCCAGCCGCGGCAGAGAGCGTGAACGGGCGCCCCGATGAAGGGGACTTCCGCGCCGGTGTACGGATTCAGGTTCAGGGCGACCGCGATCCCCTCCGCGAAGAAGTCCGTGGGCCAGCCGATGGCGAACGAGTACACGTGGACGGCCTCGTGTCCTTGCTGCCGCTCCACCGAGTGTACGGCGTAGCCCAGAACGTCCGCCCACGAATCCCAGGGTTGCCCGGTGAGTTCCCGCATATGGGCGTTGTCGAGGTACTTGTAGTACCGGAGCCGTTGGGGCATGGTGATCCCGAGGTAAGGGACCGCCCACTCGTGGAACGCCTGCATGTACGCGGCGTTCACCGAGTCCCCCTCGGCCATGCAGAAGGTTATGTCTGCGGTCTCGATGCACCGACTCAGACGCCGGCTTGACGGACCCGTGGAGTCCGGTCCGAGTCCGCAGGAAACGACGCCAGCGGTGACCAGACCCGACAGCACCGAGCGGCTGAGGATCGTCTTCATCCGGGACCCCGGCGGAGGCCGGTGCGGCTTCGCCGCCTCGGCGCTCTGGCTCGAGACGCTCGCTGGACCGTCGGCGTCAGAGCTCATCGTCGTGATCTCCCCGGATGGAAGCGCCCTTGTCGAGGCTCCGGACACCGGACAACCGTGCACACAGAAGATATACGACAATGTAGAAACGCGGTTTCAATTCAGCACCAGCCTGTCCGAACCCTTCCGGCTCGCCAGTCGCGTCAAGTGACTGCCACTCCTAGAGTTCCCGCGCGTGACGGCACCCGTTCGAGGACGCTCCGCGCTTGAGACAGAGCCGACCCCTCCCTACGCCGGGGCGTGAGTTCGGTCACCCAGCTTGACACAGGCTGCGCGCCAAGTGCGTATGTCTCTATTGTAGAAGTCCTCCAACCTGACAGCCGAGAGAGCGTCCATGCCCAAAGGCGAATACCTGGGTGAATTCGAGCAGTTGGTGATCCTGGCACTGCTGCGCCTGGAGCGGAACGCGTACGGCATGACGGTCCGCCGTGAGCTGGAGAAGACGGCTCAGAGGCCGGTTGCGCTGGGCGCGGTGTACGCGACGCTGGACAGACTGGAGGACAAGGGGCTGGTCGCGTCCTGGCACACCGATCCCGATCCCTCCCGGGGAGGGCATCCGCGCAGGTACTTCAAGGTGGAGCCCGCGGGAGAGCAGGCGCTGGCCAGATCGCGCGCGATAATGCAGCGGATGTGGGACGGCGTAGAGCTTGGCGAGCTCGGCGAGGCGACGTCTTGAGACCACCTCTTCTCGCTGATTGGCTGCTCTCTCGATTCGCACCGCGACGGATTCGCGACGCCGTGCTCGGCGACCTGCACGAGGAGTACGTGCGGTATGCCGTGGCCGAGCGCGGATCCGCCCGGGCGAGGCTGTGGTACTGGAAGCAGGTGCTCGCGGTTCTGTCGCACTACCGGTCCCCGCAGCGCATGCTCTTGCCGTGGGTGCGCGAGGGCGTTGACCGAAACCTCACGGGCTTCGCCCACGCGCTCGTTGCGGTGGCCGGCGGGCTGCGCCAGTCCTGTGGGTCGCTGTGGCGCGATCGCGCGTTCGCCGGCGGCGCGGTCCTGACGCTCGCCGCGGGCATCGGATGCAGCGCAATCGCGTTCACGGTCGTGCGCGGCGTCCTGCTGGGACCGCTCCCGTACGATCGCCCGGAGCGGCTGGTGGAGGTGGGAGGCCACCTGCCCGGCGTCATGGGCCGGGATGTCGCCGCGTCGGCTCCGGAATACCGCGACTACCTGCGGCGGGCCAGGTCGATCGACGGGCTCGCGGCCACGCTGAGTCTGGGCGCGAGCGTGACCGACAGCGGTAGAGCCGTGCCTATCCAGGCCGTCCTCGCGACCCCGAACCTGTTTGCGCTGCTGGGGGTTTCTCCAGCGCTGGGGCGCGACTTCGAGTCTGGCGACCTGCGGGGCACCGTCGGCAACGTGGCGATCATCAGCTACGCCGCGTGGCTGGAGTTCTTCTCCGCCGATCCCCGCGCGCTCGGGAGGACGCTGCGCGTGGATCAGGACCTCATCACGGTGGTTGGGGTCATGGGGCGCGACTTCAAGCACCCCGGAGCCCCTGACGAGCGGCCGGTCCACTTGTGGATGCCGATGGGCGTGGCGGAAGGCAACCTGCTGGACGGTCGCGGCGCGCGGCTCCTCACCCTGCTCGGCAGACTCCGGGACGGCGTCTCTCTGGACCAGAGCCAAGCCGAATTCCGCGGGATCGCGCGGGAGTTGGAGCGATCCCACCCGGACTACTACCCCAGGGGCTCCGGATGGGACGCAGTCGTGATCCCCTTGCAGCGAAAGATCGTGGGCGCCGCTCGAGGCACGCTGTTGCTGTTCGGGGGCGCCGCCAGCCTGGTGCTGCTGCTGGCGTGCGCGAACGTCGCCAACGCCCTCTTGTCTCGTGGGGACCAGGCCCTGCGCTCGGAGCAACGCGCTCCGCGAGCGGTGGCACTGCTGCTGGCGGGCGAGGGTCTCGTGCTTGCCGCCGTCGGGGCCGTCCTCGCGCTCCCGCTGGCGTGGCTCGGAACGGGACTGCTGACTCACGCGGCCGCAGCTGAGGTGCCGCAGTTGCAGAGCGTCCACTTCGACGACTCGGCCGTGTGGTACGTGTTTGGAGCCTCGCTTCTCGCCCTCCTCGCCTGCGGCATCGCCCCTGCGACCCGGCTCCTGATCGCCGCGCCAATCCGGCCGCCGCGGCGCGGATCCGCGACGGCGTGGCTCTCCGGGAACCGCGTGCGCGACGTGCTTGCCGCCGCCCCGCTCGCCTCAGCACTCGTCCTGTGTATCGCCGCCGGGCTCATGGTGAGGAGCTTCCAGCGTCTGGCGGCCGTCGATCCGGGCTTCGACGGGGACCGGGTGCTCACCCTTCAGGCCAGGCTGCCCGTGCCCAACGATCCGCGGACGGGGCGCTTCTTCGAAGTGGGCCAGCGGGTTGCCTTCTTCGATCGAGCTCTGGAGGAGACGCGAGCCCTTCCCAACGTGGTCGACGCCGGCGTGATCTCACATCTTCCTATGCGCGACCGCAACGGGTGGACCTTCCGGATAGTGGGCCAGGAATGCGAAGTGCGAGACGGGCTGCCTACCCTGGAGTTCCGGGTGGCAAGCCCGTCCTACTTCGACGTCATGCACATAGGACTCGTCCGCGGCCGCCATCTCGCCCCGTCGGACGACCGGCGCAGCCCCTACGTCGTCACCGTGAACCAGGCTCTGGTCACCCAGTACTTCTCCAATCGAGATCCCATCGGACAGCGATTGGCGCTCGGTGGCCCCGGCAACCGGCAAGCGGAGATCGTCGGGGTGGTCGAGAACGTGCGCGACAGCGCCCTGGATGCCGATCCACGGCCCGCAGCGTACGCAAGCTACCGGCAACACGTGGGCGTGGACATGACCTTCGTTCTCAGGACCGAGACGCGACCGGAGGCCGTTGCCGCCGCAGCCGCGGACGCCCTGCGGCGGGTGGCCGCCGACGTCCCGGTCTTCGCGGCAGCGTCGATGCAGGAGATCGTGGCCCGGACCGTCGCGCAGCGCCGCCTCCTGACGTGGCTTCTCTCGCTGCTGGCCGGACTCGCCGTGCTCCTCGCCGGGGCCGGCGTGCATTCCACCACGGTGGCTGCGCTGCGGCAGGATCGTCCGGCGGAGACCATCCTCTCGGCACCTCGGAGGGCTGCGCCCATCAGTCCTCTGGCGGCGGCGGGAAGGTACGGGCTGCGGCTCGCCGCCCTCGGCATCGGGATAGGCTTGCTCGGTGCGGTTGGCGTGGCGGAGCTGCTCGCGCGACTGTGGTCCGAGATCAGTCAACTCGATCCCGTCGTCTTCGGCGGAAGCGCGGCGCTGTTCCTCGCAATAGCGATCGTGGGAGCGCTCCTCGGTCGCGCCGGAAGCCACCGGCACGGAGGCGCTGACCTCGCCGGGCCGCTCACGCCGCCCTGACCCTCAATGCCGGCCGCGCTCCACTTCCCTGCTCTGCGGGGGCACTCGGCGCGACCCGCCGTCCCCCCAGCAGCGGGCCCGCCACTGCGCAGTCCGCCGATCGCTCACGGCACTCGTACCCCAGCCTGCGTTGACAACAGCACCATTTGGGTTATAGAATGTAGAAATGCCCCGCACCGGCGGTCGGAACGGCAAGTGCACATGAAGAAGCGCTGGCTGCCGCCGGCTCTCGCCCTCATCGCTATCGGGGCGATCTCACCATCGCGCGTCCGCCACGCGACCTGGCGTGCCGGCCGCTGCGTCCCGACTGGTTCCACGCCGCCGAGTTGGGTGGCGGCGGTACCTCCGTCTCCATGGTGCACGTGCATCCTGATGACGCGCTGCGCATTCGCCGCGTCAGGGAACCACAGCGCTCCGCGCCGGATGATCTGAACCGCATTGCGCGCGGCCCCCAAGGCGGCCACTGAGGCGAGGATTCGGCGTCCTGGGGACCCGAGAGGAGTCACGATGAGAGAGATGGTCCTGGGAACGGCCGCGATCGCCGCCATCGCCCTTGCCGGATCGTGCGGCTCTTCGGGAAGCGACCCCGAGATGCCGGAAGGTCCCCAGATGCAGGAGTGGCAGCAGGTGGCCGCGTTCGGCGGGCCGGCGCTGTCGTTCGCCGCCGCCTTCACGATCGGCAGCCGGGCCTACGTCGGCGCGGGATACGGCCCCACGACCGTCTTCTGGCAGTACGACTCCGAGGGTGACGCGTGGACGCGCAAGGCGGACTTCGCCGGAGCGGCACGGGGCGCTGCCGTCGCCTTCTCGATCGGGGAGCGGGGCTACATCGGAACGGGGTACGGCGACGGAGACGTCCGCTTCTCCGACTTCTGGGAGTACGACCCCGGAGCTGATCGCTGGACGCAACGGGCTTCGCTCCCCTCCGCGGTCAGGGACCACGCCGCGGCATTCGTCATCGGCCAGAGGGCCTACGTCGTCGGTGGGATGACCTGCCAGGGCGAGAACTGCTCCTCGCTCAGGGAGGTCTGGGAGTACGAGCCGGCGGCCGACCGGTGGACCAGGAGGGCTGACTTCCCCGAGGAGATCACGACCCCCGCCTGCTTCGTCCTGAACGGCGTGGGCTACGTCGGCACGGGCTATGCCGGGCCGCTGGCCGCTTCCACTCTCTCGACGCGCTTGTTCGCGTACGACCCGCAGACGGACACGTGGACGCAGAAGGCGGACTTCCCGGCGGCGGGGCGGTATCGGGCGGTCGGGTACTCGCTGAACGGGAAGGGCTACCTCGGCACGGGGATCCAGTCCGCCGGACAGACTTCCGCCGTGGTGCTCAGGGACATGTGGGAGTACGACGCGACGGCGAACGCGTGGACGCGGAGGCCCGACTTCTCCGGGACGGCGCGCGGCGCGGCGGTCTCGTTCGTCCTCGGCACGCGCGCCTTCGTGGGCACGGGGACGGGCTCGGCTCGCCAGTCGCTGCGCGACTTCTGGCGGACCCACTAGGCGGCCTCTGTGCTCATGACCCGTGTTCCCGCAGCCCGCTGGGGAGTGCCTGTAAGACGAGCCGGCGTCGCGGTACTCTCGATTCTCGGCTATGTCGTTGTCTTCCTCGTCTTCACCATGCTCGTGATGGGCCTGACGAAGATCCTGGTCGGCGACTATGAGTCCGGAGGCCTATTCCTGGAACTGGCGGGCGAGGGGCTGCTCACCGCCCTCGGAATCCTGATCACGAACCTGCTGTTCCGCTACCTTGGCCAATCACGTGAGGTGTTCCAGGGTTGGCCGGCGCTCAGAACCTCGCTTGGCTGGTTCGCCAAGGGAGGACTGGCGGGACTCCTGATGGCCGGTGCGATGCTGTCGATCACGCTCGCCCTTCGCGGCGGCCAACTGGTGTTCGGCGATGGTGATCTGCCGGCGTACCTGCGGTACGTGGTCCCACTCGGAGGCTGCTTGCTGGTAGCCGCACTGGCCGAAGAGTGGCTCTTCCGCGGCTATCCCCTGATGAAGCTCGCCAGTGTCCTGGGGCGAGGCTGGGCCAACCTGTTGATGGGCGTGCTGTTTGCCGCCGCGCATCTGGGCTCACCGGGCGCGAATCTCATGGTTTCGGTCAATATCGTGCTCGGCTCGCTCGTGGTCGGGTCGCTGCGCTTCACCCCGGGCGGCATCCCGGCTGCCTGGGGCTTCCACTTCGTCTGGAACTATGTGCAGGTGCTGTGCGGAGCCACCCTGTCGCTCGAGGGTGTCGACGTGCCCGGAGTCACGTTCGCCCCATCGGGTTCGACCCTTCTTTCCGGCGGGGTCTTCGGGCCCGAAGCGAGCGTCGGAGCGACGATCGCGACGATCCTCGTGCTCGTCGTGCTCGCGGTGCACTTCCGCCGGCGGGGAATCCGGGATGTTCCGCTGCCTCTGGGCAAGTCCGAGGCGGGACAGTGACGCGGGACCCGTCGGTCGAATGGGGGCAGCGGGCCGATGATCGCGTACGCCTCCCAGCGCACACGCCTACGGACACGAGGGACGCCGACATGCACAGACGTCGTACCAGCGCGGCGCTGCTCGCCGTCCTGCTCTTGGGGCTCCCTGCCTGCGGCGGGGACCCGGCGGGGACTGAGAGCGAGGCGATCATCCAGGCGTGGATGGAGTACTACCAGGTGCCGGGGGTGAGCGTCGCGGTAATCAAGGACTTCAGGCTCGCCTACGTCGAAACACACGGCGTCACGAGCAAGGTCACCCGGGAACCCGTGACGGAGAGGACGCTGTTCCAGGCGGCGTCACTCAGCAAGGCCGTGTCGTCCGCGGGAGTGATGACGCTCGTGCAAGACGGCACCGTCTCGCTCGACAGAGACGTCAACGACTACCTCACTTCTTGGCGCGTTCCCTACAACGCTCTTCAGGCTACGGAGAAGGTCACCCTGAGGCGTCTGCTCAGCATGACGGCCGGGGCGACGGTGCGCGGCTTCCGCGGGTATCGCCACTCCGAGAGCGTGCCGACGCTGCTCCAGATCCTCAACGGCCAGCCGCCCGCGAACTCGGCCCCGATCGTGGTCGACCTCGTCCCGGGGACGGAGTTCCGCTACTCAGGGGGCGGATACCTCATCGCGCAGCAGGCAGTCATGGATGTCACGGGCACCGCCTTTCCGCAGTTCATGTGGGAGCGGGTCCTCGCGCCTGCGGGGATGGAGCACAGCACCTACCGGCAGCCCCTGCCCGATTCCCTGGTGGGCATGGCGGCCTCCGGCTACTACGCGGACGGCACGGCTGTGCCCGGAGGCCACCACATCTACCCGGAGATCGCCGCTGGAGGGCTGTGGGCCACCCCGACGGACCTGGCAGCCTTCTTGATCGAGCTGCAGCGTTCGCTGCGAGGGGAATCCAGCAGGATGCTCCGCAGAGAGAGCGTCGAGCAGCTGCTGACGCCCCTGAAGGCCGGCTACGCCCTCGGGATCGGGGTGACGTCCGAGGGGGGCGAGACCTACTTCCGTCACGAGGGCGCGAACGATGGCTTCCGCTGCGCCTTCAAGATGCACGCCACCAGCGGAGACGGCGCGGTGGTGATGACCAACAGCGACCGCGGCCTGGAGCTGTCGGAGGCCATCTTCCAGTTGCTGGGAAAGAGGGAGGGCTGGCCCGGCGCCTAGGCCGCCGCCCCTCAGGAAGCGTTACGACTCAGAACTCCCATCGCGCACCGAGCGTCGGCAGCACCGGTACCAGCGGGTGGACGCCGCGGTTCAGGACCACAGCCGGTCCCCGACCCGGGGTGTCGACGAGCTCGACATTCCGGTAGTCGAACGCGAGCGCGTTCTCCCGGTCGTACACGTTGTACACGTCCAGGAAGACCGACAGCCTACCGCGCCCGACGGGGAAGTGCCGCACCAGCCGCGCGTCGAGGCGATGGTAGGCGGGCAGCCGATCCGCGTACAGGGGCCCGAAGGTCCAGTTGATGAACGGTGTGCCGTCCGCCGTCGTGCCGACCGTGGGAGCCAGCGCGGTCGCGGGCCACGGCGAGTGGTACTGCCACGCCCAGCTGAGAGACCAGCGCGCGCTGGGACGGTACGCGAATTCCACGTTGAACGTGTGGCGCTGGTCCAACGGCCGCGGCAACCAGGCGCCGCCGATCCTGTCCCTGGCTTCGGCCAAGGCGTAGCCCACCGACCACGCGAACCGACCCACCCCCTCCCGCCTCACGAAGACCTCGATGCCGCGGGACACGTGCCTCGTGGCATCCACGCGCACCCGGTCCCGCGGGCCCTCCTCGGGCACCTCCTCGATCTCCGCTTCGAGGCTGCGATACTCGGGCCAGGGATTCCGCACGGCGCGCCGATAGGCTTCCACCCGCACCGACGCGCCCCCCGCGAACCGGTGCTCGAGGCCCAGCACGTGGTGCGTGGCACGCTGCGCGGGGTAGAAGTCGTCGTCGCCATCCATGACGTTGAGGTCCTGAAGGTCGAACGACTGGTGGTACAGGCCCCAGGCTCCCCTCAGGACCGTGCGCGGTCCGAGCTGAAGGGCCGCGCCGATCCTCGGACTCACCGTGTTGTCCCCGGTGTGCGACTGGCGATCGCATCGCACACCCACCTCCGTGGTCAGTCGCTCCCCGAGGCGCAGCCGGTTCGTCACGTAGAACGCCGCCTGGTACCCCGACGGATCGGCCACCACCGCCAGGGAGTCCACGACCGGAGTGAACGCCGGTCCGAGCGGGTCCACGGTGTTCGGCACGAAGTCCAACCGCCACCGGGAGTAGTCGTAGGCCGCGGAGCCGTGCCTGACGTCGAAGC
>Ga0316628_100001729_pt1 | contig 15683 bp, 8 predicted proteins | sample OWC_Aug_M2_C1_D5_FD_207648 | JGI IMG/M metagenome (GOLD analysis project Ga0316628, IMG submission 207648) | Wetland soil microbial communities from Old Woman Creek delta, Ohio, United States - OWC_Aug_M2_C1_D5_C | ecosystem: Environmental > Terrestrial > Soil > Wetlands | place: USA: Ohio... | reverse complement strand
GCATCACATCCATGTTTTGCACAGGCGTTTCCACAACGAGGCCAGGCTGGATGACTGCGGGGAAACGCATCAGCAACGGCACGCGCAAAACATCTTCATATAAACAGTTGCCATGTGTCCACAAGTAATGCTCGCCAAACATGTCGCCATGATCCGAGGTCATAATCACCAACGCCTGATCCAAGAGTTTACGCTTGTCGAGCGCCGTCAGCATTTGTCCCAGATAATGGTCCCAATACGTGATCTCACCATCATACAGTGCCTGGAGATGCTCTACGTCGCGTGCCGTAAGCTTCACTTTGTCCTCGGTCGTGTCTCGCCCATCGGCATATACTTTGGATGTCACAGGGCCACGATAGTCTGGGTCATAGAGTGTATCGTAAGGCGGCACGGGGTTATACCAGGTATGCGGGTCAAAATAGTACAGAAACAGAAACAAGGGGCGCTTGCCGGGCCCTCTGGAACCGGCCAGCCAACTGGTAGTCAAATTGTTCAGTTCATTCGCCAGGCCGCGATAAGAGGTCGGATGTCCGCGAGCCAGCCGATCTTCATAGACGTCAAAGCCCTGCGAAAAGCCACGATCCCCTCGGATGAATGGAGCGGATACAAGGCCAACTGTGTGATAACCGGCTGCCTGCAGGTACTCGGCCAGGGTGCGTGCCTTGTTGGGCAAGTTAGTGTGATCCCAATCCAAGCCATAAGCGGAAGGGGTGCGCCCGGTCATCATGGCAGCCGAAGCCGGAAAGGTCCAGGGCGTTGCCGTCGTCACATTTTGAAAGCGCACGCCCTGACGGCCAATCCACTCATCCAGGTTGGGCGTGGTCGGGCGAGCATAACCATAGGACGAGACGTGATCGGCGCGCAACGCATCCACCACGATCCAGATAATGTTGTGTGGAGGAGGGACCACTGCCGTCGGCGTCGGAGCGACAACGGTAGGGGAAGGAGTAGCAACGGGGCTGATGTTTGCGGCGATGGGCGTTGCCGTGGCAGTCGCCCTCGAAAGCTGTATTGCGGTAGACGTTGCCGCCGGGCTTGCCGCCGGCGAGGCGGCTGGCGTGAGAGTGGGAGTCAAGATAGGCGGGGCCTGACAGGCTGCATTGAGCAGCGCCGATCCCGCTGCCAGACCCGACAGCCTTAGAAAATCTCTGCGGCTAAGAGACGATGCGTGGGTTCCAACTTTTCTATTCATAGATGACCTCCTATAATGTGTTACCCGAATGCACAAGTCACTCGGTCTCTAGTCGTTTGAACTGATGCTGAAGAAACTCTTGGTATCGCCTGATCGCATGGATGGCCCCATCCTTGATTTGATTCGGCGCCGCTGGCAAGACCACCTGGCCCAACGCGCGCCAACTGTCGGCGTCTGGAATATCCTGCAGTAGCGCATGAGAGCCGACCAGGGTCAGTCCCACGATGAGCCACAGCCCCAGCACTGGCCCCTGATAGTTCAGCACCCCAACAGGCAGAACGACCAGTACCACCAGACATCCCGACGAAAGCAAATAGCGGCTGAGGCGGCCTGCCTGGAATTGCAGCCAGCGACTAGAGAGCCACAGGCCCAATCCAAGAGCCGCCAGTTGCCCCATGACATCGGCTATTGCCACACCGCCGATCTGCCAACGCGACGCCAGCAGCCCATAAAAGACAATGGCCGCCATCAAGTTGACCAAGTTCGTCAAGAAAACCGCCAGCGTACGTTCTTGGGCCATAAAGGCAGCGTGTAGAAACAATGTCGCCGAGCAGCACATCGTAGCAAACATCAAAATCCTCAGTGGCAGGACCGCTGGGATGTACTCTGGCCCGCCGACGACCATCAAGAGCACCGGGGCCGCTGCCCAGATGACCAGGACGAGTAGACTGCCACCAAGCCATTGGTAGCGCAGCAGGAGATCGATCACTTGGTTGCGGCGGCTGGCCGGCTGTTCCGAAGCGTTGCTTGCCAAAGCCGGCACTGTAGCCAGCGGCGCTTGCCCCATAAAACTCGATATGCGATCGGCCATCAGGCGCGCCACACTGTAATAGCCCAAAGAGACCGGTGATGCCAGCCGACCGAGTATCAGTTTTCCGGCCTCGCGACCCGCTACCTCTGCCACACGCGATCCGACGATTGGAAAACAGTATCGCAAAATGCGCCGGACCAGCGGGCGGATCAAGACCGGTTCTTGTGAGTCAACCTGGGCTTGGCGCAGGTATTGGGTCAGTTTCACGGCATAACCTAACGCTGCGACCAGGTCGGCCAGGCCTAATACGACGACGACGGCCACCGCGCCCTTCCCCAAACTGCTGATGACGATCAGGCCCGTCAACTCGCACAACCGGCGCGTTGTCGTCATGGCGGTTCGAACTTCAGCGTGAAACACAGCCAGGCAGCCCGCGGCGCCGACCTCGGCCAGGGCCGCCGCCACCAGAGACAAACATCCTGCTCGAAGACATGACGCGAGCTCCGGATTGCGATAGAAATCGGCCAGCCAGGGCGCGGCCATGATGATCACTCCCGCCATACATCCGGCCAACACCAGCTTGGCGCCGGCGACCCAATAGACGGCCCCGTTTGCCGTGCGCCATTGCTGCCGGCTGAGAAACTCGGGGACCAGGCGAACCAGCGCCAACTCTAAGCTGAGCGTGCCAAGACCGGCAAGGTTCAGCAGCGACTGGGTCAGGCTGACCAGCCCAAACCCGGCTGGTCCCAAACGGCGCAGGGCAATCCACGCAAAGGCAAACGCCAGCAGGGTGTCCGTTCCATCCTGCAGCCACAGCCAAAAGCTACTGCGTAAAATGCGAGAGGGTTTATACATATCTCCAACACGACGCCAAGGTGTTTTTCATCGGCTTTTCACAAATATCTAGACGATACTTGCTATGGAGAAGAGAACCACAGCGATGGCCAGAATTGGCTATGGGTCGGGCCAAACAGCGCGAACTGACCAGGGCGGCAGATTCCCACCCGGATCATGTTGAGGCTCGGATCGCGGTCGTAGAGGGCCGGTGGCGAACACGTCATTGAAGCATCTGTCCAGGCCCCATTGTTCCACCACTGCCACACAACTTGATCCTCGTCTATCACGGTACGGATGTCCACCTCGCTACATGATTGTTTCAGCGTCACTGGCAATCCAAAGACAAGTTCCGGCTGTTCGACGCCGGCTTGATATGCTCTCAGGTTAAAGGCATGTCCGGCAAACGCCATCGTCCCGTGGGCGCCAGCTTGCTCCGGTTCATAGAGTAAGGTGGTTGTGAGCGGCAATGCTTCGGGAGGTATCTGAAGAAGAGTGGGCAAGCCTTGCCCGTCTGTGTAAGTGAGCGAGCCGCCTATGGCGGGCGCGGTTGTTGTAGCTATGGCGGTTCGTCTTAAAACGGCTAGCCCACTATCTGCTACATAAATGTTGCCGTTCGCTGTCGTGACATCAGGCACGTTACCTTTGTTATAAAAACCGACCTCAATGGGATAAGCGGGGTCGCCAATGTATAGGACGCGCAAACCACCCGGCCCATCCGCAATATAGGCATAGTCACCCGCCAGAGCTATAGCACCGGCAGACCCATCCGTATCATAATTGCCTTTGAATGTTGGCGTGAGTGGGCTGGAAACATCTATTATTTGGAGGCCACTAGTGCCGTCGGCCACATAAGCATATGTGCCGACTATTGCGACATCGTTGGCCGAACCGGGTGTATCGTAGGTACCTACTACAAGCGGCATAGTTGGTGTAGAAACGTCAACGACCTGTAACCCCTGTTCTTCTACGGCCACATAGGCGTAATTGCCAGCTAGGGCCACTCCCCGAGCAAACCCGGGCAAAGCAACATAGCCTGCCTCTGCTAAGCGAAGTGGATTGGAGACATCCAACACACGTAGTCCATCACGCCCGACGGCCAGATAAGCATAATCCCCGACCATGTCCATATCGTAACCATCTGCCGGTCGCCTATACACAGCGGCCCATGTCGGCGTTATTGGGGTCGAGATATCCACCACGTCCACGCTCTTCTCACTCGCCAAGAAAGCCCAAGTGCCCGTGACGGCCAAAGTCTTGAACCCGAAGGGATCAGGCTCATGATGATAAAGCCCGACTTGTGTCGGGCTGACGGGGTTAGACACATCGATGACATACATATCGTAATCATCCGCTAGATAGGCATAGTTGCCAACGACGACGATGTAGGCTAAAGATGTTGTGGTAAAAGAACCTACAAGGGTAAAGTTTGCTGGATCATTCGTGCTCAGGATTTGTAAGCCGTTCGACGTAGCAACGTACAAGAGATTACCATCGCTGGCCAGCTCTCTGAAAGCATGGTAGCCACTAAAGTAGAAGCTACAGGCTGGACTCATAGGGTTAGAGACATCACACGCCGTGATCCATTGCAGGCCAGTAACGTAAAGGTATCCTCCAACCACAAGAATGTCATCAGGGTAAGACAGTGCCACAAAACTGCTGACCTCGGTTGGGGTAAGCGGATTAGAAACATCAACAATGTGTATCCTGCGCGTTTCTACTTCACTTATATAAAGATAATCACCATCTATCGCAACATCTGAGGCTCCACCAGGAGTGGGGAAAGTTGAAAGACGCGTCGGGCTCGTTGGATCAGAAATGTTGATGATTTGGATCCCTCCATTTCCGTCGGCGACATAGGCAAGCGTGCCTGAAATCGCTACCTCATAGGCATGGCCTGGTGTATCAAAATAACCCACTTCACGGGGATAGTCAGGCAAAGTTATATCAAGGATGCGCAAACCACCATCGCCATCGGCCAGGTAAGCCCAAGTTCCTGTCACGACAATGTCTTCGGTGTCCATGTAGGGCGTATCAAAACTGCCGGCTTGAGTTGGGCTGACAGGGTTTGAGACATCCATCACGCGCACAATACTTGTGGTCGTTGACTTGGAGCCGGCCTCGCTCACAAACGCATGTGTGCCGGTGACGATAAGCCTCTGACTGCGGCCACCCTGTGGATATGCACTGAACCCTAGAGGGACATCTGGAGTCAGAATGTTGGCGGTCCAGAAACCATCTTCAACTGAGAGATAAAGGTAATTCTCATCTACTGCCACATTCCTGACAAAACTGGGGGTGTCATAGCGAGCTGTCTCAATCGGGTTGATTGGATCAGACACATTAATCACATGTAAGCCTTGTGGTCCATCAGCAACGTAGATATAGTCCCCTATCGCCTCCACATCTTCAGATGAACCTGAAGCAGGGAGCTCCGATTCTGCCGGCAGATGAGCTGGGTCAGAAACGTCTATTCGATAGGCTCCCACGCCAGCTAAAGCCAGGTAGGCTTGGTTATCCAAGATTTCTATTTCAGCCGTAGCCACATAGGCCGATTCCCCGTAACTGTAGCCCTGCTGACTGTAGGAAACAATGGAATTGGCGACCTCGACTGGGCTATGTGGGTTTGAAACATTGATCGCGTGAAAGTAATAAATTCTATCGCTACACATACAGCCATCTCCCGGATCGTCGTAATATATCATACTGATAAGATAAACTATTTGGCCCGATACTATTGCCTCGGCACCGACGCCGTAAGTTGTATAACTCCCTACCTCTATCGGGTTCGCAACGTTGGTAACATCAATTATTCTTAGACCTCCACAGGGAGACGAGTAGTCAATTACAGGATGGTTACATTGACCCCAACTAATGTAGGCATAATTGTTTTGGACCATCACATTGGTGATGACGCCGCGGAGGCTATAGGTACCGGCGAGGGTGGGCCTGGCAGGGTTGGAGATATTGAGAATCACAAGGCCCATTGCGCCATCTGCAATATAAGCGTAATCACCTGCTATATCGAGATGCATAGCGGTCCCCTGCGTTCGATAGATACCAATGGGGAGGAGATGCGATGGATCGGATATATCGATCACCTGTAGGCCTACGCCGCTTATCGTGGCATAGGCCCAATTGCCCCTGACCACCAGATCAGAAACGAAGCCAAGCAAGATGGGATTCTGCCCTTGCTTTCGGGGGTGAGCAGGGTCTGAAATATCAATAACATCCAGGCGCAGACCATCGGGGCTCCATACGCCGACATAGGCATAGGCAGCCTGCAAAGCGACTGCATGAAACCACTCGCCTCCCCATCGGCCAAGCTGGACAACATTCCGTGAATCTGGCGAGGCGGCTGGAGCCAATCGGCTACGGGCCTCTCCTGCTCCCGACTCGCGATGCGGGGTCAAACCTATGCTGAGCAGGACAATCAGCAGCAGGCTGCGAGTGAATAATGTACGCATGATGATTCATCCTTATCTTGGGTTTTGTACCTTCTGCTGTGATACGTGTTGTCAAACTGCGGGCCACGGGATAGAACCCCACCTTACCGAGTGTACTCCGAAACAGTGCGAAATGGTGCAAGTGTAAACATTTCTCTGTTCTGCAGGCCCGAGTGCACAAAAAAGATTTGTTACCAGTTTGGGTAGTTAGGCAAAAGGCGTGGTACACTGGAGACAATCACAGGCTGGGGCACTTTTGACTGGCGTACCCTATGCGCCAGCCGGCTCGTCCGTAGGGGCGCTGCCGGTAAAGGCCTGATCTGGCCTGGAGAGCAGAGCAGCCGGGCGCGGTGATGGGTTCCGGCCCGGTGGTGGCGAGCAGGTGTCCAAGGCTCGCAAAGTGCGCAGTGTGAACGCGCAGACTACCATCTTTCGGAAAAGCGGTCGGGCACCCGGCCGCTTTTCGCTTCAAGGCGCAGTAAGAGAGGTAGACTCGGTAGAAGCTTTGTGGCGCACCCGGCGCTCAAAGCGCAATCGGCAAGCGTCGGGGTGATTCGCGTCGCCCAAGGTAATGAGGTCACCATCGCGGAGAGCGCAGCCTTGTTCTGGCACCTGAACTCCGTTGACACAAGTGCCATGAGTGCTGCCGTCGTCATGGAGCCAAATGGTATCGCCTACCAAGCGCAGACGCGCATGGTGTCGCGAAGTCTGGTTGAACCGCCCCGGCACGACCAGGGTGTTATCTCGCGAACGGCCCAATGTGGCCTCATCAGAGATAGTGAAGGCATAAGTACGCTGTCCGGCTTCGTCCAACAGCCACAAGTGCCCGTAAATAGACGTCGGCGAGAGCAATGTTTCTATATCCGGCCAGGGCTGACAATGCAATGTCTCGGCCATTTGCCGCAACTCTTGCGGGCGCAGGTCCAGTTGAGGCGAAAAACGCGCGAATAGAAACTCGGCGGCCTCATTTAACCCAATCACGCCGAGCCAGGCGCGTGATTCCGGCGGCGTGACAATGTCCGAATTGGGGTGCAAGTGCGGCGAAAACGCAATCGCCGCGCTAACGTGGCCCCAGCGTCCGTGCGTATCGCGTACACGGTCATCCAAGAGAAAACGGCGGCGGTTGCGGTCGAGATACTTGGTCAGGGTCTCACGCGTGGCGATAACTTGTTGATAGGGGTTGTCGTGGCTCCCGCCATGAATTTTGTCGCCACCCGGCAAGACATACCACGGACCGTGAGCACGTCCGTAGACGGGATCACCACAGGCCTTGAGTTCGATCAGGACAATTGCACGGGGCGTGAATACCAGAGCATCGGCTTGAGCACGCCAAAAACGCACATTGGTGGCTAGCAAATAAAACTGGTCGGACACGCTAAAGGCGCGCTGCATCATTCTGGCCAAGGTCAGAACGGCTTCTTTTTCGTGAGCGTGTTGTGGTTGATCTTGGATGTAATACTCGACGGTCATTCTAATCTCTGGCCATTTCCTTGCTTACAGGTCATCGCGTGGGCGTCACGACGGGGCTGATGTTTGAACAGAAAGGCGTATAGTAGAATGTCCATTCATCCGAGCGAGCCACATCGTTAGCTGAATCGCGTCGGACCAGTGCAACCGACCAGCGCCACTCACCTGCTGCATCTCCTGGCACATCAACCGTCCACTGCGCATTATCCAGTATCGGACTAACGTAGGACAAGCCTCGCTCGATATGGCGCAAGTGTGCACGGAAGCCATAGCTCGAATCTGGTAATCGGCCTTCCCACTTGAGCGTTTGGCGCGCCGAGCAAGTCCACCCTGCGCCGGGCGGGCTCATGAGTCGAGGTGCTGATGGCGTTACGAGAAGCTTGGGTGTTGGCGTGACGGTCGGATTGAGCGTCGCACTGGGAGCCGGCGTGACAGTTGGATTGAGAGTCGCACTGGGCGACGGCGAAGCCGTTGCAGTGAACATCTGCAGTTGGGCTGAGGTTGGAGTCAGAACAAATGGCGTGACAAGCGAATCTGGAGCGATCACAGGCTGCGTCTGAGATGAGAGGGGCGCGATTGTTAGGGTAGGCGAGTCTGGACTCTGTGACAACGAACGGAAAGCCAGCCCTCCGCCGGCAATCAGTGCCAGCACGGTGAGGCCACTTGCCCACCACACCCATCCGGGCCGCTTGCGGTCTGTGGGCTGTGATGTGATCTGCACGCGACGTAAGGCTGCTTCGAACTCGGCAGGAGATGGGTAACGGTCAGCAGGGCCTTGTGCCAACACACGCATCACGGCTATTTCCAACCCCTTGGGCAGGTCAGGAGCCAACTGGCGCACCGGCACTCGCTCTCGTTTGTAGGATTTGCCAGTGAGTGCTTCGTAAAGCACCAGTCCCAACGAATAGAGATCGGATCGTTCGTCCAGGTAACCACCGCCACGTTCCTGCTCAGGCGACATGTAAGCTGGCGAGCCAGGATGGCGTGTGTCGCTCTGTGTGCGCTGACTCAACCGTCCGACTTGGGCGACGCCAAAGTCGCTCAACTTGGCGTGGCCGTCGCCAGTCAACAGGATATTGCTGGGCTTGATGTCGCGGTGAACAATATCATGCTCCCAGATGGCTGCGATGGCCCGACACATTTCTATGCCGATTTCGACCACACGCTCCGGTCGCAGACGGCCTTCCTGATCGAGCACGGCGCGCAATGTGCCGCCCTCCACGAATTGCTCAACCAGGTACTCGTTGCCGTCTTGTTGTACCAGATCATAAACGCTGACAATGTGTGGATGCTGAAACTGTCCCTGCACACGGCGCTCCAGTTTGAATCGCTCTCTGTATTCGGCATAGTTGGTTGATTCATCCCTTTGTCGCTCGCTGGATAGTTCCTTGACCGCGACCAGACGGTCCAATTCCGGGTCCCACGCTCGGTAGACCTTGCCAAATCCGCCTTCGCCAACAATGGCCTGAATCTCGTAACGCCCTACGCGGTTACCCGGTTGCAACATATTGAACTTGACTCCACATCTACAATATCCGACTCGACTTTACTTCATGGTTGCAATTGCGCTTCGAGCCAGGCTTCGACGTGCAGGCCAGGTAAGGGCTGCGTGCACTGAGCATTCAATATGAGCTGGGATGCCTGGCTGGAGCACTGATCAGGAAGGAGCGAATGGCGCACCTCCGCATCACCAACGCCAACCTCCCGGACTAGCAGCAGCGTATCGCCCGACCATAGTCTCAGCTCCACGGTAGCCTTCTCCAAGTGCCACGGCCACTCGACGCGACAGACCATTCGCAGCGCTCGTACTTGCTTTTGAGCTATGTCCAGCGCCAGGACACACGAAGCAGATGTCGCTTTTCTCAGATTCAGAATGCTCTTCGGAGATCGAATCTCAGCGCGACGCCGCCTCAACTCGCGCTGGAAGGCCTTCCATATATCATGCCACCGATGGGGGCCGGGTGGACGATTCCGGTGGCGATACACTTTGGCCTTGAGCAACTGAAAATCGTCGTCGTGGAGGTATGTCAAGTCTCGCAAAATGTCTGCCCAATGTGTGTCCAGGTCATAGTGCCCGATTTCGACTAGTTCCAAGGCCCGCTCCGCCAACACGGGGGCTCCGGTAGCAGACTGACAAAACAACGGGTGCTCGTGTAAATCTGGCTCGTCAAAGGATGGGGCCATTGACTTCGCAGGCCGGTTGAAGGCAGCCCAATTAATGCGGAAACCATTTCCTGCTGGCATCAGTAGCCCCAACCGTACCAGTAGCCGCATTGCTTTGACCACATCAGCCGAGTTGAGTGGCTCCTGAAGCCGACACGTGTCGTAGGAAAAATGACGCCTGCATTTAGCGGCAATATAAGGCACGTTCAGTTGATAGACAGACTGGCGGGGTCGTTGCAGACAGAAATTCAATACCCGTTTAGGGATGGCCGGTGTAACAACACGATGCCAACCATTGCGCACGTAATCCACCGGCTTCCAAACAACGCCTTTGGTCAGACGATTGAAATCAGAAACACGCAGGACGAATCGGCGTCCACTGATCCAAGAGTCATCTTCGATCAATGCACCGTGCTCAATGGCCTCTCGACGCAACTGGCCGAACACTTGTCTGGAGAGCCCCATTTGTTCCGCCAATTCCTCGGTCGAAGTGTCGAAAGTGCCTGCAGTCTCATGGGCACGATAATAAACCACATCCCAAAAGTTGATCTCGGCCGCTGTGCCGTATAGGAAGCGGATAGGAATGGCGTAACAACCTGCCGCATAAAACGGGAGTGTACTCTTGCCGTCTCGACTGTCTCCATCACTGATTGTGGCCGCGCTCATTGTCCCTTGCTAGCATTGTAGCTTGGTCTCTGACCACATTACACGTGTCGCACTCGATACTTGCAAATTGTATCATAGGAAATGGAAATCGGAAATGTAATTGATCTGGCGCATTCCCTTCAGCCATGTTATGATTGCCATTATTCACAAATGTTTACGAAAACTGGCTCTCTGGATTTATAGGTTACACTATGGCTTCTGCTGTGACTTCTGCACATCGAGTGCTCGTGATCGGCCTTGACGGCGCCACTTTAGATTTGGCTGGACCCTGGATCCGAGCTGGTCGGTTGCCTACGTTGAACAAGTTGATGCAACGGGGTGGTGGGGGAAAGTTGCGTTCGGTGCTGCCGGTCCTATCTCCTTCGGCTTGGGTGTCGTTTTCGACCGGAGTTAATCCAGGGAAACATGGAATTTACGATTTCGCGCAGCGAGCATCGGATGGCTATGATCTGCGTCTGGTCACTTCACGTGACATCAAGTCACCCACATTATGGAGGCGGCTCAGTGATGCTGGCAAGCGCGTTGCGGTAGTCAACGTGCCAATGACCTACCCTGCCGAAGTGGTGAACGGCATCATGATTACGGGACTGGGAACGCCAGACAGGCAAACGTTTACCTATCCGGCAGAGTTGAGCCAGCAGTTGCGCGCCAGAGGATATCGGGTCAACAAAACTACTTTCTATCGGCCAGGCGGCGAGGTCGCTTTCCTGCGAGATGTGTATGACATGACACAGCGTGTGGCTGACATATCGCTTGATCTGTTGCGACAGGAACCCTGGGATTTCTTTATGGTTGTGTTTCGTGACAGCGATGAGATGTCCCATTTTTTCTGGAAACACATGGACTCTCATCATCCAGCACATAACCCCCGCACAGACAGCCCATATGCGGACGCATTGTTGGAATACTACCAATATCTGGATCGCTTGGCCGGAGAATTGATCGAAACTGCTGGGTCGGACGTGAATGTGATTATCATGTCTGACCATGGCCTGGGACCACTCTACAAAGATGTATTCTTGAACGAATGGTTGCGCCAACAAGGGCTGCTCGTGACAAATGTCAATCTAGCCGGGGATCAGGGTGGTGTATTGGGACATTTGGGCGTGACACGTTCCAATGTGTCGCGCTTTCTTCAACGTATTGGGATGAGATCGTTCGAGCGATGGCTACGTTCGGCTTTGGGCGACAAGATCAAATTCTTGCCAGTTCATAATCGAGCTGTTTTCCCCGATGCGATTGATTGGACACGAACTCGTTGCTATAGTTATGGTTATCATGGTCAGTTATTCCTGAATGTGCGGGGACGTGAGCCGCTGGGCATTGTGGAGCTTGATCGAGAATATGCCGAATTGCGGGAGCAGGTCAAACAGTCATTATGTGCACTGGTTGATCCAGAGGATGGATTGCCAGTCGTGTCGCAGGTGATGTTGCAGGAAGACATTTTTCATGGGCCCTGTTCTCACCAAGGTGCCGATTTGGTAGTTGTTATGCGTGATCTGTCTTACATAACGCGCCATGGCTATGAATTTGCGGCTGGACCTGGCCTAATATTTACCCGGCCTAGCACTTTTGAATCTGGGAGCCATCGGATTGATGGATTATTGTTAATAGCCGGACCGGATTTTCAGACCAGAGGTGAATTGCCCACTTATTCCATTTTGGACTTGGCTCCAACCATTTTGCATTTGTTAGGGCTTCCAGTTGACAGAAATATGGATGGCAAAGTAATTGTTGACGAGTTGATTCAAACCCGGCAATCAATTCACGAGTCAATTTATCTTGAACCTACAGAAGAAAAGACGCAAGATACTTATTTGACAGAAGAAGAGGAAAAAGAGATAGTTGAACGTCTTCAAAACCTGGGTTACTTGGATTGAGCCGATGGTTACTCCGAATGGGGTATTGAGTTAAAGCCAAGATTGGGTAAGATATAGATGCCTTGTCCTAAAGGCCAGTTTTCACCATTCTCAAAAGGAGGATAAGAATGAAGAAGATTAGCATTACAGCGGGGTTGTTTGTCGTCGTGCTGCTTGCAGTAGCAATATCTGTGTCAGCCTCTGGTGGACCAGCAGGAGGGGGGTTCTACACTGGGCAGACTATTCAAAATGTTGGCACCAGTATGGCTACTGTCAATGTGGATGTGTACGATTCGGCTAGCAGCGCCAAGTACACTACCAGTTTTACGGTTCCCGTTGGCGGGGCCAAGACCTTTTTCTCTAGCGATGTTCCAGGTATTCCTACTGGGTTCCAGGGTGCAGCAGTCGTGAGTTCGGACCAGCCTGTGAAGGCGATTGTCAACGTCACGAACCGGCAGTCTGGAAGCAATGGCATTGCAGGTGGTACGGCTGCAGCCCAATATGGCGGTGTGGGCAGCGAGAACACGGGCACTACACTGTCTTTCCCTCTTGCCAAGGGTGCCTTTGGTGTCAAGAGCACCGCATTCTACATCCAAAATGCTGGCACAGCGGCTGCAACGTTTTCGGGTAGTTTCTTGATGGGAACCGGCTTGACGGATCCGTCTCCAGTGGCTTATCCATATACGTCTCCTTCGATTGCTCCAGGCCAGATGGCCGTCATCATCCCAGCAGATGCTGGTGTGCCAGCAGGTCGAATAGGTTCCCTCTCCGTGACTTCGACTCAGGCTCTAGCGGGCACTGTTCTGGAGTACGAGACGACCACTGCGCCGGCCAAGATCTTGCAAGGCGCCAATGGCTTTACGCCGAATGATTATGACACGCGAATTCTGTTCCCGGTCATGAAGAAGGCGTTGTCTGGACGGTCGACCGGCCTTCAGGTTCAGAACGTGGATACGGCCTCCGTTAACGTGACGATGGTTTATCATGGAGCGGGCGGCACATGCCCGAGTGGTACTTATACGGAGACTGTTCGGACGCTAGCCTCCAAAGCGTCGACCACATATCTTGACCCATCCATTTTGCCTGCAGGTTGCTTGGCCACGGCAGAAGCTACTGGAACGGGGTTGATTGCGGGTGTTGTCAATGAAGCTTACATCCCGACGGTTCCAGCAGGACAGTATCAACGTGCGACGACTTATTCTGCCTTCCCGGCCAAGAGTGCGACTGCTAAGATTGTGGCCCCAGTCTTTAAGCAGGACTTTGGTAGCAAGCGCACCGGCCTGAGCATCCAAAACGTCGGTAGCAGTACTGCAACAGCCACAGCAGTCTTCCAGGTGGGCACGACTACCTACACTTACAACAATATCTCCATCGGGGCAGGTGGGTCGGTCCTATTCCTCGATCTGTCCAATACGACCGCGTACCCGGCTGCAAACTGGACAGGGGGTACTCGCCTGCCTAATAGTAGTTTGGCGGCTGTCACGGTCACTGCCAACCAGCCCATCATCGCTATTGCAAACGAGGCTCCACTGGGCACGGTAATACAAGACAACATTAACTATAGCGCGTTCAACGTCACTCCATAGTTTTGTTGCCTAGCACAGAAATAAAGGGGAGTAGTCCTGGTGGATTACTCCCCTTTATCTGTGCGGGCACCTCTTGCATTCCGGGCTAGCGTTGTGTAGAGTAAAGTCTTGGATAAGGCTTGACTTTAGGGCAAGAACTGAGTGCATTGAGGTCATTTTACTTGTCTGTCCTGAGAAGTAACAGCTCAGGCAGAATGAGTGGGCGTAGGTTAAATAACGACTGGCTTGCCAATCTTCGCTTTTGGATAATCTATGCCCAGGCTTAACGCCTGTCGGCTGTTTGGGAGTTGAAAGATGCGTAAGGTGGTTCTGCTTTTCCTTAGTTTGGTTGTGCTGGCGCTAAGTGGCTGTTCTGTAACTGGTCCGGGGCCGGCAGCGACGAATACGCCACTTGCAAAGGTCAGTCCACTATCCAGCCCATTGCGTGGCGGAGCAGTACGATTCCAGCTTGATCGTCCACTCAAGGCAGGAGACACGATTGTCAAGGGAAAAGGCCCTGCAGGAATCCCAATAATAATAGACAATGTGACTACAATGGGAAGCGAGTTGGGGGCGGGTATTATTGGTCCCGATAACCGATTTACCATAACCGTACAGCCGCTCGACGCAAACTCCAGGATCGGCGTAAAGCCGGGTAACTTGGACGGGACAGGACATACCTATGAGGAGTTCTTCAGCCCTGAGTACCAGGGCGATGGAGCTCAAAACATTCCATTGGTAGATAATTATCTGGATACAGTGTTAGTCAACCCATAGTTGAGTTAGCTCGTCTAATCCATTAGGTTGAGTTTGTGCTCCATATCTCGGTCTGAGTTGCTCAATCATGTGACTGCTGATCTATCTAGCAGTTACATGAACCGGACCGGCCACAGAATCTCCATACGAGACTCGCTTGACCAATCCTTCATCCCCTGTTAGAATCCTGCCATCTTTTTCAGGAGCCTATGCGATTTGAACGACTTTGAAGGCATTCCCCCTCATGGGGGTGAACTGATCAACCGTGTGCTGCACGCCGACCAGCGGGAGGCCACTCGGGAGAAGGCCCGGAGCCTCCCGCAAATTATGCTTGGCCCCGTCTCGCTGGCTGACCTGGAGATGCTGGCTGTCGGCGCAATGTCGCCGCTGACTGGCTTTATGACTCGCGCCGACTATGAGTGCGTCGTCGGTGAGATGCACCTGGCCGAAGGCATTGTCTGGAGCATCCCTGTTACACTGCCGGTCTCGACGGAGGTCGCCGCCGGCATCCGCGAAGGGCAAGAAATCGCGCTGACAGAGAGCAACGGCCATATTCTGGCCGTGATGACGGTTCGGGAAAAGTTTACCTACGACAAACACCGCGAGGCGCGCGAGGTTTTCCGCACCGAAGACGATAAGCATCCAGGTGTCGCCCGGCTCTATAAGCAGGGCGAGGTCTTGCTGGGCGGTCCCATCTGGCTGATTGACTTTCCGGCCAACCGCGAGTTTCTGGAATTTCGCCACATGCCCGTTGAGACGCGGAGAATGTTCGCCCGGCGCGGATGGAAAACGATTGTCGGGTTCCAGACGCGCAACCCGATTCACCGCTCACACGAGTACATCCAGAAGGTCGCGCTTGAAATCGTAGATGGGTTGTTGTTGCACCCGCTCGTCGGCGAAACGAAGGCAGATGATATTCCTGCCGACGTGCGCATGGCTTCCTATCAGAGTCTCTTGCGCGACTATTACCCGCCTGACCGCGTT
>Ga0316628_100001728_pt1 | contig 15685 bp, 11 predicted proteins | sample OWC_Aug_M2_C1_D5_FD_207648 | JGI IMG/M metagenome (GOLD analysis project Ga0316628, IMG submission 207648) | Wetland soil microbial communities from Old Woman Creek delta, Ohio, United States - OWC_Aug_M2_C1_D5_C | ecosystem: Environmental > Terrestrial > Soil > Wetlands | place: USA: Ohio... | reverse complement strand
GTGGTCCTCGGGATGATGGCGGGCTCGATGCCGTGGGCGCCGGTGGTCGCGTTCATGGCCGCCTCGCCCCTCACCAGCCCCGAGGAGCTGATCCTCTCGGCCGGAATCTTCGGCTGGCCGTTCGCGCTGGCGTTCTTCGCCTCCTCGATCGGGGTGGGGCTGGCCGCCGGGTGGGCCGCCCACATCCTCGACCGCCGGGGCTGGCTCGCCGGTCAGGCGCGGTTCGCCGGGAAGCCCGGCCCCGCCCTGCCGGTCGCGCCGGGAAGGCGCGCGGGCTTTAGGACCCTGGCGCTCGAGACCGTCCGCGGGGGCCGCAAGCTCCTCCTCGTGTTCCTCGCGTTCGCCTTCCTCGGCACGTTCATCAACAACCTGATCCCGGCCTCGTGGGTGGGCGCGCTGTTCGGCCGCGGCAACCACCTGGGGGTGCCGCTCGCGGCGCTCCTCGGCCTGCCGCTGTACGTCAACAGCGAAGCCTCGCTGCCGATGGTGCGCGCGTTCGTGGAGAACGGCGCGAGCCCGGGTGCGGCGCTCGCGTTCCTGATCACCGGCGCCGGGACGTCGGTCGGCGCGATCAGCGGCGCGCTCACGGTCGCCCGGTGGAGGATCGTCGGCCTCGTCGTGGCGAGCCTGCTGGTGGGCGCGCTCGTCGCCGGCTTCTTCTACGACGCGGCGCTCCTGCCCGCCCGCGTCTGAGGGCTCGCGGAGGCCGGCCGGCGCCGCTTGTCTTTTCGCCCCCGCCTCGTTAGGCTCCGGCATCGCCCGCACCGGCCTCGGGGCGGGCGACGGAGGCGTGATGGATATCTCTCGCCGCGCCGTCTCGATCCAGGAGTCCCCGATCCGCAAGCTCGCCCCTCTCGCCGCGGCCGCCCGCGCCGCGGGCGTCCGGATCTACAACCTGAACATCGGCCAGCCGGACGTTCCCACACCCCCCGAATTCCTGCGCGCGGTGAGCGGCTTCAAGGACAGGGTCCTCGAGTACGGCCCCTCCGACGGGTTGCCGGAGCTGCGCGCGGCGATGGCGGCGTACTTCGCGCGCTACTCGATCGTCCTCGACCCCGCGGAGATCCTCATCACCAACGGCGGCTCCGAGGCCATCCTCTTCGCGTTCAACGTGGTGGCCGACGAGGGCGACGAGATCGTCATCCCGGAGCCCTTCTACACCAACTACAACGGCTACGCCGCGATGGCCAACCTCCGCATCGTGCCGGTGCGGACGCGGGCGGAGGACGGCTTCCACCTGCCGGCGGACGAGGCGCTGGACGCCGCGGTGACGGAACGCACCCGTGCCGTCCTCGTCTGCTCTCCCAACAACCCAACCGGCACGGTGCTGACCTGGGAGGAGCTCGAGCGCCTGTCCGCGTTTGCGCGCCGCCACGGCCTCTTCCTGATCGCCGACGAGGTCTACAAGGAGTTCACCTACGACGGCCGGCGTCACCGCTCGGTGCTCGAGCTGCCGGGGATCGAGGAGCGGGTCATCGTCGTCGACTCGATCTCCAAGCGATTCTCGGCCTGCGGGGCGAGGGTGGGGGCGGTGATCTCCCGCAACCGCGACGTGATGGCCGCGGTGCTCAAGTTCGGCCAGGCGCGGCTGTGCCCGCCGACGCTCGAGCAGCTCGGCGCCATCGCCGCGTATCGGCTCGACGAGGCGTACTTCGACGGCGTGCGCGCCGAGTACCAGCGCCGCCGCGACGTGATGTTCGAGGCGCTCACGCGCGACCCCGGGATCGTCCTCAAGCGTCCCCGCGGGGCGTTCTACATGATCGTCAAGATGGCCGGGGTGGAGGACGCCGACGACCTCGCCCGCTGGCTGCTCGAGGAGCACCGACTCGGCGGCGAGACCGTGCTCGTCGCCCCGGCGGGCGGGTTCTACGCGAGCCCGGACGCGGGCGGCGATGAGGTCCGCATGGCGTACGTCCTCGAGGCGGAGAAGCTCGAGCGCGCCATGCGCGTGTTCCTGGCCGGGCTCGAGCGCTACCGGGCGCTGCGCCACGCCGCCAGCCCCGCGGTGTGATGCTCGGCCCCGATCTCGAACGCCGGAGCGTGGGCAGCGACCCGGAGGTCGTGCCCGGCGTGCCGGTCGGCGAAATGGTGCTGGCATGGACGCTGCTGGTCGCCGCGTGCGCGGTCGGGGCGCTCCTCACCGGCGAGTTCAGCCGCGTCTCCCTGCGCGCCGGGGCTCCGTTCCTTCTCGTCGGCGGACTGCTCGCCATCGGCGCGGTGCGGGCGCTCGGGCGTGGGCGCTCGCTCGTCACCCGGGGCCCGTACCGCTGGGTGCGCCACCCCTACTTCCTCGGGATCCTGCTGATGCTCCTCGGCGCGATCGTCGCGATGCGCTCGCTCCCGGCGCTCATCCTCCTCTACCCGGCGCTGCGGGTCACGCTGGTGCGGGCCCACCGGGAGGAGCACAACCTGGTGCTGCGCTTCGGCGAGGCCTACCTCGCCTACCACGAGCGGGTGCCGTTCATGCTGCCCCTGCGGCCGCCCCTGCCGCGGACCCCGCCCCCCGAGGAGCCGACGGACCCGGGGTCGTGAGCTCACCTCGGCCGAGCGGCTCCCCAACCGTGCTTTCACAGGCCGGATCGCGGAGCGTACGTGCCTCTGCACCCGGACGACCACCCTCGCGGCCCCGCCGCCGGCGGCGGACGCCGGCCGGCTAGTCCTTCGGCCGGGGGGTGTCGCCGGCGGGGGCGTCCCCGGTCTTGGTATCAGGCTCCTGGAGACCGCGCAGGCCGTCGCGGAAGTTCCGGAGGGCCGACCCGAGACCCTTGCCGAGCTCGGGGAGCTTCCGCGGCCCGAAGATCAGGAGCGCGATCAGGAGCACGATCAGCCAGTGCATGGGCGACAGCGCGCCTTCGAACATGTGCCTCCCCGGCGGAAATCCCCGCCCGGCTTCCCACAACCGGGGGCAAGAACCGCGTGTTCCAGCGGGGTCGAGGCGGCGAGCCGTGCGGCCCGCGCGCTAGCCCTTGCTCTTCAGCACGTTGAGAGCGGAGCCTTTGCGGAACCACTCCAGCTGCTCGGCGTTGAACGAGTGCCGGCAGGCCAGCTCCTCGGTGGTCCCGTCGCCGTGGCGGAGAATCACCGTGACCGGCGAGCCCGGCGCCAGCTTGGCGAGGCCCACGATGCTCACCCGGTCCCCCTCCCGCACCCTGTCGTAGTCCGCAGGCTCCACGAAGGTCAGCGGCAGGAGCCCCTGCTTCTTGAGGTTCGTCTCGTGGATGCGCGCGAACGAGCGGGCGAGCACCGCCACGCCACCCAGGTGGCGCGGCTCCATGGCGGCGTGCTCGCGCGACGAGCCCTCGCCGTAGTTCTCGTCGCCGACCGCCACCCACCTCATGCCGCGGCCCTTCAGGTCGCGCGCGATCTTCGAGTACTCCATGACCTCGCCGGTGACCGGGTGCCTGGCCTTGCCCGCCTCCCCGGAAAATGCGTTGACGGCCCCGGTGAACAGGTTGTCGGCGATGTGGTCGAGGTGACCGCGAAACCGCAGCCAGGAACCCGCGGGCGAGATGTGGTCGGTGGTGCACTTGCCCTTTGCCTTCAGGATGACCGGCAGGTCCACGTAGTCGTTTCCGTCCCAGGCCGAAAACGGCTCGAGCAGCTGCAGCCGCTCGGAGCCGGGGCGCACCTGCACCGTCGCCGCCGCGCCTTCCGCCGGCGGCGGCACGAACCCGTCTGCCTTGAACACGAACCCCCACTCGGGGACCTCGGGCGCCGGCGGGGGCGGTGAGAGCCGGACGCGGTGGCCGTTCACCGGGATCTCCTCCGCGGTCGGGTTGACCGCCAGCGTGCCCGCGACCGCGTACGCCACCACCACCTCGGGCGAGGCGATGAACGAGAGCGTGGCCGGGTTGCCGTCGTTGCGCGCCGGGAAGTTGCGGTTGAACGAGTTGACGATCGTGTTCGGGGTCCCCTTGGCGAGGTCGTCGCGCTGCCACTGACCGATGCACGGCCCGCAGGCGTTGGCGAGCACGGTGGCGCCGAAGTCGTTGAGTACCGCGAGCAGGCCGTCGCGCTCGACCGTGGCGTACACCTGCTCGGAGCCCGGGGTGACCAGCAGCGGGACCCGCGCCTTGGCGCCGGCGGCCAGGGCCTCGCGCGCCACCGCCGCGGCGCGCGTGATGTCCTCGTACGAGGAGTTCGTGCACGAGCCGACCAGCGTGGCGGAAATCGCGGCCGGGTACCCCTGCTCCTTGACCGCCGCGGGCACCTGCGAGAGCGGGCGCGCGAGGTCCGGCGTGTGCGGGCCGACCAGGTGCGGCTCCAGCCCATCGAGGTCGATCTCCACCACGCGAGCGAAGAACCTCTCCGGGCTCGCCTCCACCGCGGGGTCGGCCGCGAGCAGGTCGATGTTCGACTTGGCGAGGTCGGCGAGGGCGCTGCGCCGGGTCGCCCGCAGGTAGATCTCCATCCTCCGGTCGAAGGGGAAGATCGACGTGGTGGCGCCGTGCTCCGCGCCCATGTTGGTGATGGTCCCCTTGCCGGTGCACGAGATCGAGCCGCAGCCGGGCCCGAAGAACTCCACCACGGCGTTGGTGCCGCCCTTGACCGTGAGGATGTCGAGGAGCTTGAGAATCACGTCCTTGGGGGCCGTCCAGCCGGAGAGCTTGCCGGTCAGGTGCACGCCGATCAGGTTCGGCTGCAGCACCTCCCAGGGGAAGCCCGACATCACGTCCACGGCGTCGGCGCCGCCGACGCCCGAGGCGAACATGCCGAGGCCGCCGGCGTTGGGCGTGTGCGAGTCGGTGCCGATCATCATCCCGCCGGGGAAGGCGTAGTTCTCGAGCACCACCTGGTGGATGATCCCCGAGCCGGGCTTCCAGAAGCCGATACCGTAGCGCGCCGAGCAGCTCGCCAGGAAGTCGTACACCTCGCGGTTCTCCTCGACGGCCCGCGCGACGTCGGCGGCGGCTCCCGAGCGGGCGCGGATGAGGTGGTCGCAGTGCACGGTGGTGGGGACGGCGGTGTGCTCCATCCCCGCGAGCATGAACTGCAGGAGGGCCATCTGAGCGGTGGCGTCCTGCATGGCGACCCGGTCCGGGCGGAGCTGGAGGTACGCCTTACCCGGATCGAGGTCGGCGCGCGCGGGATCGTCGAGGTGCCCGAAGAGGATCTTCTCGGTCAGGGTCAGGGGCCGGCCGAGGCGCTTGCGGACGACCTCGAGGCGTTGCCGCGTGCGCTGGTAGACCCCCAGGACGAACTCCGGAGTGCTCTCGATCCCCGCCATTCCTGCCCCCGTTTCCGGGAACGCGGCAGCGCCGCACTGGCTCCCCGCCCCCGGTCCGGCAGTATAGGCAGTGCAAAGTGCAAAGTGCAAAGGGCAAAGTGCCAGGGAAGCCACGGTTGCTCCGCAGGCGCTGCTTTCCCCAACCACCGGCCACGCCGTTGCTCCTCCCTGTGCCCTGGCCTTACCGACCACCGGCCACCGGCCACTGACCACGCCGTTGCTCCTCCCGTGCCCTGTCCCCTGTCTCTACCGACCACCGGCCACCGACCACTGACCACGCCGTTGCTTTTCCCTGTCCCCTGTCCCCTGTCTCTACCGACCACCGACCACGGACCACCGACCACGCCTTTGCTCTTCCCTGTGCCCTGTCCCCTGTTCCTTGTTCTGCGTATACTTGCCCGGTGCCCCACCGCCTCACCGTCGGCGACATCATGACCCGCGAGGTCGTCACCCTCGCGGAGGACGACAGCCTGGCGGACGCCAAGACGTGCATGGAGCGGGGTCGGCTGCGCCACCTGCCGGTGCTTCGCGGCACCGCCCTGGTCGGCCTGATCACCCACCGCGACCTCCTGGCGGCCTCGTTCTCGATGTTCGCCGAGGTCTCCAGCAAGGAGGAGCTGCGGTTGCTGCGGCAGATCCCGGTGCGCGAGCTGATGCACGACGCCTTCGCCGTGCCACCCGAGATGCGCGTGCGGGACGCCGCGCGGATCATGCTCGACAAGCAGTACGGGTGCCTGCCGGTGGTGGACGGGAAGCGAAACCTGCTCGGCATCGTGACCGAGGCCGACTTCCTCCACCTGACCCTGCGGATGCTCGAGGCGATCCACGCGTAGCGGCGAACCTGGGCCCGCCGCCGTGCGTTGGAGCTGACGGAGGTCACCATGCGCCCTCGCACCCTGATCGTGATGCTGGCCGTGCTGCTCGCCGCAACCTGCGTCAGGCACCCCATGCCGAACGCGGCCCGCCAGAGCCACTCCTTCCCCGCCTCCGCCGGCAAGCTGGTCCGTCTCGACGTCGGTCCGCTGGACGTGCACGTCGAGGTGGCGGAGGCGGAGAGCATCTCCGCGACCGTGGACCTGCAGGTGCAGTCGAGCTCCCGCAACGCCGCCAGCCGCTGGATCGAGCGCCACACGCCGGTGTTCGACGACTCCCCCTCCGTCCTCGAGGTGCGCCTCCCGGAGCAGGCGCGCCACGGGCTTTTCATCATCGGCTTCCTCAACGCCCGGGCCCGCATCGACCTCGTGGTGCCGCCGCGCTGCCGCCTCGAGGTGGCGACCTCCTCGGGCGACGTGACCATCGCCGGGGGCGCGACGCTCGCCGAGCCGGTCCGCGTGAAGACCTCCTCCGGGGACGTGCGGGTCACCGGCGGGTTGAGCGCGCTGATCGCCGACACCTCGTCCGGGGACGTCCGCGTTTCGGGGGCTCCGCTGACGTCGTTCGAGGCCGACACCTCCTCGGGGGACGTGACGCTCTCCGGCGGCGCCGCGCGGGCGCTGGTGGACACCTCGTCGGGCGACGTCAAGCTCGATGAGCTGACCGGCAGCCTCTCCGCCGACTCGTCCTCCGGCGACGTGTCGGCGAACTGGGCGCGGCTCCCGGCGGGCGCGACCCTGCACGCCCGGACCACCTCCGGCGACGTGCGTTTCCGGGTCCCAGCAGGCACGCCCCTGAGGGGAGGGATCAGCACCCACAGCGGGCGTCTCGCGTCCGACGTGGCCGCCACCCGGGGGGAGCGCGGCCACCAGCTCTCCTTCACCAGCCCCGGCGAGGCGCCCGAGGTGGAGATCCGCACGACCTCGGGAGATGTCTTCCTCCACACCCGGTCGTAAAACCCGGTTGTACCATCCGGGCGCATCCACGGTGTACGGATTTTCGTATATGATCCGGAACGATGGATGTCGTGTCCGCGGCCACGCCTGTCCCAACGGACTCCGCCCATTTCGTGCTTCCCCGCAAGGGGTGGCTGAAGCTGCACGAGCACCGCGGACGCAGCGCGCTGCTCCTGCTGGCAGGGGTCGTCTCGGTGACGGCGGGCCTGATGGGCGCGGTGAGGCGCGTCGCCGAGTTCCAGCAGCTCGACTTCGTGGTGGTGCGCACGCCGGCGGGTTACCAGGTCACGAGCGTCAGCCCTCGCAGCGGCGCCGCCCGGGCCGGCCTCGCCTGGGGCGACGTCGTCGTCGCGCTTGACGGCACGCCCGCGAGCGGCATCCCCGACCTCGAGCGGGCACTGTTCGCGCGCCGCGTCTCGACGCTGACCGTGCGCCATGCCGGGAAGACGCACGAGATCGCCTACTACCCGCCGGTCCCCCAGGTGGACGTCCGCTACCTGCTGGTGGCGTTTGCCGCGATGTTCACGCTGGCGCTGGCGGGCCTCGTGTTCATCGGCCACCCCACGGCGCAGGCGGGGCGCTTTCTCGCCCTCGCCGAGGCCCTGTTCGCGGCGGTCGTCGTGCCCTTCCCGCTCGACCCGGAGGGCGCCTCCTGGCAGCTCCTGCTGCTGATCCGCGACTTCGGCCGCCTCGCCTTGCCCCCGCTCCTGGTGCTCTTCTTCGCGTCGTTCCCCGCGCGGATCAAGTCCACGGCGTGGCTCTGGCTCGCCTTCCTCCCGTCCGCGACGGTGGCGGCGCTGCGCACCGGGCTGGCCACCGGGGCGGTGCCGCCGGTGGTCGGGGACGTCCTGCTCCCCGAGACCCTCGACGGCGCCACCGCGTTGCTCGCCGTGCTCGGAGTGCTGGCCGCCGCGGCGCTGTCGGTGCGCGCCTACGTGAGCTACCGCGGCGACCCCACGCGGCGACGACAGGTGGAGTGGGTGGCGCTCGGGGCGGCCGCCGGTTTCACGCCGTACCTCCTCCTCTCGCTGATCCCGCAGTGGGCCGGCGCCGAGCTCGAGGTCCTGACCTGGATCTCGCTGCTCCCGCTGGCGCTGGTGCCGCTGGGGGTCGCCTCGTCGCTCCTCGAGTTCCGTCTCTGGGACCTCGAGGACATCTCGCGCCAGGTGGTGGCCACCGGCGTCGCGGTGCTCCTCGGGGGAGTCAGCTTCGCCTTCCTCAACTACGCGATCACGCAGTTCGGCTTCCGCCTCGGCAACTGGCGCAACCTGGTGGCGGTGGCCGGCGGGGTGCTGCTCGCCACGCTCACGGTGCCGGCGCGGCGGGCGCTCCTGGAGGGGCTCGAGCGCCTGCAGTACCGCGAGAGGCTGGCGGCGCGCCGCGCCCTCACCACCTTCGCCGAGGAGGCGGTCGCCCACCGCGACCCGGAGACCCTGCTCCAGCGCCTCTCCCAGCTCCTCCGCGACGCCCTGGCGGTGGACACGGTGGTGACATACCTGGCGCTGGGCGGGCGTCTGTACCCGTCGGGCACCCAGGAGCGGTGGCCGGTCCTCGCGGCCGACCAGGTCCGCGGGACCTACCCGACCGAGGCGGAGGCGCCGCTGCTGGAGCGCGGCCTCCTGCACCGCTTCCCGGTGGAGCGGGACGGCCGGGTGATCGGCCTCGTCTACTGCGGTCGGCGCCACGGCGAGCTGCCGCTCGGGCACGGCGAGAAGCGCCTGGTCGGGGCGCTGGTCGCGCAGGCCGCCCTCGCGCTCGAGAACACCCTGCTGATGGCCAACCTGCGCCGCCAGGTCGAGGAGCACCGGCTGCTCGAGGACTACCTGGAGCGCATCTTCCAGTTCTCGGCGGCGGCGCTCCTCATCTGCGACGCGTCGGGACGCGTCCTGCGGGCCAACGAGCGGGCGGGGGCGCTGCTCAAGCGCGAGCCCGGCAAGCTGGTCGGGGAGTTCCTGCACGGCCTGGTGGAGCTCGGCGCCGAACTCCACGGCTACCTGCCGAGCGACCTCGCCGGCCTCCAGGTCCGCTTCTCGGTCGCCGGCGAGTGGCGCACCGGGCTGCTCTCCACGTCGGCGCTCGAGGTCGAGCCGGGAAGGTTCGACGGGCGCGTGGTGGCGCTCGACGACATCTCGGACCAGCTGACGCTCGAGCAACGGCTCGCCGAGCAGGAGCGGCTGGCGGCGCTCGGCCGCCTCGCGGCCGGCCTCGCACACGAGGTCAACACACCGGTCACCGGCATCGCCTCGTACGCGCAGCTCCTCCGCGAGCTCACCCCGGCGAGCGACCCGCGGGCCCCTCTCGCCGGCAAGCTCGAGGAGCAGGCGTTCCGGGTCTCGCGCATCGTCACCAACCTCCTGGAGCTGGCCCGGCCCTCGGGGTTCGAGCGCCAGGTCGTGGATCTCGCGGCCCTCGCGCGCGAGGAGCTCGGGCAGATGCGGACCGAGGCCGAGCGGGCGGGCGTGTCCCTGGCGATGCAAGCAGGCGGGGACGTCGTCGCCAACGTCAACCGCGTGCAGTTCGAGCTCGTCGTCCACAACCTGCTGCGCAACGCCCTGCAGGCCACCGGGCCCGGGGGCACGGTCGAGGTCGCCGCCGGCGCCGACGGCGGGGGCGTGTGGCTGGAGGTGCGCGACACGGGCCCCGGTGTCCCCGAGGAGCTCCGCGACCGGCTGTTCGAGCCGTTCGTCACCGGGCGCCAGGGGCGCGGCGGGACCGGCCTCGGGCTCGCCATTTCGCGCGACATCGTCGCCGCCCACGGCGGCACGATCCGCGTCACCGACAAGGCCGGCGGGGGGACCGTGATGCGGGTGGACCTCCCCACCCGTCAGGAGAACGCATGAGGATCCTGATCATTGACGACGAGCCGGTTCTCCAGGACGTACTGGCGACACTGCTGCACCGCGAGGGTTTCCAGGTGCTGCAGGCGCTCACGGCGGCCGACGGGCTGCGCCAGGCCGAGGACGGCGAGGTGGACCTCGTCCTGCTCGACCTGATGCTCCCCGACAAGCCCGGCCTCGAGGTGCTCAAGGAGCTGAAGGCCCGCGACCCCGAGACGGTCGTGGTCGTCATCACCGCGTACTCCTCGGTGGAGACGGCCATCGCGGCGATGCGCGAGGGCGCCTTCCACTACATCGCCAAGCCGTTCAAGAACCAGGAGGTCGTGCTCACGGTCCGCAAGGGGCTCGAGCAGCGCCGGCTGCGGACCGAGAACCGCGACCTGCGCCAGCGGCTGGACGGGCTCGGCACGCTGGTGTGGCGCTCGCAGGTCATGGAGCGGGTCATCGAGCTGGTGCGGCGCGCCTCGCCGTCCCGCTCCAACATCCTGCTCACCGGCGAGTCGGGCACCGGCAAGGAGCTGCTGGCACGCGCGATCCACCAGCTCTCCCCGCGCGCGGAGGGCTCGTTCGTGGTGGTCAACACCGGCTCGGTGCCGACGGACCTGCTCGAGTCCACGCTGTTCGGCCACATGCGCGGCGCCTTCACGGGCGCGGTGGCCACCCGGCGCGGGCTCTTCGAGGTGGCCGACGGCGGGACGATCTTCCTCGACGAGATCGGCACCATCACGCCGCCTACCCAGGCGAAGCTGCTACGCGTCATCCAGGAGCGCGAGTTCATCCCGGTCGGCGGGGAGCAGACGATCAAGGTGGACGTGCGGATCATCGCCGCGACCAACGCCGACCTCACCCGCATGGTCGCCGAGGGGGCGTTCCGCGAGGATCTCTTCTACCGCCTCAACGTGATCACCATCGAGCTGCCGCCCCTGCGCAACCGGCTGGAGGACGTCACCGCGCTCGCCAACCACTTCCTGCGCAGGTACGGGGCCGAGAACCGCAGGCCCAACCTCGCGCTGACCCCGCGCGCCCTCGACGTGCTGGTCGGGTACTACTGGCCTGGGAACGTGCGCCAGCTCGAGAACGTCATCGAGCGGGCCGTGGTCCTCTGCTCGGGCGACGTGATAGACACCGACCTCCTCCCCGCCGAGGTGCTCTCGCCGCAGGTGGAGCCGGTCGCCCAGCTGCCGGCCGAAGGGCTCGACCTCAAGGAGGCGGTGAACGGCTACACGCGCGCGCTGATCGAGGCGTCGCTCGCCCGCTGCGGCGGCGTGCAGCGCCGCGCCGCCCAGATGCTGCGCGTCCGCCCCTCGACGCTCAACGAGATGATCCGCCGCCTCGGCATTCAAGCGGCGGAGGAGTAGCGGCAGGGATCAGGGCGCAGGGCACAGGGAGAAAACAAGGGCGTGCCGGTGGTGCGGGCCGCCGCCGCGATCTCCGATCTTCGCGGTCTCGGCCGACCCTGCTCGCCGGGCTTTGATTCTGCACTCTGCCCTCTTCATTCTGCACTTTGCACTCTGCACTCTGCACTTCTGTTTCAGCAGCGGCGCCCCGAGGGGTCCATCCACCAGGGCACCCACCCGCGGTCGTTGCCGTCAACGGTGTCGCCGGGCGCCACGATCCCGTCGATGGCGTCCAGCGTGCCGGAGTCGAGGCGAACGTCGACCCCGGCGAGCGCGTCCTGGAGCTGAGCCATCGTCCGCGGGCCGATGATCGCCGAGGTGACGGCCGGGTGGGCGAGCACGAAGGCAATCGCCATGTGGGTGAGCGACACACCCGCCGACGCGGCGACCTTCGCCAGCGACTCCACGAGCTCGAGCTTGCGCTGGTTCTCCCGCCGCGTCATGTCGAACTGCGCCGCAAAGACCCCGCCGCGCTCGCGGCCGCGCACCGCCCGCGAGCCGGGCTCCGGCTGGCTCCCGTGCCGGTACCGGCCGGTGAGCCATCCCCGGCAGAGCGGGCTCCACACCAGCACCCCGAGGCCGTACCGCCGCGCCGCGGGCAGGACGTCCAGCTCCGCGTGGCGCACGAAGATCGAGTACGGCGGTTGCTCGCTGCGCGGCCGGGCGAGGCCGCGCCGCTCGGCGAGCCACTGCGCCTCGGCGAGCATGAACGCCGGAAACGTGGACGTCCCGAAGTAGCGGATCTTCCCCTGCCGCTGCAGGTCGGTGAGCGCCGCGAGCGTGTCCTCGAGGTCCGTCTCGGGCGCGGGGCGGTGAACCTGGTAGAGGTCGATGTGGTCGGTGCCGAGGCGTCGCAGGCTCGCCTCCACCTCGCGGGTGATCCACAGGCGCGAGTTGCCGCGCTCGTTGACCCCCGGCCCCATCGCGCCGTGCACCTTGGTCGCCAGCACCACCTGGTCGCGCCTGCCGGCGATCGCCCGGCCGACGATCTCCTCCGAGCCCCCCGCCGAGTACACGTCGGCGGTGTCTACGAAGTTGATGCCCGAGTCGATCGCCGCGTGCGTGATCCGCACGCACTCGCCGACGTCGTCGTTGCCCCAGGCGCCGAACATCATCGCGCCCAGGCAGTGGGTGCTGACCTTGACCCCGGTGCTGCCCAGCGTGCGGTACTCCATGCAGTCCCCCTCTCGCCGGACGCGGCCCGGCGAACGGCCTCTCCAGGGGGATCGGGCGACCCCGACCCTACTTCTTCGCGGCGGGCGTGGGGGCCGCCGTCGGCTTGCCCCCGGTCGGCGTCACCGCCGGCGTCGGGGTCGGCTTCGGACGGACGAGCACGGCCGGGTCGGCGACCAGGGCCCTGACCTTGGCCGCGTCCACCGCCAGGCCGCCGCTGCGACCCGCGACGATCGCGACGTCCTCGCCGGGACCCGGGCCCGGGTAGAACGACGCGTCCACCGAAGAGCCGGCGCCCGACAGCTTGACCGTCCCGAGCGGCGTGCCGGCCGGCTTCGGGCGGTCGAACGCCGCGACCTGGAGGGCGGCGAGGTCCTCCAGGCGCAGGCTCACGGCGTCGGAGTCCACCTCGACGGCGCCCGACTTCCACACCCCGTTGCCGCGCTCGAGCACCGCCTTGGCCGCGCCGGCGGCGATCTCCAGCTTGTCCACCGCCCAGCTGTCGAACGCGACCAGCTGCCTCGCGCGCCACTCCTGCCACGGGCCGGCGAGGTGCGCGACGGTCTTCGCCTCAACCCAGAAGACACGGTCGCTGCGCTTGCACGCCACCTGCTTGCCGTCCTTGGCGTCGCGCTCGGCGCCGAAGTCGAGCACGATCGGCGCCGCGTCCGCCGCCCGGCGAACGATCGTCACCGCGAAGCGGCGGGGCTGCAGGCCCATCGCCGCGAGGTCCGGAGCGGCGTCGACGAACTCCTTGATGCGCGCCCCGGAGATGTCGTTGACCACAACCTCGGCGCGGTCGCGGTCGGCGAGGTCGGCGGTGGGCGACGTGATCGTCCACGCCGACCCGGTGTGCGCGAGTGCGACCTGCCCCGACGGGTTGGCGACCGTCAGCGAGGCGACGTCGGTGGAGTAGACCTGGGCGAGCTCGTCGGAGCGCCACCCGGCGAGGTCCTTGTCGATGTCCGAAGCGATGTACTTGGCCACCAGGTAGACCGGGCCCGATCCGGTCAGGGCCGCCCTCTCGTTGCCGAGCGGCAGCTCGTTGCCGAGCTCGAGCGTGTATCTCTGGCCGCCCTCCTCCTCCGCGGTCACCGTGAGTGCCGGCTTGTCGAGCCCGTACTGGGAGAGCTTGACCTCGCCCGGCTTGAACGTGCGGTCGGCCTTGAGCGAGGCGAGCGAGTACAGGAGGCTCGACACCGCACCCTGGTTGGCCTGGTCGGCGAGCGGGGCGGTGAGCGCCCAGGAGCCCTTCTCCTTGGCGAGGACGAAGCGGCCGTGCGAGTTGGTGATCGTGACCTTGCCCACCTTCGCCTGGTCGAAGGAGCCGAACAGTTTCCCCTCGCGCTCCTTGAGCTGGTCGGTGGTGGGTCCGTGGCGCTCGACCAGGAGGATGTACGCCCCCAGGGCGATGACCACGAGCGCGAGCAGCACCAGGCGACCTGTCCGCATGGCCCCTCCTAACGGCGGCGGCGCCACCACACGGCGACGCCGAGGGCGATGGCGCAGGCGGGCAGCCCGACGAGCGAGATCAGCAGCACGTTCCGCATCTGCGTCCCCGACAGGAAGAGCTGCACCTGCTCCGGCGACCGCGCGGCGATGCCGAGCGCCTGCTCCTGTCGCGCCAGCCAGTTGACGGCGTTCATCCCGAGGTTGGCGTTGCCGGCGTTGGCGATCTGCGCGTTGCTCGCGAACGCGGAGTTCCCGAACACGACCAGCCGCCACCCGGTACCCTTGTCCTTCTCGGACTCGGCCGCGACCCCGAGCGACACCGGGCCCGGGACGTCGCCGGCGGACTGCTTGACCTCCAGCTGGCCCGCGGCGTTGACCTTGAGGTTGCGCTGTCCCCACCCCTTCTCGGAGGTGGTGAGCAGGATCGTCGAGGTGGCCCCCGGGGCGCTCACCGTGGTCACCGAGCGGGCCACCGGGAGCAGCACCGCAAGCCCCTGGAGCCCGTCGACCACCGGGTGGGAGCGGAAGTCGGTCACGTACACGGCCGAAAGGTCGAAGAACGGCAGCCGGCGAGCCGGGTCGATCACCAGGTCGTCATCCACCTGCACCGCGTACTGCTTGAGGAACGCCTCGAGCCCCGACGGGCGCTCCTGCCCGCCGACCGACGGGTCGAGCATCACCAGGGCGCGCCCGCCCTTGCCGAGGTACGCCTTGAGGGCGGCGATCTCGGCGTCGGTGTACGGGGCGCGCGGCCCGGCGATCACGAGCAGGTCGCAGTCCGGCGGCACCGACCCGGAGAGCAGGCTGGTCTTCTGGATGTCGAGGTTGTCGCGGGCGAGCATCTCCTTGAACTGCGACATGCCGTCGCCGCCGAAGCCGTCGGGGTCGTGCTCGCCGTGGCCGGTCACGAAGTACACCTTCGGCACCTTGGTGCTGACCACGCCGAGGATCGCCGAGGTGAACTGCTCCTCCCCCTTGAAGCCCTTGAGCTTCGGCGCCTGCCCCATCTGCACGCCCGAGTAGTCGTAGTCCGCGAGCTGGTCGGAGGTGACGTACTTCTTGCGGTCGCCGCACGCGAACACCACGGTGTTGGCGGTCGAGACCCCGAACTCCTGGGCGAGCGCCTTGGTGCGCAGGGGGTCGCGCTCGGGGTCGATGTACTCCACCTTGAGCTTCGGGCTGTCCGCCTGGTAGCGGTCGAGCAGTTCCTTGGTCTCCCCGAACAGGGGCGTCGTCGGGGTCATCAGCACCACCACCCGCACCTCCTTGCCGATGCCCTTGAGGATGTTCCTGGTCTTCTCCGACAGCGAGTAGATCCGGGAGGAGGTCCAGTCCCCGCGCTGGTAGTGGCGGTAGCCGAGCCAGTTGACCATCCCCACCAGGACCACCGCGAGGAGGAGACCGGCGGCGGCGCTCGACGCGATGGCGATCTTTTCCTTGCGCACGGCTCACCTCCCCTTGCTCGCTTCCAGCGCCTTGGTGGCGAGGAAGAGGAACAGCCCGGCGAGGCTCAACCCGTACACGATGTGACGGGTGTCCACGATGCCGCGGGCGAAGTCGTCCATATGGTTCCACAGGTTCATGTAGCCGAGGATCCCCTTGGCGAGAGCCCCGTTGACGAGGTTCTCGACCAGACCGAGCGAGAACACCACCACGAGCACCGCAAACGCCAGGATCGCGGCGACGATCTGGTTGCGCACCAGCGCCGAGGTCAGCAGGCCGACCGAGAGGAAGAGCACGCCGAGCAGGGCGATCCCGAGGTAGCCGGCG
>Ga0316628_100001727_pt1 | contig 15686 bp, 15 predicted proteins | sample OWC_Aug_M2_C1_D5_FD_207648 | JGI IMG/M metagenome (GOLD analysis project Ga0316628, IMG submission 207648) | Wetland soil microbial communities from Old Woman Creek delta, Ohio, United States - OWC_Aug_M2_C1_D5_C | ecosystem: Environmental > Terrestrial > Soil > Wetlands | place: USA: Ohio... | reverse complement strand
GAGTAGAAGATCTTGAGGCGGCGCTCCCGGGAAAGGGACACCGCGCAAACGGTATCTTGATAGGCCCGGTCGATTTCCTCGCCGAGGATCTTCACCAGGCCCTGACGGCGGGCCTGGTCGAACGGCAGACGCTGGATCGCCTTTACATTGCCGGTAACCTCGTCCACCAACGCCTGGTCGGCGGGCGGGATGAGCTGGCCGCCGAACTCGTCATAGACCTTTTTGCCGTTGTCGGTAGGCAGGTTGTGGCTGGCGCTGAACATGTCGCCGGAGATGGCTTTCAGGTGGCGGATGGCAAACGACAGCTCCGGCGTGCTGCGCACGGTTTCGAACAGATAGGTCCTGATGCCGTTGGCGGCGTACACCTCGGCTGCGGCCTGGGCGAGCTTCCAGCCATCGAGGTCCTTCACGGGGTTGGGGAGGTCTTCGGCGTAGATCCCCTTCAGGGTGTATTTGCGGACGTCGAAGGTCATGACCACTCCGCGCCCCCTTGCTTGCTCCCCGTAGTTCTTGAGCAGGTACTGGGAATGCCCCTGAGCTGAAGCCTGGATGGTCCAGGCGTTGATGCGGTTCGGCCCGATGCCGACCGGGCCCCGCCGGCCACCGGTGCCGAAGGGAATCACCTGGTAAAAGGAGTCCAGCAGCACCTCCCATTTGCCGGACTCGATCAGGTAGCGGATCTGGGGGACGTACTCCTCGAAGGCAGGGTCGGACAGCCAGGTCTCCACGTGGTCCAAAGCGGCTGATTTCACCTTTTCAGACACGTCCAGGTCGGATAAGCCAGCTTTGGCTTTCATCATCAGATCCATGGGGGTCACCTTGCTCCTCCTCACGTTTTCTTTTTCAACTGGTCGGCAACTGCCTGCGCGGCCTTTTTCGCGGCTTCCGGGTCGCCGAGGTAGTAGCTGCGCAGGGGCTTGAGATCGTCCCTCAGTTCGTAGACCAGGGGGATGCCGGTCGGGATGTTCAGCTCCACGATGTCTTTCTCGGAAATATGGTCCAGGTATTTGACCAGGGCCCTCAGGCTGTTGCCGTGGGCGGAGATGATGACGCGCTTTCCGGATTTCACGGTCGGCGCGATGGTGTCGTGCCAGTAGGGCAGAAAACGATCAACGGTGTCCTTCAGGCATTCCGTGAGCGGGAGGTCTTTCGGGCCGAGGCCCGCGTAGCGGGGATCGTGGCCGGGGAAGCGCGGATCGTCCGTCGTGAGCGCCGGCGGTCGGATGGTGTAGCTGCGACGCCACAGCATCACCTGCTCCATCCCGTGGCGCTCGGCGGTTTCGGCCTTGTTCAGCCCCTGCAGCGCGCCGTAGTGCCGTTCGTTGAGCCGCCAGCTCAGTTCGACCGGTATCCACATCAGGTCCATCTGCTCCAGCGCGAGCCAGAGGGTCTTGATGGCACGGTTGAGGACCGAGGTGAACGCCACGTCGAACACATAGCCTTCTTGTTTCAGGACGCGTCCGGCTTCGACGGCCTCCTGCTCGCCTTTCTCCGTCAGTCCCACGTCGGTCCAGCCGGTGAACCGGTTTTCCTTGTTCCACAGGCTTTCGCCGTGTCGCAGCAAGACCATCTTCTTCATGGGTACCTCCTTTGAAGTTCAAGCCCGGGGAAACCTTCCCCCGCCAGAGCAACCGATAACGCTATTAATTCTTGCTTTCAGGACCCGCTTGACATAATCTAATAAGTGCATTTACTTTTATCCAATAGTTCAGGTGGTTGTCAACGTCCGCAGTGCGTGCTGCGGATGTTTAGTTGCAGGGGCAATTTTCAGCCGCACTCACGCACAGGAACGGAGGCCATTTCATGGCAGTTGACCAGCTGCCCGACAACGAACCGACCGCCGCGCCGTCCAAGGAGCGCCCGCCGCTTCTGGCGATCATCCTAAACCCCTTCGGTCGCTACGGGATTCAGCTCAACAACACCCTGGGCGCCATGGCCATCTTCCTGGTCCGCGCGTTCATTGGGATTTTCCACTACAAACAAATCCCCGAGATCATCAACCAAATCTACTTCATCGGGGCGCGTTCGGCGAGCATCGTGGCGCTGGTGGGCTTTTTCACGGGCATGGTGCTGGGCCTGCAACTGTACTATGTCATGAACAAGTTCGGCGCGGTCGGGTTTCTGGGAACCGCCGTGGCCCTTTCCCTGATCCGGGAGCTGGGGCCCGTGCTCACCGCCATCATGATCACCGCCCGGGCCGGCTCGGCCATGACGGCCGAGATCGGGATTCAGCGCATCTCCGAGCAGATCGACGCCCTCTACACCATGCGCGTGGACGCGCTGGGGTATCTCATCAGCCCGCGCATTGCCGCCGGGCTGATCAGCTTTCCGATCCTGACGGCGTTTTTTGACCTGGTCGGAATCTTGGGCGGCTATTTGAGCGGGGTCATCCTCATGGGGGCCAACGCCGGCGCCTACACTTACCGGATCGATGCGAGCGTGGAGTGGCTGGACGTGCGGGGTGGTTTCATCAAGTCGATCGTGTTCGCGGTCCTGGTGATCACCATCTGCTGTTTCCAGGGATATTTCACCCATATGCGCAGGGACAGCTACGGCTCCAAGAGCGTGAGCCTGTCCACCACCTCAGCCGTGGTGCTCTCCTGCGTCATGATCCTGATCTCGGACTACGTGGTCACCTCCTTTTTACTGTAGCGCAGGAACGACATGGAACGACAGCCCCTGATCGAGTTTCACAATGTCATCAAGAGCTTCGGCGAACGGACGATCCTGAACGGCGTCAGCTTCAAGATCTACGAAGGGGAGGTAACCACCATCATCGGACTGAGCGGCACCGGCAAGAGCGTGACGCTCAAGCACATCATCGGCCTGCTCAAACCCGACAGCGGTGAGATCCTGTACCAGGGCAAGCCCATCAACCGGATGAGCCGCCAGGAGTGGAACGGGTACATCGGCCGGATCAGCTACATGTTCCAGAACAACGCTCTTTTCGATTCGATGACGGTATTCGAGAACGTCGCCCTGCCCCTGAAACGGACCACCAAGCTCAACCGCAAGGAGATCGAAAAAAAGGTCATGACCCGGATCGAGCAGGCCGAGCTGACCGAGGTCGCCCACAAGTACCCTTCGGAGATTTCAGGCGGCATGCAGAAGCGCACGGCCCTGGCCCGGGCGCTGGTGACCGACCCGCAGATCGTGCTCTTCGACGAGCCGACCACCGGGCAGGACCCGATCCGCAAGAACGCGATTCTGGGCATGATTGCCGTAAACAAGAAAAAATTCGGGTTCACCGCCATCCTCATCAGCCATGAGATCCCGGACGTGTTTTTCATCTCGAACCGCATCCTGGCCCTGTACGACAAAAAGATCGTTTTCGAGGGCACCGCGGAGGAGATGGAGAACCTCGACCACCCGTTCCGCGATGAAATCATTCAGAGCCTGGCGAGCCTGCAGGAGGACATCACCGGGCTTTACTCGAGCCGGCACTTCAAGATTCGCTACCAGACCGAGCTCAGCAAGCGCGGGGCCGACGAATCTTACGCCGTGCTGGTCTTCGGGTTCGACAACATGGACGAGGTCGGCGAGTCCATCAGCCACGACGCGGCCCAGCAGACGCTGCGCTCCCTGGGCAATTACATTCGCAAGCACTTCGGCGCCGTGGGCGGTTTTTCCACCCGGCAGTCGATCAACGAGTTCGCCACCATCCTGCCGTTTTCCGATCTGGAGGAGGCCCGGCGCATCCTCGAGAGGTTCACCGCGGACTTCCAGGAGCACGGCATGCAGGAACTCGGGGAGGCATTCCGCAAGGAGATCCCCTCGAATCAGTGCTTCGATTTCGTGGTTTCGGTGGGGATGGCCCAGGGCAAGCCCCAGGTGGAAATCGAGTCGGTCATGGAATTCGCGCGTTTCGACAAGAAACCCATCGCCACGTTTCGGTGCGACACGCGGAGGTGAATGGCATGCAAAAGTATTCAAAGGAAACAGTGGTCGGCATTTTTGTGGTGATCGGTCTGATTTGCATCGGCTACATGACGATCCAACTCGGGGACCTCGGGCTCTTCGAAGACAACACCTATCCGCTGGTCGCACGGTTCACCCAGGTGACGGGTCTGAGGAAGGGCAGCGTCGTCAACATGCTCGGCCTGGAGGTCGGACGTGTGGGCCAGATGACCATGGACCAGGACAAGCAGCAGGCGGTGGTGGAACTGCGCATCAACAAGGGGGTCAAGGTCTATGACGACGCCATCGCCTCGATCAAAACCGAGGGGCTCATCGGTGACCGCTATGTGAGCCTCGATGCCGGCGGCAGCGGGTCTCTGCTCAAACCCGGCGATAGCATCACCGAAACCGAGGCGCCGGCCGATATCATGGATCTGGTGAGCAAATACGCGTTCGGCGACGTCAAAAAGTAGCGGATTCATAAGAAGCCCAAATCCTGCGTTGCGCTTCACCTCGCCGTCGCTGCGGCGTACTGTGAGTACGCCTCGCTTCGCGAAGGTTTGCGCGCCTTGACTTTGGGCTCCTTATGAATCCGCCCGCACGGGTAGAAGCCCAAATCCTGCGTTGCGCTTCATCCCGCCGTCGCCGGGGCGTACTGTGAGTACGCCTCGCTCCGCGGGACTCGCGCGCCTTGGGCTTTCTACGCCGCCGTCATAGTTACACCTAAGTTGAGCGATTCTGTGTTGGATTCTTACGGAAAGGCCCATGCGGGGCGCAGACCCCTCCGGGCCTGTTTGCAACTCGATAAAACCGCTCAATATAGGTCACACTTTTATCTTGTTAGCCGTTAGAATGGAGGGAAATTATGCGTTTAAAACGTTTCGAAGTATTGACTGCAATTCTTGTGCTTGGGTTGATTGTGCTGCCGATGCAGGTCTTGGCGGCGACCGCCAAAGAGACGGTGGAGGTGCAGGTCAACAAGGTGTTAAAAACCCTCGCAGAGCCCGCTTTCAAAGACCAGCCCCGGGATGCCAAGATCACCAAGATCCGTTCCATCGTGAACGAGATTTTCGACTATACCGAGTTGTCCAAGCGCACCCTGGGCCGGGAGTGGGCCAAGTTCAACACCCCGCAGCAGGATGAATTCGTGAAGCTTTTCGGCGATCTGCTCGAAAAGACTTACGCCGACCGGCTGCTCTCCTATTCCAACGAGAAGGTCGTCTTCGACCGGGAGTCGATGCTGAGGGAGGGGCAGGCCGAGGTCACGAGCAGCATCATCACGGGCGACGGCAAGAAGATCCCGTTGGATTACCGGTTGATCAAGAAGGATGCCGGCTGGCGGGTTTATGATGTCATCATCGAGGGCATCAGCCTGGTGAAAAACTACCGCGACCAGTTCCGCGACATTCTGGCGAAGGATTCTCCCGAGGAGGTTCTGAAGATGCTTCGGGACAAGGTCGCCAAGAGCTGACGACCTTGTACAAAGGCCAATCTTAAAAAGCCGAGGCTACCCGTGGGCGGGTGGCCTCGGTTTTTATCGAATCGGTTTTGTCTTGGAAACCCATTCCTCTCCTCGGCGGGGATCCAGCCGCTCGATTTCGAAGCCGGCCTGTGACGTGTCCGCGCTGATCAGAAAATAGTATTTCCGGTCCCCCTCAAGGACCACGCTCATGCCCCGGTCCGCGACCCCGATCGTGTGCAGACCGGGTGGAGCCTGGTAGACCATGTGTTCCCCGGCCCGGATATGGGCGATGAGCGAATTGTCGAAGGTCACTTTCAGCGAAACCCACCAGTCGAAAAGGTTATCATTGCGGATAACGATCACTTGGCTGGCGCCGGCAGGACCTGCGGCAGCAGGGGCATCCGATGTGCGGCCGTGGGAACAAGCGGCCACGAGAAATACCGCCAGGAGAAGGAAGGTTCGTTGCATCGACAGGTCTCCTTGTGCGCCGGTTGCGGCGTTCAGCGAGCGGCGTCCTGCATCGCGTCCAGGTAATGGTCGAGCTCCTGAATGCTTGCAAAAACCTTGAGCGAGGGCAAGGCGTTCAGGATGTCGAACACCTTCTTGATCTGGGGCTGCAGGTTGACGAATACGATCTTGCCCCCGCGCTGTTTCATGGCCTTCTTGGTTTTGACCAGCACGCGGATTCCCGAGCTGTTGATGTAGTCCGTGAATTCCATGTCGAAGACGATCAGATCGGGGTTCTGCTGGAGCACCGAATCCATCTTTTCCTGGAAGATCGGATTGGAGGCGGTGTCGATGGAGCCGATGGGGGCCACGACAAAGATGCCCGGTTTCTTGATCGCGGTGTTGACCTTGAGTGGCATTTTCCCTCCTTGACTATTACACCGGCAATCGCTCAGCTCGGAGGTTTACTCCAGCCCCATGGACTTCCCGAAAAGCGATCTGAAGCCCCCGAATTCGCGCCTGCGTGTTCTCTCGCTGCTTGTTGTTTGGCTGATGAGCGCAGGCTTCCCATAAACCATTCGGGTTGCCTAGCGCAAGCGGAATTTGCCGTCAACCTGCCGGGGAAGGAGGGCTTTCCTGGAAAATCCGCCTCGGCGCGTTTCGCCCGCGGACATCAGGCAGCGAGTGGCTATTCCAGCTGCTGGCGTTCCTGATACGGCGCGTGCCGGTCCCCGCCGGCCTCGTAGCGCCGCCGGTCGAACTCGGAGATCACCTGGGCCCCGAGCAGGAGGATGATCACCGCCACTTCAATGCTGAGCAGCGCGACCACGGTGGTGGCCAGCGAGCCATAGATCACATTGACCAGCGAGAGCCGGGAGTAATACCAGACGAGGATGCGCCGGATGATTTCCCAGAGCACGGTGGCCGTCACCGCGCCGACCAGGGCATGCCGGAACGAGATGCGTCCGACCGGCATGACCAGGTAAATCGAGGTGAGCATCAGGGCCATGCCGCCCATGCCCAGCAGGTACAGCAGGATTCTGGATGAGCCCCTCAGGCTCACGTCATAGCCAAGCAGGAGCACCTGCTGCCGCTCGAGGGCGTCCAGAGCGCCGGAGATCATGGTCACCAACAGCAATCCCAGGCCCATCAACAGGATGAACATATACGGGATGATGGCTGATATGAAAAACGGCCGGCGCATGGACTTCTTGCGGTGGGAGAAGATCACCGCCATCGTACTCTCGAGGACCGAAAAGGCCATGGAGCTGAAAAACAGCATGATGAGAAAGCCGACCGCCCCGACCAGGTGGCGCCTCGCCAGGAACATCCGCACCTGGTTCGCCAGGCTGTCGGCGTAACCGGGGATCAGGAGTTCCAGGTTCCTGGCGATGGTCTGGATCAACTGTTCTTGGTCGACGAAGTGGGAAAGCCCGATCAGGATGAGGGCGAACAACGGCACGATGGACAGCAGGGTATAATAGGCCACCGCGCCGGCCAGCAGCAGGCCCTGCCGGCGCTGGAAGTCCCGCAGAACGTGGAGGGCGAAACCGCCGAACCGGCGCGCGATGCCACGGCGCTCGACCGTGGTGGGTGAATCGTCGACGCCCATGGGTGCGTCTTCAGTCATTTTTTCTCCGGCTTCAACTGACGCAGGACCGAAAACGGACCTTCGGCGGGCTCCTTCAGACAGGTGCAGGCGCCAGCGTTCAGATCGGCGCCGCAGCGCGTGCAAAGACCTTTGCAGGCTTCGCTGCACAGGGGCCGCAGGGGTAGTGAGAGGATCACCTGCTCCTGAATTCCCTCGGTCAGATCGATTTCCTCGCCTTGAAAGTAAATGAGCCCTGCCTCGTCGGCTCTAATCTCCAGGGTGTCCAGTTCGCCAGGCTCGTCCGCGGCCGGACGCTCCCGGGTAAAGGTGAGGGTGAAGGCCGTTTCCAGCGGGCTGACAAATTCGGCAAGGCAACGGCCGCACGTCAGCCGCACGCTTGTGCGGATCTCCCCTTCGACCTCCACCATGTCGCCGACGCGCATCGCCCTGAGCCGCGCCCGGATCGGACCCACGAAGTCGCATTCGCGGCCGCGAACCATCTCACGCAGCGCCGGGAAACGCTCCGCCGCAGCTTCGAATTCGAGAGCGAGGCTGGTCTCCTTGAGTTCTTCCGTTGAAATGCGCATGGCGATGTCTTGATATTTACCCGATATGTTTCGATTTCACTATACCTGAAGTGAGCGGTTTTATAGAGTTGCCTCGAGGCCCTTCCACCTTAATCCAGAATAGAATCGTTCAAGCTAGATTATACTCAATTGCCTTCAGAATACAAAGGATTGTTTGGGGGACTCACATCGCAAAGAAGGATGGATTACGACGGTCGCCTTGCCAGGGCGCGAGGGCTTTGGTATATCTGTTTTAACCCCAGGCCAACTGATCTCGGCCCGCCGTCAGGTGTTCGCGCTTGACGTCGGAGAGTTGCCAGCACACCGGCGCTTCAATGCCGAACCATTAACCGCATGCCACGCAGGCAGTGTTTATGGCCAGCACCATGAACCCCTCTCCTGTCCACCGGTCATCCTGTTTACGCTGCGGGACCTGCTGCCGGAAAGGCGGCCCTGCTCTGCACCTGGAGGACCGCGATCTGGTCCTGCAGGGCCTCATTCACACCCGCCATCTCTACACGATCCGCAAGGGAGAGTTCGCGAAGGACCCGGTGCGGGGCGAGCTCATCCGCGTTGACGGCGATATCATCAAGATTAAAGGCCGCGAGGGCTCCTGGGTCTGCCGCTTCTTGGATGAGGACGCAAACGCCTGCCGTATTTATGAGCATCGCCCCATCGAGTGCCGGCAGCTGGAGTGCTGGGACACCGCGCGGCTCGAGCAGGTCTACCGCCATGGGCGCCTGTCCCGCAAGGACCTGCTGACCGACGTGCAAGGGCTTTGGGAGCTGATCGAAGACCATGAGCGGCGCTGCGATTATGACCGCATCCGGCGGGTGCCGGGGGGCCGCCCCGGGACCGGGGCGGCAGAAATCGACGGGGGCCCCGCAGAGATCACGCGCTATGACGCCGAGCTTCGCCGGTTGATGGTCGCCCGGGGGGGCCTTGAGCCTGAGATGCTGGACTTTTTATTGGGGCGGCCGGTGGAAACTGTTCTGCGCCTTAACTTGAGCGATTCATATCCCGGATTCTAACGGCAAGGCCCGTGCGCGGTGCAAGCCCCTCCGGGCCTCGGTATAACTCGAAGCCATCTCAAAAATAGCAGATCACACCCGAGGGCAAGGCGCAGGCCGATTCGAAAGCGCAGTCCCGCCAACGGCGGGATGAGCAGTACATTTCGAGACGACTGCAATCCCGCCATCCGGCGGGACCATCGAGTGTCAGATGCATTTTTGCGATGGCTTCTCGATGAAATCTCGCGATTCAGGTCAAACTCGCTCGCGCTAAGCCGCCTGTGCAGTGGCCTTTTCCAGATACTCCTGGGGGCGGGAGGCATCGTCCGCGGTCAATTTCGCGGCGCTGGCCGCTCCCCACACGTATTTGCCGTACTTGACATAGCCGAAGACGTTGTTCAGGCGCGAATCGATGTGAGGCTCGAGAGGGACTACGTTGCCGTCGATCAGCGGTTTGAGGTGACGGGCGAGCTCGCGTGATCCGCCGCCGGTCAGGACGATCACGTCGATGTCCCAATCCTGGGCCCACAGGCGGTCGATTTCGCCGGCGATCGAACCGGCCAATTGCTCGAATACCTGGTCCCGGATGCCCACAAAGTTGATGGGTTTTCCGCGCATCCGGATTTCGCCTTCCTCTACAGCCTGGTAGAGCCGGTAAAGCTCGACCGACGCCCCGCACTTCTCCTGAAGTTTCTGGGCGATCAGGCCGAAGGCTTTGGACATTCCGCTGTCGATGGTGCGGCTGCCGCGGTCGATGTGGCGCAACCGGTCCATGATCGTGAAATCGGTGGTACGAAAGCCGATGTCCACCACCCCGATTTTTCTCGACGCTAGCTCCTTTTCGATTACCTTGCCCTGGCCATCCATCAGGAGGTTAAGGAGGCTTCCAAGGGGTTGGGGTAGCATGCGCACCTTGTTGATGTAGATTTCTTTCGTGATCGTCTGGCCGTTGGGGGGATGGTAGGACACCGAATGGTGGCCCGACAGAATCCCCTGAAATCGTTCATGGTTCCGCTTGAAAAAACCGATCGGAAGCCCCGATACGACGTTTACCGGCACGTTCACCTGCTGGCCGTTTTTGATCAGCAGGCCCGCCGCGGTGAGAGCCAGCACCCGGACGTAGTCCGTGATGAGCTTTTCCTGGTCCAGGGTGAACTTGGGGGCCCGGGACTGCTGTTCGGCCAAGTCTCCGATGAAGTAGGACTTGCCGTCGATGGTCACATTGATATGGTCCGCCGAGCGGTTGTCGCCGAAGTCCGCCCAATACTGAATTTCAGCCGCATCGCCGATCAGCGACTTGAAAATGATCGTGTCTTTGCCGTTCGTGGCCTTGGTGAATCCAAAGCCGATGTCGATACCCAGGATCTGCATGGTTGCCTCCTAAGCCCCTTTTTGAGCATAATCGACCGCCGGGTGCGGATGGGGTAAGTCCGATCCTTCTCGATGGTATCATCGGCTAGGCTCCAAATTATCTTTAGGGGTTCCATCTCGCAACTCACAAAATTTTGGATTATTATTCAGCCCAGGAGTCCGCATATTTCATTGTCGGAGTAACAACCTTTTTAAGGGGGCATCAGATGAAGGCGATCGTGGTTAAGGCGGGCGAGCACGGGCCGCGGCTGGTATGGGAGAAGGCGCCGGACGGGGTGATGGGTCCGGAGGAGGTCCTGGTCGCGGTGCGGGCCACCGGCGTGAATCGGGCGGACCTGCAGCAGGCCCGGGGGCAGTACCCTCCTCCGCCGGGCGTGACGGACGTCCTGGGTCTTGAGATCGCCGGGCTGATCCGCGCCGTGGGAGCGGCGGTGCAGGTCTGGCGGCCGGGGGACCGGGTCATGGCCCTGCTGCCGGGCGGCGGGTACGCGGAGCAGGCCGCCGCCCATCACGGGCTTCTGATGCGCCTGCCGGACGACTGGTCGTTCGCCCAGGGGGCGGCTGTTCCCGAAGCCTGGCTGACGGCGTTTCTGAACCTGTTCATCGAGGGGCAGCTGCAGCCCCGCCAGAGGGTGCTGGTCCACGCGGGAGCAAGCGGGGTGGGCACGGCGGCCATCCAGTTGGCGCGGGAGGCCGGCGCCACGGTCTTTGCGACGGCCGGTTCGGCCGACAAGCTGACGGCGTGCCGAGAGTACGGTGCGGCGTTGGCCATCGACTATAAGAACCAGGATTTCGCGGTGGAGATCAAGGCTCACTCCAGGGGCAGGGGGGTGGACTTGGTTCTGGATCCGGTGGGTGCGGCCTACCTGAAGCGCAACCTGGAGGTCCTGGCCCCCGGCGGCCGTCTGGTGAACATCGGCCTGATGGGCGGCAGCCGGGCGGAGATCGATTTGGGGCTGGTCCTGGGCAAGAGCCTGCACCTGACCGGCTCAAGGCTTCGGCCCCGGCCGGTTGCCGAAAAGATCGACATCACCCGGCAGTTCCAGGAAAAGTTCTGGCCGCTGCTGGTTTCCGGCCAACTCAGGCCGGTCATCGACCGGGTGTTCCCCATCACCGAGGCTGAGGCCGCCCATACCCATGTGAAGGAAAACCGCAACATCGGCAAGGTGGTCCTGGAGATTCCGGAAGAAGGAGCCTGAAATGGGTTTCGAGAGGGATTCGCTCAGGATTCTTGAAAAAGCGCTTGCTCACCTGGAAGGCGGGTTCGTTTCCCTTCCCGATTTCGGGCCACCCCTCGATATCCAGAGAGCCGAACGCGTGGTGATGCAGGTTGCTGAGATCATGAAGAATAATTACCCGTATTTTCACCCGTATTATGCAGGCCAGATGCTCAAGCCCCCTCATCCGATCGCCCGCATGGCCTATATGCTCTCGCTTTGGATCAACCCGAACAACCATGCCTTGGACGGAGGCCGGGCGAGCTCCGCCTTGGAGAAAGAAGCGGTCGCGGAACTGGCAGCGCTTTTCGGCTGGGATCGCTTTTTGGGGCATCTCACGGGCGGAGGAACGATGGCCAACATGGAGGCCTTGTGGATATCCGGCAAACTGATGGGCCAGGGGAAGAAGGTGGTAGCCTCCGAGCAGGCCCATTACACCCACCAGCGTCTGTCGGATGTGCTCGGACTGCCCTTTCGGGCCGTCGCCTGCGATGATCGGGCGAAGATGGATCTGCCTGCTTTGAAAAAGGCGCTGGACGGCGGGGACGTCGGGACGGTCGTGGCAACGATCGGTACAACCGGTCCGGGCTCTGTCGATCCCCTGGCGGAAATTCTTGAACTGAGGGCGCAATACGGTTTTCGCCTGCATGCCGATGCCGCCTATGGCGGTTATTTCAAACTGGCCGGCAACCTGGGAGCCGAGACCCAAAAGGCCTTTGACGGGCTGAATACGGTCGACTCCATCGTCATTGACCCGCACAAGCACGGCCTGCAGCCGTATGGCTGCGGGTGCATCCTCTTCCGGGATCCTGAGGTGGGCAAATACTACAAGCATGATTCTCCCTACACCTATTTCACCTCGGCCGAGCTTCATCTCGGAGAGATCAGCCTGGAGTGTTCGAGGCCGGGGGCGTCTGCCGTTGCGCTCTGGGCAACGCAGAAATTGCTGCCCCTGGTTCCCGGTGGGGAGTTTTCCCAGGGTTTGCGCAAAACCCGCGGGGCGGCGCTGGCGTTATATGAAAAGATCCGCTCGGATCACCGGTTTCGGACCATTTTCCCGCCGGAACTGGATATCCTGGTGTGGGCTCCGGATGGCCGGAGTGCCAGCCGGATTTCGGAGCGGTCGGAGAAGCTGTTTCGCGTGGCCGCGGGGAAAAATCTGCATTTGGCAATTTTCAAGTATCCGTCCGTGTTGCTTCGTGAGAAATGGGGCGATGTGAATTTCGACCGACCCGAAGTGGTCTGTTTGCGGTCTTGCTTGATGAAACCCGAACATTACGACTGGATCGAACGGATCTGGGGCCTGCTCGACGATAGCGCGAACAGCGCCATGGGTTGAAGCTCATGTATTCCAGGGTGGCGACGCACCTGGAAATATAGGTACCTAAATTGAGCGGTTTTATCGAGTTGCAACGAGGCCCGGAGGGGTCTGCGCCCCGCATGGGCCGCCGCAATCTCACCGGCGGCCGTCGCAACGGCAGCAATCGCCGCTCAGATAGGCCCGGACAGCCCCCAACGCAAACATCCCACGACCGCCACCGCCGTCGCTGCCTGTTCGGATGCATTCTAGAACCCCTGGGGGCGTTGACGCAGCCACGGTGTCATATGCGGCGGCCCATGCGGGGCGCAGACCCCTCCGGGCCTTTCCGTAAGAATCCAACACAGAATCGCGCAACTTAGGTGGTATTCAATTTCAATCTCATCCCGACCGCACGGTTTTACCGTGCAGCCCGCCCAAAGGGGATTCCCAATTTCCGCAGCCGGTGCCTCAACGTGTTGGGGTGTACTCCCAGCAGGGCCGCTGCGCCGGCCCGTCCCTGTATCCTGCCATTCGTGATTTCAAGAACCTGACGGACATGGGTGCGCAGGATGCTGTCGAGGTCCAGAGGGGCGTTTGACCGCGTCAGTGACTGCGAAGATAATGGCATTCGCGGCTTGAATGGCAGCCCCCTGATTTCCTCGAATCGGAGAGGCTCGCCGCTTTTTCCCGCCTGGCTCTGGATCAGCTCCCGCTCCACTACGTTTTCAAGCTCGCGGACATTCCCCGGCCAATCATACTGCTGGAGGCGTTCCAGCGTGCCCTGTGCCAGTACCGGTAGAGAACGCAGGTTCATTTCCCGAGCTTTTCGCTCAATGAAGTGATACACGAACGCGGGAATGTCGGCTTTTCTCTCTCTAAGCGGAGGTATGCGTATCGGGAAGACGTGCAACCGGTACCATAAGTCTTCACGGAACTCGCCCCGGTGAACCATTGCTTCGAGGTCGCGGTGTGTGGAGGCAATGACGCGGACATTCACCGGCACCTGCTCCATGCCGCCGACCCGCTCGATCTGCTTTTCCTGCAGAACCCTCAGCAGCCGAACCTGGGCTGCCGCGGGCAATTCGCCCACCTCATCCAGAAAAATGGTCCCGCCATCGGCCCGCTCGAAACGCCCCCGCCTCATCATGGCGGCTCCGGTAAATGCCCCTTTCTCGTGGCCGAACAGCTCACTGTCGACCAGTCCCTCGGGGATGGCGCCGCAGTTGACCTTGATCAGGGGACCGTTGCGACGCGGTGAGGAATAGTGGATGGCATTGGCTACCACCTCCTTGCCGACGCCGGTTTCTCCCAGGAGCAGAATTTGGCTGTCCAGGCGGGCGACCTGGCGAACTTGGTCCATCACTTCGCTCAAGCCGAACCGCTCTCCGACGATTTCATCTCCGGACAGGCGATGAAGCTCCCTTTGTAGATATTGGTTGTCATCGGCCAGCAGCTCTTTAAGGCGGAGCACTTCTCTATACCGGAGATGGTTGGACAGGGCGATCGCAAAGGGGTCGTGGAGCAACTCCAGCAGCCGGGCATGTTCGGGGGTGAACTGTTTTGCCAATTTGGACAGCACTCCGACGACCCCCAGCTGTTCCCCCTTGATCCGCAATGGCATTCCAATTCCGGTCAGGTCCCGTAGCCCCAAGGCGTCCGAAATCTCCCTGGCCGGAGGCGCGCTTGCGCTTGAATCGACGATCAGGATCCGGCCGGTGTGGGATTTGATGTAGGATTGAGACTCCTCGGAGAGCAGAATCGGAGTATCCAAAGGGAGCTTCATTTTGAAATCGGCAGCCTGGGCAATAATCCTGATCCCGCCGACATCGGGCTCGAAGAGGCTGAAGTCGATGCGGTTCAGGGGCATGAACCGCTTCAGGAAAACAAGGCAGTTTTGCAGCACCTCGTTAATGTCCAAGCTGCCGCATATCCGCAGGGTCCCCTCCCGGAAGAAGGTCATTTCATCCATTGTCTAAATTCCCTTTAAAAGTACCATATTTGGAACATATACCATACTTGGCAGTTATTTTATACCATATTTATCATTTAGAATTCCAAAAATTTATAACAACTCGAATTCATATAGCAATAAATATTGGCACTATTTTAGCTTATCAGAAGTAAAACAAAGTTTTGCAGGTGGCAGGAATGTATACCATTGAGGTCGTGCAGGTAAGACTCTTCGATGTAAAAGATGGCGAATTGGTTATTGATGCATTTAATCGGATCCCCCGGAAGGCACTCCGATTTCGGGCTGCCCTTTACCAAAGTGCCAAGGTGGCGAATGACTGGTCAATTTGTTTCCCGAAATCAAACACCAATGACACGGCATTGAAATCCCCCGAGGCGATCGGTCTTGCCGAATCCCTGCGCTCAATCGGCTTTGTAGATCACAGTTTATGGCTGCCGGCCCCGATTCTCGTTGATCAACCAGAACCGGATTCCAAAACATGAAGGCTGTCATGAATGCTCGGGTCATCGCTATCGCGCGGATGGCGTTGGTGATTTTTGGTTGCGATGGTATTTTTTAAGCGGTAATATATTTATTTCCAGCGGGTCACGGATGATTAGACGTTTCAAGGAAACCACGGTGCCTTAAAACTTGACCATTTTCTTTGAACGGAGTCCCCACAGTTTTCTTTCCCCCTGCCTCGAAACCCGGGAACACCCTCCCGATCGGGTGGTTCAGGGGTCTTTCTGGATAAGGGGTTGATCGGCCTCCGCAGCCCGCGCGAACGCTGCCTGCTCATGATCATTCTTAGGAGACTCTGATGCAAGATAAGGGGAGCATGCGTGAATCACTGATATGGGGTGGGTTGCTGAAG
>Ga0316628_100001726_pt1 | contig 15688 bp, 14 predicted proteins | sample OWC_Aug_M2_C1_D5_FD_207648 | JGI IMG/M metagenome (GOLD analysis project Ga0316628, IMG submission 207648) | Wetland soil microbial communities from Old Woman Creek delta, Ohio, United States - OWC_Aug_M2_C1_D5_C | ecosystem: Environmental > Terrestrial > Soil > Wetlands | place: USA: Ohio... | reverse complement strand
CCCGCGCGCGCGGCGACACTCGCGGACCGGCGCGACCAGAGCGTCGTCCTCGGCCTGCGTCCGGAGCACATGACCCGCGCGCACCCGGGAGAAGCGCGCAGCGGATTGGCCCGCCATAGCGCGACCCTCGAATTGCTGCAGCCGACCGGCTCGCGCACCTACGTCACGTTCAAGCTCGGCAACGCAAATGTCGTCGCCGAACTGCAGGCGCACGACGTCACCCAGGTAAATCAGAAGATCGACCTGTCGGTCGACATGAACCGCGCGGTTCTGATCGATCCCGACACCGAAAAAGTCCTTTAAATAACAGATGAACCACGGAGGACACGGAGGACACGGAGTAAAAAAACAAAACCGGGAAATGAGAGACGGGGTAAGGGCGGTGCGACTATTCGCAGCTCCATACTGCCAACTTTCGCAGTGACGGATCATAAGCCACTGGAATGTTTTAACTCGAGCACTTTTCCCGTCCTTGCCTTTTCTCCGTGTCCTCCGTGTCCTCCGTGGTTCAAACTTGAATCTCTAGGATAAGGAGGAGAAAAAATGAAGAATCCAAGTCCGTCGCGCGCGATTGCGCTGTGCGGCACCGAACAGCCGGACACGCCGGGCCGTGTCCTGACTGCCGGGCCGCTGTCGGTCGAATTCGATAACGGCCAGCTGCGCTACCTCAGGGTCAACGGCATCGAAGTGCTGCGTGCGATCGGCTTCCTTGTTCGAGACAAGAATTGGGGCACCGCCACACCGGCGATCAGCAACCTCAAGGTGGATCAGCGTTCGGACGGCTTTTCGCTTTCCTTCCACGCCGACGTCAGGATCGAGAACCAGGAACTGGCCTACGACGCCAGGATCGAGGGCACCAAGGATGGCAATCTCGAATTCACCGGAACGGCGCTGCCGAAGACCGACTTCCTCACCGCGCGCACCGGCTTCGTCGTGCTGCATCCACTCAAGGGCGTGGCCGGACAGGCGGTCGACATCGAGCACGTCGACGGCAGCAAGGTGAAAAGCAAATTCCCGGAACTGGTGAACCCGGTCCAGCCGGTACTGAACATAAGGTCGCTCACACACGAAGTCATGCCGGGGCTCAAGGCCACCGTGCGGATGGAAGGCGACACCTTCGAGATGGAAGATCATCGCAATTGGACCGACGCGTCGTTCAAGACTTACGTGCGGCCGCTGATCCGGCCGTGGCCTTACACGCTGAAGGCCGGCGAGCCGGTGGAACAGGCGATCAAGGTCACGCTGAGCGGCAGCACCGGGAAGGGCGGCAAGACCGCCGCAGGCAAAAGCATCGAAGTCACACTGGGAGCTGTTTCCCGCGAAGCGCTGCAACCGGTCGGACTCGGCATGCCTGCAGAAGAAATCGAGCATGCCATCGCCCACCTCGAGCTGCTCAAGCGCGCCGCGCCGCGCTTCCTGATCTGCCACATCGATCCGCGCCAAAAGCACGGCTTGAAGGAGTTGTACGGCTACCGGGTTCTCGCCGAGGAGACCGGCGCGCAGGCAGCACTGGAAGTCGTCGTCGAGAGCATCGACAACTTCCGGCAGGAATTGAAACGGCTCGCCGACATGGTGAGGCAGTCGGGCATCAAGCTGGCGTCAGTCGCCGTTGTGCCGGTCGGAGACCTGAAATCCGTGCTGCCCGGCGGGCCGCGCCCGCCCGCGCCGAAACTCGAAGATCTCTACGCCGGTGCGCGCGAGGCCTTCCCTGGCATCAGGCTCGGCGGCGGCATGTTCTCGTTCTTCACCGAACTGAACCGCAAGCATCCGCCTGCGACGCTGCTCGATTTCGTCGTGAACACCACCTGCCCGATCGTGCATGCGGCGGATGACCGCTCGGTCATGGAAACGCTCGAGGCGCTGCCTTATCAGGTCGCGACCGCGCGTTCATTCATCGGCAAGACCGCATACCGCATCGGCCCGAGCGGCATCGGTTGCCGCGACAATCCACACGGCGCGACCTGGACACCGAATCCGGACAATCTTCGCGTTTGCCTGACCAAGCTGGAGCCCCGCCAGCGCGGGTTATTCGCGGCGGCGTGGACGCTCGGTTACATTGCCACGCTGGCGCGCACCGGCATCGAAGCGATTGCGATGGCTGCGCCGACCGGCCCGCTTGGCATCATCTATCGCAAGGCGGACCACAAGCAGCCGTGGTATGACCAGTTGTCCAGCCCGGCTGTGTTTCCGGTCTACCACGTCATCAGCGGTTTGACCGGCGGTAGCGGACAAAAACGGGTGAACGCGGAATCTTCGGACGCCGCGAAAGTGCAAGCCCTCGCCTTCAGGGGCCAGGGCGGCACGACACTTTGGCTCGCCAATCTGACGGCGGAGAATCAACCGGTGAAACTGTCCGGCGCTCGAGGAGCGCTGTTCGGCACAACGCTCGACGAGGACAGTTTCGTCACGGCAACCACCGATCCGCGGGGTTTCCAGGAAAGCTGGACAGCGATAAACAATTCGCTGACGCTCAAGCCATATGCAGTGGCGATCATTTCGATCAACGACTGAAGCGGCCGATTAGCGGCCACCTGAACGGGAAGGCAAGACCATGTCATCGAGCCCGAACCTGCGCCCGCCCCTGCCACCCTTCACGCGGGAAACGGCCGTGCAAAAGGTGCGCTTGGCCGAGGACGGCTGGAATTCGCGCGATCCCGAGCGGGTATCTCTGGTCTACACGGTCGATAGCCAATGGCGTAACCGCGCCGAGTTCTTCTCCGGGCGCGAGGCCATCGTCGAGTTCCTGCAGCGCAAGTGGGCGAAAGAGATCGACTATCGTCTGGTCAAGGAATTGTGGGCATTTCACGATGCCCGCATCGCCGTGCGCTTCGCCTATGAGTGGCACGACGATTCGGGAAACTGGTTTCGCTCCTATGGTAACGAAAACTGGGAATTCAACGAGAATGGATTGATGCGGCGACGCATCGCCAGCATCAACGATCTGCCAATCAGGGAAGCGGACCGCAAGTTCCGTTGGCCGCTCGGCCGCCGTCCCGACGATCATCCGGGCCTGTCCGAACTCGGACTGTGACGCAACGCAGGAAGCCGCAAAAGCGGCCCTGCTGTATCCTGCTCGCGGCCCAAGGCAGGCGCGGTGCAATAACGCCGCCAATGCAGAATCGCGCCGCACGGCAAGAGCCGAATGCAGAACAACAATAAGAGGGGGAGAACAATGGATGCATCGCACCGCAGGGTCATGATGGCGTCGGCGATCGGCTCGGCGCTCGAGTGGTACGACTTCTTCATCTACGGCACCGCGGCAGCCCTGGTCTTCAGCGAACTGTTCTTCCCGAAATTCGAATCGAGCACCGGACTGTTGCTTTCGTTTGCAACCTTCGGCGTCGGATTCTTTGCGCGCCCGTTCGGCGGCATGGTGTTCGGCCATCTCGGCGATCGCATCGGCCGCAAGCCGGTGCTGGTCATCACGCTCATGCTGGTCGGCATCGGCACCTTCCTGATCGGCCTGCTGCCGACCTACGAATCAATAGGCGTTTGGGCGCCGGTGATGCTGGTGACGCTGCGCCTGGTTCAGGGCTTCGGCGCAGGAGCGGAATACGGCGGCGCAGTGATACTTGCGGTGGAGCACGCGCCGCCAGGCAAACGCGGACTGTTCGGCAGCTTCGCCGCCATCGGCGTGAACATCGGCCTGCTGCTGGCGACTGGCGTGTTTGCGCTGGTCTCGGCGCTGCCGAAAGAAGATTTTCTTAACTGGGGTTGGCGCATTCCCTTCCTGCTTTCGATCATCCTGATCGTGGTCGGCTTCTACATCCGGTCCAAGGTATCCGAAACGCCCGTATTCAGCGAAATCGCCGCCAAGAGCAAGGCCGCGCGCTCGCCGGTGAAGGACGCGTTCGTCAAGCATCCGCGCGAGTTCCTCGTGGTGCTGGGCGCGCGCCTCGCTGAAAACGGCCTGGGCTATCTGTACCCGGTGTTCACGCTCAGCTACATGACCAAGCAGCTGGGCTTGCAGAAAAGCATGGTGCTCAACGGCATCATGCTGGCCTATGCGATCTCCCTGATCACGGTACCGATGTTTTCCGCCCTGTCGGATCGTATCGGCAGGCGGCCGGTTTACGGCGGGGCGGCGGTGTTCTCGGCATTGTTTGCCTATCCGTTCTTCCTGATGGTCGGTACCGGGTCCCAGCCGATTATCTGGCTTGCACTGATACTGGCCATTTCGGTCGGCAACTCCGGCATGTTCGGTCCACAAGCGGCCTACTTCGCAGAACTGTTCGGACCGAAACTGCGCTACAGCGGCTTTGCTTCAGCACGCGAACTCGGCTCCATCCTCGCCGGCGGACCTGCGCCCTTCCTTGCGACCTGGCTGCTGGGGCAGGCGAACAACGAACCCTGGCTGGTCGCCGCCTACATGGTGACACTGGCGCTGCTCACCGCGATCGCGATCTATTTCGGACCGGAGACGTACAAGAGCGATATCCTGGCAGACAACGCCAAAACCTAGCGGAAAGCCGATACGAGGCCCGCACCGATGAAACGACGGTTTCTCCTGGCAGCCGCCTTTGTGATCGCATCAGTCTGCATGGGTTCGATGCATTGCGCGATGGCGCAGACGGCAGTAAAGCCCGCCCCGGGCGCGAATTACAGGATCAACAGGTTGGTCTCGCCCGCGACCGGCGAGACGATATACTTTTTGCGCTGCGACAACGGCACGACCCGGTGCGCCTACGACTGGAACCGCCTCTGCGAAAACGGCAAGCCGCTCAATGCCGATTTGCTGAAGGGCGCGGGCGGCACGGAGCCGGCATTCATCCGCGACAGGGATGGCACGCCGCTGCGCATGTTTGTTTGCGCCGGTCCGGATTGAGCAGTCGATTCGGGTCGTCCGGGGACGATTTCGGCGATACCGGGCAAGTCCGGCGGGAAACAGCCTTTGACGGCATCGAAATGTCGTCGTATAAAGGGAATCGCAGGATACTGGAGCAGTGATCAATCAGTCGGGTATGACCGTTCAACAGGTACTTCTCAGGCCGTTCTCCTCTTCTCTTCAAGATCCCGCAATCGGGCAGCGCCCACATTTTTAACTATTCAGGAAGACAAAGACATGGCTACAGGTACCGTGAAGTGGTTCAACGACGCAAAAGGTTTCGGATTCATTACCCCGGATGACGGCGGCAAGGATCTTTTCGCGCATTTTTCCGCCATCCAGGATGCCGGCTTCAAATCCCTCAAGGAGGGGCAGAAGGTCAGTTTCGACAAGACCACCGGCCCCAAAGGCGATCAGGCATCGAACATCCGCCCGGCGTAATCGGCGGGGAGCAGCGGTCTTTCGATATCCGCGTCAGGATATTCAGGACTGGAAAAAGCCCGGTTTTCCGGGCTTTTTCTTTGCGCATTGCGAAAATTCCGTCGTGAGTCCGGCTGCGTGGGCACCCTCATGCAAGTCCGGTGCCGCTCACCCGGCAACTCGCCGTTATCGACCGGTTCCGTCTCGGGCCTTGTCTGCCTGCCTCGCGGCCAGATAGGCCAGGAACTCATTCCCAGGCATGGGACGCGCGAAATGGAAGCCCTGGCCCTCGTCGCATTGAAGCAGGCGCAGATGATCGACCACTTCTGCGACCTCCACGCCTTCCGCGATGGTACGCAGATTCAGCGAGCGGGCGAGTTGAATGATGGCCCGGACGATCGCCGCGTTGTCCGCATCCTTCATCATATCCTGCACGAAGCTGCGATCGATCTTGAGTTTGTCCAGAGGGAAGCGCTTGAGGTAGGAAAGGCTCGAATAGCCCGTCCCGAAATCATCGATCGATAGTTTGACCCCGAGTGCCTTTAGCCGCCGGACCGTATCCAGTACGATCTGCGTGTCGCCAAGCATGATGGACTCGGTCAATTCCAGTTCGAGCAGGGAAGGTTCCAGGCCGGAGTCCTTCAATACATCGATCACGGTGTGTTGCAGGTCGCTGCGCTTGAACTGCATTGCCGACAGGTTAACCGCCACGACGACCCCGTGGAAGCCGGCGCTGCGCCAGGACGCGGCCTGGCGGCACGCTTCCCGCAGCACCCAGTCGCCGATGGCCACGATCATTCCGCTGGTTTCCGCAATCGGGATGAATCGCGCAGGAGCGATCATCCCCATCTCGGGATGGTTCCAGCGAATCAGCGCTTCCGCGCCCACCAGCCTGTTGGTCGCAAGTTCTATCTGCGGTTGAAAGTGCAGCAGCAACTCGCCGTTTTCCAGGGCGCGTCGCAGTCCGGCCTGGATCTGCAGGTGCTCGACTGCATCGACGTTCATCTGCTCGGTGAAGAACCGGTAAGTGTTGCGTCCCGCCTCCTTGGCGTGATACATCGCGGTGTCTGCCTTCTTGAGCAGCGTGTCGAAATCGGTGCCGTCATCCGGATAGACGGCAATTCCGGCGGACACGGAAACTCCAAGCTCCCGCCCTTCCACGGCGAACGGACCGGACATGCAACCCAGGACCTTTGAGGCGGCCGCGGCAATCGCGTCCGCATCCGAGATTTCGGAGAGCGCGATGACGAACTCATCCCCGCCCTGGCGACTGATCGTGTCCGTATCCCGGATGCACCCGCGCAGGCGCGCGGCGACCGCCTTGAGAAGCGCATCTCCGATCGGATGTCCGAGGGAATCGTTGATGGTCTTGAAGTAATCGAGATCGAGAAACATCAGCGCCAGCTTTTGCCTGGAGCGCTCGGCGAACGCCATCGCGACTGCAACACGGTCGCGCAGCAGTACGCGGTTGGGCAATTCCGTCAACGCGTCATGGTGGGCAAGATACGAAATGCGCGACTCCGCGATCTTGCGTTCGCTGATATCGGTCATCGAACCGATATAGCCGGTTGCTTCTCCGCGCTCATTCTTGAGCGGCGATGCCTGGGCCAGAACCCAGACGTCCCTTCCGGAGCGGGGCCGCAGGCGCAGTTCCATGCTGAATGGCCACCCATTGCGTATGGCGGCGTCCCATTCAGCATAGGCACGTTCGCGAAAATCCGCATGCAGCGCATTGAGCCAGCCCTTGCCCAGCGCCTCCTGCCTGGAGTTGCCGGAGATTTCCAGCCACTGGTCATTTATGTAAACGCAGATGCCCGCGGCATCGGTTTCGAAAACCCCAACGGGGGACGTCGAGACCAGGACTTCGAAATGCTTTTTGCTCGCATCCAGTTCATTCAGCGTCCTCGTCAGTTCGGCGGTGCGCACCGCCACCCTCCGGCGCAGCGACCGGTTCCAGAACGCGAGAGCAAAGGTGGCACCGAAGCCGAGCAGCAGCACATAGCCCGTATATTTCGCGAACCGTCCTCCATCGAGAGAACGTCCCATCCAGCGATCGTCGATAGCCTTGCGTTCGTCTTCGGAAATCCGCGCGAAGCCGTCGGCCACCGTGCGCATCAGGGCCGAATTTCCCTTCCTGACCGCCCAGTGGAACTCGCCCGTATAAAGCGGGGCGGTGAAGCGGAACTCGGACTCCATGCCCATCTTGTACAGGTAGTAGTTCGCCGGCGGGGCGTCGATGCAGAGAACGCGCACCTCCTTGATGGCGGCGGCGTTGACGAGCGTTTCGTAGCTGTGGAATTTCTTGAAACTGCCGACTCCGCGCTGCGTCAGCCACTCGATGCAGGCATCGCCATCCTTGACGCCGATGGTGAAACCGCGCAGCGATTTTGCGTCGGACAGGCCGCTGATGCTCTTGTCGAAGTAGACCGGCACTTCGATGCTGGCGTAGGCTTTCGAAAAATCGTAGATCTTCGACCGCGCATCGGTGAAGAAAATGGTGTCGATCACGTCGGCCTGTCCCGCGCCCATCTGAGCCAGGGCCTGCCCCCAGTCCTTGGCATCGAGTCGCACCGCTATGCCGGTCTTGCGGCTCCACAGGTCCCAGAGGTCGTTCAATATGCCCTGCAGTCTGCCGGAGGAATCGCGAAAAATGTACGGCGGGTAGTTGTCGTCCAGCGTTACCGTTATCGATTTTGGGGGCACGGGCAGCACCGGGTCTTGCGCGGATACCGCGAAACTCGACAGTCCCGCGAGCACCCACGCGGCGATGCGCATGGCGAGGTCCGGTCTCATGCGAGCTGGTGATCGATGTCCATTGCGGCCGAGAAGAGGATCATTGCAGCGCGTGGCTCAACCATACAACCGCCCGGGGCGGAACTGCGCTGAACGTACACGGCTAGGATGTTGACATGAGAATTTGCCATCGTCCAGCTAACCCCCATGCGTGCGACTGCCCGCGCTTCATTTCAGTGCGCGGCGAATTGTTTCCCTGCTACAAAGGCGGTCCACCTGTCGCCATCGCCCGACTACAGTGAAGCATACCGGCCGCCACGGAAAGATCGGCGCGCGCCGGAGGCAATAAACAGCTTGCATTCTTTGGGGTTACACTTGCGCTGCACGACCGATGCAGGCTCGCCAAAGGGGGTGAACATGTCCGGGCAGGTTTCGAAGAAAAGGCTCAATGGGTCCGCTCGTCCGATCAAGAACAAGCGGGATTTCACGGGAGCACAAACCGCAGTCAAGAAGATCGGCGGCCGGCCCGAGCGGGAATCCATCGCGGAATCCAGGCTCCAGTCACTGATCCATGCGATGGATAAGTTCGACGGCGAGGAGGAGGATGCGGAGGACGCCATCGGCGACGGTGGCTATGCCGGGCCGCTTCGCCGCTGGTCGGATGACTCTACCGACACCGACCTGGACTGAGAGCAGTCCGGTTTTCGCCGGTAAACAATCCGCGCAATCTCGAGCACACCGCCGCCCGCGCTGTCGCAGCGGACGCTGTTACTCGAGCGACGCGATCAGATCGTCAAGGCCATCGACATGCTGTTCAGCAAGTTCGACGCTTTCGTTTGCCCAGCGGTCATGTCGACGGCCTTTGCGCACAGCACACCGCGCTCGACTGGTTCGACCAGCATCTGAAAAAAAATAACATCGGAGAACAACAGGCATGGATCTCAAACTGAAGGACAAATTGGCGCTGGTATCCGGTTCCACCAAGGGCATCGGCTTTGCCATCGCCGCGCTGCTGGCCGCGGAAGGGGCGAAGGTCATTATCAACGGCCGCACCGAGGCCGCCATAAGAGATGCGCTGGTGCGCATCCGGGCCGCCACGCCGCAGGCAAAAGTGGACGGATTCGCCGGCGACCTGTCCGCGGCGGCGCCGACCGCCGAGCTGGTCGGCCGTTTCCCTTCGGTCGACATTCTGGTCAATAACCTCGGCATCTTCGAGCGCAAGCTGTTCGAGGAAATCGACGATGCCGAATGGCAGCGGTTTTTCGATATCAACGTGATGAGCGGCGTGAGGCTCTCGCGTGCCTATCTCCCGGGCATGAAGCAGCGCAACTGGGGTCGCATCGTATTCATCAGCAGCGAGAGCGGCATCCAGATTCCGGACAACATGATTCACTATGGCATGACCAAGACGGCACAACTGGCCATCTCGCGCGGCCTGGCAGAAACCTGCGTTGGCACCAATGTCACGGTAAACGCGGTGCTGCCAGGGCCCACCTTGAGCGACGGTAACAAAGCGGGCATCGCCAAGCGCTCGGCCGGAAAGCCATTTCCGGAGTTCGAAAAGGAATTCTTCGAGAAAGTGCGCCCGAGCTCCCTGCTCAAGCGTTACGCCACCGTGGAAGAAGTCGCCAACATGGTGGCCTACGTCTGCAGCCCGCTGTCCTCCGCCACCAATGGCGCGGCGCTGCGCGTCGACGGCGGGGTGGTGCGGGCCTGCTTCTGATCCCTATGCCTGAGGCCGGATCGGACCGGCCTTCGACCGCCGGGATTGCGGCCAGCCGATGATGGCAATCCCGACGCCACCATTGCCGCGGCAACCAGTCGTCGCTTTCATCCTTCTCGCCCTGCTCTACTTCGTCGGGGCCAGGATCGGCATTTACCTGACGGTCATGCCCGAGGGCACGGCCATCCTTTGGATACCCAACAGCGCGGTCCTCGCCGCCCTGCTGATCTTCCGCGGCCGCCACTACCCGCAGTTCGCCTTGATTGCGATCGCCGCGGAGTTGGCCGCCTCCGTGCCGTCATTTCGGCCCGACGAGAGTTTGCTCTTCGGCGCAACCAACATTGCGGAAGCGACGCTTGCGTTCCTGTTGTTGCGTCGCTGGAAATTCGATCCGCAATTCCCGGCGCTGGGCGACGCGCTGAAGTTCGTCGTTGCGGGGCCGATCCTCAGCGCGCTGGTGGCGGCGCTGTGCGGCGCCGCGATCTACATCACCTTCCGCGGCGGGGAAACAACTTACCTCGAGTTCGTCCGGATCTGGTGGTTCGGCGACGCGATGGGCCTGCTGATTTTCACGCCCCTGTTTCTGGCCTTCTGGTACGAGCCGCATCGAGGCGCTTCAATGCCGGTGCACCTGCGCCTCGCGGACGGTGTGCTGGCAGTGCTGTTCCTGATGACGCTCGCGCTGCTGGTCAGCTCCCGGGAAGGCAGCGTATTGGGCATGCGCGTCGGCCCGATCGTGCTGGTGCCGCTGGTAGCCTACGCGGCGGCGCGTTTCGATCTTCGGGTCGCGGCGACGGTGGTGGCGGCAACCTCCCTGCTGATAGCGGGCCTGCTGACCAGCGGTAATCAGCTGTTCGGGGCGCTGCCCCCGCGCGAAGCGGTGATCCAGGCGCAAGAGTACATTTTCATCATGAGCGTGGTGGCGCTCGGCCTGTTCGCGCTGATTTCGCAACTGCGCGCCAAGCAGCGCGAACTCGACGCGGCCGTTCAGGAACTCAATACGCTGAACCGCAACCTCGAGGCGCTGGTCCGGGAACGCACCGACGAACTGAGCAAGCTCAATGGCCAGCTTGCACGCCTCGCGCTCACCGATCCATTGACCGGCCTGTTCAATCGCCGCGCCTTCTTCGACAGCGCCCGGAGGGAACTTGAATCGGCCAGGCGCCACAACCGCAGATTGGCGCTGATGATCTTCGATCTCGACCACTTCAAGTCGATCAACGATCGATTCGGACATCGTGCCGGCGATGCCGTCCTGCAAAGAACTGTGGAGACGTTCAATCGCGTGATCCGCGCAGGCGATACGTTTGCCCGCTACGGCGGCGAGGAGTTCGTGCTGCTGGCACCCGAAACCGGCCTGCAAGGCGCCACCGAACTGGCGAACCGGATGCTCGCGGCACTGCGTGCCGATAAAATACCGGTGGACGGCAGTGAGGTTCAAGTAACCGCGAGCGCCGGCATCACGCTCGTCGACGATCGCGACCAGGATCTCGAGAGCGCATTGAAGCGCGCCGACGAAGCATTGTATGCGGCAAAAGCCCAGGGGCGCGACCGTGCGCTAACAGTTACCCGGGAAGAAACCTGATGGCCGGGCGGTCAACCCGCAGCTTCGCATGGCAACACTGCCGGGACCACCCACGGCGCCGCGCCGCGGGTGGACGGCAGCATGGTACGCGCCTGCTTCGAAGCACAGCAGTAAAATAGCCACGGCTATTCGACAGGAGCGTAGTCCCCATGAATGACGAGAGACTGGAAACCCTGCAGGAAATCGGCACTGCCTTCAAGCAGACGCGTCCACCGGAGCCGACGACGCCAATGCCGGCGAAACCGACGTTGATGGACATCTTCAACCTGCGCTTGAACACGCCGAAGTTCGGATTGCCGATCGCCGCCGCCCCGCATTGCATCCAGTGCGCGGCAAATGCGCTGAAGGCCGGCATGGACGAGGAAACGGTTCTGGCCTGCCTGCTGCACGATATCGGCCTTGCCGTCGTCCGCCCCGATCACGGCTGGTGGGGAGCGCAACTGGTCGAACCCTATGTATCCGAAAAGGTGTCCTGGGCCATCCGCTATCACCAGGCGCTGCGCTACTTCCCGGACGAGTCGGTCGGCTACCAATATCCGCAGATGTACGTCAAGATGTTCGGAGCGGACTACAAGCCTCCCGAATACATCGCGGCAGCCCACGAGTTCGCGCGCAAACACAAGTGGTACATGTACGCGCGTAACATCACGCTGTTCGACGATTACAGCTTCGACAAGAACGAGCCGTGGTCGATCGAGCCGTTCACCGACATCATCGGCCGGCACTTCCGCCAGCCCAAAGAAGGGCTGGGCAATGACGCCAGCGCGGCATCGCACATGTGGCGCACGCTGATCGATCCCAGCAAGCCGCTTTGATTTAGTGCTTCACCGAAGCCGGCCTTGGGCCGGCATACAAATCGTTGCCGCAAACGATTCCATTCAATACCCGCTTGAGGGGTGCACAGAGGAAGGGCGGGGAAAGAGCGCGAAGAAAGACAGGAAATAATGAATGCCCGAGTGGATCGGTCTGCATTCGCCCGGAAGCAGCCATCCGCAAGGCTGTTTCGTTGGGCGTCGTATCAATAGCTGCCCGGATAGCCGGGCCTCTTGCGCTCACTTCGAAGCGGGCTGCCTGTGGAAAGCGCCGCCTTGACACGGCCCACGCCAGAAGCCGGCATTGCCAATCCGGCGCGTCTTTTCCGAACCGCAAAGTACAAAGGGCGCGACTCGCGTCACGCCCTTTGTGCTTTGCTTCTGCGCTCCGGTCAAGATAACCCTCAAACATCGGGTTTAAAGGTGGTCGCCGCCCGTCCGCATCAGGCACACCCGAATGAAATGGCGCGCGCAACAGCGAATGTCTTGGGCAACAACCGGATCATCATACTTTGAGCTTGGGAATCTACCCCAGGCCGGCGCACCAAAGCAATTCCAGTAAGCGCCCTTCGCCCGTCATAGTCAAGTGATTTCTGCGCCTTCTCCGAGACTGTAATCGCCCGCATTTAACCGGATGCGCTCGGCGCACGGCGACTCGACATTCGATTGTCGCGCACCATCATCACGTCGCGCTGACCGGCCCCCGATGCTCGGCGACCGGTCGAGGAAGATTTCCGATTTCTCGGCATTCAGGCTGCATACGACCCACTCCGAACATTGGATCCAAGCAGCAGATCTCTTGAAAGCGCCCCCCTTTTCAGCACCTCGGTGGGTCGCAATACTTTGCCAACCTTCCGAGTTGTCCCACTTGAGAGTGAGCACCAGCCGCGCCAGCGACACGCCCGCCATGGCAGACAGCTGCGCCAGGGCGCGCTTGCCTTCCAGGCCGTAGGATGTTGCGTTCCACCGCTCGGCGGCGCGGGCCACGCTGGGAAGCCTCGACAGGAAAAAATGATCGTGAAGATCCTCGGAATGGTCAACTCCGCTCCGGGATTCACTGATCAGCCAGGGGCCAATAATGGCTTCTCCGATCCCATGGTTGAAGTCTTCGCTGAGGGAATCGGAAAGCACGCTCGCTCCGCGCTGGGCATTGCCGAATACCCTTCAACATCCCGGTCGAGATCGAAATGATCCTTGAGGTGGAGTAAGAATTGATCTGACCCTGGATGCCGAATAGCCGTTTTAGGAAGCGTATCGGGTCTTTTACTCAAAAGACTATTCAGAGCTAAAGCTGCCCGCGATCAATCGTCATCATCGTCGTCATGCCGATACCCATGCCAGCCGCGATAATACCGATGGTCATGACCGAAATAGCGAGGTTCATCATAGTATCTAGAATACGCGCTGCGACCGTAATAGTCGGGAGCCGGCTCGTAATAGATATTTGGTGGCGGTGAATAATAAACAGGGGGAGGTCCGTAAACTACCGGCGGTCCAACATAGTAACTAGGCGCACCCAGCATGATGTTGAGTCCGAATGAATCATGTGCACTGGCACTGGTCGTCCCAGCCAACACAAAAAGAGTTGGCAGCAATGTTAAACGGAGCTTTTTCATCGCTATCTCCTCGCCATTAATTCCACGTTGTCCGCAAAAATAACGCCTCAACTATTAAACGGTTTACCGTCGAATTTCCCTTGGTCTATTTGAACTTTGTTTGCGCCGAACAATAGCCCCGCTTGGTGTTCGACTCCCGCCGTCCACACAAGAGCATGAAAACTGCCGCATTGACCGACGATTGCTTGTTTTTCTTTCGCTCCGAGCAGATCAGAACCGGCATGACAACACCGCCTGGATTTCCACCAACAGAGGCGGGGCAGCTTGTCGTCGTGCAGCGAAATTAGCGAATGTCCGCTTCCGTACGCAACGACAGGCAGCAACGGACCGGCAACGGCCTGTCGCTGATCTCGAACTCTCCAATGCCTGCTGGGCATCCCCGATATTGACCTAAATCAACACTGCTTGGCGCGCTCGATCGTATCTTGGTCAAGCGGGATGGCGGTTGCTCCCGAGGTAATGATTGTCAAGAGGTTGCGAAGGTTCGCCCGATGTGCGTTGACTTTTGCATAAGCAACATGGGACCACAACCTCCGCAATGCTTGTGCTTTGCTTCCTTGCCCTGGTGAAGCTCTTCCGTGCACTTGGGAATTTTGACATATTCAAAAAGATATGGAGATATCCGACATGACCCAAAAATCGGTGTTAGGTGTTGCGCTGGCCGTGCCATTCTTGTTCTTCTGTCTGGTAAATCTCACCTCTGCGCAGGAGCGAGTGCCAGTGGGCCACCATTGCGCAGAGGACGAACAGGGCAATATCGTCTGCTCGAAACATGGCGGTGGCGATGCGTTTGCCGATCCGGCCAGCAAACAGGTCGTCTGCGGCAAAGGCCACTGCCAAGTTGACTACTTTAAGAAGTCGATCATCACCTGCGCAAAAAGTGAAGATGGCGTTGCCGCGTATAACCGTCAGGGTAAGGTCGTCTGTTCCGGCGGCTGCGAACCAGCGACTGCGGATATGTGCGAAAAGCTCACTCCGTAGGTTGAATGGTGACACGAGAAATGCGGCTGGCGGCAACGATCGACTCCGGGTGTTCACGTAGGCGCGCGACGCACCAAATGGATCTGCCACCGCATTTTTGTCCCTCGTTCCAAAGGCCCTGGATCGGGGTAACCCAAATCAGGTGTGACATGTACTGCTATCGATGATCCAGGACTCCGGCGCTCCCGAATCGGGGGGGCAGGGCACTGGGGTTGGCAATGTGGCATCGGACGGTGCCTGCGGGTGGGCGCCGAGTGTGAGTTAGCGTACAGACAGCACACCGGGTGGGGAAGATCATGTTCAATTGATGGATGGCCCGGGTCGAGTGTCCTGGTGGGTCGGCAAATCGAACCGGTGCGCGAGGTAAGCTGGCTTCTTGTTGACGTGATTCCTGGGCACCAGCAGTACATCGAAATGAATCAGGAATATTTCGGCAATTGGAAAGCGCTCGGAGAAAAGATGAAAACACGCGGGGCAATCCGATCTTGTGTGGTCGTGGTCGTCCCATTTTTGAAAACCAAGGTTCCCGTCAACCGTAGGAGTAATGCGAGATGAAGGAAAGTCAAATGCAGCGCCGCCAGTTTCTGAAGATTGGTGGCGCCATCCTGGCCACAATCCCCATCGTGGTTGTATCCGGCCGGGCCGATGCCACGACCAACGCTGCTCTGCGCGCCAGCCTGAAATACCAGGGCAAACCAGAGGGCGACAAGAGTTGCGCCAGCTGCATGCAATTCGTGTCCCCGAGCAGTTGCAAAGTCATCCCGGGTGATACGGAGATATCACCTCAAGGCTACTGCACCGTCTGGACCAAAAAGGCTTGATCCGTACGGCCGGACGGATAGCACAAAGCACCCGCGGCGGATTCGCTGGGCCTTTGTGCATGGGGAACCACGATGCGTCGGTTCGATCCGTCCGTACCGCAAGATCAGGTTCGGTTTCAGTTTGGATCCACTGTTTGGAACCACTGATAGGCGCGAACGCCCGCTACCGAGA
>Ga0316628_100001725_pt1 | contig 15691 bp, 18 predicted proteins | sample OWC_Aug_M2_C1_D5_FD_207648 | JGI IMG/M metagenome (GOLD analysis project Ga0316628, IMG submission 207648) | Wetland soil microbial communities from Old Woman Creek delta, Ohio, United States - OWC_Aug_M2_C1_D5_C | ecosystem: Environmental > Terrestrial > Soil > Wetlands | place: USA: Ohio... | reverse complement strand
CGAAGTGGAACGGTGCGCCCATGGAAGGGCGCCGATCGTCAGGGTCAACCGGGCCGACGGAGAGCCGATAACCCCGGATCAGATCCTGAAGAGGATTCTGGAGGTGGCGCGATGAGCATCTATCGGAAATACCTTCGCCTGCCTATGTTTCCCAACATCTGGTGTGCGGGCTGTGGCGATGGCATCGTCCTCAAGGCCCTGCTGCGGGCTATTGATCGGCTGCAGCTTCCCCAGGATGACGTCTGCATGATTTCGGGGATCGGCTGCTCTTCCCGTCTCCCCGGTTACGTGGATTTCAATACCCTGCATACGACCCACGGGCGAGCCCTGGCGTTCGCAACGGGGGTGAAGTTGGCCAAGCCAAAGATGACGGTGATCGTCATCAGCGGAGACGGCGATGCCTTGGCTATAGGCGGTAATCACTTCATTCATGCGGCTCGTCGCAATATCGACCTCACCTGCATCCTGTTCAATAATCTCACCTACGGCATGACCGGAGGGCAATACTCACCGACTACGCCTTCGGGGCGATTGGCCAGCACCGCTCCCTACGGGAGCATCGAAGCCCCCTTCGATATCTGCAGGCTGGCGGAGGCGAGCGGAGCCACTTTTGTGGCCCGGGGAACGGCCTATCACACCACCCAGCTGGACAAGCTCATCACGGAGGGAATCCTGAATAAGGGATTCTCCTTGATTGAGGTGATCGTCCAGTGTCCCACCATCTATGGCAGGAAAAATCGGTTGGGGGATGGGGTGGCCATGTTGAAGTGGCAGAGGGATCGTACTATAGGGCTGAAGGCCGCGGAGAAGTTGAGCCCGGAGGAATTAGCAGGGAAGACGACCACGGGGATCTTGTTCTCACGGGGCAGACCGGAATATTGCCACGAATACGAGAAGATCATATCTTTAGCCCAGGCAAAGCAGCATCCGGAATAAGAATGGACGGCAAGCGCAGTCCCGCAGTACTGTTGGGGAGTTTGCGAGCAAGAATAGATGACAAAGATTTCCTGGCATTTGAAGATTCCCCGCAGCTCGATCACGGGGAGCGTCGATGATTTCAAAGATCCGGGGAGGAAGCGATGGGGAAACGATATGAAGTCAGGCTGAGCGGTGAGGGGGGCCAGGGACTCATATTGGCAGGGGTGATTTTGGCAGAGGCGGCAGCGATCTATGACAATAAGAATGCCATCCAAACCCAGTCCTATGGGCCGGAGGCCCGGGGGGGCGCTTGCAAGTCGGAAGTGATCATCAGCGAGGACGAGATCGACTACCCGAAGGCCACGCGCATCGATTTGCTGCTGGCTCTCACCCAGGAGGCCTGCGATCGATATGCGGGGGAGCTGAAGCAGGAAGGCATCTTGGTCGCCGATTCCTTTGCCGTGGAGAGGATTCCGAAAGATCATTTTAAGGTCTTCCGGTTGCCCATCATTGAGACCGCCAGGGACAGGATCGGGAAAACGATAGTAGCCAATATCGTGGCCTTGGGGGCTATCATCGGGCTTTCGGGGATCGTCTCGCCCGACGCCATGGAGAAGGCGCTGATGGCCCGAGTTCCCAAGGGGACGGAAGATCTCAATCTCCGGGCCTTGGCCGCGGGCTTCGAGATGGCGGCAAAGGCTAAGGAAGGACCGGAATTCCCCGCCCGGTAGGCCGAGTTTGAAGGTAGAGCGCAACGCTCACCCCTTAAGCTCGTCCCCCAATTAGTCGGCAGATAGGCTGGCCGAGAAGGTACTCATCATGTCCCTGTCGGCAGATCAGCACTGGTATTCTTACGTCAACGAGAAGTATCGCTTGAGCATGCTCCTCATTCTGGAGGAACTGTCTCGATTGCGAGCCATCCAGGACAGTTTCATCCTGGTGGGCGGTCTGTCCCTTTTGCTTTGGGGAAGGCTCCAACATCGGGTCTTGTGGGATATCGATCTGCTCTTTTTGGACAAGTTCTCCATCCTCAAGTTTCTGGCTCTTCCCAAGGATCCGCAGCTCGATGTGGTCTCCCTCGATGATGAATTCGCCGAGTCGGAAACGATCGTCAGTTTTCATACCGCCTGGAGTTTCAATGCCCGATGGGTCAACCTCGATTATCTTTCTCGAGCAAACTGGTATTATTTTCATAAATCGACCATCGATCGGCAGGGAGATTTCGAAGAAATAGTGGAATGGGAGGGAAGGGAGATGTACATTAAATTGCCCGTGGCCTACCCCTGGGATATGTTTATCGAGAAGAGCCTTTCTCCTCGACTGGAGAATGACCTCTCCTCGGTTAATGACCTCAGCTATGACCTTCGTCATGTCTTTATTCTTTTCGAACAGGAGAAGGAGAACCCGCAATTCTGGCAGTATATCCGGAGGAAGGCGGAGGAGTTCTCCCGGCTTCTCGAATTGAAGCAGAGGCTCCTTTGGATCTTCAGCCAGAGGGAGAGATTGGGCTATGGGCATATCGCCGTTGCGGATTCGGTGATCCATCAGATAGGGAAATGGGACCTTTAAGGCCCATTTAGGGCATAAGGGGCGACAATGGAAAGGACATTAGTGCTCATCAAGCCGGATGCGGTCGGGCAGAGAAAGATCGGGGAGATCGTTTGTCGCTTCGAAGCCCAAGGGCTTCAAGTCGTGGGTTTGAAGATGGTATTCCTGAAGCGGCAGGAGGGTGCCAGATTCTACCAAGTCCACCAGGATAAACCCTTTTATCAAGGGCTTATCGAGTTCATCGCCTCGGGACCCATCGTAGCCATGATCCTGGATGGGAAAGAGGCGATTTCCCGCGTCAGGGAGCTCATGGGCTCCACCGATCCCGCGGAAGCCAAAGAGGGCACCATTCGCCACCAGATGGGAACCACCGTGCAGCAGAACGCCGTGCATGGGTCCGATTCCCTGACGTCGGCAGCCAGGGAAATCCCCTTCTTTTTCAACCAGATGGAGATCTTTCCCGCGGCAGGCGATGACGTGGGCCAGGGGTAATTTCGGCTTGACAAGCTGGGGGCTGGCCAGTATAATGCCGCATCCAAAATGGGGAGTCAGGATGTTAGTAAATATTCACCAAATCACGGAAGATGGCCTCGATTTCGAGATCGAGAGACCAGGGTTTGTCGTGGAGGAGGGGAAGGAGTCGCTGCCCCTTAGCCAGGTGCGAGCCGATTTTCATCTGGAGTGGGAAGACGGGCAAATCCACATCTGCGGCGGCGTCTCCGCGGTAATGGTCATCCATTGCAGCCGGTGTTCCAAGGAGTTCTCTCTTCCCGTGAGAGAGAGCTTCGATTTCCGCGCCATTCCGCCCCTTGATCTAAAATTTCCCGAAACGCAAGAGCTCTCCTCCGACGAGTTGGAGATCACCTTCCTGGAAGGAGAGGAGATCGATTTGGAGCAGATCATGCGGGAGAACATCTATCTTTCGATTCCCCTTCGGCCTCTTTGCTCGGAATCCTGCCGGGGCCTGTGCCCCCATTGTGGAAGGGACCTTAACGAGGGCGATTGCGGCTGCCCCGAGGGAGCGCTCGATCCTCGGTTTCAGGCCCTGGAGATTCTCCGCCGGAAGATGATCCCCAAGGCTCAGTGAACGCCTTGTTTTTTTCATAAGGAAAGGAATGAGATGCCCCTACCGAAACGTCGACATTCTAATTCCCGCTCGGGCAAGAGAAGGGCTCACGATGCACTTGCCCTCCCCAATCTTTCGAGCTGCCCTCAATGCCATGAACCGAAACTCCCTCACCGGGCTTGCCCCCATTGCGGATATTACCGCGGTCGCCAGGTCGTCAAGAGCAAAACTAAGGAATAGAGAGGGAAAGGAAGACGATCCGGGATTTCTCCCCGCGTTTGGACGGGTGTGAATTAAGAGATGACAACAATAGCTGTTGATGCGATGGGCGGGGATAGAGGCTGTGCTCCCGTGATAGAAGGGGCCTTGGCCTATGTCCGGGAATATAGTGACTCCGTCATTTTAGTAGGAAAAAGGGAACGGATCACTGAAGAGATTTCTCGCTATAAGGGCTCTTCTGCGGCCCTCGGCATTCAGGAAGCCTCCGAAGTGGTGGAAATGGATGAGTCGCCCTCGACAGCTTTGCGCAGGAAGAAGGACTCCTCGATCCGAGTTGGCATCGACCTGGTGAAGCGGGGAGAGGCGTCGGCCTTTGTAAGCGCTGGCAATACCGGTGCGGTGATGGCCACCGCCATGGTGATCCTGGGAAATCTTCCCGAGGTGGAGAGACCAGCCATTGCCACGGTCATGCCTACCTTGAAAGGAAACTGCATCTTACTGGATGTGGGAGCCAACGTAGACTGCAAGCCCAGGCAGCTGTTGGAGTTTGCAATCATGGGCAACATCTACGCCAAGGATATACTGGGCAAGGGAAAACCAAGGGTAGGTCTCTTGAGCATTGGAGAAGAGGAGACCAAAGGCAATGAATTGACGAAGGAGACCTATAAAGCCTTGGAAGAGGAGACCTCCCTGATCTTTGCTGGCATGGTAGAGGGAAGAGATCTGTTTAGCGGCAACGTGGACGTGGTGGTTTGCGACGGATTCACGGGCAATGTGGCCCTCAAATTCAGCGAAGCCTTGGCCGAGATGATCGGGGCACTCTTGCGGGAAGAATTTTCCAAGACCCTCGCCAGCAGGCTCGGCTATCTTTTGACGCGACCGGCCTTCGAACGTTTCCGCAGGAGGGTGGATTACTCGGAATATGGCGGAGCTCCTCTGTTGGGAGTCAACGGCATATGCATCATCAGCCACGGGAGATCCACCGCCAAGGCGATCAAGAATGCCCTGCGGGTTGCGGGCGAGTGTGTCCATAACCGAGTGCTTGAGCATATACGCGAGGGCGTGCACGATAGCGTCCGGATGAGGCTCATGGCAAGCGGCTAAAAAAGGGGGGGTTCACCGTTTATGTATCGGACCAAGATCATCGCCACCGGGTCTTATGTACCCGAGCGGGTTTTGACCAATTTCGAGTTAGAGAAGATGGTGGACACATCCGACGACTGGATTCGAAGCCGGACGGGGATAAAGGAGCGGCGAATTTCCGCGGAATCAGAGGCCACCTCGGATTTGGGGGCTGCGGCTGCAAATGAGGCGATAAAAAAGGCGGGCATGAAACCCGAGCAAATCGATCTCATCCTGGTCGCCACCATTACCCCCGATATGTTCTTTCCCTCTACGGCGTGCTTCATTCAAGACAAGATCGGTGCGAAGAATTCGGCTGGCTTCGACATCGTGGCCGCCTGTTCCGGTTTCCTTTACGGTCTTTCCATCGCCGACTCCTATATTCGCACCGGGGCCTTCAAGAATATCTTGCTGGTGGGAGCAGAGACCCTGACTAAGGTCACGGATTGGAAAGATCGAAACACCTGTGTCCTCTTTGGGGACGCAGCAGGGGCCGTACTGCTAAGGGGAGAGCAGGGAGAGTCAGGGATTCTCTCTACCCATCTCTATTCCGATGGGAGCTTCTGGGGGCTCCTGAACCTTCCCGGAGGGGGCTCGCGCAATCCTACGAGCGCAAATACTATGCGCCAGGGGCTGCACTTCATCAAGATGAATGGAAATGAAACCTTTAAGGTTGCCGTCCGTTCTTCGGAGCAAGCCTGTCGAGATGCTCTCTCCAAGAATGGGTTGGATGTCTCACAGATCGATCTTTTCATCCCCCACCAGGCGAACTACCGGATTATCCAGGCCGTGGCCTCGCGTCTCGCTTTTCCACTGGAGAAGGTATACCTGAACCTTGAGGCATATGGAAATACCTCTGCGGCCTCCATTCCCCTCGCTTTGGATCAGGCCGTCGCGAGCGAACGCGTGAAGACGAACGATCTGATTCTCCTCTCCTCCTTTGGGGGAGGGATGACCTGGGCTTCAGCGGTCATTCGGTGGTAGGGTCCGGAAGGGCCGAAGATGCATGGCGAGCGCAATCCCTGCAGTTTTGCCACGGAGATTGCGAGCGAATAGCGATACGGAATTCCTTGCATCGGAAACTCCTCCCGGTTCGGCGGTGGGGAGCTTCAATCGTCGTTTCCTTCCCGGAAGTTACCAGGAAAGCTATCCCGCCTGCTCTCCTATCTTGATCGAAACGGCAGTATCGCCGGGCCCTTACAGCGGAAATGAGGAAGTGGAATGGATTACTTTTTGAGTGATACCCAGAAGGAGATACGGGCCCTTGTTGCGAAGATCGCCCAGGAGAGAATTGTCCCCGTAAGGGCGGAATTGGACGAGAGGGAGGAATTTCCTTCGGAAATCCTCAAGGTACTGGCGGAAGTGGGACTCTTTGGGGTCTATGTCCCCGAAGAATATGGCGGACTCGGGGGAGGAGTCTTGGACCTCTGTCTGGTGACCGAAGAGCTCAGTCGCGCCTGCAGCGGGGTGGCCGTTTCTTATGCCGCCAGTGCCCTCGGTTGCTACCCGATGTTGCTCTACGGCAACCCGGAACAAAAAAGGAAATTCGTTTCTGAGATCGCCGCCGGCACCCAACTCGCCGCCTTTGGACTGACGGAAGCCAGTGCGGGATCCGATGCGGGAGGAATCCGGACCACTGCCCGGTTGGATGGCCATGAGTACGTCTTGAACGGGACCAAGCAATGGATTACTAACGGAGGAGAGGCCTCGGTCTATACCATCATCGCCATGACGGATAAGAACAGAGGAGCCAGGGGGGCCTCCGCCTTCATTGTGGAGAAAGGGACCCCCGGTTTCTCCTTTGGGAAGAAGGAGAAGAAGCTGGGGATCCGGGCTTCCGCGACCCGGGAGTTGATTTTTGAGGATTGCCGCATCCCGAAGGAAAACCTCCTGGGAAAGGAGGGCATGGGCTTTCTGGTCGCCATGAAGACCGTGGACAAGTCCCGGCCGGGGATCGGCGCGCAGGCGGTAGGCATTGCCCAAGGCGCGCTGGATGAAGCGGTGAATTATGCTCGGCAGCGCGTGCAGTTCTCCCAGCCCATCATCTCCTTTCAGGCCATACAGCACATGCTGGCAGATATGGCCACGCAGCTGGAGGCCGCCCGGGCCCTGGTTTATGCAGTTGCCCGCTACGTGGACTCCAATGCGAAGTATATCTCCAAGGAGGCCTCCATGGCGAAACTGTTTGCCTCCGATGTAGCCATGAAGGTCTGCGTGGATGCGGTTCAGATCCTCGGCGGGTACGGATATATGCGGGATTACCCCGTGGAAAAGATGATGCGAGATGCGAAAATTACCCAGATCTACGAGGGCACCAACCAAATTCAGAGGAACGTCATCGCCCTACAGCTGATCAGAGAGGCAGCGGGGTCCCGTTGATGCGGAAGATTGCCTTCGTCTTCCCGGGCCAGGGATCGCAGTATGTAGGGATGGGAAAGGATCTCTGGGAAAGGTATCGGCTGGCACAGGATCATTTCCGAGAGGCGGGGAAAGTCCTGGGACTTGATATGGCCCAGATTTGCTTTACCGGTCCGGAAGAGGCTCTAAAGATGACGGCCAATACCCAGCCAGCCCTCCTGCTCTGCAGCGTGATAGTCTTCCGGTTATTGGAGGAGCAGGGGATCAAGCCCGATTTCGTGGCTGGGCACAGCCTGGGGGAGTATTCGGCGCTGGTGGCGGGCGGCTCGCTCCAGTTCGCCGATGCCCTGTATCTGGTCAGGAAAAGGGGAGAATTCATGCAGGAGGCCGTTCCCCTGGGCAGAGGGGCCATGGCGGCCATTCTGGGCCTGGAAAAAGAGGAGGTAACAAAGATCTGCGAAGAGGCTCAGGATGGGCAGGTCGTGGAGATTGCCAATCTGAATTCCCCCGGCCAGATCGTGATCTCCGGAGAGACGGAGGCGGTCGACCGGGCTATCAAGGCCGCCAAGGGAAAAGGCGCGAAGCGGGCGATCCTTTTGCCCGTGAGTGCGCCGTTTCATTGTCGTCTCATGAGGACCGCCGGGGAGAAGCTGGGTGAGATCCTGGCCGCCGTGGAGATCCAGGACCTGACGGTTCCCCTGGCTGCCAATGTGGACGGCCAGTTCATGACCTCCGCGGATTCGATCCGACCCGCTCTGGTTAGTCAGGTGAGTTCCCCGGTTCTTTGGGAGGATTGCATCCATACCCTTCAAGAAGCGGGAGTCGGTACCTACGTGGAGGTTGGGCCGGGAACAGTCCTCTCCGGTCTCATCAAACGGACTGCCAAAGAGGCCATCCTCCTTCACGTGGAAGATGAAGAGGGCTTAACCTCGACCATCAAAGCGCTAAGGTGAAGAAATGAGCTTGAAGGGGAAAGTCGCTATCGTGACAGGGGCAGCTCAGGGTATCGGAAGGACGATTTGTGCCGCCCTGGCGGACGAGGGTGCAGACCTAGCCCTGTGTGATGTTAATGGGCAGGGGATCCTGGATGGAGCAAAGGATTTTTCCGCCAGGGGAGGAAAATACTTGCCTTTCCAGACTGATGTCACTTCGGCCGCCGAGGTGGAGGCGACCGTGAAGAAAGTTTTGGAGGAATGGAGCCGAATCGACATCCTCGTGAATAACGCGGGCATCGTACGAGACTCGCTGCTATTGCGGATGAAGGATGAAGACTGGAATCTGGTCCTGGACGTCAATTTGAAGGGGGCCTTCCACTGTACTCGTGAGGTGCTGCGTGCCATGATGAAGCAGCGCTGGGGTCGCATCATCAATATCGCGTCGGTAGTGGGAGCCATGGGAAATGCGGGCCAAGCGAACTATGTGGCTTCCAAGGCAGGCTTGATTGGCCTAACCAAGGCGACCGCCCGAGAGGTGGCGACCCGAGGCGTCACGGTGAATGCCGTAGCCCCGGGATTCATTGAAACGGACATGACCGCAAGTCTCTCGGAGGAGATCCGCCAAACGATGCTGAGACAAATACCTCTCGGCCGGTTTGGGGTACCGGAAGATGTAGCCGGGGTCGTGAGTTTTTTGGCCTCGGAGGCTTCCAGTTACATTACGGGCCAAGTGATCCATATTAATGGGGGGATGTATATGTGATGAGGGGACCCACGCCGGTCCCCGGATGGCGAGGGTGAAAATCTCCCGCCACAGCGCACCAGGAGGAGAAAGTCAATCCGGTGGTTGAGAGTGGAAGGTGACATCATTATCAATCAAGGAGGTCAAGGATTATGGCAGAATTAGAAGAAAAGGTTAAGCAAATCATCGTGGATCAGCTGGGAGTGGATGCAGATGAGGTGACTCCGCAGGCCAAATTTGTGGAGGATTTGGGAGCCGATTCCCTCGACACCGTGGAGCTGGTGATGGCCCTCGAAGAGGAGTTCGGGATTGAGATCCCCGACGAGGACGCCGAGAAGATCGTGACTGTTAAGGATGCCACCGATTACATCAGAGATCATACCTAAATCTTCAGGGGGCTCAAGAGAGACGATCAAGAAGAGAAAAGGAAAGGAGCGCTGAAGGGAATGAGACGCGTAGTAGTGACGGGCCTGGGGGTCGTGTCTCCTGTGGGGATCGGAACCAAGGAATTCTGGAAATCGCTCTGTGAGGGGGTTTCCGGCGTTGGGAGGATCACGCGCTACGATACAACCTCCCATCCGGTTCAGATTGCAGGTGAGGTGAAAGGGTTTGATCCCCTGCAATACATGGAGAAGAAAGACCTTAAGAAAATGGACCTATTCATCCAGTACGCCCTGGCTGCGGCACTCATGTCAGTCGAAGATGCCGGGCTCCAGATTACCCCAGAGAATAGCCATCGAGTGGGCGTCTTGGTGGGGGCGGGCATCGGTGGGCTTTGGGTCATCGAGGAGCAGCACAAGATCCTGCTGAGTCGAGGCCCGGGTCGTATCAGTCCCCATTTCATCCCCTCCTTGATTGCCAACTTGGCGACGGGTCAGATTTCGATCCGACTCGGGGCGAAGGGCCCGAACTCCTGTGTTGCGACAGCCTGCGCTACGGGCACCCATGCCATCGGCGACTCCTTCAAGCTTATCCAACGGGAGGCCGCTGACGTGATGATTGCGGGGGGATGTGAAGCGGCCATTACTCCTCTGGCCGTCGCGGGCTTTGCGGCCATGCGGGCGCTCTCCACTCGCAACGACCAACCCCAAAAGGCAAGTCGGCCCTTCGATGCCAAGCGGGATGGCTTTGTGGTGGGGGAGGGAGCGGGGGTCTTGATATTGGAAGAGCTAAACCATGCCCTCTCGCGCGGGGCTCCGATCTATGCCGAGATCATTGGCTACGGGATGTCGGGGGATGCTTACCACATAACCGCCATCTCTCCAGGAGGTGAGGGAGCCGCACGGTGCATGCGACTGGCCTTGCAGGATGCCGGTGCCAACCCGGGGGAGATAGACTATATCAATGCCCACGGAACCTCAACCGATTACAACGACCTTGCGGAGACCCAGGCCATCAAGGCCGTCTTCGGCGAACATGCCTACAGGTTGGCCGTCTCTTCTATCAAGTCGATGGTCGGCCATCTTCTGGGCGGGGCCGGGGCAGTGGAGGGAGCGGCCACGGTGCTCGCCCTGAAGGAGGGCATCCTGCCTCCCACCATCAATTATGAATACCCTGATCCGGGATGCGATTTGGATTATGTCCCGAATCAGGCGCGCAAGGTGAAGATCAGGTTCGCCCTCAGCAATTCTTTCGGTTTTGGGGGAACGAACGCCTGTTTGATCCTCAAGGGCTTTGAGGAATAAGTAGGGTCGCTGCGCAAAACAGAAAAATCCTGCAGGCCTCGTTGCTTAATGAAAGCAGCGGGGCCTCTTTTTTTTGCGCCCGAGGGTCCTTGTGGCCTGGATCGTATGAGAGCGGAGATCCTCCGGGGAGTTTCTTGGAGAAGGAAAGGACATGGAAAGAGAGGGTGGGGTCAGACAGCGGGGTTCTGGGTGTTCCTCGATTCGCCCCCCGCCATCCTCGGGCTGGCATCCTGGTGAGCATATTCCTCTCTTGCCTCCTTCGATTGTGCCTTCTTCGTCTGGGGCATCATGCGGAATAAGGCATCAGCCAGGGAAATCTTCCAGCGAAGGGTGACCAATAGAACCACGATGAGCAGCCAGAGGGCAAACAGAAAGAGGATACGGTCCGCGAGAGAGCCGAGGCGCGGTGGGGGGACCGCTTCCGCTGCGAAAGAGGTCGCCGGCACGATCATGGCAAGAAAGGACCAGAGAAGCTTCATGACAGAAATCCCCAGAGGGTCATTCCTATGACATAGATAAGGGCGAGATAGGGTGCCAACCGAAGCAGGAAAGGGGTCTTTCCTTCCCCGGCGCCTCGATCGATCCAGGGATAGAGGAAAGCGGCAAGGATCAGCAGAATGATCAGGCTCATCGCCACCGTCTCGCCCGAGATCCCTAAAATGTTCCCCGGAAATAGTTTCAAGGTCTGAAAAAGAAATAGGAAGAACCACTCCGGCTTCATCCGCTCCGGCGTAGGGGCCAGGAGATCCGCCTTCTCCCCCACCGTCCAGGGCGAGACAACTGCCAGGGTAATAACCAGGCCTAGCGTGACCAGCCAGATGGCGAGATCCCGATACAAGACATTGGGGAAAAAGGGGAGATAGCTGTATTCTCCCTTCCTTTCGATCTTCGGCGGAACAGCCATTCCCTGGGCCTGGACGAGAAATAGATGAAGGGCTAAGAGAGGGAAGAAAAGGAGGGGGAGCCCCCATACATGCAGGGCGAAGAACCTGCCCAGAGTGATTCCCGTAACATCTTCGCCGCCCCGTAGAAGGATGGTAACCCATGCTCCGATGGGTCCCAACGCTCCGGGGGAGTCGGTTCCCACCTTGGTGGCCGTTACTGCAAGTTGATTCCAGGGGAGAAGATATCCGGAAAAACCGAAAGCCAAGGTAAGAACGAGGAGGATGAACCCTCCTACCCAGGTCAACTCCCGTGGTCGGCGGTACCCCTGGTAGAAGAGGATCGAGAAGAGGTGGAAGAAGAGAAAGAATACCATTATGTTTGCGCTCCACGAATGGACCGACCGCATATAGACCCCGAGAGGTACCTTGGTCACCAGGTTTACAATGCTTTCAAAGGCCGTATCCTCCCCCGGAGAGTAGTAGGCCAAGAGCAGGGTGCCCGTAATTATCTGAACACCCAGCAGCAGGAGCAAGATTCCTCCCGAATAATAGACGTAGCTGTGGCGGTGGTGGGGCACGACCTTAGATCGCATAAAATCCTCCACCCATCCCAGATCCACCCGCTCCGTCAGCCAATCCTGTAGCTTGCTCATGCCAGAACCTCCGGCGGAAGAACTGCCCCAGGCTGATGAACGATCAGTTTTTCCCCCTTTACCTGGATCTCCAGACGGTCCAAAGGCCGGGGTGGAGGCCCGGAGATATTCCGACCTCCCTCGTCGTACCATCCATCGTGGCAAGGACAGAAGAAGCGCCGCTGGTCCGGCTTGTAGGTGACGTTACAATCCAGATGGCTGCAGGTCCCTTTGAACGCTCGCAAGCTCTGGTCTTCAGCCTTCATGAAGATTCCCATCTTGTGACCCCAACGAAAGGTCTTGGTGGAGTTGGCGGCAATAGAGAGGTAGTCGCTGGCCGGCAAAAGCACGAAGAGAGGATCAGGCGCTTCGACCGGGGCGACAAACTTCACTAGCGGATATCCTATAAGCGCGGCGAAGGCAACCAGCCAGCCGCCGAAGAGGCGAGAGAGGAAGGTCCTCCGGGAGATATAGGAGTCCTGGAGTTTCATCGCTTACCTCCGAACTTCCCGATCGCGAGAGCGCGGCGGAGGGCTGCGATCCCATCGGTGGGACGGACTTCCTTGGGGCAGACGTCTATACAGCGGTACACAGTATCACACCCCCAAACTCCCTGCTGGCGATCTACCTCCTGGAGGAGGGAGTAGGCTCGCCGATCCCTCACATCCCCGACAAATCGGTACAGCTTGGCCAGAGCCGCAGGGCCTAAATATTCGGGATCCCGTCCGACCACCGGGCAGGCCCCATAGCAGCTTGCACAAAGGATGCAGTTGACGTACTGGTCGATTCGGGACCTCTCCTCTTCCGAAACCTGGTACTCCTTTTCTGGGGAGCGCCCATCGGTTTGGAGCCACGGTTGGATCTTTTCATAGACTTCCCAGAAAGGCTCCATGTCCACCACCAGATCCTTCTGAATCTCCAAGTTCGGCAGGGGCTCCACGGTTATGACTTCCGGAGGTAGAGCGGAAAGCAGAGTCTTGCATGCCAGACTCAGTGAACCGTTGACGGCCATGGCACAGGATCCACATACCGCTCCCCGACAGGAGTAACGAAAGGCCAAAGAGGGATCGAGGGAATCCTGAATCTCCATCAGAGCCCCCAGAACGCTCTGCGACTCGTCTAACTTCAAACGGAAAGGCTCGAAATGCGGTTCCTGATCGATCTCGGGATCAAAGCGAAAGACCAAGAAGGAGTATTCCTTGACCGCCATCAGTATGTCCTCGCCTTCGGTGGATATCTGGTAATCGTCACAGGCTTGGAAGAAAAGGAGGGCCCGTGCGGGGTCCAAGAAGCAACGGTATGATGAAGCCACTGCGCATCGTCTCGTTGCGGAAAATCGGTTCGAAAATGAGAGCCCCGGCTTTCTTGTCGTCGCAGCGCTCCCGCGGCGATGATCTCGCCGAGATCGACCATCAGGGCAACCTCGTATGCGTTTATCAGCCCCTGATGGAATCGGCGGGTGCGGATCTTTTGCGGCACCATGACCTTCGCCAATGCGTCTCGCAATTCTCGTAAGCTTTCCGTTGCCTCGCGCAGTGCTTCCTGGGTTCGAAAGATCCCCACCTTGTCGGTCATGGTCTCGCGCAGTCGATCCCGGATTGCCGTGAAGGGAATTCCCCCTGCTTGCGGTCCGGAAAGCCTGCCCAGTTCTTTCTCGGCTTCCTGCATCGTCGCCTCTACCTCTCTGTCTCTCAACGGGCCGAGGCTTTCGAGTTCTCGCTCCAACGTCTGGGCGGCTACTCTTCCGAAGACGATCGTCTCCAGCAGGGAATTGCCGCCAAGGCGATTCCCTCCGTGCACCGAGACACAGGCGCATTCTCCGGCAGCATAAAGGCCTTTGACCGGAGAGCGACAGTCTTGATCGACCTGGATCCCCCCCATGGAATAATGCTGGGCCGGCAGAATGGGAATTGGGGCGTCGATGGGATCGAGCGCGGAAAAATCCATACAGATCTCGCGGATTCCCGGAAGGCGGGCCTTGATCTTCTCCGCCCCCAGGTGGCGAAGATCGAGCAAGACGTATGCGTTCTCAAACCCTCGGCCTTCGTTAATCTCCGTCTGGATGGAGCGGGCTACGATGTCCCGCGGAGCCAATTCCATCGCCTCGGGTGCGTACCGCTGCATGAAACGCTCGCCCGCCTTGTTGAGCAAATAACCGCCTTCCCCCCGGGCCCCTTCGGTCATGAGGATGTTGGTCCCAAAGAGGCATGTGGGGTGAAACTGAACGAACTCGAGGTCCAGGATGGGGACTTGCGCCCGATAGGCCAAGGCGATTCCGCCCCCGGTGTTGATCAGGGCGTTGGTCGATCGAAGATAGACTCGCCCATAGCCTCCGGTAGCCATGATAATGGCCTTCGCGGAGAATCCGATCAGCTTTCCGGTAACCATATCGAGGGCGGCCAAACCGAAGGCCTTTCCGTCCGAGACCGCCAGGCGGAGGATGTGACAGTCGCTGTAGACCTTCACTTCTTTCCTGACCGCTTGCTCATACAGAGTATGAAGGAGGACATGGCCGGTACGGTCAGCGGCATAACAGGTCCGCGGAAAGGCGCCACCGCCGAAGGGACGCTGGGCAATTCTTCCGTCGGGAAAACGGGAAAATGGGACCCCCCAGTGCTCCATCTCGTAAACCACAGGGATAGCTTCCCGGCACATCAGCTCCACGGCCGGCTGATCGGCGAGATAGTCGCTCCCCTTTATGGTGTCGAAGGAGTGACGATCCACAGTATCGTCCTGCCCTTCGGGATGGTTTCCCAGGGCGGCGTTGATTCCCCCCTGGGCAGCCACAGAATGGGATCGGACCGGATGAACCCGCGACACTACGGCAACGTTACAGCGATCGGCGAGGCCCACTGCAGCCCTGAGCCCAGCCAGACCACCTCCCACAACGATTACATCGTGCTGTATGATCTCGGCCATCTCTTAGGTGGCTCTCAGGTAAAGCGCGATTAGCAGGAGGGAGGTTACCCCTCCCAGAAGGGTGGAAGACCAGAAGAGGAGCTTCTCCTTGCGGATTCCCAAATCGTAGAGGATGGCCTTTAACCCGTAGGACACGTGAAAGGTGAGAAGGACGAAGATAAGGATATCAACAGCCGGCTGCCGATGGAGCAGGATGGCCCAATCCGGTTTCTTGTCTTTGGTGTAAAGGAAAAAGCCGGTGAAGATCTTGATCCCGAAAAGTAGAATCAAAAAAAGGCCGCTGATTCGATGAAATAGCCAGGCAAACATGGGGTCTCCTTTTTTTCGAGTAAAACCAAGTGTGCTTTTTGCCATACTGGGAGGGGGCTTGTCAAGGTCAAAATCGCATCGGTCGAATTTTTTTTCGACAGGGAGAACTCGGAGACCTATTTGGGGGCTGATCTCGGGGGTTTTGCTCCGGCGAAAATAATCGACGCAATCCCCTTCCTATGTTATAATGCGTTAGAAAAGCCCTTTGCGCTTTGCGTTCCCTAAAAATCTGGAATTCGCCAGGAAGCTCGAGGACGGAGGCAACAAAGGCGAGGAACTATCCTTGGCAAGGGGAAAGTGCGCCCGGAAGGTGCTGTTAGAGTCTCTTCCTGAGATCGCTCGTGTGAGGCTGCC
>Ga0316628_100001724_pt1 | contig 15693 bp, 13 predicted proteins | sample OWC_Aug_M2_C1_D5_FD_207648 | JGI IMG/M metagenome (GOLD analysis project Ga0316628, IMG submission 207648) | Wetland soil microbial communities from Old Woman Creek delta, Ohio, United States - OWC_Aug_M2_C1_D5_C | ecosystem: Environmental > Terrestrial > Soil > Wetlands | place: USA: Ohio... | reverse complement strand
ATCGCCGCGCGGCTTGCCGCCAGCGGTCTTGCCGACGAGAAGGAGTTCCTGCGCCTCGCGAGGGACCGCGACACCCTGGCCGCCCTGAAGATCCCGGCGGCAAGCGCCGAGGGCTTCCTCTTCCCCGACACGTACAAATTCGACCGGTCCATGGATACCGGGACGATCCTGAAAACGATGGCCGACCGGTTCCTGGTGAAGGTGACGGGCGGAATGATCGAAAAGGCGCGCGCGCAGGGACTCGGCATCAAGGAGTGGGTAACGCTTGCCTCGATCATCGAGAAGGAGACGGGCCGCAAGGACGAGATGCCGCTCGTGTCGGCCGTTTTCCGAAACCGGCTGCGGATCAGGATGCCTCTGCAGAGCGACCCGACGGTGATCTACGGGATCGAGAATTTCGACGGAAATTTGACGCGAAAGCACCTGGAGCGCCAAAATCCCTACAACACCTACCTGAACCGGGGCCTGCCGCCGGGTCCCATCTGCAACCCCGGAGCGGATGCCCTCGCGGCGGCCCTGAACCCCGCCCCGGTCGACTATCTTTACTTCGTTTCCCGCAATGACGGGTCCCACCAGTTCTCCGCAACGCTCGCCGAGCACAGCCGGGCCGTTCGGAAGTACCAGATCAATCGAAAATCCGGCGATCATTAAAGTTTTTTCTTGACAGGGATGGCAGACGGCCCTACTATTGCATCCAGGTGGAGCAAAGTGGATGATTGTGGAGGAGTATCTCGCATGTCTGTGTTCCGGGGGAGATATTACCATACCATTGACGACAAAGGAAGAATCATCTTCCCCGCCAAGCTCCGCGAGGTCTTCGCAGAGAAGTACGACAACCGGATGGTCATCACGAACTGGGATGGCTATCTCATGGTCTTCCCCTTCGACGAGTGGCAGATCCTCGAGGAGAAGATCTCCCATCAATCCATGCTGAAAAAGGAAGTCCGCGCGTTTCAGCGCTTCTTCATGTCCGGGGCGGTGGACTGCACCTTCGACAGCCAGGGCCGGATTCTGATCCCCCCGCCGCTCCGCGATTACGCCAAGCTGGAAAAAGACATTGTCATGGCCGGCATGGTCCGGGTCATCGAGATCTGGGGCAAGGAACGCTTCGAAGAGGAGATCCGAAAATCAGGCGAACAGATCGAGAGCTTCAGCGATTACATGGCCGACCTGGGAATCTGACGGGCCAGCTACCCTGGCAAGATTCCCGCGTTTGCTTCCGCCGATGATCCTTGAAAAGAGAAATGGACAGCGCAGGGGTGACGTCTACCTATCACGAACCGGTCATGCTGCGGGAGGTCCTCGAGTCGCTTGATCTGAAGCCCGGCGGCATCTACGTGGATGGCACCGTGGGCGGCGGCGGGCACGCGCGGGGAATCCTTACCGCCACGGCCCCCGACGGAATCCTGGTCGGCATCGACCGGGACGACGACGCCCTCGCGGAATCCGCGCGGGTCCTGGAACCCTTCGGAAAGCGCAAGGTGCTCGTCAAGGGGGACTATGCCGATCTGGAGGGGATCCTCTCCGGGCTCGGGATCGAGCGTGTGGACGGCATCGTGCTGGACCTCGGGGTGTCCTCGCACCAGCTCGAGACGGCAGAGAGGGGCTTCAGTTTCACGAAGCCCGCACCGCTCGATATGCGGATGGACCGCGACGCCACCCGGACTGCGCGACAGATCGTGAACACAACCGATGCGCGGGAACTCAAGCGTATCCTGCACCTCTACGGCGAGGAGTTGCTCGCCGGGCGCATTGCGCGGGCCATCGTAGAGAGAAGAAAGGCGGGGCCGATCGAAACAACGGATGAACTCGCGGCCATTGTCGCCTCTGCAATGCCGGCGCGCATGAGCCACGGGCGGATCCACCCCGCAACGAGGACCTTTCAGGCGCTCAGGATCGCCGTCAACGACGAGCTGACAAGCCTGGACCGAGGCATCGCCTCGGGTATCGACCATTTAAAGGAAGGCGGGCGGTTTTCCGTCATCTCCTTCCACTCGCTGGAAGACCGGATGGTGAAGGATCTCTTCCGCGACGCCTCGCGGGGATGCACCTGCCCTCCCGATCTTCCCGTTTGCGCCTGCGGGGGCAAACCCAGGCTTCGGGTCATTACCCGCAAGCCGCTCCGTCCCGGCGAGGACGAAGTGGACCGGAACCCCCGGGCACGCAGCGCGAAACTTCGAACGGCAGAGAGGATCTGACGATGCCCATCGCGAAAGCGGCACGGACCAGAACGGCGGCAGTTGGGAGGGAGACGATGGGGCTGCGCGTCTCCACGCTCATCCTTTCGCTTCTCGTCCTGGTGGCCGTGGCGCTCGTCTACGTCTGGTCGCATCTGCACAACACGCAGCTCAAGTACCGGATCGCCGAGGAGATGACCGTCCGGGACAACCTCACGGAGGAAAACCGCAGACTGAAGGTGGAGATCGCCACGCTGAAATCGCCCCAGCGGATCGAGTCCATCGCCCGGGACAAGCTGAAGCTTCAATACCCTGAACGGGAGCAGGTGGTCCTCATCAAATGAGCGCGAAGTCGAAAAAATGGTTCCGCTTCCGGATCGCCACCCTGCTGGCGATGTTCCTGGTGCTGTTCTGCGTGCTCGTCTTCAGGGCCTTCCACCTCCAGATCATGACGGGGAAGACGTACAAAAACCTTGCCGAGAAGCAGCACAACAAGACCCTCCAGCTCCACCCCGAGCGGGGGATCATCTTCGATCGAAACGGCGAGAAGCTTGCGGCGAGCATCCTTGCCGACTCCGTCTTCGCCGACCCCTCCAAGATCGACAACGTCGAAGAGGCGGCCGCACAGCTGGCCGCTGTGACGGGTCAGCCCAAGAAAGCGATCGCCCAGCAGATCACGAAATCGAAGAATTTCTGCTGGGTCGCCCGCATGATCACCCCCGCCCAGTCCGAACAGATCAAGAACCTCAAGATGGAGGGGGTCTACCTGATCCAGGAACCCAAGCGCTTCTACCCGAACCGGGAGCTGGCCGGCCAGCTGATCGGCTTCGTGGGCATGGACTCCAACGGCCTCGAGGGCCTCGAGATGCGCTACGACAGCTACCTCCGGGGAGAGCCGGAGAAGATCTTCTGGGGCCGTGACGCCCGGGGCAAGAAGCTCTACCTGCCGGAGCGCTCCGTGACAGGCAGGAAGGACGATCAGCTGAGCCTCGTGCTCACCCTCGACAGCCGGATCCAGCATGCCGTGGAGTCAAACCTGAAGGAGGCCGTACTCCGGACGCGGGCCCGCGGCGGTTTCATCATCGTCATGGACCCCAGAACGGGCGAGATCCTCGCTATGGCCAACAGCCCCGTTTTCAACCCGAACGCCTACGCGAGCGCCACGGCCGACAACAAACGCAACAAGGCCATCACGGACTGCTTCGACCCCGGCTCCACCTTCAAGCCCTTCCTGGTGGCCGCCGCCATCGAGGAAGGCGTCGTGAAGGAGACCGACCGTTTCAACTGTGAAAACGGCGCCTATCGCGTGGCCAACGCGACCTTCCACGAGGCGAACCGCAAGCGGCACGGGGTCCTCACGGTGCGTGAGATCCTGAAATACTCGAGCAACATCGGCTCCGTGAAAATCTCCGAGAAGCTGGGCCGCGAGAAATTCCACGATTATATCAAGAATTTCGGCTTCGGCCAGAAAACGAACATCGAGCTGCCCGGCGAGATTTCGGGTCTGCTGCGCCCCTGGAAAAACTGGACGCAGGTCGACACCTCCACAGTCGCCTTCGGCCAGGGAATCTCGGTGACGGCCATCCAGCTCGTCTCGGCGCTTTCGGCCATCGCCAACGACGGCGTGCTCATGCAGCCCCACATCGTAAAGAAATTCGTCGACGTCAACGGCGAGACGGTCCGGGAGTTCGCCCCCACCGCCGTGCGCAGGGTCATCTCCGCCGACACGGCCCGGCGAATGACGACCATGCTGACCAACGTCGTGGGCGAGCAGGGCGGCACCGGGAAGAATGCGGCCCTCGTCAACGTGGACGTGGCCGGCAAGACCGGCACGGCCCAGAAATTCGACTTTGCGAACAAGCGTTTCTCCAGCGAGAGGGTCCGAACGTCCTTCATGGGCTTTTTCCCCGCCGAGGCCCCACGATTCGTCATGCTGGTCTCCATCGATGAGCCTCAGCTCCACAAGTGGGGCGGCGAGGCGGCGGCACCCGTGTTCAAGTCCATCTCCCAGCAGATCATCCGCTGCTTCGAACCCGACATCGGGGAGACGCCCCCTGTCCAGGAAACGGAAATCAACACGGGCGCCAAGATCCGGCTCGTGTCGACCCCGGCAGTGAGCCCGGCGGCTGCTGCCGCTGCAACGGAAGAGGAGGCCGTCGTACCCGACTTCCGGGGAATGACGGTGCGGCAGGCCCTGAAGGCGGCCCAGGAGAAAGGCCTTGAGATGAAAGTCACGGGGAGCGGCTGGGCCTCGAGCCAGAAACCGGCGCCGGGGACCCCGCTCAAGGGCAACCGGTTGTGCGCCGTATCCTTCAGCACCGAGGACTGAGAGGCCGACGTGGACTTGCTTGAACTGCTGGAAAAGGTCGATGTCCTGGAGGTTCACGGGACACGGGCCCGGGAGATCGAGGGAATCTGCTTCGACTCGCGTCGATGCGAGGCGGACTTTCTGTTCGTCGCCGTCGCGGGGTTGAAATCCGACGGGCATCTCTTCGTCCCCGAGGCCGTGCGGCGCGGGGCGAAGGCCATCGTCTACGAGAAGGAGATCGCCCGCCACGCCAGCTACACCTCCATCCGGGTCCGCGACAGCCGCAGGGCCCTGGGGGTGCTGGGAAAGAATTTCTTCGGGAATCCCTCCGGCGCGCTCGGCCTGATCGGCGTGACCGGCACCAACGGCAAGACGACGGTCACCTACCTCCTTGAGTCGATCCTGCGGGAAGCGGGCCACGAGCCCGGCGTCATCGGGACCGTCAACTACCGCTGGGGCACAAAGGTGCTCACCGCCTCGCACACCACCCCCGAGTCCTTCGAGCTGCAGCGACTGCTCGCCGAGATTCGCGACGCGGGTGCCACCCACGTGGTCATGGAGGTCTCCTCCCATGCCCTGGAGTTGAGACGGGTCGAGGACTGCGAGTTCGACCTGGGCATCTTCATGAACCTCACCCAGGATCACCTCGACTTCCACGGCACCATGGAGGACTACTACGCCTCCAAGAAGCGCTTCTTCACGGATTTGCTGGCAGGCGAGAAGAACGGCCGCAGACAGGGAAGGATCATCAACATCGACGATCCGTGGGGCCGGAGGCTCGCCGAGGAGTTGGGAGCCAAGGGACTCACGACCTTCGGTATCGACTCGATCGCCTTCGTCCAGGCCAAAGAGGTGGAACTCAGCCTCGGCGAGGTCCGGGCGGAGATCGAAACCCCGGCGGGCGCCTTCCCGCTCCGGGCGCCGCTCAGCGGGAGGTTCAACCTCTACAACATCCTTGCCGCCACGGCCGCGGCCTTCCACCTTGGGATCCCGCTTTCGGCGATCCAACGGGGAATCGAGACCGCAAAGCCTGTCCCCGGCCGCCTCGAGAAGATCAGCGAGTCCGGCGAGCCCGCCGTCTTCGTCGATTACGCCCACTCGGAGGACGCCCTGAAGCGGGTGCTTCAAAACCTCGCCCGGTTCCGCAAAGGCCGGATCATCACCGTCTTCGGCTGCGGCGGCGACCGCGACCGGGGCAAGCGCCCTCTCATGGGCAGGGCCGCCGCCGAGGAGAGTGACATCGTCATCGTCACTTCCGACAACCCCCGCACCGAGGAGCCGCTCGCCATCATCGGCGCCATCGAGGGCGGAATCGACGCCAGCGTGATGAAGAAATTGAGCCCCGAGGAGATCCGCGCCGCGGGCGCAGGGAAAACCTACACCGTGGTTGCCGACAGGCGGCAGGCCATCGGAATGGCCGTCGGCCTGGCGAGTCCGGACGACATCGTCCTGATCGCCGGCAAGGGTCACGAGAACTACCAGATCCTCGGAACGAATACCATCCCCTTCGACGACCGGACGGTGGCCCGCGAGGCCCTGGACAGGCTGCGAGGGAGGGCAAGGTGAAAAAGATCTCGACCCCCCGATTCTCCACGGACGATGTGCTGAAGGCCACGGGGGGCAGCCTCGTCCGGCACGGCCGATCGGTCCCCTTCGACGGGGTCTCGACGGATACGCGGACGATTGCCCCCGCAAGTCTCTTCGTGCCGCTGGCGGGTGTGCGCTTCGACGGCCATGACTACATCGGGCAGGCTGTGGGCGCAGGGGCCGCCGGGGTCCTCGTCCAAAGGGGCCGCGAGGGCCTCCTGGAAAAAATCGCCGGCGAAACGGCGGTCATTTCCGTTGAGGACACGCTCACGGCCCTGGGCGATCTGGCCCGGTTCTGGCGCTCCCGGTTCTCGATCCCCGTTGTCGCCATCACGGGAAGCTCCGGCAAGACGACGACGAAGGAGATGGCGGCGGCGATCCTGGGCCGGGAGAGGCATCTGCTGAAAAACGAGGGAAATCTCAACAACCTCGTGGGGCTCCCGCTCACCCTCTTCCAGATGAACGAAGCCCACGAGGTCGCCGTCCTCGAGATGGGGACCAACCGGCGTGGCGAGATCGCCCGCCTGACCGAAATCGCAGAGCCCACGGTGGGCGTCATCACCAACGTGGGACCCGCTCACCTGGAGGGTCTCAAGTCCCTCGAGACGATCCGGAAGGAAAAAGGCGATATCTTCCGCGTCATGAACAACAAGGGCACGGCCGTCATCAACCTCGACGACGAGGCCCTTGCCCCCTGGGCGGAAAAATGGAAAGGGAAGAAGATCACCTTCGCAATCCAGGTGGATGCCGACGTGACGGCATCGCGCATCGCACACGAGGGAGAGAATGGCACGATTTTCAAGCTCCTCATGGAAGGGGCCTCAAGGGAGATCCTGCTTCCGGTCCTCGGGTTTCACAACGTCTCGAACGCCCTGGCAGCAGCGGCGGCCTCGAGCGCGGCAGGAGCAGCCTTTGACGCGATCTGCCAAGGGCTCATGGACTTCAAGCCCGTGGGGGGTCGCATGGAGGTGTACCGCTTGAAAAACGGCGGAACCCTCATCGACGACACCTACAACGCGAACCCCGCCTCGGTGTCCGTGGCCCTCAAGACGCTGCAGGGCCTTAAGGGGGAGTGCCGGAGCACTGTGATCCTGGGGGACATGCTCGAGTTGGGCGGCGAGGCGGAGAAGTACCACGAGGAAATCGGGCGCAACCTGGCCGACACGGGGGTCAGCAAGGCCTATCTCCGGGGGGACTTCGCCAAGGTGACCGCAAAAGGGGCCATGAAGCGCGGGATGAAGAGCGACCAGGTGCTGATCGACCTCTCCACCGAGGAGACGGTGGCCCACCTGAAGGCCTGCCTCAAGGCGGGCGACTGGGTCCTTGTCAAGGGCTCGCGGAAAATGAAGATGGAAGAGATCGTCCAGGCGATTCTCGGCGCAATCGGGGTTGCAAAGTGAAAAGAACCTGTGATAGGGATACGACCTCAATCTGTAGGGGCATGACCCCGACGTATCCCCAACTGCTTGTATTTCGGGTTGGGGTTTTGTATTTAGGAGGTCCGCTGAGTTGATCTATCACCTGTTATATCCGTTACATGAGTCCATCTCGTACTTCAACGTGTTCCGCTACATCACGTTCCGGACGATCTACGCCGCCATTACGGCACTTGCGATCTGCTTCGTCTTCGGGCCCTGGCTCATCCGCAAGCTCGAGTCTATGCAGATCGGGCAGAACATCCGCGAAGACGGGCCCGGCACGCACCTCGCAAAATCGGGTACGCCGACCATGGGCGGCATCATGATCATCTTTTCCGTGGTGATCTCGACGCTGCTGTGGGCAAACCTGACGAACGAGTTTGTGTGGATGCTCATCCTGGTCACCGTCGGCTTCGGCATCATCGGGTTCGTCGACGATTTCAACAAGCTCACGAAGCAAAACAGCAAGGGGATATCCAAGCGCACGCGGCTTTTTTTCGAGATTGCGATCGCCCTGTTCATCGGCATCGCCCTGTACCTCAAACCGAATTTCAGCGAGGCGATCACGATCCCCTTCTTCAAAACGATGCTGCCCGATCTGGGCTGGGGGTATGTCCTCTTTACAGTTTTCGTGATCGTGGGTGCGGCCAATGCCGTCAACCTCACCGACGGCCTGGACGGACTGGCCATAGGTCCCGCGCTGATCTGTTTCATCACGTATCTGCTCTTTGCCTATTTTGCAGGCAATGCAAGGATCTCGGGTTATCTGCAGATCCCGTACGTTCCGGGGACGGGCGAGCTGGCGATCTACTGCGGGGCCATGGTGGGGGCCTGCCTGGGCTTTCTCTGGTACAACACCTACCCGGCGCAGATCTTCATGGGCGACGTGGGGTCGCTTTCCCTGGGCGGGGCCCTGGGCACCCTGGCCATCGTGACGAAACAGGAACTGCTGCTTGCCATCGTGGGCGGGATTTTCGTGCTGGAGACCTTCTCCGTCATCTTCCAGGTGGGCTGGTTCAAGGTTTCGAACGGCAAGCGCATCTTCCGCATGGCCCCCATCCACCATCACTTCGAGCTGAAGGGGTGGGCGGAGCCGAAGGTGATCGTGCGGTTCTGGATCATCTCGATCATTCTGGCCCTCGTGGCCATCAGTACACTGAAGCTGAGGTGACAGAGGACATTGGAGCTCACGAATAAAAAGGTTCTCGTCATCGGCCTCGGCAAGACGGGGATCGCCACGGCCCGGTTTGCAGCCGCAAGGGGCGCCGTCGTGACCGTCACCGACGAGAAGCCGCAGACGGAGCTGCAAGAGGCGCTTGGGGCCCTGGCGGGTCTTTCGCTTCGCATCCTTACAGGGGGTGCCGACCCGGCGATCGTCGACGGCATGGATCTGATCGTCCCCTCGCCCGGGGTGCCGCCCTACAATCCGCTGCTGCGTGAAGCGGAAAAACGGGGCATCCCGGTGGTGAGCGAGGTCGAGCTGGCCTCCCGGTTTCTCCGGGTGCCCGTCATCGCCATTACGGGGACGAACGGAAAGACGACGGTGACGACCCTCATCGGCCACATCCTCGAGAAGGCGGGGAAGAAGGCATTCGTCGGCGGCAACATCGGAAGCCCGCTGATCGGTTATGTCGGCGGACCCCAACAGGACGAGTGGGCCGTCGTCGAGATGAGCAGCTTCCAGCTTCAACGCATCGAGACCTTCCGGGCTCAGGTGGCGGTGCTTCTCAACGTGGCGCCCGACCACCTGGACTACCATGCCGATTACGCGGAGTACCGCTGGGCCAAGGAGCGGATCTTCGCAAACCAGCAACCGGGCGATCTCGCCGTGCTCAACGCCGACGAGGCGGAATCGGAGGCCCTGGCAAAGCGGCTCAAGGCCCGGGTCGTCTTTTTCAGCACGAAGGCCGTGCCTGCCGAGGGCATGAGTCTCGAGGGTGATCGGATGGTATACCGGGCCGGCGGCCGGGAGATCGAGACCTACCCCCGGTCCATGATCCGGATCCCCGGGCGGCACAACGTGGAAAACGTCATGGCCGCCGTCATGGCGGCCCGATACGCCGGCTGCGCGCCCGGCGCCATCGTCGAGGCCCTGGGGAGCTTCACGGGGCTTGCCCACCGCATCGAGTTTGCAGGCGAGAAAGGCGGGGTGGCCTTCTACAACGACTCGAAAGGGACGAACGTGAGCGCCGTGGTGAGGGCCCTGGAGGCCTTCGAGGCGCCCGTCCTCCTGCTGCTGGGCGGCCGCGACAAGAAGGGGGACTTCGAAACCCTGGAGCCGCTCATCCGCCGGCACGTCAAGGAGATGATCCTCTTCGGCGAGGCCCGCGATCGAATCGGCGAAAAGATCGGCGGTATCGTGAAAACGGTGACGGCAGCCACGATGAGAGATGCCGTCCATGCCGCTTATGATGATGCCGCCCCCGGCGACGTGGTTCTGCTTTCGCCGGGATGCGCGAGCTTCGACGAGTTTCGCAGCTACGCCCATCGGGGCGATGTGTTCAATAAAACCGTAAGCGGGCTCAAAGACCGCAAGAGCGCAGCGAAGAGGAATTGAGCGACCCCATGGCCGAAACACCTGCAAGGGGAAGAAGACCCGACTTCATCCTGTTTTTCATCGTGTTGGTGCTCATCGCCTTCGGCACCGTGATGATCTACAGCTCGAGCTACATGCTCGCCCTGCAGAAATACGGCGACGGGTACTTCTTCCTCAAGAAGCAGCTTTTCTTCCTCGTCGTCGGACTCACGGCCATGATCTTTCTCATGAAGATGCCCTACACGTGGCTGCGCGGGGTGGCTTACGCGGGCCTGGGGGTATCGCTGGTCCTGCTGGTCGCGATCTTCGTGCCGGGCATCGGCGTGACGAAGGGCGGCGCGCGGCGCTGGCTCAACCTCGGGTTTTTCACCTTCCAGGTAGCCGAGCTCGTGAAGGTCCTCGTCGTCGTCTTCCTCGCCCACTACCTGACACGCAAATCGGCCCACCTTCAGGAATTCCTGAAGGGTTTCCTCCTGCCGCTTGCCATCGTGATGGTGCCCGTGGCGCTGATCATGAAGCAACCCGACTTCGGCTCGGCCGTACTGATCATGGCCGTGGCCCTGTCGGTCCTCTACATCGCAGGTGTCCGGTTCCGTTATCTCGCCGGATCGATGCTGGCGCTCATCCCCGTGGCGGTGACCCTCGTCATGATGAAGGGCTACCGCATGGATCGATGGAACACCTTCATGGACCCCTGGAAGGATCCCCAGCACAAGGGGTTCCAGATCATCCAGTCCTTCCTGTCCTTCGGGTCGGGAGGACCCTTCGGCGTAGGGCTGGGCGATGGGATGCAGAAGCTGTTTTACCTGCCCGAGCCGCACACGGACTTCATCCTCTCCATCATCGCCGAGGAGAGCGGCTTTATCGGGATCTGCACAGTCATCGTGCTCTTCGGGCTTCTGATCTTCAGGGGATTTGTGATCGCCTTCCGGGTCCAGGACACCTTCGGGAGCCTGCTGGCATCGGGGATCACGATCCTGCTTGCCATGGAGGCCTTCATCAATATCGCAGGCGTCATGGGGCTTATCCCCACGAAGGGCATGGCCCTGCCCTTTTTGTCCTACGGGGGCACGGCACTCATCGTGAGCTGCATCGCCGTGGGGATTCTGCTGAATCTGTCGACGTACCAGAAGTCGACCCTCAGGGGGGCGGGAACGTGAGGATCGTGATCGCGGGGGGAGGAACGGGAGGCCACCTCTTCCCGGGGGTCGCGATCGCGGAGGAGTTCCGCAGGCGCAGCGGGGAAAACGAAGTTCTTTTCATCGGGACGGAGCGGGGGCTCGAGGCCCGGGTGCTGCCGCAGATCGGCTTTCCCCTGGCCACGCTCGAGGTCGAGGGGATCAAGGGTCGGGGCATCGCAAGGTCGATGGCGGCGCTTGCAAAGATCCCGCCGAGCCTCATCCAGTCCAGCCGGATCATCCGGGGCTTTGGTCCGGAAGTTGTGATCGGGGTTGGCGGCTACGCGTCGGGACCGGCCGTGCTTGCGGCCCGCTTCATGGGCCTGCCGACGGCCATTGCCGAGCAGAACGCCATCCCGGGCGAGACGAACAAGATCCTCGGGAGATTTGCGGACAGGATCTTCGTGAGCTTCCCCGAGACGTCACGCTGGTTTCGCGCGGACCGGGTCCGCGTGACCGGAAACCCCATCCGGGCCGCCATCGCCGGGGGGCCGAGGCGGGAGCGCAAGCCCGGTGAGCCGTTTACGATCCTGATCTTCGGGGGAAGCCAGGGGGCCCACCGGATCAACCTGGTCGCCCTGGAGGCGCTGCCCCATCTCGGGGAGTTGAAGGGAAGGCTCCGGATCATCCACCAGACCGGGAAGGACGACCTGGAGTTGGTGACAAAAGGATACCGCGATCATGCGATGGAGGCCGAGGTGCTGCCTTTTATCACGGACATGGCAACAGCCTACGGGAAGGCCGACCTGCTTGTCTGCAGGGCGGGGGCCACGTCGATCGCGGAGATCACGGCTAGCGGCAAGGCGGCGATTTTCATCCCCTTCCCCTTTGCCGTGAACGACCACCAGACGAAAAATGCCGAACTCCTTGTCAACAGGGGTGCAGCCGCGATGATCCCCGAAAGGGACCTCACGGGGGAAAGCCTCTCGGGGGTCATCCGGCGGCTCGCACAGGACCCGGGGAAGATCGAGGAGATGCAGCGGAACGCCGCAAGCCTGGGGAACGCAGGCGCCGCGGCGGATATCGTGGACGAATGCATCGCCCTGGCGCAGGCCGCAAGGCAGAGGCGCCGAAGGCGTCTGATGGAATAGACCGAATAGACGGAAAAGACTGAACAGATGATCATGCAAAACGGAATCAGAAGAGACTTGATGAAACGCAAGGTCCAGCGGATCCACTTCGTGGGGATCGGCGGGATCGGCATGAGCGGGATTGCCGAGGTCCTTCTCAACCTGGGCTACTCGATCAGCGGCTCGGACCTCATGGAATCGGATACAACGCAGCGGCTCTCCTCGATGGGGGCCCGCATCCACTATGGCCACCGGGAATCCAACCTGGAGACGGCCGACGTGGTCGTCACCTCCACGGCCGTGAAGGCCGACAACCCCGAGGTCATGGAGGCCCACCGGCGCAACATCCCCGTCATCCCCCGCGCGGAAATGCTGGCGGAGCTTCTCAAGATGAAATTCTCCGTCGCCGTCTCCGGCATGCACGGCAAGACGACGACGACCTCCATGGTCTCGACGATCCTCGCCCACGGGGGGCTCGACCCCACCATGGTCATCGGCGGGAAGCTCTCGTCGATCGGGAGCAACGCGAGGCTGGGCGACGGCGAGGTCATCGTGGCCGAAGCCGACGAGAGCGACGGCTCCTTCCTGAAGCTCTCTCCCACGATCGCCGTCATCACCAACATCGACCGCGAGCACCTGGACTACTACCGGGACATCGACGACATCAAGGAGGCCTTCGTCCGCTTCGCCAACATCGTGCCCTTCTACGGGGTCACGATCCTGTGCATCGACGATACGCACGTGAAGGACATTTTCCCGCAGATCAAGCGGCGGACCCTTACCTACGGGGTCTCCGACGGAGCCGACTACCAGGCGAAAAACATCTCCCTCGAAGGCCCCGAGTCGCGCTACACGCTCTACCACAAGGGGGTGCGCCTGGGCGAGATCAAGCTGCGGGCGCCGGGCCTGTTCAACATCCTCAACTCCATGGCGGCCTTCGCCGTGGCCCGGGAGCTTGATCTGGGGTTCACGGCGATCCGGGACGGGCTTGCCGCCTTCCACGGTGTACAGCGCCGCCTCGAGGTGAAGGGCGAAGTGAACGGCATCACCGTCGTCGACGACTACGGCCACCACCCCACGGAGATCCTGGCCACGCTGAAAGCGGCGAGACAGCTCTGGAAGGGCCGCCTCATCGTCGTCTTCCAGCCGCACCGCTACACGCGCACGCGCGCCCTGTACAAGGAGTTCCTCACGTGCTTCCCCGACGCGGATCAGCTCATTCTCATGGACATCTATCCCGCGAGCGAGCCGCCCATCGAGGGGGTTACGTCCTTCAACCTCTTCAAGGGAATCGAGGCCGTGGGGCACAAGAACACATTGTACATCCCGTCTGCCGACGGGATCTTGAGCCACCTTCTCGAGACGGCTCGTCCCGGCGATGTGATTATCACCCAGGGCGCAGGCAGCGTCTGGAAGGTGGGGGCGGAGTTTCTGAAGAAGGCAAAGGAGAAGGCAAGCCGCTGAGGCGGGCGGGGTGGCCCCTCCACACCCCCACTCAGCGGCTGCCATCCCTTTTCATGAAGGCAGAAGTTGATAAGTTGACAGGTTGAAAAGGTAATAAGCCGGGAAAAGAACGAGCGAACGATTTTCCGCTCTACTTCACTTCACGGCCAAAGGCGGTAAGGGCGGTTATGCAGCACGAGCCGGAATGGAGAAAACATCTGAGAGAGCTCGTCGGGGGTAAGATCCTCTTCGACGAGTGCATGGACCGCCACACCTCCATCGGCGTGGGGGGGCGGGCCGACGCGCTCGTTTTCCCGGAGAGTGTCGCCGAGCTGGGGAAACTCATCGCCGTGATGCGTGCCGAGTCTATCCCCGTCTTCTTCGTGGGCAACGGCACGAATCTCATCGTCCGCGACGAGGGGTTCCGCGGCGTGATCATCTCCACGAAGGGCCTTCGCGCGGTCCGCAGCGAGGCGCGCGGGGAGGACCGCGCAGCGATTCTCGCCGAGGCGGGCGCATCGCTTGCCGAGGTGGTGGCCCTCACGGCGAAAGAGGCGCTCACGGGTATGGAGTTCTGCGCCGGCATTCCCGGAAGCGTGGGGGGCGGCATCCGGATGAACGCCGGGGCCTACGGCAGCGAGTTGAAAGACGTGATCGAGTCGGTGAGCCTCCTCAACGGCGAGGGGAACATCAAATCATGTAAACGGGAAGCCCTGCAGTTTCAATATCGCAACCTGGCCCTGCCCGGGGGGTCCTGTATCGCCGGCGGCGTCTTCATGCTGGCCCGGGGGAGCCGTGAGGCCGTCGAAGGGCGCATCCGGGAGATTCTCCGAACCCGCATGGGGAAACACCCGCTTGAGTATCGCAACGCCGGCTCCATCTTCAAGAACCCGAAGGGCATGCCCGCGGGGAAGATCATCGAAGAAGCGGGCCTCAAGGGGACCCGGATCGGCGGGGCCCAGGTCTCGGAGAAACACGGCAATTTCATCGTGAACCTCGGAAGCGCCACGGCAAGGGATATCATCGGGCTCATCGAGCTTGTGCAAGAGAAGGTCCTCGAGGCGAAGGGCATTGCCCTGGAGCCCGAGGTGAAGATCATCGGGGAGGAGTGAGTTGCGACGATCGGTCCGTTCCAGCGTTGAAACACGACTGAACCGGGTGCGCCGGCGCTCGAGGAGAATCCTCGTCGAGATCGGCAAGACGGTTCTCCTGATTGCGTGCGTCATGGTGATCGCCTCGCTGCTCATCTTCGGCTACAACTTCATCATCGTGTCGCCCTACTTTCAGATGAAGGAAACGCTGGTCAGGGGCACCGAGAGGCTCCAGAGCGACGTGGTCATCGAACTGACGGGGCTCAAGCCCTCGCAGAACATCCTCATGACCAACCTCGGCGCCGTGGCCAGGAAGGTCAAGACGAATCCCTGGGTGAAGGAAGTGTCCGTGAGACGCGATTTCCCGGACCGGCTCGTCATCGAGGTCACGGAGCGCAAGCCTGTGGCCCTCATCGAACGGGGCGATGGCCTGTACTTCATCGAGCGCGACGGCACGGCCTTCGAGAAGATCGGAAGCGGCGAGAAGACCGAGCTGCCCGTGCTCACGGGATTCTACCGAAAGGGAACCGAGAACCGGGAGATGCTCCTCAAGTCGCTCGAACTTCTCGACTTCATGGCCTCCTACACGGAGGTCCCCGAGATCCGCAACATCTCGGAGATCCACGGAGACGATCTCTTCGGGCTTTCGCTTTTTGCAGAGGGGCTCTGCCTCAAGCTGGGGTTCGGCGACTACGACGCGAAGCTCAGGCGCATGAAGCCCGTGCTGGCCGACCTGGCACGGCGAAACCTCTCGGGGTATTTCATCATCGATCTCAACAATCCCGGCAAGGTGACGGTACAGCTTCGCGATTTCCGGGTACCGGTCAAGGTGTCGGGGGGAGTGAGAGCATAAGGAAGGCTGGAGGCGTATGGCGAAGAAAATCA
>Ga0316628_100001723_pt1 | contig 15695 bp, 16 predicted proteins | sample OWC_Aug_M2_C1_D5_FD_207648 | JGI IMG/M metagenome (GOLD analysis project Ga0316628, IMG submission 207648) | Wetland soil microbial communities from Old Woman Creek delta, Ohio, United States - OWC_Aug_M2_C1_D5_C | ecosystem: Environmental > Terrestrial > Soil > Wetlands | place: USA: Ohio... | reverse complement strand
CTGGCTGATTCTCCTGCAAAAACAAGCACCCTGAGAATTGAACTGACTAAACAGCAGATTGGCGCGGGCGAAACAGTCACTATTACGGGCAGTCTCTCCCCAGACATTCCTGACGCATTAATTTCGGTCTACTTCACTAAACCGGACAACTCCGTGACTGATATACTGGCTACCACCTCCATTGGAGGTTCCTTCAACCTCACATATACGCCAGAGGTTGCTGGAAACTGGACTATTGTCGCAGAATGGGCATCAAACAGCAGCTTATACTCTACTGCATATAGCGATCCGATTTTCATGGAAGTGACTGAAGCCACGGTACTGCCTGCCATAGAATATGTTTACGTTATAGGCATCGTACTAGCGGTGATAGGTGTTGCTTTGTTCGGATATGCTTACTTTAAACGAGCCAAAAAATGACATCTCATAAATCGATATGAATTGTTGGAGTCAGAGCCCATGCGTATTTGCTTGATTAATCCACCTCGAATACAACCTAGAGCATGGGGAAAACCGAGTGTAGTTCCCCCTATGGGTTTAGCCTATATAGCAGCAGTGCTCAAAAAAGCTCATGAAGTGAGCATTGTAGATGCTCCCACAGAAGGATGGCGAAATCTCCAACAAATAGATGAAACAAAGTACCAGGTTGGCCTTAGCAACCTGGAAATAGTGGATAAAGTCAAGCAGTGGTCACCCGATATCGTTGTTATAGAAATCCCATTTTCTGGTTGGATTAAACCTGCGTTCGAGGTTGCTTCTACAGTGAAGAGTATTAACAAATCCATATTCACCGTTTTGGAGGGACAGCATCCTTCTGCAAGACCAAAAGACTGCCTTACAAATCCGAACATTGACTTTGTTGTAATAGGCGAACCTGAAAACACGATATTAGAATTGGCAAACGCGTTAGAAATGGGAGCATCAAATTACAACGGGATAAAAGGAATCGGCTTTGTCCAAGATGGGGCGCCAGTCATTACATCACCGCGACCACTATTGGAAGACCTGGATTCTCTTCCGTTCCCCGCGCGAGATTTGCTGCCGATGAAAGAATATTTTGCTGCTGTAAAAGAAAACCCTCTAAGAGGGGAAATCTACAAGCCTTGGGCCGAGATTCTCACGAGCAGAGGTTGCCCCTACAGCTGCGTTTTTTGTACCCACCATATCGTCTGGGGAAGAAAATGGCGGGGAAGAAGTCCCGAAAACGTGGTTGATGAGATAGAACAAGTTGTAAAGACATACCACGTTAAACAAATTGATTTCCTAGACGATAACATGACGCTAGACCGAAAACGAATGGAAGACATCTGTGATCTAATCATAAAACGAGGGTTGAAGATCGAATGGTTTACCCCAAACGGCGTAAGAGCTGACACTCTCAATGAGAGGCTTTTAACAAAAATGAAGAAGTCTGGTTGTAAAAAAATCCGCGTTGCGCCAGAATCAGGAGTCCAGCGTGTGGTTGACCAGATCATCAAGAAGAACTTGGACCTTAAGAGTGTTGAACGCGCAGTCGTTCTATGCAAGAAAGTGGGAATTAAGGTCGGCTGTTTCTTCGTAATCGGGCTTATAGGAGAAACAAAAGAAGAAATCAATGAGACAATAAAATTCGCTTACAGACTCCGGCAGCTGGGGGCTGAAAGTTTTGTTTTCAGCATAGCCACACCAATCCAAGGGACTGAACTCTATGAACAAGCCAAAAAAGGCGGTTTCTTGAGAGACTGCTTCAGCGATGAAGCTTTAGCCTCAGCAGAACCCTTGATTGAAACACCCGAGTTCACGGCAAACGAACTACTTGAGCTGTGTGCTCAAGCTAATCTCGTTAACCCAACTTTTACCCGCGCCAAAATGATTAGAGCAGTTCGGAACCCAAAGAAGACAATCAAAATGCTACTTGGAAAGAACTGAAGTCTCGATTCTAACACTTCACTTTAAACTAGCTCTCCAAGTACGTTCAGCTCTCTTTTTTCGTTTGTTTTAAATATGCCTTTTCGCAACTGTTCTCCATGCGTGAGAGTGTTGTCAGAAGACTCAGATGTGGAAAGCCGAGAAAAGGAAACTGAACAGGTCAAGAAAAAATACGAACTCATCGAAGACCTACCAGGAGTGGGACCTGCCACAGCTCAGAAACTACGCGAGCTTGGTTACCATACGGTTGAATCTTTAGCCATGGCAACCGCGCGCGAGCTGGAACCTATAGGTGTCGGAGAGAAAAAGGGCTTTGCAATTATTGAGGCAGCGCGCTCAGCTATAGGTGTAAGTTTCATACGCGCTGATGAACTGCTCAAAATGCGGGAAAACGTCCTGCGTCTGACTTCGGGTAGCAGGGCTTTGGATAACATTTTGGATGGCGGATTGGAGACGCAGACAATAACCGAGTTTTACGGCGAATACGGTAGCGGAAAAAGCCAGATCTGCCATCAACTATGCGTTAATGTTCAATTGCCTCCAGAACGTGGAGGGCTTAACGGCTCGGCCTTGTATGTTGATACTGAGAATACTTTCAGACTTGAACGCATAGTGCAAATGTCTAAGCATCTAGGTCTGGAACCCGAAAAGGTAGCTAAGAACATCATTTACGCCGAAGCGTACACATCGGATCATCAGATGTTTCTTCTGGAGAACGCGGACGAAGTCATTAAAGCGAACAACGTGAAATTGATCATCGTAGACTCTCTGACCGCTCATTTCAGAAGTGAGTACATAGGCAGGGAAATGCTGGCTTCCAGACAACAAAAACTGAATAAACACATGCACAAACTGATCGGTTTAGCCAGAGCATTCAACGCTGTGGCGGTCGTGACAAATCAGGTTATGGCTAAGCCTGACATTTTCTTCGGAGATGCCGTTCAACCAATAGGGGGTCACATTGTTGGACACACAAGTCATACACGCGTATATCTGAGGAGAGCTGCACGTGGTCCTATACGGATAGCTAGGTTAGTTTCAAGCCCCTATCTGCCCGAAGGTGAGGAAATACTTAAAGTAACTGAAAACGGAATAGAGGATGTCTCTGAAGAGGAAAAGGCAAGCAAAGGTCGGGGACATTAGGATGCCAATATCTCAAGCATTAGTCACCAGATACTTCCAACTTGTAGTCAATAGACAGTTTACGGAAGCTGAAAGGGAGTTGGAACGAGTCAAACAGAAGATGCAGAAAACCGAGTGGAACAGAGGCTATTTCAGGGCTTTGCGTGGCATGTATCTTTCCCGTAAAAGCAACAATGATTCGTATGCTCTCTTCCCTAAGTTGGATATGAGTGACAAAGCCGCCCTGCATGAATACAGACGCGAGTTTTTAGATCACATGCGTAATGGTCTCCACGGGGATTTTGACCGTGGCTACTTTTCAGCGTGGGCCGACTTGATGCGCATACTTTCGCGGATGGAAGCTCCTCCTTCTCAGAGGAATGGCCAAGTCGCTGAAAAGGAAACAATAGAGACTCTTAGAAGCGATAAGAGCCAAGCCACAATGGCGAATTTTATACAGAAGGCAACACGGCAATAGGCATTTAGACTACTGCTGGTGGCCTGAGAAAAGAATAGGACAATATGAAAAAGACCGCCCACGCCAGAAAGTACATGAATATGCCCATTGTCATGATCTTAGTCTGTTTTTCCACTTTGGTTGCGAATTTGGCTTTCAAAATGTAATATGACAACAAATAGACCACTAATGCCGTTGTTATACCGTTGAGGAATGCAGTGTACGATTCCGCGTTGGACAGCGTGGCTACAAATGCGCTTATCAAACCCGCCAATAGACCTAGTGCCAATCGAAGCCAGTATATTAGTACCAAAGGTCTCAAACGTCTTCAATCCTTGCAGACTATATTTTAAGTCTCAATTAAAAAGTTGCCTAGTCTGAACCCAGGATTCTTCTGCGGTTTCTTCGAAATTGCCCAGAGTTGCTGTAATTATTGCTTCAAACCTCTTTTCAGCGTGAAAGGATTTTTTATACTCCGCTTCCACTTATGTCAGGAGAGCACTTTGCAGAAGCGAGAGTTCACAAGTGTCGACGTTTCTGTCGTTGTACGCGAATTGAAAGAAACGATAGTGAATACTCGAGTAAATAAAGTCTATCAACTCGACGCGAAGACCCTGGTTTTCAAGCTGCACAAAACTGACGAACCTCCTATTCGTCTTGTCATGGAGGCTGGCAGGCGATTGCATCTGACAGCCTATGCATTGGAGAATCCACATGCTCCTCCGTCTTTTTGCATGGCACTGAGGAAATATCTCCATGGAGCTTGGATTACTGATGTAGCTCAGCATGAATTGGAGCGCATAGTCATTTTCCAATTTAAGACAAAAGCTGGCACGTTAGGGCTGGTCCTTGAACTCTTCGGCGACGGTAACATCATATTAACTGGAGAAAAAGCTGAGATACTGCAGGCTTTAGTCTTCAAGAGAATGCGCGATCGAAATATATTGCGCAATGAAGTCTTCCAGTTTCCTCCCTCAATCAGCTTGAATCCCTTCAAGGTGACGGCGGGTGCTATTCAAGAGGCTTTAGTGAATTCAGGGGATACAGAAGTTGTGAGGGCAGCGGCACGTTTTCTCGGAGTGGGCGGGCTCTATGCAGAGGAAATTCTCCTCAGGGCTAAAGTGGATAAAAGGAGAAAGTGTAGCGAATTGAAGGACAGCGACTTCGCATCTATCTTTGATCAACTTCAGAGTCTACTTTCAGCAGTTACCGAACAAGTGTTAGATCCCAACATAGTCTTGGCTGAAGACGGCACTTTTCTTGATGTTGCCCCTTTTAGACTAAAACGTTATGAAGCCTTCAAGGTTCAGAATTTCGGCAGTTACAACTTGGCCCTGGATGAGTTTTATGCTAGAGCCACCACAATTGAGAAAGCTGGTGATAGCCCTCAGATTGTCAAGTTAACTCGCGAAGCTGAAAGACTAAAGCGAGTAATTGCTGAACAGGAACAAGCGCTGCGTGAAGGAGAAAATGAAGCAGAAAGAAACAAACAAATTGGAAATGCTATTTATGCAAACTCTGTCGAAGTTCAGAACATCTTGGAAAAGTTTGCTACGGCGAAAGGTGAAGGAAGAGAGCTATATTCTATTCTTTCTGAAGTTACAGCTCCCGAAGATTCAACGAGTGAGGCCAAAATTCATATCAATTCATTTGATGCTCGAAATCAAGCTCTTAACATTTTCTTAGAGGATTTGCATTTCAGCTTAAGCTTACGTAAGACGCTATTCGAGAACGCAGCTGAATACTACGACCGAAGCAAGAAGGCTAAACAGAAATCAGTTGGTACGCTGTTCCCTTTAGACGAATCACGTAAGAAATTGACCGAAATTGAGCAGAAATTATCCGAAGCTGAGACTGCAAAAATCTCCAAACCTGCAGAAGAGATGGAAAGAATGGCCCAGCTCAAAATGAAAAACAAAGAATGGTTTGAGAAATTCCGCTGGTTCAAATCATCCGCCGATCTCTTGGTTGTTGCAGGCAAAGACTCAGTCAGCAATGAAGTTCTGATAAAAAAACACGCGGCAAAAGAGGACGTGGTCTTCCACGCCGAAATCACGGGTGCCCCATTTGTTGTGGTCAAATCAGAAGGTAAAGAAATAAGCGAACAAACCCTGCGTGAAGCTGGCGAGTTTGCTGCTGCCTATTCGCGAGCTTGGCGTGAAGGCACAGGTTCAGCCGACGTATACTGGGTTAAACCAGACCAGTTGAGCAAAAGTGGGCCATCTGGGGAGTACGTACCCCACGGAGCGTTTGCCGTGCATGGAAAAAGAAACTGGACCCGTGGTGTGCCGTTAAGACTTGCTTTAGGTGTGATATTGAACGACCAAACCATTTTCGTGGGCGGCCCAGTTGAAACTGTGAAGAATAGAACTAACGTTTACGTGACTGTGGTGCCTGGTGATATGACAGGGAAAGAACTTCTCAAACGGATTTTGGGTGTTTTGGCTTCAAAGATCCCTAAAGAGCAACGTGAAAAGGTTGGAAAAGCTTCAATTGAGTGTATAAGAGACCTGGTGCCCTACACTAAAGCCACTTTGACTGTCAATTCGCCCTAGTTACAGAAGCCCTATTGAACCTCGATGAAACTTCAAGAATAAACGAAGAATACTTCCAGCACAAGGTTCTGTTCGGAGATGGAGTCTCTAGAGTTTCTTGCTCATAACGTAGGCATCTTCGCCATCGGAATAATAGCCGTTGATTGTGCGGCTAACGTCAAACCCTAATTTCTTATACAGTGCGACGCCTGAACCGTTTGTCACCCTTACCTCTAGAAAACACTGTTTTGCCTTGTAGTAGCGCATGCCCTCAATAGCTGAAGTAATAAGCGCTGTTGCAACGCCTTTGCGTCTACCCTGAGGCATAACGGCGATAGATACAATGTGCCCTTTCCTTATCAATCCAGTCAAACCGAAATTCGAGAGTCCGACTTCGATGCGACACATAATGTAGCCAACGATTTTTCCGTCTTCCTCGGCAACGATGAATGTTTCAGGAAATCGCTGGTGGAGGTCGATGAAGAAATAGTCTGTGTAATTCTCAGGCAGGCATACCCGGTTAATCTGAATAACGCTCTGCAAATCATCTGGCCCGAACTTGCGCAGCTTGAAGGTTTGTTGCATCTTTTCGCCTTCTTAAACGAGATTTCCATAGAAGACTTAAAGTTTGTGTTCCAATTCGAGAGGTGCTCGACCAATTTTCAAAGAATTGATTCTGCAGAGTTCTCCTTATGCGATTATTCCGCAGCTTTGACTCTTGGTAAAGTAAAATTCCCAAGGGTAATCGTCCAAATTCTGGATTGTGAACCAGCAATAACGATGGCCTCTCTTAGAGCATCGTTGACTGCCCTTGCCGTTTTCATCTTAAAAATGTTCGAAGCGTAATAATCAGGTAGAGAAGATACCAGTATGATTTGATGATTTTGAAGCGCTTTAAGCAAGTAGTATGCCTTATGCCCACCCAGTTCGAAATTGCGCTTGATTTCTCGTTCTGCGGCTTTCAAGTCCTCAAATTTCATCATCCACTCGTAAAAAACTTGGTTACCGTGTCCTTCTGGGCATTCGGCAACGAGAATAACAACTCCTCCTCGCTTCACAACTTCGAGCGCGTTATCCAACGCTTTGTACGCTTGATATAGATTGATGTCTGCCGGATAGCCGCCGGGGCTGACCACCACGATGTCTGCTCTGCGATCAACTTCCACGCGGTATATCTCATCAACCAGTTTGACCGCAGCATCAAATGCCAGCTGCAAATCGCCAGCAAAGGCCTTGACGATTTCTCCCTTTCTATTGGTTACGACATTCAAGATGAAATCAACTTTCGCGAGCTTTGCTGCTTCAGTCATATCTTCGTGTACGGGATTCTCGTTCAAGATTCCAGTGTGCGCGTTTGAGTTGAGAAGCATGGCGTGGTTGTGCTTTATTGTTTCTTCACCAGCGACTGCAGGCATCACGCTTTTGCGTCCCCCACCATATCCAGCGTAATAGTGAAAACCTACGTCTCCCAATAGCACCTTAACTTCCGCCTCAGCGAAGTCTTTATTCAAGAAAATCTTGTTCCCGTGCTTCCTAGTTGTTCCGACGTAGACCAAGTCTTGAGCCTTGCAATCGTGACTAACGAGTTTCACTCTGCGGGATGCTTCATCACCTATGATTTTCAATGATTCTTCAGGTTTTACGGCTCTATGGGTGCCGCAGCCGAAGATAATCGTGACATTCTCATCTTTCACGCCAGCGAGCTGCAATTCTGCGAGAACGGGCAAAATCATGACTGCTGTCGGGGAGTGTCTGGTGTGGTCGTCGACAACGACTGCCACTTTGCTGCCACTGTTAGCAATCTCGCTTAAGCGCTTCGAGCCTATGACCTCTTTCAAGGCGCGTTCTATCTCAGCCTTCGAGTCGGATACTCCAACAAGCTCTTTGGGTTCGATTGAACCGAGAAGGTTTCTAGCAGGGACTCTGACGCATACGTCGCTCTTGCCATAGGGAAGCCAAACGTCTACCATGGAAAACCACACGAGTGATTATTGGAGAAGAAGGCGTGAAGGGGCTATTAAGCCTTGTCAGATTTGAGGGTATTAACAACAATCGCTGTTCAATTGAATGGGCGGCTTCGTCTCTTTTCGAATCTATATTTCAGGGCACAAAGTTAAAGCGGGTCCAGAAGAGTATTCTCATAAACGAATATAAACTTGGGTTGAAAATCTCCAAAGATTCGGAAATGGAGTGATTTGTTTCGTGTTAAACGTTTACAACACCCTCACGGGCAAAAAGGAACTCTTCGTTCCTATCGACGGCAAGCATGTCAAGATGTATTCATGTGGCCCTTCAACTTATCAACGTGCCCACATTGGAAACTACAGGACTTTTCTTTTTGAGGATGTGCTGCAGCGTTACTTGGAATATTCGGGCTATACTGTGACACGCTTAATCACCTTAACTGATGTTGAAGACAAAGCTCTCATCGAGGCGGAAAAGGAACAGCTCCCGGTGAAAGAAATAACTCAGCGGAACGAAGCAGCTTTCCTCAAAGAGCTGAAGATTTTGAAGATAAAGATACCGGACTTCACAATCAAAGCTTCTTCTGCAGTGGATCAGGCAGTACATCTTATCAAGATTCTTGAAGAAAAAGGCTACGCTTACTCGCACAAACACACGGGACGTGAAAACGTGTATTTTGATCCGTTGAAGTTCTCGGGATTCGGTAAACTCGCCAAGCTTGATATGACAAAATGGCCAAAAAAGAAAAGGCTATTCCACAAAGATACGTACCCCGGGACACCGTGGAACAAGGGTGATTTCATCCTTTGGCATGAGTGCCAAGATACCGACAATGTCTGCTGGGATACTGAAATCGGCAGAGGAAGACCAGCTTGGAACATACAGGACGCTGCAATCATAACAAAACATCTCGGTTTCCAGGTTGACGTGGCTTGTGGAGGCTTAGACAATCTTGTCAGACACCACGATTATACTCTAGCGATTTCGGAGAGCATCTCGGGTAAGAATCTGGCAAACTATTGGCTTCACGGTGGCCACCTGTACGTTGAAGGAGCAAAGATGTCTAAAAGTAAGGGCAACATCTACTTTCTTGAGGACCTAATGGCGAAAGGTTTCAGTGCAGATCACGTGCGTTTCTTTCTCATTTATGGTCAGTACAAACGGAGAATGAACTTCACTTTCAAGAAATTGCTTGAGACTAGCCGAAGACTCGACTCTTTTAAAAAGATGGTGGAGAAGTTGAAAAAGGCAGAAGCTTCTCGCTCAACGGATAAAGCCGGTGCTCTTGTTAAGAGTCTGATTTCGGGATTTAAAGACAATATGAACAACGACTTGGACGTCAAAGGAGCATTCGACGATCTCTACGAAAAAGTTGCAGAATTAAGTGAGTTGTCTAAACGGAAAAAACTGGGCGGTGAAGACGCCACTTCCGCAACCAGAGACCTGCATGAGATTGATAAGGTTTTGCAAGTGATTTTCTAGCGCGAAACCTCTATACTACATTACCAACCAGTTTTGCCCTTTCGAGAACTTCTTCTCTGTGGGGGGCTAGGTCGATATCGTCGGTGAGGTCTTTTCCTGCTTCATGCAGACCCATATGGTCACCTTCACTCCAGAGTCTACTTTGGGAGACATCGTAGACTTTTCCCTGGTAAGCGATGTAGGCAGGTTTGCCATTCTTGCCGTCGTACTGTTTTAGCTCTTCAAGCGTGATTTTTTTTGATTCTTCTGCCAAAAGTTTCACCTAACGCATCTTAGATTCTGAGAGGAAGTTTTAAACATTTGGGTCGTAAAGCTTTCGCCTTTTTTAGAAGCATGTTTTCAACTGAGTTGTCGATGGGGAACTTGAAAAAGAAAATATAGTCGTAACCCATATTGCTAGCGTGAGGATTCCTAATGACTTATTGTCGAAAATGTGGAGCTGAGATTAAAGAAGGAGCAAAATACTGCAGTGTATGTGGAACACCGGTTGTAATTGCCGAAACAGTAGAGTCTCGGGAGGCAGAAATTTCGCCTAAATCTGGGTTGAAGCTAGCGTTATGGGGTGAACGCTTTCTTGCTTGGTTGATAGATGTTTTGATTATTGGAGCTTTAACTGGTCTGTTGGGACTGTTGACAACATTCTCTTTTCAATCGACGATGTTAGGCTGGCCGGGTTGGATTCCATTTTTCAACTTTAATCCAAACGGTGTTGCGTTGTTTCTCTATTGGATGCTGATGGAGGGTAGATACGGGCAATCATTCGGTAAAATGATCATGCGCATAAGAGTCACAAGGTTGGACGGTTCCCGATTGGGGATGGGCAATGCAGCTCTGGAAAGCGTCGGAAAAGCTTTCTTGCTACCCTTGGATTTGCTTATAGGCTATTTTCTTTACCCTGGAAAAAGACAGAGGATCTTTAACTATATCTCTGAAACGATAGTCACGAAAATAACCTGAACCCATGGCAGATTAAACCCAAAGAATATCCTACACATTGAGGTTCCCAGCAAAACAGGATGGATTTCTGGAAATCCGAAATATGATTCAAAAGGTTTATTTTTGACCGCGGAGCTAGCATGAAACGGTTGGCGGACAATCTTGTCCGTTGGAATGTGGCCGAAAGGCTGAACCGTAAACTTCAACATTTGAGGTGTAAAAGATGGCATACAAATATATGGCTGAAGAATGGGCAAATCCAGAGAAATCATTTCTGGACGAACTTATGCGCCAGCGTTTAATCGAGTGGCGAAAGCAGCGAACTGTAGTTCGGATTGAACGACCGACAAGACTAGATCGCGCAAGAAAACTTGGCTATAAAGCTAAACAAGGCTTCGTCATAGCTCGGGCAAGCGTTAGAAGAGGCGGGTTGAGAAAAGAACGACCTAGATCAGGACGCAGACCGAAGCGTATGGGTGTCAAAAAGTTCAAACCCGCAAAAAGCCTGCGCTTGATCGCGGAAGAGCGTACGGCAAAGAAATTCCCTAATCTGGAAGTATTGAATAGTTACTGGGTTGGCGAAGACGGACGCCACAAGTGGTTTGAAGTAATACTTGTAGATAAGAATCATCCAGCGATAGAAACCGATAAAGATGTAGGATGGATAACAGAAAAGCAACATCATCGACGGGTCTTTCGCAGCTTAACCAGCTCAGGTAAGAAAGTCCGAAGTCTTCGCAGAAAGGGCAGAGGCGCAGAGAAATTCCGACCCAGCAAACGCAAAGGTGCCAAAGGAGCGCACTAGGATGCGTCGCATTAATCCTTCAATCAAGAAGTCAGATGGAAGACAGCGGAGCGGCAAGGGTTTCAGTCTTGAAGAGATCAAGAAAGCAGGATTGGACCAATCAGAGGCCCGAAAGATGAAAATACCGGTTGACCAACGAAGAAAAACAGCACACGATGCTAATGTCGCGGAACTGAAGGCCTTCAATGAGAAGCAGCAAGCAGAGGCTAAGCCGAAACCGAAACCGAAGCCGAAGGTACAAGAGCAAACTAAGAAAAAACCTAAAAAGTAGAACCGCCCTAAGCAGAAGAGCGGTGCCCTCAAGTGTCTTCTAGACCTCCAGTTGGATACGTCAATGTAAGAGTCTTCTCCCACGCAACGGAGGACCCGGAGAAGGTTCAGACCGCAGTGCGCAATACCATTCCGGAAGAACTCGCCCAGGGTGCAGTTTTTGGAAAGACCAGTTTAACAGGCCACCACGGCAACCCAATAACCCTTTTTGAAACTAGATTCACAGACAAAGGTGCAATTTCTTCAGTCATTCAAAAACTTGCTCTCGGAATAACCTCCTTGGATAAAACAAGGCTCAGTGATGAAATGAGTCTACATGTTGAAGGGCGAGATCTCTATTTGCGATTTGACAAACAGTCCGCATACCACGGTAAATTACAATTTTCTTCAAACGACCCCATACACTTCAGGATTCATTTCAACAACAAGAAATCTGAGGAAATTATTCTGCTTTGCAGGGAGATAGGATTGCTGCCATGACGCGAACTTTTGCAGATTTACACCTCTGTCCTAATCCAAAAGACAACGAAGACCTTTCAAAGGCAGCAGCCAAAGCTGCAAAGCTCGGCTACACCTTAATGGGGATTCCTCTCTCTCCTGAAAAATGCCAAGAAGGATATTCAAAGCTGCCAAAATTGGGCGACGGTGACGGAGCAGATTTTGCATCCCGAGTGGATTTGAAGCCGAAATCGCAGAGCGAGCTAATACGCCTTTTGAGAAAATTGAGAAGGGAGTTTGAAGTTGTCTGTGTTCTCTGTGAAAATAAAGAAGTCGCCAGGCAAGCAGCAAAAGATCACCGTGTTGACTTGTTGAGTTTTCCTTCTATTGATTTTCGCAGAAACTACTTTGACCGGGCGGAAGCTGAACTGGCCAGCAAGAGTTCGGCCGCTTTTGAATTTGACATTAGACCTCTACTGCTTTCGAAGGGTCCTTCACGGGTCAAATTGCTTTCGGGTCTAAGGAGGGAAGTGACTGTTGCACTGGAATTTCACGTGCCCATCGTCGTTTCTAGTGGAGTCAACGAAGAGTGGCTTCTGAGGAAACCAAGGGAAATGGCCGTTCTGGCAGAACTTGCCGGTTTGAGCGAGACGCAGGCATTGGATGCCGTTTCAAATAGTCCCCATGTGATAGTGAAGCGTAACAGGGAAAAGCTTTGTCCAGGCTACGTTGCCCCTGGAATACGCATCATAAAGGAAGGTAGTGACTGTTGAAACGAGTCAAACGTAGATATCTAGCATTACAGATTGAAGTCGAGCAAATGCCAAGCGAAAGAGAATTCATTGATGCGGTTTGGAGTTCTGTTGTTCAACTTTACGGTGAGTTCGGAGCAAGCCAAACAAGTCTTGCTTTGATATCTTACAATGTCGAAAGTAATTCCGCTGTAATTCGAACTGCGCTTGCAGCTTTGGATATGGTCCGTGCTTCCATCGCTTTGATCACTGCTTTAGCTGGATCAAAAGCATCAGTGCACATTCTAGCTGTTTCAGGCACTATTAAGTCCCTCCGTCCCCTAACGTTGCAAAGAAAGAAATAATGTCATCAACTTGGTACTTTCAGTCTTTTCGCAGAGGAAAAATACGGAATCTTCAAGGACGAGCAGCTTGCGCATGAATTTGAAACCGTATTCTGATCTTGATTTAGAAAAACGAAAATGATTGATAAAAGTAAACTCTAAGATGTTGTTAAGACAAGCAAAACAGTGTTACTGTATATGATATGCTGAACAATCTTTCATAAAATATAGAGAAAAATTTATCAATGGCCATAACGCAGTCTAAGCGTTGCATCTTTCAAGGGAAAACAAGCACTCAGGGTCGCCTTTTATGAAGACAGACGGCTTCTATTTCAAGAGTACACTAGAAACTGAACCTATCATAGATGATACAACGCTGAGAGATGGTATTCAAATGCCTGGCTTAGCTGCAGGTCCGAAAGAAGCGGCGAAAATAGCTCAGCTTCTAAACAAAATAGGCGTTGAGAGAATCGAGGTTTTCCATTATCAGGAAACAGACAAGAAAGCTGCAAGACTAATTCAAAACTTGAACCTTGACCTGAGAGTGGCGGGATGGTGTCGAGCTGTCAAAGAAGACATCGACAGCGCCGTACAATGCGGCTTCAAGGAAGTAGGAATCTCACATCCTGTGTCAGATATACACTTCAAAGCCAAGTGGCCGGACAAAAATCGAGAGCAGATACTTGCAAACGCGGTTGAAACGGTTGAATACGCTGCCAAAACACATGGTTTAAGAGTCTTTGTCCACGGGGAAGATAGCACTCGTGCTGACTGGGATTTTGAGCGAACATTCATAAATGCTGTGTCAAAGGCAGGAGCTGAATGCTACCGTATTTGTGACACCGTAGGCATAGGTCTTTCGGATCCAGATGCTCCATTACCCAACGGAATTCCCGCCAAGGTTTGTGTCATCAAGAAGGAAACCAGAATTCGAGACATTGAGATTCATGCGCATGATGACTTTGGAAATGCTGTCGAAAACACGATGGCTGCAATCAAGGCAGCTTCAGGAGTTTGGGACAAGATCTATGCAAGCACGACTTTCTTGGGAATTGGTGAGCGGGCTGGAAATGCCGAAACTGAAAAAGTTATATTAAATCTGTACATGCATTACGGCGTAAGGAAATTCGAAGATAGAATTCGAAACCTAAAGAAGACAGCAGACTTCATTGGAAAAGCAACGGGCTATGTTGTTCCACCAAACAAAGCCATAGTGGGCGATTACGGGTTCGCGCACGAGTCCGGGATTCATACGCATGGCGTTCTGAACGATCCACAAACCTATGAGCCTTATCCGCCTGAACTCGTGGGAAACACAAGACGTTTAACAATAGGGAAGCAGTCTGGGAAGGGCATAGTAAAACACAAGATTTTTGAGATCGCAGGAAAACATCCCGATCAAGAAACGTTAGCAGTTGTTGTAAAAAGAATAAAGGAAATCTACCAAAATGGCAGACGTGCATCATTAAAAGAGGAAGAATTCAGAAAGCTACTTAGGAACCTTGGGATCCTCTCAGAAGCTAACAAATGTTAACGTTTTGTAGGTTCCGGTATCTTTTTTCGAATAATTTGACCGAGTAGTGCTCCTTTGTCGACAAGGTTAAATAATTCTTGTGGAAACCTTTGAACGGTGTACTGATATGCCGTGTACGGTTATAGTGGGTGCTTTCTGGGGAGATGAAGGCAAAGGGAAAGTGATTTCCTATCTTGCACTTAAGGACAAACTTGATTTCTGTGTGAGAACAGGTTCTGTGAACGCAGCTCATACAGTAGAGATTAATGGAAAGAAATATGCTTTGCATATGGTACCAGCTGCTTTCTTGTATGATAAATGTCGATTACTTGTCGCTGCTGGTGCTAACATTCATGTTGGCAAATTGCTTGAGGAAGTGGATTTAACAAAAGTCAGTGGCAGAATGGGAGTTGACCAGAATGCATCAATTATCGAAGAGAAACATTCTATCCAAGACAAGACAAGTGCACATCTGAAAGGTATAGGCACAACAGGATGGGGAGTAGGACCAGCTCTAGAAGAGCGGGTAAGAAGAACAGCCAAACTTGCTAGAGATGTACCTGAACTTAAGCCATTTCTAACCGATGGAGTCGCCGAAGTAAACGATGGTTTGGATGCGGGAAAGAAGGTCTTACTTGAAGGAACTCAGGGATTTCTGCTTTCACTTTATCATGGAACATACCCGTACGTGACGGGGAGAGACACAGGCGCATCTGCTATTGCATCTGAAGCAGGAGTCGGTCCCACAAGGGTCGATGACGTTCTGATTGTCTACAAATCCTTTATAACAAGAGTAGGGGCAGGCCCCCTTCCAGGAGAAATGACGAAGGAGGAAGCCCTCAGCAAGAACTGGTTCGAGACTGCAGCGGGAACAGGCCGCGATAGACGCTCTGCTCCCTTTGACTTCGAATTAGCGAGAAAAGTGGCTAGGATCAATGGCGCCACACAGGCAGCTTTGACGAAGCTTGACAGCATCTTTCCTAATTGTCGGGGGGCAAGGAGATTTGATGACCTCTCAAATGAAGCAAAACAATTCGTAAGAGACGTTGAGAATGGAACCGGTGTACCTATCGTCCTCGTTGGCACAGGACCTGAAGCCTTGGACATAATCGACAGAAGAGAATAGAAAAGTTTTATCTAGCAGCCAGACTCATCAATCACAAATGAGGAATGCATAGATGTCTTCATTT
>Ga0316628_100001722_pt1 | contig 15696 bp, 15 predicted proteins | sample OWC_Aug_M2_C1_D5_FD_207648 | JGI IMG/M metagenome (GOLD analysis project Ga0316628, IMG submission 207648) | Wetland soil microbial communities from Old Woman Creek delta, Ohio, United States - OWC_Aug_M2_C1_D5_C | ecosystem: Environmental > Terrestrial > Soil > Wetlands | place: USA: Ohio... | reverse complement strand
GGCAGCAGGTTGTCGAGCCGCAGGACCTCGACGCCCTGCGCCTCGAGCGCCGCGCCGGCGAAGCGCGCATCGCGCCGGTTGGCCTGGGTGGTGCTCTCGATGAAGACCACCACGAGCCGGGACCCGCCGGCCGCGAGCTCGTCGCGCAGCCCGACGATCGCGGCGCGGCAGGCGGTCCAGTCCTCGTGCTCGTGCTCCATCTCGGCGTCGTCGCGCGCCACCTTGGCGGGCTCGAGGCGATCGTGCAGCCTGGGGAGCAGCAGCCGGCCGAGGTTGGAGTAACCCTGGGCGTAGGCGGTGAGCGGGCCGAGCAGCGGCAGCCGGGTCATGGAGGCGTACAGGTTGCCGTCGACCAGCCACAGGCGATCGGCGTAGCTCTGCGAGACGATGTAGCCGTCGCGGTACACGAACGGATGGGTGCAGCGCCCGAGGTCCCACTGCGGCAGGAAGACCATGAGGACCAGGGCCGGATGGAGCCCCGCCGCGAGGCGGCGCGCGTGCGCCGCCATCTGCGCGCTGTCGTAGCCGGGGACGCCGCCGTTCCAGACCGGGACTCCGAGCGCCTGGCCGAGCCGGGCGCTCCAGGTGGCTTCCGCGGCCGCGCCCTCGCCGAAGGTCATCGAATCGCCGACCGCCAGGACCACCTCCGGGCCGGGCGCCGGCTGTGGCTGCGAGCGCATGCCGCGGCCGTCGATCGCGACCGGCGCGTGGAACTCGCCCGAGGCGGCGATTTCCTCGCCCCGGAACCCGGGCCGCAGGGCGTAGCCCGATGCGGGGTCCTCCTGGAACAGGAAGCGCGGGTGATTGCCGCCCGCGAACCACGGCGAGCCGCGCCCGGCGCTGCCGACGCCGGCGACGCGCAGGGCGACCTCGACCAGCAGCAGCGCGACGAACAGGGAAGCGAGGGAGAGCAGGAGGCGTTTGCCCATGGCGGGTGGCGACGCGCATTCTAGCGGGTGGCGCCGCCTGGCGCGCTGTGCTTCAATCGCGGGCCATGAACCAGGCGAGGCCGCGGGTTGCCGCGGTGGTGGTGAGCTACGACGGCCAGGCGGTCGTGCGCCAGGCGGTCTCCAGCCTGCGTCGCATGCGCTACCCGGCCTGGGAGCTGGTGCTGGTCGACAACGGCTCGCGCGACGGGACGCGCGCGGCGCTCGCCGCCGAGTTCCCGGACCTCACCGTGCTGCGCCTCGACGAGAACCGCGGCAGCGCCGCGGGCTACAACTTCGGCTTCGGTTGGGCGTTCGAGCACGGCTTCGATTACGTGTTGCTGCTCAACAACGACATCGAGGTCGAGCCCGACCTGCTCGACGAGCTGGTGAAGGCGGCCGAGAGCGATCCCGCGATCGGCTGCGTCGGCCCCAAGTGCTACTACCACGCCGACCGCCGGCGCCTGTGGTCGGCGGGCGGCATCCTGCGCTTCCGCGAATCGATCACCCGTGAGCGCGGCATGGGCGAGATCGACCGCGGCCAGTACGACGAGGACGCCGACGTCGACTACGTCAACGGCTGCGCCATCCTCATCCGCCGCGCCGCCGCCGAGGCCGCCGGGGCCTGGGACCCGCTGTACTTCATCTGCGTCGACGACGCCGACTTCTGCACCCGCGTGCGCCGCGCCGGCTGGCGCTGTCGCTACGCCCACCGCGCGGTGCTGTACCACATGGTGGCGCTGACGACCGGCCCCTACACCGCGCCGCGCAACTACCAGTGGGGCAGGAGCACCGCGATCTACGTGCGGCGCTACGCCAACCTCTGGAACTGGCTGACCTTCCTCTTCTGGACCGCGCTCGCGATCCCCGCCGCCTTCCTGCGCGAGACCTTCCGCGGCAACGCCGGAGCGGTCTGGGGCAAGCTGCGCGGCCTGTGGGCGGGATTGCGGCTGAAGCTCGCCCCGGCGCCGCCATTCAGCCGATGAGCGCCGGCGGCCGGACCGCTCCGGCCGCCGGCGGGGTTCGGTACGAAGCGTTACTTGGCGTCGACCTCGAGGGCCTGCTTCTGCTCGTCTTCCATCAGGTAGCTGACCTGGACGTTCTGGCCCTTCTTGAGGTCCTTGGCGGCGATCGTCTTCCCGGCGTCCTCGAACTTGGTGGTCTTCGAGAAGTACACCGTCTCGCGTCCGTGGTCGGTCTGGAGCTCCAGGCGGTGGGCGCCGGGGCTGACCGACACGACGGTGCCGGAGACCTGCGGCGTGGCCGCGAGGAGGACCGGCGAGCTGGCGAGTGCGAGGGCGACGGCGAGGACGAGAACGGGACACAGCCTGCGCGACATGGAGAACTGCTCTCCTTTCTGGTCGGGCGTCTCGTCTCGGCGGCCGGGAACCGGGCCAGGCTCCCGCGGAGCGCACGCTCGCAGGACTCGTGCCAGCCGGGCGTTGCGCGATTTCGGGCCGTCGGCCGGGTGGGGAAGCGGCACGGCGGCGGTGCGGCCCGCGCCGTTCGCGCCAAGCTGACGCGCACGAGTCGAATCTGCGTCGCGCGCACCCGGCCGGCTCCGCTGGCGGAGCGCCGGAGCCGGCGGCTTGGCCCTCGCGTGATACGCTGCGGACGGCCGCCGGAGCCCGCTCCGCGGCCTTTTCCCGAGGCGAGAGAGTGAGCGAGCGCACCCCGAAGGACCGGATGCCGGTCGTCATCCTTTGTGGCGGCCAGGGCACCCGGCTGCGCGAGGAGACCGAGCTGCGGCCGAAGCCGATGGTCGAGATCGGCGGGCGGCCGATCCTGTGGCACATCATGAAGCTGTACGGCCACCACGGCTTCGAGCGCTTCGTGCTCTGCCTGGGCTACAAGAGCTGGGTGATCAAGCAGTACTTCCTGCGCTTCCACGAGCAGATGCGCGACTTCACGGTCGCGATGGACCATCAGACGCCGCCGGTCTTCCACAACCGGGTGGGCGAGGAGCGCTGGCGGGTGACCTGCGCCGAGACCGGCGAGGACGCGGCGACCGGAGCGCGGCTGCAGCGCGTCAAGCCGTACGTCGACGCCGACACCTTCCTGCTGACCTACGGCGACGCGGTGGGCGACGTCGACCTCGACGCGCTGATCAGGTTCCACCGCCGCGAGGGACGGCTCGCGACGGTGACCGGCGTCCATCCGACCTCGCGCTACGGTGAGATCAAGGTCGAGGGCGGCCGGGCGCTCGAGTTCGACGAGAAGCCGACGATCGCCGAGGGTGTCGTCTCGGGCGGCTTCTTCGTCTTCCAGCGCGAGGTGTTCGACTACCTCGACGACGACCCGCAGCTCTTCCTGGAGCAGCGGCCGCTGCAGAAGCTGGCGCGCGACGGGCAGCTCTCGGTGTACCTGCACGAGGGCTACTGGCACCCGATGGACACCTACCGCGACTACCTGCACCTGAACGGGGTGTGGAAGTCCGGCAACCCGCCGTGGCGCATCTGGAAGGAGGAGTGACGTGCGGGTCCTGGTGACCGGTCACGGCGGCTACATCGGCGCGGTGCTGGCGCCGTTCCTCCAGCGCGCGGGCCACGAGGTCGTGGGCTTCGACAGCGGCTGGTTCGACGACGCGCCGTTCGGCGACGATTCCGAGATCCGCCGCCTGCCGGCGATCCGCAAGGACCTGCGCGACGCGGAGCGCCGGGACCTCGAGGGCTTCGACGCGGTCGTGCATCTGGCCGGGCTGTCGAACGATCCTCTGGGCGACCTCGATCCCGGCTTGACGCACGCGATCAACGAGGCCGCCTCGGTGCGCTTCGCGGAGCTCGCCAAGGCGGCCGGAGTCTCGCGCTTCCTGTTCTCCTCCTCGTGCAGCACGTACGGCGCGGCCGGCGACGAGCCGCTCGACGAGAGCGCCGAGTTCAATCCGGTGACGCCGTACGGTTTCTCCAAGGTGCGCATGGAGGAGGCCCTGTCGCGCCTCGCCGACCAGCGCTTCACGCCGACCTACCTGCGCAACGCCACCGCGTACGGCGTGTCCTCGCGGCTGCGCCTCGACCTGGTGCTGAACAACCTGATGGGCTGGGCGGTTACGACCGGCAAGATCCGCCTGATGAGCGACGGCACCCCGTGGCGGCCGATCGTCCACATCGAGGACATCTCCCGCGCCTTCCTGGCGGTGCTCGAGGCGCCGCGGGAGACGGTGCACGCCCGCGCCTTCAACGTCGGGCGCACGGCGGAGAACTACCGCATCCGCGAGCTGGCGGAGATCGTCGCCGAGACGGTGCCCGGCACCAGCGTCGAATTCGCCGCCGGCGCCGGCCCCGACAAGCGCAACTACCGGGTCGACTGCGATCGCATCGCGCGCGAGCTGCCCGCCTTCCAGCCGCGCTGGGATGCCCGCTCGGGCGCCCGCGAGCTGTACGACGCATACCGCCGCGTCGGTCTCAGCCGCGAGGCCTTCGACGGCCCGAGCTACAAGCGCCTGGCCCACATCCAGCGCCTGCAGCGCGAAGGCCGCCTCGACGCCAGCCTGCGCTGGCGCGCCCCCGTCCCAGCGTAGCCCGAGCCGTCACGATCGCAGGGGAGTGCCCGCGATGGGGTTCCGGAGCGAAGACGAAAGGCCCCCGGACCTTGATTCGCTCCGATGAGTCGGGGTGTTCGCGAGCGGAGGAACCCCATCGCGGGCACTCCCCGGGCCTCGCGAAAAGATAGACTCGGGCGGAGCGAGGCCCTCATGCCCTACGAGCTGATTCCGCTCGGAACGAACGGCTTCATCCCCACCCACGGCCGGCAGACGATGAGCTTTCTGCTCCTGGCCGAGCGCCAGGCGCTGCTGCTCGACGCCGGCACCGGTGCGGGACGGCTGCTCGGCGCGGGTCTCCAGGCGCGACTGCGCGACGTTCCGCGCCTCGACATCCTGCTCACCCACTACCACCTCGACCACGTGGTCGGCCTGTCCTACCTCGGCGCCTTCTGGCGCGATCGCCCGGTGCGCCTCCTCGCGCCACGCCGCCCGCTGGTCGACGCCGATCCCGAGGAGGCGCTGGGCAGGCTGCTCGGGCCACCGCTCTTCCCGGTGCGGCTCGCCGAGTTCGCGATGCCGGTCGAGGTCGTTCCCTATGCCAGCCCGACGCTCGAGATCGGCGCGCTGAAGCTGCGCCTGCGGCGGCAGAACCACCCCGGAGGATCGGTCGGAGTGCGGATCGGCGACCAGCTCGTCTACTGCACCGACACGCTGGCGGAGGACGCGACGAGCGAGTTCGCGCGCGGCGCCGGGACGCTCCTCCACGAGGTCTGGCTGACCGACGCCGAGGCCGCGGCGGGCGTCCCGGCCTACGGCCACTCGGCGGTCTCCGGAGTGGCGGGCGTGGCGCGCGCCGCTCGCGTCGGCCGACTGATGCCGATCCATCATCACCCCAACCGCACCCGTTCCGACCTCGCCCAGATCGCCGCCAGCCTGGCGGCGGGCTCCGGGATCGAGGTCCTGCTGCCGCAGGAAGGGCACGTCTACCCGCTGAGCGCGGCCGGGACCTAGCCGCCGACCCGGCCGCGGATCGGGGGGCTCGGCCGGTGGCGCGCCCGCTCGAGGTCTTCGGGCGTACCGACGTCGAGGTGCGAGCCCTCGGGGAAGCGCAGCGTCACGACCCGCAGGCCCTCGTCGACCGCCCGCTGCAGGACGTCGCTCGGGTAGAGCTCGCGGCCCGCCGGCCTCAGGCCCGAGGCGACGACGCGGTGCAGGAGCTCGGTGAATCGCGGGCCCCAGACCGCGGTGAGCCAGGTGAAGCCCAGGTGCCCCATCTGGTGCGGCTTGGGATGGAGGCGCACGAGGTTTCCCGCCGCGTCGGTCTCCACCATGTCGGTCTTCTCCGGCCGGTCGGTGGGGTAGAGGCCGAGCGCCACGTCGGCGCCGCCATGCCGCCACAGCTCGGCGACCCGGGCGAGGCCGTCCTGCGGCTCGGCGAGGACGTCCGGGAACCCCAGCGCGACACCCATTCCGCGCACCAACGGGGTCGCGCGGTCGAGGGTCTCCGGCACGCTGGCGCTCGAGTCGAGCACCAGGTAGGCGAGGTCGAGACCCCAGCGCCTGCCATCGCCGAGCGCCTGCGGGATGTCCCACTTGCCGCGGCGCAGAACGACGAAGCCGCGACGCACGCCGGCGAGCGCCAGCGTCTCGAGCAGGTGCTCGCAGACCAGGCGCGGAGGACCCCCGAGCTCATCGACGCCGAGCGGCAGGATCTCCTTGCTCGCCGCGAGCGCGCCCGCCGCCGCGAGCCGGGTGGCGTGGCCCGCCATCGGCAGGACGGCGACGATCTCGAGGTCGCGGTTCGCGGCCGGCGCCGCGCGCAGCGACGTCACGCGCGCTCGCGCAGCAGTCCGGCGCCGAGCAGCTCGTCCGCCGCCTCGCGCAGGCGCAGGAAGGAGACCCGCGAGCGCTCGGCGATCTGGAGCAGATCGTGGTCGCCGTCGGAGAGATTCAGCACCCAGAGCATCGCCAGCTCGCGCTCGCGTCCCTCGGCGCCGCCGCCGAGCGAGCGATACAGCCCACGCCGGCCGAGCTGCGGCTCGCACTGGGGGCTCAGGTTGAGGTAGCGGCGATTGCCCTCGAGGATGGTGACCACGCGCAGCAGCGCGGCGAGCGAGCCGCCGAGGGCGGCCGGCTTCACGAAGTCGAGGTCGTCGGCCGAGGTGTGGTACTGCGGATACTCGCCGTGCGGCGTACGGGTGAGGCGGCCGACCGCCAGGTCGATCCCCGGCGAGCCGTACTGGCGCTCGTCGTAGCCCCAGGGCGAGAACGGAATCTCGCGGCAGGGCTCGCCGTGATCGCGCAGAGCGCAATCGACGGCATGGTCGATCTGCCGGCCGCCGTGGCGGCTGCGCTTGTACGTGAAGCCGCCGGCGTCGCCCAGGTTGGCGAGAACCAGCCCGCCGCGGATCCGCGCCAGCCGGGCCTGGTTGCGGGCCAGCCAGGTGATCGAGCCGATCGTGCCGGGGATGAACAGGAAGCGGTAGCCGTAGCGCCGCTCGCCCAGGGCGGCGAGCGCGGCGGCGAGCTCGCTCGCGACGGCGATCGACGCCAGGTTGTCGTTCGCCAGGCTGGGATGGCAGATGTGGCACGAGAAGAGAAACTCCTCGCCGCTCTCGCCGGGCAGCTCGAGCTCGCCGTACGTCAGATGCCCGTCGGCCAGGGTGGAGTCGATCTCCACCTCGTAGTCGCCGTCGGGCAGGGCGTCGAGCACCCGGTGCGGCAGGCAGAATCCCCAGTCCTCCTTGTAGTAGGACGTGCGATAGGGGATCCAGTCGGGGTGCTCGGGAAGCGAGTGCAGATGCGGCCGCAGCTCGGCGAGCGGCAGCGTGGCGCGCACCGGCACGCTGTAGCTCACCAGGTGCAGATTCGAGCGGCGGAAGTCGGCCACTTTCTGGCCGCCCACCGGACGCAGCCAGGCGTCGCGCACGTTCCACTCCGGCGGCACCGTCCAGTCGAAGACCGAGGTCCCGCTCGGGACTTCGTGGATCGCGAGCGGCAGGCGCTCGCCGAGGATCGCGAGCGTGTCGCGCACGCCGGCGCCGGTGATGCTGCGGCAGATCGGGAAGAGGCGCGCAACCAGCGCGTGCATGCGCGCGCCGGCGGCGGCGCGATCCAGGTTCGCCAGGGTGTCGCGCAGGTCCACGATGAAGCAGTCTAGCCCGAGATCAACTTATGCTAGGATAGCAAACCTTCGAGAAGCCGGCCGACCGGCTTCCGGGCTGCAAGGAGCTCGCGATGTCTCGAGTCCGTCCCCTCACCGGAGCCCTCGCGGCGCTGCTGATCGCGAGCGCCGTCCACGCCACGACCTTCCAGATGGTCACCGACGGCACGCTGGTCGACCATGCCGCCGTGGTCGTGGACGTCCGCGTGGCGGGCGTCAGTGCGGCACCGCAGGGACCGCCGGCGACCGACTATCTGGTCGAGGTCCAGCGCCTGCTCAAGGGATCGCTCTCCGGCACCACGATTCTCGTTCGCGTGCCGGGCGGAGTCGGCGCCGATGGCATCGGGCTGCGGATCTGGGGTGCCCCGGTGTTCGCCGAAGGCGAGCAGTCGCTCCTCTTCCTGCGCCCGCGTCAGGACGGCACCTATGGCGTCCTCGACCTCATGCTGGGCGCCTTCCATCGGGTCGGCCAGCTCGCGGTGCGCGATCTCGACGACACCCGGGAGCTGACGCCCCAGGGCCTCAAGGCCGGCCGCGAGAACGTGGCGCGCGACTACGGCGCGTTCGCGGCGTGGATCGCCGACCGCGCCGCCGGGATCGAGCGCCCGGCCGACTACGTCCGCAGCGGCGCGGCGAGCGGCCTGCGGGCGGCGATCGACCGCTTTACCCTCCTCAAGGCCGGTGACGGAGCGGGCATGCGGTGGTTCCTGTTCGACCAGGGCGGCCACGCCGACTGGCGGGTGGAGCAGGGCGGCCAGCCCGGTCTCTCGGAGGCGGACACGATCAGCTCCTTCCAGATCGCGCTGCAGGCCTGGGACGACAATCCGGGCACCAACATCGACTACCGCTACGTCGGGACGACCGCTGCGACGGCGGGCCACCAGAGCTCCGACGGGATCAACGCCATCATCTTCGGCGATCCCAACCACGAGGTGTCCGACACCTTCGACTGTTCGACCGGCGGGGTGATCGCGCAGGGCGGTCCCTGGTTCTACACCTCGACGACCAACTGGCACGGCACCGCGTACCATGCGACCGTCGAGGGCGATGTCGTGGTCAACGACGGCACCCAGTGCCTGTTCCAGAACAATCCCACGGTGGCGCAGGAGGTCTTCGCCCACGAGCTCGGCCACACCCTCGGCCTCGGCCACTCGTGCGGCGACAGCAGCAGCCCGACTTGCCGCGGCAGCTCGAACAGCGCGCTGAACGACGCCCTGATGCGCGCCAACGTCCACAACGACGGCCGCGGCGCGCGCCTGGGCGCCGACGACCAGGCGGGGATCGCGGTGCTGTACGGCAACGGCTCGGCGTCGGTGGGCAGGGTTCCCATGAGTCCGGCGCGACTGGTCGCCCATGCCTCGTCCTCGACCACGGTCGAGCTCACCTGGAGCGATCGCTCGAACAACGAGGACGCGTTCTTCATCGAGATCAAGTCCGGCAGGCGGCCGTTCGCGGTCTTCGGATCGGTGGCGGCGAACACGACCTCGGCCTCGATCTCCGATCTCACGCCGGGCACCGTGTACCTGTTCCGGGTGCGCGCCTCGGACGCCAAGGGCTATTCGGGCTACAGCAACGTGGCGAGGGTCAAGACGCCGCGCTGAACCGATCGGCGCCCGCCACACCGCGCCCGGGGCCACGCGGTTCCGGGCGCTTCCTTTTTCAGCCGGCGAAGTCCGGGTAGGTCCGATCGCGCTCGTTGATGACCGCCGGCGCGGCCGGCCAGGGGATCGCGAACGCCGGGTCGTCGAAGCGCACGCCGCGGCCGGCTGCCGGCTCGAAGAACTTCGAGATGTAGTACAGCAGCTCGGTCGCCGGCGCGAGGGTGAGGAAGCCATGGGCGCAGAGCGGCGGCACGTACAGCATGCGCCGGTTCTCGGCGGAGAGCTCGACGGAGAAGTGACGCTTGTAGGCCGGTGAATCGGGGCGCAGGTCGAGGATCACGTCGAAGACCGCTCCCGCCGTGGCGCGCACCAGCTTCGCCTCGTGGTGCGGCTCGGCTTGCCAGTGCATGCCGCGCAGGGTATGGCGCTCGCGGTTGAAGGAGATGTTGGTCTGTGCCCACTCGGTCGTCAGGCCCTGGGCGCCGAACTCGCGCTGGCAGAAGCTGCGGGCGAAGAATCCGCGCTCGTCGGCGAAACGCTCGGGATCGACGACGAAGGCGCCGGGGATCGGGGTCGGGGTGAAGATCATGGCAGGAGCCGGGTCTCCGGAATCGCGACCACGAACCGCCCGCCCCACTCGCGCACGTGCGCCATCTGCTGCATCACCTCCTGGCTCAGGTTCCAGGGCAGGATCAGGACGTAGTCGGGTCGGGTCTCGCGCAGCTTCTCGGGCGCGTGGATGGGGATGCGGGTGCCGGGGAGGAAGCGGCCCTGCTTGTGCGGGCTGCGGTCGACGGTGTAGTCGAGGAAATCGGTGCGCACGCCGCAGTAGTTGAGCAGCGTGTTGCCCTTGGCCGGTGCCCCGTACCCGGCGATCGTCTTGCCGGCCCGCCGGGCGTCGATCAGGAACGTCAGCAGCTGGCGCTTGGTCTCGCGCACCCGCTCGCCGAAGCCGAGGTAGGTCGCGAGGTCGCGGATGCCGAACGCCTCCTCGCGGCGCAGCAGATCGGCGACCGCCGGCCCGACCGGCGGCGCGCTCTCGGCGGCGCGGCGGGCGTAGATGCGCAGCGATCCGCCGTGGGTCGGCAGCTCCTCGACGTCGAACAGCTCCAGCCCGTGGCGCGCGAACACCTGGCGCACGGTCGAGAACGAGAAGTACGAGAAGTGCTCGTGGTAGATGGTGTCGAACTGGTTCTCGGCGAGCAGCCGCACCAGGTGCGGGAACTCGAGGGTCGCCCGGCCGCCGGGCCGGAGCGCGATCGCGATCGCGGCCACGAAGTCGTTCAGGTGCGGGGTGTGGGCGAGCACGTTGTTGGCGACCAGGAGGTCGGCGGCGAGGCCCTCCCGCTGGAGCTCGCGCGCTGTCGCGGTGCCGAAGAACTGGACCCGGGTCGGGATGCCCGCCTGCTCCGCCACCGCCGCCACGTTCGCCGCCGGCTCGATGCCCAGCACCGGCACGCCGGCGTCGCGGAAGTGGCGCAGCAGGTAGCCGTCGTTGCTGGCGATCTCGACCACCCGGTGCCGCGTCCCGATCCCGAAGCGCTCGCGCATCGCCAGGGCATAGCGCCGGGCGTGCTCGACCCAGGTGTCGGAGTAGGACGAGAAGTAGGCGTAGTCGGTGAAGATCGCCTCGGGGGCCTCGAACTCCGGCAACTGCGCCAGATGGCAGCTCTCGCACACGTAGGCGCACAGCGGATAGAAGGGCTCTGGGCGCTGCAGGTCTTCCGGCCGCAGGTAGGAGTTGGCGAGCGGCGAGGAGCCGAGGTCGGCCATCGCGTGGCGCAGAGGCGCCGCGCAGAAGCGGCAGCGGAGGTCGGGCCCGGACGCGGTCATGGGGGCGACTCGAAGCGCCGGGATCGTACCAGAGGGAGGAACCGCCTTCGCTACGAGACCCAGACGGAGCCACTACCCCCGTAGGAGCGGCTAGGGTGGGGGCGGAATTCGCGATAGGATCGCTCGAACGCCCCGCGCCGCTTTCGCGGCCGGGCGCCTGGAGCATCCCTTGGACGCGATTTCGACCCCGGCTGTCGCACCCCGGCAGGAAGCCTCGACCGACGTCGCGCGCGCGATCTGGAACTGGCGCGCCGGCAAGTCGGATCAGACCGGGGCGCAGGCGGCGCACGCCCGGCGCGAAGGGCTGCTGCGCGCGGCAATCGGCCTCGCGGTCGCGGCGGCCGTCTGGCTCGTCTGGAAGGCGCCGATCGCCCCGGTCATCGGCGGAGTCTCGGCGGCGGTCGGCCTGCTCGCACTCCTCTCGCCGCTCGGCGCCTACCGCCTGATCAACCGGGCAATCGCGGCCCTCGGGCGGGGCATCGCGACCGGCGTGACCTGGCTGCTGATGCCGATCGTCTACTACCTGCTGTTCCTGCCGGTGGGCGTCCTGCTGCGCGCCCGCGGGCGGCTGCGGATGAAGGGCGGGCCGGAGAAGGGCCTCGCGTCCTACTGGATCGCGACCGACCGTCCGCACCCGGCCGAGAGCTACGAACGGCAGTTCTGAAGGATTCTCACCCGGGCATGAAGCTCCTCGGCATCTCCTGCTACTACCACGACTCGGCCGCCTGTCTCGTCGACGACGGGCGGATCGTCGCCGCCGCCCAGGAGGAGCGCTTCTCGCGCAAGAAGCACGACGACCGCTTTCCGGTCCACGCGGTGCGCTACTGCCTGGCCGAGGGCGGTGTCGTCGGGGGGGCGGGCGAGCTCGCCGGGGTCGTCTTCTACGACAAGCCGCTGCTGAAGTTCCACCGCATCCTCGAGAACTACTTCGCGGTGGCGCCGCGCGGCCTGCGCTCGGCGGCGATGGCGCTGCCGCTGTGGCTGCGCGAGAAGCTGTGGATCCCGCCGCGCATCCACGAGTCGCTCGCCGAGTGCGGGGTCGAGGGCACGCCGAAGATCTACTTCGCCGAGCACCATGAATCGCACGCCGCCTCGGCCTTCTACCCGTCGCCGTTCGAGGAGGCCGCGATCCTCACCCTCGACGGGGTCGGCGAGTGGGCGACGACCACGATCGGGGTCGGCGAGGGCGAGAGGATCCGCCTGCTCGAGGCGATCGAGTACCCGCACTCCCTGGGCCTCCTGTACTCGGCGTTGACGTACTTCACCGGCTTCAAAGTGAACTCCGGCGAGTACAAGCTGATGGGCCTGGCTCCGTACGGCAAGCCGGTGTACGCCGATCTGATCCGGCGCGAGCTGATCGACGTGCGCGACGACGGCTCGTTCCGCCTGAACCTCGAGTACTTCGGCTTCCGCGACGGCCTCGAGATGACGAACGACAAGTTCGCCAAGCTCTTCGGCGGGCCGGCGCGCAAGCCCGAGTCGCGCATCACCCGCCGCGAGATGGACCTGGCGCGCTCGATCCAGACGGTCACCGAGGAGGTCGTCCTCAAGCTCGCCCGCCAGGCCCGCGACCGCACCGGCAAGCGCCACCTCTGCCTGGCCGGGGGCGTGGCTTTGAACTGCGTCGCCAACGGCATCCTGCTGCGCGAGAAGATCTTCGACGACATCTGGATCCAGCCCGCGGCGGGCGACGCCGGCGGCGCGCTGGGCGCTCCGCTGGCGCTGTGGCACAACGCCTGGGGCAAGCCGCGCCGGGTCACGCCCGGACGCGACTCGATGCGCGCCGCGCTGCTCGGCCCGGAGATCCCGGACGCCGAGGCCAAGGCCTGGCTCGATTCGATCGGCGCCCCCTACGAGGAGCTGCCACCGGCCGAGTGGGCGAAGCGGATCGCGAGGCTCTTGGCCGAGGAGAACGTGGTCGGGCTCTGCCAGGGACGCATGGAGTTCGGGCCGCGTGCCCTCGGCAGCCGCTCGATCCTCGGCGACCCGCGCTCGCCGAAGATGCAGTCGGTCATGAATCTCAAGATCAAGTACCGCGAGAGCTTCCGCCCGTTCGCGCCTTCGGTCCTCGAGGAGAAGGTCGCCGAGTACTTCGCGCTCGACCGCCCGTCGCCGTACATGCTGCTGGTGGCGCCGGTGCTGGAGAAGCGGCGCCTGCCGCTCGCCGGCGACGAGGAGGCGGCGGACGACCTGCTCGCGGTCGTCAACCGGCCGCGCTCGGACGTGCCGGCGATCACCCACGTCGACTACTCGGCGCGCATCCAGACCGTGAATCGCGAGGAGAACCCGCGCTACTGGGCGGTGATCAAGGAATTCGAGAACCTGACCGGCTGCGGGCTGGTCACCAACACCAGCTTCAACGTGCGCGGCGAGCCGATCGTCTGCACCCCCGAGGACGCGTACCGGTGCTTCATGCGCACCGAGATGGACTACCTCGTGGTCGGATCGCTGCTGCTCGACAAGAAGCGCCAGCCGCAGCGCGAGGAGAAGGGCGACTGGCGGCAGGAGTTCCAGCTCGACTAGCATCGGGGCGCGGCGCACGCCGCTCTGGGAGTGAATCATGGGAAAAGCTAGCTACGTCGGCTCGATGCTCAAGGAGTTCTGGCTGTTCGCGCGCCAGAACAAGGTGTACTGGATCGTGCCCTTCGTGCTGATCCTCGGCTTGGTGATCTTCCTCGTCGTCACCAGCCAGGCGACCGCGCCGTTCATCTACACGCTGTTCTAGATCGCGTCACGCCTGGTCGCGGCACCCGGCCGCCCCCCGATGTCATCCCGAGCGAGAGCGAGGGATCTGGGGGAGGGGTGGCGCGACTCCGTTGCAGCACCGGATCGGGAGCTTGACGACTTTCTGGAACGGCCGCGCGGCCACCCGCCCACCCAGATCCCTCGCTCTCGCTCGGGATGACAACGGACCCAGCGGCTGACGGTCCCGGCCTACCCGGTCGAGAGCACGCGCCCACCCCGGCAGGCAGCGAACGACTCGTAGCCGCTCAATATCCTGACCTCGGAGTCAGGAATTCGAGCCATGTTCCACACCGAGACGAAGCAGGCATTGCGGGCGATGACGATCCTGGCCGGGCGCCGGGAAGTGATTTCCCTCGGCGAGCTGGCGAAGCGCAGCACCTCGCCGGCGCCGGCGCTGGCGCGGGTGCTGGCGCGGCTGGGCCGGCGCGGCCTGGTGAGCGGCCGGCGCGGCCCGGGCGGCGGCTACCGGCTGGCGCGCCCGGCGAACGAGATCGCGCTGCGCGACATCGTGCTGCCGATCGAGGGCGCGCGCTTCGGGCGCGGCTGCCTGTTCGGCCGGCTGCGCTGCACCGAGGCGCGGCCTTGTCCGCTGCACGGCACGTGGGCGGTGGCGCGGAGCGGCATCCTGGAGCTGCTGGCGCAGCGCAGCCTGGCCGATCTCGTCGCTGGCAGCCGGCGGGGGAGTCGGCGATGAGCGAGAGCCGTCTCCACGCCCTGGTCGCGACGGCCGAGCGCGAGACCCGCGAGCTGCTCTCGACCGACCGCGAGCTTTCCGACGAAGTCCTGAAAGGCGCCGCCTACAAGCGGCGCCGGCTGCGCATCGAGTGGCTGCGCCATGGCGTTCAGGCGCTGCTGATGCTCGTCGTGCTGGGGATCGGCTGGCAGTTCGTGCGCTGGGTGAACGGGCTCGAGGCGGGGAGGATCGTCGGCAGCCGGCCGCCCGGGGTGGAGGGCTTCCTGCCGATCTCCGGTCTCATGAGCCTGCGTCACCTGGTGCTTTCCGGCGAGGTGAGCCCGGTGCACCCGGCGGCGCTCGTCCTCCTGCTGCTCGTCCTGGTCGTCAGCCTGCTCGTGAAGAAGGCGTTCTGCTCCTGGCTCTGTCCGGTGGGGACGATCTCGGAGATGCTCGAGGCGCTGGGCCGGAAAGTCTTCCGCCGCAGCTTCAGCCTGCCGCGCTTCCTCGACCTGCCGCTGCGCTCGCTGAAGTACCTGCTGCTCGCGTTCTTCGTCTGGGCGATCTTCTTCCGCATGACCCCGGCGCTGCTCTCGCAGTTCCTCGATTCGCCGTACAACCGGGTGGCCGACATCAAGATGCTGTACTTCTTCGAGCGCCTGTCGCCGTTCGCCGTCAAGTTCCTGATCGGCGTGGCGCTCCTCTCGACCGTCATCCCGTACTTCTGGTGCCGCTATCTCTGCCCGTACGGCGCGCTGCTCGGCGTCCTGTCGCTGCTATCGCCGTTCAAGGTGACGCGCACCGCGCAGTCGTGCATCGACTGCGGCTTGTGCGCGCGGGCCTGCCCTTCCCGCCTGCCGGTCGACAAGCTGCGCCGGGTGCGCTCCGACGAGTGCTTCGGCTGCCTGTCCTGCGTCGCCGCCTGTCCGGTCACCAAGGCCCTCCAGGTGGAGGCGCCGCGCGGGCTGCGGATGCGGCCGGTGGTCGCCGCGGCGCTGGTGCTCCTGATCTTCGTCGGCGGCATCGCGGCGGCGCGCCTCACCGGCTACTGGCACAACAACGTCTCCAATCGCGAGTACCTGGAACGGGTGCCGAACCTGGACTCCCCCGAGTACGAGCACATCCGCTGACCGCAGCCCCGACGCGCCTGGCGGAGCGACCACCCGCCGCGGGGTAGTGGCTCAGTTTGGGTCTCTCCGCTCGCGGACACCCCGACTCATCGGAGCCAATCAGGGTCCGTGGGCCTTCCGCCTTCGCTACGAGACCCAAACTGA
>Ga0316628_100001721_pt1 | contig 15698 bp, 13 predicted proteins | sample OWC_Aug_M2_C1_D5_FD_207648 | JGI IMG/M metagenome (GOLD analysis project Ga0316628, IMG submission 207648) | Wetland soil microbial communities from Old Woman Creek delta, Ohio, United States - OWC_Aug_M2_C1_D5_C | ecosystem: Environmental > Terrestrial > Soil > Wetlands | place: USA: Ohio... | reverse complement strand
TGGGAGTGGCCTGGCGGCGGCCTCTGAACCACGCGCGCCCCGTCGAAACAAGCGCCGCCCGGGCGCTGGCGCTTCCCGCCTTGAGTTTAGGCAGGCCGGGCTTTGGCGTGCGCCCGGTGAACCGGGAGCGCACGTTGACCACCTCGCACGGGCGCGCGCGATCCGCATAGCCGTAGCGCTGTTCGTGCGCCTGATGGAATGCCGCGGCGTAATCCCGCGAAAACGGAATCCTCAACTCGTACGACTGCCCGGAATAGCGCATGTCCAGCGCGCGATCGATCTGGACGTCACTTCTCGCAAAACCTTCGGCGCGCATTTGTGAAAAACCTTCGCGCTGCAATTTCACAAACGCCCGATCGAGCGCCGGACGCGTTTCCGAGGCGCCGCGAACTTCCACGCGGACGGTTCGCGACAAATCCTTGGTCACGTCGGCGCGCAGAATGCCCAGCGCCGAAAGCCCCCCCGGCAGGCACGGCACCAGCACGCGAGGAATGTCCAGCGCAGCCGCCAAGTCGCAGGCATGCAAGCCCCCCCGCGCCGCCAAATGCCACCAGCGTGTAATCGCGCGGGTCGTGACCGCGTTCCACAGAAATTACGCGTATGGCCTTTTCCATGACGCCACTCGTGACGTCCACGATTCCCTGCGCGAATTGTTCCACCGAGCCGGCCGGGCCCCGCTCCCGGTCCATAAATTCGCGGGCCCGCTGGACGTCCAGTGGGAACGCGCCGCCCAGCAGGCCCGCCTCCGGGATTCGCCCGAGAATGAGGTTTGCGTCGGTCACAGTCGGCTTTTTACCGCTCCCATAGCATGCAGGTCCAGGATCGGCCCCGGCGCTCTCAGGACCGACGCGCAGCGCTCCCGCGCGGTCATATCGCGCAATCGATCCTCCACCGGCGCCAACGGTATGAATATCGAGCATGGGCACGGCCACCGGCACGTCCGACACGATCGTTTCGGAGGTTGTCGCGAGCGCGCCCGACCGTCCGCCTTCCATGAGCGCCACATCGGTGGACGTCCCGCCCATATCAAACGTGATGATGCGGCCGATGCCGGCCAGTGCGGCAACATACTCTGCGCCGAGGACTCCTCCGGCGGGCCCGGAAAGAATGGTTCGAACCGGTTCGCGGGCGGCGGCGCCGGCGGACAAGATGCCGCCACTGGATTGCATGATTCGAACGCGCGCGTCACTGGCTCGGCGGCTTGCTCGGCGAGGCTTCTTTAGTCCCTGGCGCGACCGCGCGGCGGCGCTTCGCTCAATCTCGGCAAGATACTTGCTCATCACCGGAACCAGGTAGGCGTTGACGACAGTCGTTGAGGTGCGCTCGAACTCGCGATGCTCGGGAAGAATCTGATGCGACTCGGAAACCTGAAGCCCCGCGGCGGAAAGAGCGCGCGCCACGGCCATCTCGTGTTGCGGATTTACGAACGAAAATAAAAAACATACTGCAACGGATTCGGCTCCGCTGCGAACGACTGCGCGAACGGTGCGGGCCATTTCCTTCGCCGAAGGCGGCAACAGTGGCCGTCCTTCAGAATCGAGCCGCTCCGCCAAACCGAATCGCCGTTCGCGAGGGACCAGAGGCGCCTGTTTTTCAAACAGGAGATTGTAGAGTTTGGTTCTGGCCTGCCGGCCGATTTCAAGAACATCTTCAAATCCCGCTGTCGCGACCAGCGCCACGCGTCCGCCCTGCCGCTGGAGCAACGCATTTGTCCCAACGGTCGTGCCGCAAGCAAGGTCGAGTTGCGGCACTTCCCCGCTGTCGCGCGTGATTTGCGCCAGGGCATGGGAAATGGCCTCCGCCGGATTCCGCGGTGTGGACGGGATTTTCAAAATTTCGATACGCCCGCCGCGCAGATAGGCGCAATCGGTAAACGTGCCGCCGGTGTCGAAGGCGATGCGCATGAGACCGGGATTGTAACGCAGAAGTTGAGGGTTAATGGTTAAGAGTCGAGAGGAGAATAGCGTTTGTCAGGCTAGGTTCCAGGACGTTCGTTTCTCTGTAAGAGGTGTTGACTGCATTGCCGTTGTTCTTTGAGGGTTCCGAGGACCGATCGCTGGAAAGCATCCCGCAGGGATATTCAGAGGAACCTCAGATGTGTGACGGCAGAGTGGTAGCAGGGTGATACGGATCACTTACATTCTTCCGCGAGAGTGATTTCCTTCAGACATAGGTTGAGAGTCGGGTCTCCATGCGGCTATGAAATTGAAGGAGGAACGTATGGAATTACTGATTGTAATGATCGACACGGGTGTATTGCTTGCTCTCGTCGTGCTCGGGATCATCGCGGTTTATCTGCTGCAGCGCGTCATCCATGGAATTCGAGTTTACTTCGCGTTTCAGGGGAGTAGGCTCGTGACTTGTCCCGAGACGCACCAACCAGCGGTGGTGGAAATAGATGCCAAATCCATGGGCTTGCAGGCGATTCTGGGCAGTCCTTGCCTGCGGCTCAGTGAATGTTCGCGCTGGCCGATGCGCGAAGACTGCGGACAAGACTGCTTGAGGCAGATCGAAGCTCGCCCGGCGGAATTGAAGTTTATCGCCGCCTGCGGGGCTTTGTAATCAGGTCTCGACGGTATGGCGGCGTGAAGGCGGTTATTTCCGGCAGAGAGTTTTTGCGCTGATCCAAATCGGCGGCAGTTTGTGGGAGGTATAGGTTTGTTGCGTCCGGGACCAGGCGCAAGAAGTTCAATTCCAAGACCCCAGCAGCTAAGCAGGCTGCGGAAAAACTCAAAACACCGTTATTCCGTTCACGGTAAGCCGAGGTATGTTTTTTTGCCGAGGAATCGCTCTTTTCCTGGGTTTCAATCGAAAAGGGATTCCTCGCGAAGTTTATTCCGGTTCCTACCGGGACTCGGAATGACGGAAAAATAGACTTTTTCCGCAGCCTGTCAAGTCGTGCCCCACAAAGATTCTGACGTTCTCACGCATACTCTCTCGAGGCTTGGCATACAGCAATTTGCCCATCGTATTGCTGAGTTTATAGTATTCTCCGGAATCCCGGTCTCTAGGATAATCAGCATATGGAACCAATCGAGAGTTCTCCCCCAATAAAATCCAACGGCAGGCGGATTTTACCCGCCCAGGCTTTCCTTGATTCGGCCAATGTAGTCATGACATCTGTACGGTTACGCAAATCACAGCAGGCCTACGTTCAAGGCGATCCCGCCGCGAGTGTCATGTACATTCACGAGGGTAAGATAAAGCTCTCTGTGGTCAATGAGTTTGGCAAGGAAGCCATTGTGGCGATTCTGGGGCCAGATGACTTCTTCGGCGAGGCGTGCCTGGCAGGTCAATCTGTCCGCATGGGGACAGCGACCGCACTCATACCAACAATAGTTTCCGTCATTCAAAAAAGGGAGATGATGCGTGCGATCCACTCCGAAAATACGTTCCCGGACCACTTTATGTCTTATCTACTTTCTCGAAAGATCCGCACTGAGGAAGACTTGATTGATCACCTTTTTAACTCCAGCGAGAAACGCCTGGCGCGCGCCCTTCTGCTGCTGACTGGCTATGGCCAGCAAGAACCACCCCAAGAGACGCTTCCCAAGATTTCCCAGGAAACGCTGGCAGAAATGGTTGGCACAACGCGCTCTCGGATTAGCTTTTTCATGAATAAGTTCAGGAAGAAGGGTTACATCGCATTCAAGGGTGGACTCCGCATCAAGCCTTCCCTCCTGAATGTCCTTCTACACGAGTAATCGCCAAGTTTTGCGAGCCGTACATTCGATATACTTCTCAATTTTCTGCTCCTGCACTTCGGCTTGGCGCATCGGTGGCGGACCATATCTCCCGACAAAAAATGCCGGCGTTACCGGAATGTGGCTTCTTGCCGCGTCCCGCCCTCGACCGCATTCCGAGAAGACCAGTCCTCAGGACCTGGAATTCCACAAATTATTCCCGAAACGCGACAACGTTTCAGATGTTCTTTATGATTGAGAAATGGCTGAGCCATCCGGCAGCAAACTGGATTTTCCATGCGCACCTTTGTTTACTCTCCCCGGTTGGCGATAAGCAGCGCGCCCATTGCTGCCGGGAGAAGGCAGGGTGTATATTGCCTGCAGTCCCACGGCAGCAGGCGGATCCAAGTCAATGAATCTAGTCGGGAGGCGCTCGATGAAGCGAATTTTTTGGCTCCTACGCATGGTGGGAGCGGCTGGTGCTGTGCTTGTTGTGCTCGGTGTCCAGGCAACGGTGAATGGCCAGACCAAGGCGAGTAAAAGCGCGATTGCAGGAATAAATGTTGCCACCGAAATGGGTTCCCTGTCCGGAACGGTGACGGCGCCGAAGGAATTCAAGGCTGCCAAAGTCTATGCCCGGAACGTGGACAAGAACGTCGTGTACATGGTGTATACGGTCGGCGGGAAGTATCAGTTTGTGGGGTTATTTCCCGGAAGTTATGACGTGAGCGTTACGAAAAACGGGTTCTCCAGTGGAGAGGTTCAGAAGGTCAAGATCACGGCCGGCCCGAATGCCGCGGTTAATCTTACGCTGCGGGAAGGAACCTACAGGGCGAATCAGCAAATGCGCAGCGGGCTGCCCAAGAATGAGCCGCTGCTGGCCTATGACAAACTCTATCCGCCGGGTAAGGGCCGGCAAATCATCGAGCGCACGTGCATGCGCTGCCATGGGCCGGATTTTCTGCCGAACAAGCAGTGGGATGATGATCAATGGAACGCCGCCATCGATTTGATGCAGTCCACGGCGCCGAACTCGAACCCTCCGGGAAGGATAAGTCCGACGAGCGTTCCCGAAGGCATCAGTACCGAGGATCGCCAGGCGCTGCTGGATTATCTGGTAAAGAATTTCGGCCCGGATAGCGAACCGCGCGGGCTCGCGATCGCCGATGTGCCGGTGGATGAAGAGGCGCTCGGCAAGGCCATGTACGTGGAATACCATATCCCGGCGCTTCCGAATGGAAAAGAGCGCCGCTTTCACGATGCGCATCTGAGCCAGAACGGGGATGTCTGGTACGTCGATATGTCCGGGATGCAGATTGGAAAAATGGATCCGCGCACGGCCACGTGGACCGATTATGCGGTAACGAATCCGGACGCGCGAGGGCACGGACTTGTTCAGGATGCAAACGGCGAGATCTGGTACTCCGGCCACACGGCCTTTGGGCGCGTGGACAGCAAGACCGGGGCCATGCAGTTTTATCCCTACTACGAGGAAAAGCCGGCGCGGCCTCCCCATGGCAATACGCCGATGATCGACTCGAAGCAAAATATCTGGACGACGTTGATGTATACGGACGAAGTTGCCAAGTGGGACCGCGAGACAGGAAAAGTTTCGCGCTTCACCGTGCCCACTCCCTACTCGGGGCCCTATGGCGGCGTGATGGACAAGAAGGACAACCTGTGGGTGGCGGAATGGTTCGCCTGCAAGATGGCGAGATTCAACACGAACACGGAAAATTTCACGGAGTTCACGCCGCTCTCCAAGCCTTGTACAATGCGCCGCCTATCGGTGGACCACAACGGCATGGTCTGGTACGCGCTCGATAGCGTGGGAAAAATCGGCATGCTCAATCCGAGTACGGGCGAGGTGGTGGAGTACACGGAGCCCGTAAAGTTTGGTTTTCCTTACGATATTCAGGAGGACCACGACTATAACTTTTGGATCGCCGACTCCGGGCAAGGCGGAGGGCTGATCAAGTTTGAACCGCGAACGAAGAAGTTCACCTATTACCCGGGCGTGCAGAGAACGGACATGCCAAAGATAGAAGTGTCGCGCCAGAATTCCATCTGGTACACGACGCGTGCGGCGGATGCGAAAGAAATGGCGCTGGGCGTGTTGTATCCGGATAAAAGCAAGATCACGACCCTGGCGGCGACGTACTGACTTAGTTGCTGTCGAGAGAAAACATCGAAGGGGGAACCGATTCTGGGTTCCCCCTTTTTCGTGGTTGGGGCTCTGAACCGGATTGCGTCGCGATCCGCTACGGATTGCGCGAGGCCACGTAGGCGGCGATCGCTATCATGTCGTCTGGAGTCAATTTCCTGACGACGGGTTTCATCAGGTCTGTCGCGGTTCCGTTCCTGGTATGTGTCTGGATGGTGTAGAGCTGGCGGACAACATAGATCGCTGAGCGTCCGGCGATCCTGGGGACTTCTCCCGCGCCCCGTAGATCATCACCATGGCAGGTTACGCAGGCGATTGTCTTGTGGGCCCCAGTGGTAACTAATTCTTCTCCCCTGGCAATACTGCCGACCGGCACGTAAGCGATAAATCCGGAATGCGGGTCGTAACTTTCCGCATGCGAAGGGTCCTGCGGGATTTCAATGATGCGATGGCCGAGCGGTTCCATCTCATCCGCAGGCATGGGAAGACGCAGGCGCGTATTGAGGACGAACGTTTTGGGGACGATCTCGGTCTCGACCACTTTGATCCAAACGCGCGGCTCGAGGGCGGCGAACCACTCGCTGGCTTGCCTGGCCTCGTCCTCGGTCAACGCTTTCGCGAAGCCATCCATCGGCGGAGCCTTTCTGGCGCCGCTCTTGAAATCAGCCAACTGCCTCATGAGATACGAAACGGAAAGGCCCGCGAGGTTGGCGGATTGCGGATGACCTAGTCCGTTCGCGAGATGGCAGTAAGAGCAGGCCTGAACCGCCTTGCCGCTGCCATGTCGAACAACGGGAGGTTCGACGGGATGCTCTTCCGGAAACCAGTCCGGCGGATTGAAGGGGTTAATGCTCTCTTCCGTATAGGTTTCATTGCTGCCGGGCAAATGTTTGAGTACGGTTTCGTCGAAACCTGGCGGAAGGGTTTTGTCCGGGACGGGAAAGGCCCAGGAAAGGTCGGGCTCTATCTCTTGTTGAGGAGGCTTGGCGACGACAGCAACGGACGGAATGAGAAACAAAATCAGGACTGCGAATAGATTCCTCATTCCATGTCTCCAAGCGTCTCCTGGAAACTTCGTTTAAATCTGCTGACGTGCAATTCATATATGAAGCGCGCAGAGTATAACGCGGTCCAGGCAGTTTTGGTGAAGGTGGGAGAAAATTCGGGTGAGGAATTTTTTCGGGCGTTCAAAGATGGAGGGATTCCTCACGGAGTTTATCCCGGCTCCTGCCGGGGTTCGGAATGAAAATATTTTGGATAGTGCGACAGCGGATCAGTGGGCGCTGAGGCGCTGGGGCTCGGGGGCAGCACTTCCTTGGAAATCGTGCGGGTGATGGAACCACTAGGCGAGGCGCAGATTCGGCTCGGCGTTCATATCCGGCAGCGCCAAGTCGCCGGCGAGCAGATGCGAATACGCGGCTGCGGCGATCATGGCGGCATTGTCGGTGGAGAGCGCTCGGCTGGGAAAGAAAACGTCCACGCCCAAGGGCGCGGCTTTTGCCTCGAAGCGTCTTCGCAGTTCGGAATTTGCGGCTACGCCGCCGGAGACCAGGACGGTGCGCGATCCCGTTTCTTCCGCGGCGCGAAGAGTGCGGGTCACCAGGTCATGCACGACCGCGGCTTGAAACTTGGAAATCAGGGAAAGCGTGCGCGGGCTGCACAGGGGCATCAGTTCGGCGGGCTTTCGCAGGCCTTGCTGGAGAGCCTTCTTGCGCGCTTCGATTTCCTCGGTGAATTCAGGATGCGCGCGGACGTAGTATAGGACGGCGGTTTTGATGCCGCTGAAACTGAAATCGTGGTCGTTGCCGCGGATTTTTACGGGGCCGAAAGTTATTCCGTCTTTGTCAGGGATAGCTGGCCCGGACGCGGCGACTTTCGAGGCGATCTGATCGATGATGGGGCCGCCGGGATAGCCGAGGGCGAGCAGGCGCGCGACTTTGTCGTAGGCTTCGCCGGCGGCGTCGTCGCGCGTGCCGCCGAGGCGCCGGAATTGAAAGCCGCGCGGCGAGGCGCCGCCGTTTTCGCCCGCGGACTGGACGTGATACAGCAGCGTGTGGCCGCCGGAAACAATCAGGCAGATGGCGGGCAGCGCGGGCGTGCGGCCGGCAAGATGCGCCTCGAGGAAAACAGCGTGCACGTGGCCTTCAAGATGATTTACAGGGACCAGCGGCTTGCCCATTTCCGCGGCGAGGACTTTTCCGTAGGTCAGGCCGACCAGGAGCGAGCCGACGAGGCCGGGGCCTTGCGTGACGCCGACGGCGTCGATATCGGCAAACGTGAGGCCCGCCTGCAACAAGGCTTCGCGCACGACCGGAACAATTTGGCGCAAGTGCTCGCGGGAAGCGAGTTCGGGGACAACGCCGCCGTATTTTCGATGGATGTCGAGTTGAGAAGCCACCACGCTCGACAAGATGTCGCGTCCGTCGGCGACGATGGCCGCGGCGGTTTCATCACACGACGATTCGATTCCCAGGATACGCGTTGGCATGGGCGATTTCCTCGAATGCAAAGAAACTTTATGTTAGCACAGGCCGGGAAACACTTGCGCCGCGGGGCGATTCGGCCGCATAGCGGTTTGAAGCGTGGATCGATAGAAAACCTGCCCGCCCTAGAAACGGGCGGCCTCTACAAAACGGGCTTAGCCGCCGCGTTGCGGTTTTGTAGAGGCCTCCGCGCCGCGCGTACGTCGGGACGTAGAGGACATATTTTTTAAACTATGCCACTGCCGGCGATTGCGAAAGCAACGGCTATCATTTAACAAAGCCAACTTCGTGCGAGCAGCCCCTTAAGCTATCGCATGGAACAGACTTTAGATTATTAGTGTCACGTTCCGTACACAAGGAGTGCTACACTGCGGGCGAAGGTTAAGCCTCTTCCGCGGCGCATTCACGCGCGCCGGTTTGATTGCCCTTTCGCCGAACCTGAGGCGAGCGACAAGACCGTTCGAGCACGGGCCCTACTTTTGCGCTGACCGCCGCGACCAAGCTGGGGAGATCGAGCCCCTCCGGGTATTGCTGGACAGGTTCGACAAGTTGTCGGAGAAAACAAAACGATGAAAATTTTACTGTATAGCCCGGATAACGGCGTAACACGCAATTTCATGCCGCACCTTTGGATGTTTCTGCTGCAGGCGCTGACGCCTGCCGGCCACGAAGTCGTGCTGATCGACGGGAACGCGCAGCCCATGGATGAAGCGGGGATCGCGCGCTACGTGGTGGAAAATAAAATCGGACTGGTGGGAATCGGGGCCATGACGCGAATGATCGCGAAGGCTTACCGCATGGGAGACGCGGTGCGCGCGGTGGGCGTGCCTGTCGTGATGGGCGGGCCGCACGTCACGGAAATGCCGGACGAGGCGCTGGGAAAAGTGACTGGCAGGCGGCACGCCGACGCCGTCGCTCTGGGCGAGGCCGATGAGACCTGGCCGAAGATTGTCGCCGATGCGGCCAGCGGCCGGCTCAAGGAAGTTTATGCGCCGGTGGATGAATTCGGGCAGGACAAAAAACCCACGCTGCAATCGTACCCGCCGATTCCCTGGGACACGATCGACTTGAAACAATTTAATATCGTTCCAAAGGTTTTTACTCCAATGCTGCAGAAATTAGGAGCCGGATGGGGAACGTTCCGGATTGTTCCGGTGGAATCGGGGCGCGGATGCCCGTACGGGTGCGAATTCTGCACGGTGACGGGATTTTTTGGAGATTCCATACGGTTTCGCACCAACAAAAGCGTGGTGGACGAATTGCTGCTGCTGAAGGCGCGCGCGAAAAGCGAGCTGGGGCAGATCGCCGTGTTTTTCATTGACGATAATTTTGCCATCAACGTGAAACGCACCAAATCGCTGCTTCGCGACATTATCGCCGCCGGCGCGCAGGTGCATTGGGTGGCGCAAATCAGCGCCAATCTGCTGCGCGACGAGGAACTGGTGGATTTGATCGCCGCGTCCGGAGGCAAATGGATTTTTATCGGCATGGAATCCATCGACCCGGCCAACCTGGCCGACGTGAACAAGGGCTTCAACAAGCCCGGGGAATACGCGGCCGTGCTGCAAAGGCTGGCGAACCGCAACGTCTATGCGATCACCTCTTTTATTTTTGGCATGGACAACGATACGCCGGGAGTGGCGGACCGCACGCTCAATGAAATTCGCACCTGGCCGCCCGGTTTGCCGATCTTCGGATTGCTCACGCCGCTGCCGGCCACGCCGCTGTATAAACGGCTGGAGGCGGCGGGCCGCCTGACGCGCCCGAAACATTGGGAAGAATTCATTCCCTTTGCGATGGCGCACACGCCCCTGAAAATGTCCGTGGCGGAAGCGCACGCCGAGGTCAAGCACGGGTGGAATGAGGCTTACAGCCCGGAAGCGATTGCGAAGGCCGTGCGATCCGTGCCGGCCGAGCCGCTGGGATACCGCATTAACATTCTGGTTTCGCGGCTCTGTTTCCGCGGAATTTATTTCCCGCAAATGGGACCCATGGCGTGGCTGAAAGTGCTTGCCGAGAATCATCAGACCATTACAGACGTGGTGAAGGAAGGCTTTCGCCAGTGGATCAGCGGATGGTGTAAGCGGCCGGCGCACGCGCCCGGCGTGCGAGAAGCGCTCGGGGCTCCCGGGGCGGATTAGATTTTTTCTTTATTCGATTTTGACCTGCGGGTCCAAGTACCGCGATTCGTGGTCCGCCTGGATGAGCTTCACGAACAGCGCAACGACTACAAGGGTTTTTCATTCCCAAAATTCTGCTTCCTGGATTAGAGAATTGTTGGTTGTGTCTCGGCCAGTCCGGCAGGGACGACGCAACGAGACTTCGGGCAACACCGAGAACTGGGAAGACCATCCTGCTCGTGGCTGGCGGCCTGCTAATGGCGGCTCGCAGAAAATCCAAAAGATTAGGCTTTGGCTACGCATGGTGCTTGCGATGCATTGACATGGCGCGCGAGCGCCACGTAAGGTGGCAGCAGGATAAACACACATGTCCGAGAAGCCAAGACGCGTCCGGAAAGCGGTTCTGCCAGCGGCGGGATTGGGCACTCGATTTCTGCCCGCGACCAAAGCGCAGCCCAAGGAAATGCTGCCGGTAGTTGATAAGCCGTTGATTCAATATGTGGTCGAGGAATGCGTGGCCTCGGGGATCGATAACATCATTATCGTCACGGGGCGCGGGAAGAACGCCATCGAAGACCATTTCGATTCCTCGCCGGAGTTGGAACATTTTCTCGAGAGCAAGGGGAAATGCGAACTCGCCGCGCTGGTGCACGACATTGGCAACATGGTGCACTTCAGTTACACGCGGCAGAAGGAACCTCTCGGACTGGGACACGCCGTACTGGTGGCCAAGGAGCTGGTGGGAAACGAACCGTTCGCCGTGCTGCTCGGCGACGTGATTATTCCCGGCCCGCGGCCCGCCACGCAGCAACTGGTCGAGATTTACGAGGCCACGGGCAAGGGAGCGATTGCCGTGGAAGAGGTGCCGCGCGCAAAGACGGGATTGTACGGCATCGTGGACGTGGAACCGGCCGCGGAATCCGCGGCGAACAAGCGACTTCTTAAAATTCGCGACCTGGTGGAAAAGCCGGACCCGGCCGACGCCCCTTCCAACCTCGCGGTTACCGGGCGCTATCTGCTTCCGCCGGAAGTTTTCGATTGCCTGGAACGAACCAAACCCGGGCGCGGCGGGGAGATTCAACTGACCGATGCGCTGCGCTTGCTGGCCCAGGAATCGGGCTTATACGCGTACGTTTATGAGGGGAAATCCTACGATGCGGGAGACAAATTGGGATTCCTGAAAGCGACCGTCGAGATTGGATTGGATAACGAGGAATTTGGCGGGGAGTTCCGAGAGTATCTGCGGACGCTCAAGCTGTAGGCGGACAGACTTTCCATTTCGCGGCAAGATCCACTCCACTTTTCACCCTAAATAAATTTAGTGATCCCTGTGTTTAAATCTCAAAAGAAAGAGGGATTCCTCACTTCGTTCGGAATGACGGCGGCTTTTTGGGGGTCTTGCCGCTAGAACTTCCAGCTGCCAACTTCCGCCTGCCGACTTCCTCGCCGCCGTGGATTATTTTTCCTTCGAGGAACTTGAACTCTTCTTCTGATCCTTGCCGGAAGACGACGGCTTGGATTCCGGTTTGGCCGGCTTGTCAGACTTGTCCGATTTTTCGGACTTTTCCGATGCCTCGGACTTCTCCGATTTCGAAGCGTCGCCGCCGGAAGTTTTGCGGCCGTAGTCGGTGACGTACCAGCCCGTGCCCTTGAATTGGATCGCGGGGGCGGTAATCACCGATTCCATTTTTCCGCCACAGTGCGGACACTTCTTCAAATGCGGGCCGTTTAAATTTTCAATTTTTTCCGTGTGGCGCTTGCATTTCAGACAGCGGTACTCATAGAGCGGCAATTCTGATCTCCTCCAGGGCCATGATTAGAATGGGATATCTTACCACGTTGCGCGGCCGGATACGCGCCGCCCCTTCGGGTGGAGACGATCCATCCCGTGGCCGGCTATAAGGGGTGGCTTTGCATGTTAGACTCGATGCAAAGAAAAGTGCATGACCATGGAATCACATAACGAAGCGACAGGCGGGTGCCTGTACCTGGTCGCGACACCGATCGGAAACCTGGAGGATATTACTCTGCGCGCGATACGCGTGCTGAAGGAAGCCGATCTGATCGCCTGCGAGGACACGCGGCAAACGCAGAAGTTGCTGCAGCACTACGGAATCCACAAGGAAATGGTCAGCTATCACGCGCACAACGAATTGACGCGCGCCGCTGAGCTGGTAATCAAGCTGGAGCAAGGAACGCAGGTGGCGCTGGTCAGCGACGCGGGCACTCCGGCGATCTCGGACCCTGGGCACCACCTGGTAACCCTCTGCCTTCGCCATCACATCCCGGTGATTCCGATCCCGGGACCATCGGCGGTGGTAGCGGCGCTGGCCGCCTCGGGACTGTCGACCGAAGAATTTCTGTTTGTGGGATTCTTGCCGTCCAGGGCCGGGGCGCGGCGCAAGGCGCTGGAAAATTTGAAGGCCGAACCGAGGACCATCGTGCTCTATGAAGCGCCACACCGGCTTGTGGAGACGCTGGCCGATGCGGCGGCGGTGATGGGACCGCGTCCGGCGGTCGTGGCTCGCGAGTTGACCAAAATTCACGAAGAATTTCTTCGTGGCACGCTGACCGAATTGTGCGACGCCGCGCGAAAGCGCGCGCCCCGCGGGGAAATCACACTGCTGATCGGGCCGAGCGACGGCACGCAGCAGGCCGTGGATACGACGGTTTCCCTGAAACAGCGGGTGACGCAGCTCGAAACGGAATCCGGACTGGACCGCAAAGCGGCGCTCAAGCAAGCCGCGCGAGAACGCGGGCTGGGCAAGCGCGAAGCCTACAAGCTACTTCTGCTGGAGCGGTGATTCATCAAAGAGTTTCCTACGAGGTCGATTCCGATACGAACATGCGGTGAAAACGAGGGCCGGTAAACTCGACGCCGATGATTCGTTCGCGCTCGTTTTCCCCGGGGACGATGTGAACGACGCGCCCTTGCGTCGAAAATTCCTTGTGGGGATCTCCAGCCGAGGCCACAACCGGGATGTTGATTTGCAACCGGTCGCCGAGATCGAGGGCATAGCGGGTGGCAAAGGCGGCGCCGCCGCGGCAAAGGTTCACACTCAAGGTGTGCTCCTCGAATTTTTCTCCGGCGTGGTCGGTGCCGCGCACAAGGATGGGCACGTGAACCGGGACACGGCGTTCGCGGCGGCGTTCCAAAGTGGGTCGCGTGGCTGTAGTTGCGGTCATCAAACACCTCCCGTGACAACTTTATCGGCAAAAAAGGAATCAACATGATTCAAAATTTCGCCGGTTGTGCGGGACGTATGAACATTCCTGCGCAGTTCGCTGCCGTTGGGGACGCCGTGTGTGAAGTAGCAGGCGAATTGCTTCATTTTTCCGATGGCATCGGGCCATTCGGTATCCACCAGATTGCGGAAATAGCCGGAGAGCAGACGATACCGGTCCATATCGGTGGGATCGTCGTAGGAACCCGTTTCGGCATACTGCGAGATTTGGCGGAAAATCCACGGATTATTTGATGCGGCGCGTCCGATCATTACGGCGTCGCAGCCGGTTTCGCGCAACATGCGCATGGCGTCTTCGGGCGAGTTGATGTCTCCGTTGCCGATCACGGGCATGCGCACGGCCCGCTTGACGTCGCGGATGATATTCCAATCGGCGCGCCCGGTATAGCCCTGGAACCTGGTGCGCGGGTGGACGGCGATGGCTTCGATGCCGATCTGCTCGGCCATGCGCGCGACTTCCACCGCGACGATGCTGTTTTCATCCCATCCGGCGCGAATCTTGATGGTCAGCGGGATGGTGACGGCGGAACGCACGGCGCGAAGGACTTCTTCGAGCGCTTTCAGGTCACGCAGCAATCCAGAGCCGCCGCATTTGATCACTTTTCTTGCGGGGCAGCCGAGATTAATATCCACGACATCGAAACCGAGTTGCTCCACCATGCGCGCGGCGTCCGCCATTACTTTGGGATCGGCGCCGAACAACTGGCCGGTGATAGGATGCTCGTCCGGCTCAAAAAAAAGATAGCGGGAGGTGCGCGCGGAATTTCGCGTGATGCATTCGGCGCTGGTGAATTCGGTCATGATCAGGCCGCACCCGCCCAGGCCGCGAATCATGCGGCGAAAAACGGTGTCGGTAACGCCGGCCATGGGAGCGAGAACGGTCCCGGGGGCCATGCGGATGTCTCGAATCATGAACTGCGCGGGCAACATATTCATTTAGAGTAAAGTCTCGTCAAGATTCTGTTGCGCGGATTCTACGGCCAGGGCGGCGGGAGCGTCAACGGGAGCACTCTTGGGCATAGGACCGGCTATGGGGGCGCTGCCGCGCGCGGCCAGATGCGCGGCGAGAGCATCGGCGGAGCCATCGAAAAATCCCGCGACAATTTTCTCCACGGCTTTCACGCGCGCTTCGTCAGCGCTCAGATTAGCCTGATAGCGGAAAGCGCGGCCCACCTTGCGGCGCGTGACAATGCCCTTTTGCGCCAGGCGATCCATAATCGTCAGCACGGTGGTGTAGGCGCGCGGCCTGGCCGCGCTCAACTCGCGATGAATGTCGCGCACGGTGCCCTCTCCCATCGGCCAGAGGGCGCTCAGGCATTCCAGTTCCAGCGGAGCGAGATCCAGAATCGAATGCCGGGGACCGGTTCCGCGATGTGAGGCGGCGTGTTCCATTTCACTCATCCTTCGCGCGCCCGGGCGCGGCTGAAGCAGACGCGCTCTTCGGAGAATCCTCGCCCGCCGGGGATAGAAACTGATCGGCGCGAAGGATTCTGCGTTCCAGCGCGCCGCTGTAGATGGTCCAGTTCCCTTCTCCCTTTTCGGATTCCAGTGCGGAACGGACGGCGCCCATTTTAGAATCCAGATCATCCAGATAATGCAGCAGGAGAGCTTCGCGGAACATGGGCAGCTTGGGAGAACCAAATTCGTATTTTCCGTGATGCGAGATCAGCATGTGCTGCAGCAGGGTTTTCAAATGGGGCGGAAATTCGTCGATGGCGTCGATTTTCTTGGTGACCAGTTCGTACTCGATCAGGATGTGGCCGAGCAGTTGGCCTTCGTCGGTGTAGCCGAGGGAACGTTCGTAGGTCAATTCCCGCAGTTTTCCGACATCGTGGAGGACGGCGCCGCTCAGCAAGAGGTCGGCGTCGGCTTCCGGATAATGGTCCAGGGCAGCGCGGCAAAGGCCGCACAGGCTGACGACGTGTTCGAGCAGGCCGCCATAAAACGCGTGATGCATGGTCTTGGCCGCGGGGGCGCGCTTCCATTTGGGAACGAGTTCAGGA
>Ga0316628_100001720_pt1 | contig 15698 bp, 13 predicted proteins | sample OWC_Aug_M2_C1_D5_FD_207648 | JGI IMG/M metagenome (GOLD analysis project Ga0316628, IMG submission 207648) | Wetland soil microbial communities from Old Woman Creek delta, Ohio, United States - OWC_Aug_M2_C1_D5_C | ecosystem: Environmental > Terrestrial > Soil > Wetlands | place: USA: Ohio... | reverse complement strand
ACCGTTCCTTCCAGGGCGCAGTTTCTGACACAAATATTCCCGGGCCTTTCAGCATCCGCCCGCGGATACTTGCGCGTCAGTTCGGATCAGCCTTTCGGTTTTCTGCCTCTGCGAATGCGGACGGCGTCCGGCGGAGTTCTCTTCAGCAGCCTGCTGCTCGGGGCGCTCCCGGGGGGCGCCGACAGGCTCCTCCCTCAGGTGGCGCACGGCAGCGGATATCTCACGCAGTTCATCGTCGCCAACACCGGCGATCTGGCGTCCGCCGGGAAGATCTCTTTTTACGACGTCTCGGGCAAACCGGCCCGTCTCCTTTTGCGGAAACCCTGAAAAAGACCGACCAGCAAGGCAACAAGCGCCTGGTCGCTCGGCGCCTTGGTGGTTGGCTGTCAGTTCGATTCGTCGAGGAGCCGGGCGAGGTGTTCGTGCCAGATGGCCGGGAGGGTGTGGGTCCCGTGACCCCGCGTCTCGTCGGTGATGGGAAGGAGCACGTAGCGCCCCCGCTTTACGCGTTTGATTTCCTTTTCGATCATTCCCAGTTCCGGCGGATTGATCAGGTCGTCGGCCGAATTGACGGCCGTCAGCGGAGCCTTGATCTTCTCCAGGCGCGGGGCGGGATCGTAGTCGCGCGAGGCGTCGAACTGGTAGATCATGTCGTTGGCATCGGTCTGCGCCAGCCTGGCACGCACCATTTTCTCGAGCAGCGCGTCTGCCTCATCCCGGGTCGGGGCCTGCTTTTGATACTGCAGCGGGCTTGCGCCCATCTGGATCAGTTCGTACAGGGCGCAGACCAGGCCGCGCGGTTGCGCCGTATACTCGCCGTTTTTCCATTCCGGGTCGGTGCGGATCGAGTCCAGGATCATGCGGCGCCGCATCCGGTTAAGCCCGGCGATCTGAACCGGCAGGCTCGCCAGGGGCATGAGCGTGTCCATGAAATCCGGGTAACGTTCACCCCACAGCCAGGTGTGCATGCCGCCCATGGAGGTCCCCATCACCAGCCGCAGGTGGTTCACGCTGAGGCCCTCGGTCAGGAGGCGGTACTGCGCCGTGATCATGTCGTTGTAACCGTAGTGCGGGAAGCGGGCGTGCAGGCCGTCGCTGGGCTTGCTGGATCCGCCGTGCCCGATGCCGTCGGGCAGCAGGATGAAGTATCTCGAGGTATCGAGCAGCTGCCCCGGGCCGAAGAGGACTCCGGCGAATTGCGGGGAGAGGAACTGCCGGCCGGTGCCTCCGGTTCCATGCAGGATGAGGACTGCGTTGCGAACAACCCCGGCGGCATCGCGCTGTGGCCGGCCCAGTGTGCGGTAGTGAATCTTCAACTCCGGGAGGACCTCGCCGCTGTCGAACTTGAAGTCGCGCAGGACAAAGTCCCCCTGCGCGGGCTCCGCAGCAACCTGCGCACCGGCTGAAGCCGGCCGAAGAATCAGGATTGCCAGGCACAGTGCGCTCAATCTCATCGACATACACGTGTCTCCCTCGCGGTCCGCCGGGCTCCCCCGAGCACCGAGGATCGGACCGCGGCGATTCGCAGCTGCTTTACGTTTGGATTCACAAAAGTCCGCCGAAAATGGGAAAGCGAAATATAATCTGTCCGGATAAACATATGGCTGAGCCGCCGGTCAAAATCAATGATCTCGTTCAGATCACGGTCCTGGGAGAGGATCCGAGTTCTTCCTACCCCAGCCGGGTAGACGACATCGTCAACGAAAAGATGATTCTGGGATGGCCGACCAGCCTGGGAGCGAAAATTCCGATCCGCAGCGGGCAGTTGGCGGCGCTTTACTTCATCCGCGAGGACGCGGTCTATACCTTCGAGGCCGTGATAGACGAACTGCAGCACGAACCGGTCCCCCGCATAGCCCTGAGACAGTCCGGACCGGTTCACCGGATCCAGCGGCGAGCCTACTTCAGGGTCCGGGCGATGATACCGGTCCAGCTGACCGGGGTCGTGCGGAGCGGGGAATCCGAAGCGGAGGACGCCGGCTCAACGGTGCACATCGTAAGCAGCACGGTCGACATCAGCGGCGCCGGCATGGCGATCCATCACAGCACTTCCCTACCCGCCGACACGATGTTCGAGGCGCGGCTCTCGATCGATCCCGACGAACCACCGCTCAAACTTCTCGCGCGCGTGGTCCACTCGGAGCCGGTGATCGGGCTCATCGACGAGCGGCGGCTCTATCACATCGCTTTCTTTTTCATCGCGATCAGCGAGGCGCAGCGGCGCAAAATCGTGCGCCGCTGCTTCCGGATCCAGCAGGAAAGCCTGTCTCACTGAACCTCTCGGGCACGGCACTCCGTGCCCCCTACCTCCCGGACAGCCTAGTCCGCGCTCGCCAGGATGCGGCGGAACATGTCGGCATTTTCTTTCGGCTCGTCCTTGAACTCGGGAAACATGCCGACGATGACGGCGTCCGTCGGTTTGATGTTGGCAAGCGCGAATCGAAATGCCGCCTCCACCGTTGCCCCCGAACTGATGTTCCTGCCCGCGCCCAGAACCTTGAACGCGAGGCAGGGTCTCCTGGTTGCGCGAATCGCCTTGCACATCCTCTCCGGGTCTTTTTCGAGAAACGTCTCACCCAGGGGCGCTTCCCCGAGTTCCTTCCTCGCTTCAGCCGGAGTGCGCGAAACCCTGTAGAGGCAGGTCATGTAGTAGTCGACATCCCAGCCCTGGCTCTCGATGTGGTCGACGACCGCCGGATTGTGCGTCGACACTCCGACCATCACGCCGCTGTCGCGCACCGCCTTCGTGAAGTCGCGAACCTTGTCCATCTCGCCGTTGCGGAATCGTTCATCGGTCCGGTTTCCGTGGTGCCCGATTCCCAGCGGGGCAACCTCCTTCGCCACCCTGGCGATCAGCGAGAGGTCCTTCATCATCGCAAAATCGGCCAGAATGACGATGTTCATCTTTCCGCCCTCGGCGCGATAGCGGCGGATGTCCTGCATCGGCTGATCGTTGTAATGAACCTGCCAGGTATTGATCCCGGCCTGTTCGCAGCGGCGCAGCACTTCCACCTTGCGATCCTGGGTCATCCACTCCCGCATGTGCCTGTCCAGCAGGCCGTTGAAATGCGAATATCCGTAAAACGGATTGGAGCCGATAATCAGCCGCGTGATATCGGCTTTGCCGAATTTGACCGTGGGAAGCGGCGGCGCGGCGTCCGCCGCCCGAACTGCAGCTTTGCCGGCCAGGGCCACTCCGCCGCCCAGGACGGCCGCCGTCTGAAGAAAGCCGCGACGAGATACCGAAGAATTGCAGGGTTTCATGGAAGACTCCCTTCTGATTCGCTTAATCTGCGGCTAATTCCCCAATAAATCAAGATTCCTCGACGAATGACTCGCCGCAGAGGCGTGGAGAGCGCAAAGACGCCATCCTTTATTTTCTCTGCGTACTCTGCACCTTTGCGGTGGGGGAAACGACGTAATCGGAGCCGGCGGTTGTGGGCCACTCGACCGTGGTCGCGTCGATGGCCCGAGCCGCGACGATTCTGCCACGAGACCTGACCGTGACCGGGACATTCGCGCGCACCCGGCAATCCCCGCCGGAGCCCGACTGCACGACCGCGCGCGCCAGCTTCCCGGACTTCCACTGAATGTCGATCTCGAAGTTCCCGCGGGCGCGCAGGCCCCGCACGCTGCCCTCAGGCCACGCCCGGGGAAGAGCCGGGAGCAACTGGATCTCGCCGGCGTGGCTCTGCAGAAGCATCTCCGCGATTCCCGCGCTGCCGCCGAAATTCCCGTCGATCTGGAAAGGCGGATGGGTGTCGAACATGTTGGGAAGCGTAGACCGCTCGAGCAGTTCGCGAAGCATTTTGTAAGCGTGATCCCCGTCGGCCAGCCGGGCCCAGAAGTTGATCTTCCACGCTTTGCTCCACCCGGTCCCTCCGTCGCCCCGAAGCTCCAGGGTCCTGCGGGCGGCCGCGGCCAGCTCCGGCGTTCCATGCGGCGTGATTTGGCTGCCCGGGTGCAGGGCGAACAGGTGCGAGACGTGGCGATGCTGCGGGTCGGCTTCGCCAAAGTCGTCCAGCCACTCCATCAGCTGCGCGCGGGAGCCGACGCTAGGCCTGGGCAGCCGTGTCCGCACGCCTTCGAGTTTTGCACGGAAGTCGGCGTCGGTCCCGAGAATCCGGCTGCCTGCAATGAGGGCGTCGAACAGGGCGTGGAGAATTTCGGAATCCATCGACGGTCCCATGCACAACCGGGCCTTGGTGCCATCAGGGAGCAGGTACGTGTTTTCGGGAGAGACGGAAGGGCCGGTGACCAGACGGCCCTTGGAATCCTCGACCAGGTAATCGAGGAAGAACTCGGCCGCTTCCTTCATCACGGGGTAGGCACGCGCGGACAGGAAGGCGCGGTCGCGGGTGAACAGGAAATGCTCCCAGAAGTGGAGCGAGAGCCAGGCAGCGCCCATGGGCCAAAGGCCCGACCCGGTGCCGTCGATCGGGCCCGTGTGGCACCACAGATCGGTGTTGTGATGAGCGACGAATCCGCGCGCGCCGTACATCGACCTGGCGGTGCGGCGCCCCGGCTCGCGCATTCGCTCGACCAGGTCGAACAGAGGCGTCGTGCACTCCGAGAGATTGCACACCTCGGCCGGCCAGTAGTTCATCTCGGTGTTGATGTTGATGGTGAACTTGCTCTCCCAGGGCGGCTTGAGCGAGTCGCACCAGATCCCCTGCAGATTCGCCGGCAGCACGTTGCCCGGGCGGCTTGAACCCATCAGGAGGTACCTGCCGAACTGGAAATACAGCTCGACCAGGCCGGGATCCGGGCGCCCGCCCTTGAATGCGTCGAGCCTCTCATCGGTCGGAACCTGCGCGGCGCCGGCGGCCGCCCCCAGGTTCAAGTCCACCCGGCGGAAAAGCCGCCGGTGATCGGCGACATGCGCGCGGCGCAGGGAGTCGTAAGGCTTGTCAGCCGCCGCGAGATACCGGGCGCAGCGCCGCCCGGGATCCTGTCCCGCGTAATCGGTGGCAGCCGCCAGGATGAGGGTTGCGGCCCTGGCGCCCTCGACGATCAGCCTGCCACCCTCTGGCCTGGTCTTGCCTCCTTCGTTCCGGACGAGGACCGTCGCCTGGAACCTTGCGCCGCGGTTCGATGGGCCCAGCTGACTGATCTCCTCCGGCGAAAAGCGCCCGTCCGCGATGTCGCACTGGCCTCGCAGGACGATCCGATCAGTCCCTTCGGTCTCGGCCACGGCGTCCTTTTCGCGATCCATGCCGATGACGAGATCAAAAGGCTTGTCCGCCAGGAGCCTGATCACCAGGACCTGGTCCGGCGCGCTCGAGAATACTTCGCGCGTGTATCGCGTTTCGCCTGCCCGGAAGCGCACTCCTACGATCCCGCTGTCGAGGTCAAGCTCGCGGCGGTAGTCCGCGGCTTCGCCTGCTCCGGAAGTCTCGATCCGGAGATTCCCCAGCGTCTGGTAAGGCGGCTGACGCAAGGGGCGGCTCATCATCCCGGTTTCGGCCAACTTTGCGGCTTCCGCGGGCTTGCCTTCGAACAGGAGGCGACGCACTTCCGGGAGAACCCGCAGGGATTCCGGATTGTCGGCGTCCCAGGGGCCGCCCGCCCACACGGTTTCTTCGTTCAGCTGGATGCGCTCCTTTTCGACTCCGCCGAATACCATTCCGCCGAGACGGCCGTTGCCCACGGGTAGAGCCTGTGTCCACTCGGCCGCCGGCTGCCTGTACCAGAGCACAAGCGGCCGTGCCGGCGCAGTCGATTCGCTCTTACTCGGCGCCACCAGCGCCGCGAGCGCAACCAAAAGCACAAAGGCAAGCCGTCGAACCGTCGCCCTGGAGCTGCTCATAGATCAAGCACTTTAACCACCAGGTCGCCAAGACACCAAGGATTTTCTTGTGTTCCCGGTGTCTTGGTGCCTTGGTGGTAATGCTTTTATCACGTAAACTGTAGCAGCCATGGAATCTGTATCTCGCGCGGAACTTGCCATCTGCTGCCGCGATTTACGCAAGAAGTACAAGAGCCGCAGCGGCGAAGTCGATGCAGTGAACGGCCTGGACCTCGATATCAGGCGGGGCGAGTGTTTCGGCCTTCTTGGCCCGAACGGCGCCGGCAAAACCACAACGATCGAGATCATGGAAGGCTTGCTGGGCCCCACCTCGGGGGACGTGGAAGTCCTGGGAATGCGATGGGGCGAACGCGACGACGACCTGCGTCAGCGCCTTGGCATTTCGCTTCAGGAAACCAAGTTTCCTGAAAAGCTCTCCGTCTTCGAAACCCTGGTCCTTTTTCGCAGCTTCTACCGCAACGGCAAGGATCCCGCCGAAGTCATGGAGTCCGTGGCGCTGACGGAGAAGGCGAAAGCCTGGGTCGGCAAGCTCTCGGGCGGCCAACGCCAGCGCCTGGCCGTGGCCTGCGCGCTGGTCGGCGATCCGGATCTCCTGTTCCTCGACGAACCGACGACCGGCCTCGATCCGCAGTCCAGGCGGCAGCTCTGGGATATCATCCGCTCCCTGGGCGAGCAGGGTCGGACAATACTCATCACGACGCATTACATGGACGAGGCGGAACGGCTGTGCGACCGCGTGGCCATTGTCGACCACGGCCGGCTGATCGCCCTGGGCTCGCCGAGCGAGTTGATCGCGACGCTGGGCGGCGATCATGTGGTCGAGTTCGCGGTCTCCGATGGAAACAGCCTGCTTCCGGAGTCCCTCGCCTCTCTTCCGGCCGTGCGAGAGGCAAGGACCGAAGCCGGCGGAATCGCCCTCACCGTGACCGAACCGCACATTGCAATTCCCGCGCTGCTCCAGACGCTTCAGTCCAGGAGTCTCGAACTGATCCGCCTGACGACCCGCCATGTCAGCCTCGAGGATGTGTTTGTTCATTTGACAGGAAGGCACCTGCGTGATGACGAGATATCATCCACTTAAGGAACTGTCCCTGGCGAGGCTGCGCGAATTCCTGCGCGAGCCTGAGGCCGTATTCTGGACCTACGGCTTCCCGTTGATCCTTGCGATCGGGCTGGGAATCGCCTTTCGCAACCGTCCAGTCGAGACGATCTACGTCGACGTGGCGCAGAGTGACCGAAGCGCGCAGATCATGGAGAGCCTCGCGCACTACACGGACCTTGTCGTTGCCGCGCACACTCCCGATGAATGCCGGATCCGCCTGCGTCTGGGGAAATCTTCACTTGTGGTCGTCCCCGGGGACCCCTGCACCTACCTCTACGATCCCTCGCGCCCCGAGAGCGCCCTCGCGCGCCAGCGCGTGGACGATGTGCTGCAGCGCGCCGCAGGCCGCCGCGACCCGATACGAACCGCCGAAGAGCTGGTGACCGAGCCGGGTGCGCGCTACATCGATTTCCTCGTGCCCGGACTCCTGGGGATGAATCTGATGGGAAGCGGGCTGTGGGGAGTCGGTTTCGTCATCGTCGACATGCGGGTACGGAGGCTGTTGAAAAGATTCGTAGCGACGCCGATGAGACGTACGGATTTCCTCTGGTCCATGATCGGCGGCCGGATGGTTTTCATGCTTCCCGAGCTTGCGGTGATTCTGGGCGCGGGCTGGCTCCTCTTCCGTGTGCCGATCCGCGGCAACCTGTTTTCCATTCTCCTGATCTCGCTGCTGGGGGCGATTTCTTTTTCCGGGCTCGGGCTGCTGGTTGCGACCCGTGCGGAGCGCATCGAAACCGTTTCGGGATTGATGAACCTGATCATGCTCCCGATGTGGCTGCTGTCGGGCATTTTCTTTTCCCCCGACAGGTTCCCGGACATGCTGCAGCCGCTGGTCCAGGCACTTCCACTCACGCAGCTCAACTATGCTCTGCGCGCGGTGATTCTCGAAGGGGCGCCTCTTCACTCGCAGGGGATCCGGATCCTGATCCTGCTTGCCTGGGGCGGCGTTTCGTTCGTCTGCGCCCTGCGCTGGTTCCGCTGGAATTAAAGCAGCCACCAAGACACAAAGTCCGTGGCGTCAGGTGGCGGACGAGAGCTTTTCCCGGACGCTGCGGACCTTGTCTTCCATGGTCTGCGCGCGGTCTGTCCGGGTGCCGAGACGGATCGACGAGCTGATGCGGGGCACGCCCATTTCGTGCAGCATATCGTGGCAGCGTTTGACGGCCTGCATGACCTCGTCCCACTCGCCCTCAATATTCGTCCCGTAGGCGTGCAGCTGGATTTTCAAACCCGCTTCCTGCAGAACCTTCTCGCATGCCGCGATATATTTCCCGAGGCTCACGCCAACGCCCAGCGGCACCACGCAAAGATCCACGATAACTTTCATACGTTTCGCGCCTCCTGGAAGAACAAATCCGAGTAAGGGTCCTTGGTCGCCCGGCCGAACGGCGAAGCCAGTCACGATAGCACGGTTCAGCGCGTCGGTTTACCCCGCACTAAAGTATAACGCTGCGCGTGGTCAGGATCCCTCGGGCAGGTACTGGACAGAGAGCAGTGTGTAGTCGTCCGCCTGGTGGGAGGGCCCGAGGAAGCCGGCGAGACTCTCGTCCAGTCGGTCGAGGAACTCTTCGTTGCCGGCGGCGGCGTGATTCAGGAGCAGATCCGGCAGCTGCGCTCCGAAAAGCCGGCTGTCGTCGGGCGACGCCTCCGAAATGCCGTCGGTGTACGCGAGAAGCCGGTCGCCTGCGGTCAACTGTATCTTCCGGTCCTCGTATCGGCCTTCCTGAAAGCTGCCGAGACTGAATCCCGGAGTGTCGAGCCTCGTCACCGACCGGTCCGAACTTCTGTAGAGCAGCGGCGGCACATGCGCCGCGACGGAGTAAACCAGGACTCCGGTCAGGCAATTCAGCACTCCGCAAAAGGCGGTCACGTACTTGCCGTGATCGGCACAGAATTGAAAGGAGCGGTTGAGTGACACGAGGACCTTCGAAGGCATGACCTGCATCGCGAGCGCGTCTTCCAGGGCGGTCTTGAGCATTGCCGCCAAAAGCGCCGCCGACACGCCGTGGCCGACCGCGTCTGCGATGAACACGCTCGCCTTGTTTTGTCCCAGCGGGCGCAGGTCGTAGAAATCGCCGCCGATCTGGGCGCTCGGCTTGCAGCGCGCGCAGGCCAGCACTCGTCCCATCTCGAGCCGGGCAGGCGAGAGCATGCCGGACTGGAGGCGGGCCGCCATGTCCATCTCCAGCATGATTCGGCGGTTCAGATGCTCCTGGCCTTTCAAGCTTTCGGCCAGTGCGCGATTGAGTTCGGCCAACTGTTGATTGCGCAGGTGCAATTCGTCCTGAAGGGTACGGACGCGCACCGCCGCCTGGGTCCGGGCGATCAGTTCACGAAGCTGAAAAGGCTTCGCAAGATAGTCGTCCGCGCCGCACCTGAGGCCCCGCTCGAGCTCCGCGATCTCGGCTTTTGCGGTAAGCATCATGGTGAAAATGTGCGGCAGGCCTTCCATGCCGCGCAGCCGCTCCAAAACTCCGTAGCCGTCCAGCCCCGGCATGGTCACGTCGAGGATCATGATCCCCGGGTGTACTTCCTCGACAAGCCTCAAAGCTTCGAAGCCGTCTCCGGCGGTAAAGATCTCGTGCCCGAGCGGCTGCAAGGCCTCCTTCAGGAGCCCCCTCAAAACCTCTTCGTCGTCGACGATCAGAATCCGCACTTTCGCTCCCCCGCGTGGCTCAAGAGGATTCCATGGTTCCGATCCTACCTCAAAACGCGCCCGGCGCGTATCATCATCGAGGGTTTCACTTTCCTTGACACTTCATGCGGTGTCCATCAGAATTCCATCGGCGGCCTCGTCTGTGCGGGTGCAGACGGCGGCGCGCGGCCCATCCCAGCAGGCACGGCCGGAAAAAGGACGCGCTATGGTCAAAAGAATAGACTTCGCACAACTTACCCTCAAAGATGCACTCGACCTGGCAATCCTCATTGAGGACGAAGCCAGGGAGCGCTACGAGGAGTTTGCGGACCAGATGGAAATTCATCACACGCCCGAGGCCGCGGCCTTTTTCAGGTCCATGATGGGCAACGAAATCCGGCACGGCGCGGAGCTGGCCATCCAGAGGCGGGCACTGTTCCGTGAAGAGCCTTCCAGGATCAGCCGCGACATGCTCTGGGATGTCGAGGCGCCCGAATATGATTCGACACGGGCCTTCATGCCGGTGCGGCAGGCGATGGAGGTGGCGCTGCGGTCCGAAATCAAAGCCTACAACTATTTCGGCGAGGCGCTCAAGCAGGTCGTCAATCCTGCCGTTCGCAAGCTCTTCGAGGACTTGCAGGGCGAAGAACTGGTCCACCAGGACCTGGTCAAACGGGAACTTGCGAAACTGCCGCCCGATCCCGGAATCAATCCGGACGACTACGCCGACGACCCGGTCGCCCTCTGAAGCTGACACAGTTTCCGCTGCAAGCCGGTCTGTCTTAAAACCAAACTACCTCTGTGGCTTTCATGTCGGGCAACCGCGCCGGCAGCCGCACAAATCGCAAATCCCTCCATCCGGGATCGATCTATGATCGGCCGAGCGGCGGCAGGCTCACCCGAGCGTCCGTGTGGGGACGGGCCGGGGATTTTTTCGTTCAGCTGTTTGAAATGTGCCGCGATCCTGTCGCGCTGCCCGGCGGTGATGCGCGGCGCGGTCCGTCAACGCTGTACTTTAAAGGGGAGAGCCGGCCGGACAATGCGGGCAATTATTCCTGTGCCTCCGGCGTCTGATATAATTCGACAATTGCCGGGTTGCGCAGCAACCCCTCGGGTGTCAACCGTCCAAAGAGATCCAACCAGGAACAACGGCCTCCCATCCGGCGGTGTGTTCCTGGTGCCGTCTTGATTCGCTCGGCGTCCGGGTGCCGCCGAGACCACGGAGGTAACATGATGAACGAAAACAACGTCCGCCTTTCCATCTGGAATCTGATTCTTGTGCCGGCTGTTCTTTCGCTGGCGGTAACCCTTTTGCGGCTGTACGGTGAACTTCACCACTGGCACACTCCCTGGTTCAATAGCAGTGCCGGCGGCGGCGGCGCAATCGTCGGCATATCCTGGCTGCCGTTCGTCTTCGGTCCCTATTTTGCGGTCAAGCTGGCCAGGTCAGGCTCCCGCCCTTCGGGTCACGTGAAAACCATCCTGCTGGCCCTCCTGGGATTCGCCATGATGATGGGGGGCGTCTTCGCGGCATTTTCTCCCCCGTTCAGCATCACCAGATCCTGCGTTGGGCTTCTCGCGCTGGTATTGGGAACGGCGCTGCAGTTTTATCCATGGCCGGCCCTGGCCAGGACGCTGCTGGCGTATGCATACTCGGCGCGCATCCCCGTTGCTCTCGTGATGTTCTTCGCTATCCAGGGAAAGTGGGGGACCCACTATGATGTCCTGCCGGCCGGTTATCCCGGGCCCACATCGTTCTGGGGGGAATACATCTTCGTCGGTTTGATCCCACAATTGCTTTTGTGGATCGGGTTCACGGTCACCGTGGGAGCGTTCGCGGGGGGCATCGCAGCCGCCGCCGTCTTGAGGCGTTCTCCTTCGGTAGCGCCCGCAAACCTCAAAATGCAAAACTGAGACGATGGACTCTCCACAAACTCGCCGCAGTGGCGCGGAGAGGTCAGAGGTTTTATCTGGAGAAACATCTTGGGCAAGAAATACCTCTCCCATTCAAAATACGACGGTCGCAAGACTACAGCGCTCGATCGATCGACGGGTTGCAGTAGGGGCACGGCGTGCCGTGCCCTCAATGTCCCGAATCACCCGTGCCCGCGACAACCCGAACGAGAGGACGGAGAAGGGGCACCGTGAGGTCAAGTCCCTGCAAAATAGCGCGTGTTTGGGAATGCGTGGGCACGGCACGCCGTGCCCCTACTGAGGAATTCGGCCGGGCTGTTCCTATTCAGAATCTGATCGTCGGAAGAGTACAGCGCCAGATCGACGGGCCGCAGCAGGTCTTGTCCTGGCCCGACGGCCGGACCTGTTCCATGCGGGCACTTCGAGCCTGGTTTTGGGGCCTCAAAGGACTACGATAGCACGCGGCAACAATTCTGTCGCGCCTGCGTCCCGTTCAGGGGTTGCAGTCATTGCATTTATGAGCTATGTTGTGGCTTACGCTTCAGTGCCTTTTTGGCGGGAATCTCAAGGATAGTATTCACGGATTCGGGACGGCCCTCGATGAGGAGGTGCTGGGCAAGTTCGCAGTACTACTGGACTATTCCGCGAACGCATATCCGGCGACTGAAATGCCGCCGGGGCTGCACGTGCAGGTTCTGACCTGTGGATTGGGCACCAGCCGACGAATGCAGACGGCGAAGGCTGCCTCCCAGGAAATCTTTTGCAAATGAGGAGATCGGCAGCTAGGATTTTCTTCCATGGAAAAGATTGTACTAATCGATCCGGATTCTGAAGTGCGGATGGTGGGGCAGAACGCACTCGAATATGCCGGGTATGAGGTCTATTCGGCCGCCGAGGGCAACTCGGGAATGCACCTGGTGCGTCAGCAGAAGCCCGAGGTCGTGGTCCTGGATGTGATGACGCCGGGGAAGCACGGTTACGCGCTGTGCCAGGAGATCCGCGGTGATGCTTCTCTGAGTCACGCAAAGATCATCGTCTGCTCGACCAAAGCCTACCCGTCGGATATAAAAAGAGCGAAAGAGCTGGGTGCGGACGCCTACCTTCTGAAACCCTATCGCGGAGACGAAATCCTGAACGAGGTCCGGTCGGCGCTCAACCCGGGAGGACCGGAAGTCTTTGTCAAGTTTTGGGGAACACGCGGATCCGTCCCCACGCCGGGACCCGCCACGATCAGGTACGGCGGCAACACCGCGTGCGTCGAGCTCCGTTCCGGCAAGGATCTGCTGATGCTGGACTGCGGCACCGGCGCTCGCGAAATGGGCATCGCCCTGAACCGGGAGTTCAAGGGGCATCCCCTGGACCTGCACATATTCATCAGCCACACGCACTGGGACCACATCCAGGGATTTCCGTTTTTCGCGCCTGCCTACACGCCCGGCACGCGCCTGACGCTTTACAGCTCGCGCGGGGCGGACAAGAGCCTGGAAAAGGTGTTTACCGGCCAGATGGACGCCAGTTACTTTCCTGTCGCGCTCAGCGACATGATGGCGCGCCTGTACTTCGTCGAGCTGGACGGGCCCGCCAAGGTCGGCGGGATGAACATTTCGCACTTTTATCTGAACCACCCGGGGCTGGCTATCGGTTTCCGCATCCAGATCGGGCCGAAGACCATCGTTTATCTGACCGACCACGAATGCTATTGCAGGATGTCGGGCGAAAATGAGCACAATCGCAAGCTGGACCGGGAGGTGACCGAGTTTGCGCGAGGGGCCGATCTTTACATACGCGAGGCTCAATACACCGATGAGGAGTATTCGACCAAACGGGGCTGGGGGCACAGCACCTTTACGGATGCCCTGGAGTCGGCCCACGAAGCCGGGGTTAAGCAGCTCGCCCTGTTCCACCACGAACCCATGCACGACGACGACACGCTGGACCGAATCCTCACAGCCTGCCGCGAGACCATGATCCGGCGGAAGATGACCTTTTCCTGCTTTGCCGCAGCCGACAATCAGCAGATCAAGATCTGACCAAAAAACGAACCGCAAAGATCCCGAAGAGCGCAAATTGCTGATTCGTAAAATAGCCGGAGTCCTGTCTCTTCGAGGTCTTTGCGGTTCAGTATTTCTGAACCATATCTGCCGGTGAGATCTCCTCCAATTTCGGAATCCAGATTTAGTGGAATCCGTGTAATCTGTGGCAGAGCCTTTCCGGACCAGGGGCAATGCGCGTAGGTAGAGAGAAACTCGAACAATTGTTGACCGGCTGGGATGGCGGCGTGGCGGCGGCAGACGAATTGGTCGCGGCTGCCGGCGATGTTCTCGGCTCGCGTGAGCTGGAACCGGTCGAGCCGGCCGTCTGGCACCGATACCTCGAGTTGACAGGCCGCCCCTCCTTCCTGCAGGCGCTCTCGGGCCGGGACCAGAGGTACCAATGGGCCGAGACCTGCTTTCAGTCGATTCTTAACTCACAATACACTTTCGAAAACATGATCAGCGCGCGGATCGGGGAGCACCCGGAGAGGATCCTGTTCCGGGAGGCCGTGCGCGAAGCGGAATCAGGGTGGACCTACGCGCAGGTTGGCACGCGTCTGCGCTCGATCGCCGCGCTGTTCTGCGCGACCGAGCCCGAGCCGCGCGTGGCAATCTTCTCGGAAAACAGCGTCGACAGCGCCTGCAGCGACCTCGCGTGCCTGGTCCACAGGATATTCGACACGCCGCTCAACGTTTACTTCGACGCGGAAACGCTGACCTGGATTTTCGATCGCCTGTCGATCAACATAGCGGTAGCCGATACCGACGAGCGCATCCAGCGGCTCGTTCAGGTTCGATCGAAGGCGGCCCGCCCCTTCCGGATCTTCCGCACCGGGATCCCCGCCCCTGAAGAGGGGAGCGCCGCCGACGCGGAGTCGCTCGCGGATGCCTGCGCTCGACTGGATCTCGAGCGCGCGGGCGCCCTGCTCGAGGCGAGACGAGGGCGCCCGATCACCGGCGCCGCCACCGTCATGTTCACCTCGGGCAGCACCGGAGCCCCAAAGGGGATCGCCTTTACACACTATCAACTGGTGGCAAAGCGATTCGCGCGTGCCGCGGCGCTCCCGGCGGTAGGAAACGACGAAGTTCTGCTCTGCTACCTGCCGCTCTACCACACCTTCGGCCGCTATCTCGAACTGCTCGGAATGCTGTACTGGCACGGCACCTACGTGTTCGCGGGCAACCCTTCACTCGAATCGCTGATCGCCCAGATGCAGGAGATCCGCCCGACGGGCCTGGTCAGTGTGCCGCTGCGTTGGAGCCAGATCCGGGATCACTGCTTTGAACCGCAGCGGGACTTCCCGGGGCGCGCCGAAGAGGAGGCGCCGGTGCGCCGCGTTTTCGGCGGCAGGCTGCGATGGGGGCTCTCCGCAGCAGGCCACCTGGAGGCGTCCGTCTTTCGGTTTTTCCAGCGCAACGGCGTGGAGCTGTGCAGCGGCTTTGGAATGACCGAGGCAACCGGAGGCATCACGATGACTCCCCCGGGCGAATATGTCGACGACACTGTAGGGATTCCCCTGCCCGGAATTCGCGTCCGGTTCGGCAAGGGAAACGAGCTGGAAATATGCGGTCCTTATGTGGCCCGCTACCTCGACGACGCGAAAACCGGCGAAATTCCTGCGCAGGACCCGGTCGAGGAATACTGGCTGCCCACGGGAGACGTGTTCAAGGAGCACGCCCGGGGATATCTCGAAATTGTCGACCGGATCAAGGACATATACAAAAACAACCGGGGCCAGACCATCGCGCCCCGCAAAGTCGAACGGAGGTTCGAGGGCGTGCCCGGCATCAGGCGAGTCTTCCTGGTCGGCGACGCGCGGGACTGTAACGTGCTGCTCATCGTTCCGGATCGAAGCGATCCGGTCCTGCAGCTGCCGGAAGGCGGAATTCGGGACTACCTCCATCAGATCGTCGGGGCCGCAAACGCCGGTCTGGCGCCTTACGAGAGAGTCGTCAATTTCGCGCTCCTGGACCGGGACCTGGAACTTGCCCAGGGAGAGCTCACGGCCAAGGGCTCCTACCGACGGAAGGCGATCGAGCAGAATTTCGCCCACGTCATCGAGCCGCTCTACCGGGGCAACTGCGTCGACCTGCATTGCGGGACTCTACGGGTCCGCGTCCCGCGCTGGTTCTTCCGCGATCTGGGCCTCCTGGAGAGCGACATCGTCGCCGCCCCGGAGGGGCTGATCAACGCCGTTTCCG
>Ga0316628_100001719_pt1 | contig 15701 bp, 16 predicted proteins | sample OWC_Aug_M2_C1_D5_FD_207648 | JGI IMG/M metagenome (GOLD analysis project Ga0316628, IMG submission 207648) | Wetland soil microbial communities from Old Woman Creek delta, Ohio, United States - OWC_Aug_M2_C1_D5_C | ecosystem: Environmental > Terrestrial > Soil > Wetlands | place: USA: Ohio... | reverse complement strand
CTGCATGATGTGAGTAGTTTTATCGAATTTAGTGAAGAGAGGAAGCGAAATTATAAATATTATTACGCTTAATACTAGGGTGAAAACTTTAATGAGCCCCTCCTGGGACCTGGGTATCAGAAGCAGCAGGGCCGCGCCTGCGACAGGCAGGAATATCAAGGTGCTGAGTATCGGGAACCCCAAGCTGTTTGTCATTATCTGTTCCATTATGTTCCTACCTCAAGAGCATCCAGGCCACTATTATCAGTATGCCCGTTGCCATTATCGTTGCGTAGTGGTGAAGAAATCCGGTCTGCACCTTCCTTAGCTGTCTGCTGAACCCCCCGACAGCGGCCGGAACACCGTTGACTATCGCCTCTATGATCTTTGCGTCGGTAATGCCGATCAGGACATTTTTTGCTATCCATATAGTCGGCCTTATGAGAATAAAGCTGTATAATTCGTCGACGTAATATTTATTAAAGAGGACTTTATAGGCGCCGCTGAACTGGACGGCGAGTTTGCCCGGGATATCGGATCTCTTGAGGTACATAAAGTAGGCAAGCCCGATTCCGAAAAGACCTGCCGCGATCGATATGCCCATCACGATCATTTCTTCGGCATGCGACCCGTGCCCCTCAGGATGCCCAAGGACCGGCTTCATGAATTCGGTAAAATGGGCGCCGCCCCCGAGTATCGCCGGTATCCCGACCCACCCCGATGCAATCGCCCCGACGCAAAGAAGCACAAGCGGGACGGTCATTGATTTCGGCGATTCATGGAGGTGGTGCTCCTGCTCGTGCGTCCCGCGGAACGTGCCGTGGAACGTCAGGAAGATGAGCCTGAACGAATAGAAGGCGGTGAGGAAGGCCACGAACGTTCCTATTGCCCAGACGAACTTGCCTACCGGGCTCGGACCCGAATAGGCGAGCCAGAGTATCTCGTCCTTGCTGAAGAACCCTGCAAACCCCGGAATACCCGATATGCTCAGTGAAGCGAGCAGCATCGTTCCATACGTGACAGGCATATATTTCTTCAGACCGCCCATCTTCTGAATATCCAGTTCACCCGCCATGGCGTGCATCACGCTTCCGGCACAGAGGAAAAGTAATGCCTTGAAGAATGCGTGCGTATACAAATGAAATACTCCGGCAGTGTAGGCGCCGACCCCGCATGCAAGAAACATATAGCCGAGCTGGCTCACAGTCGAGTATGCGATGATCCTCTTTAAGTCGTTTTGCACGAGGCCTATTGTCGCAGCAAACAGCGAGGTAATCGCTCCTGTCAACGCAACAACCGTGAGGGCCGTCTCCGAGAGACTGAAGATCGGGCTGCATCTGGCTACGAGAAATACGCCTGCTGTTACCATAGTTGCAGCATGGATTAGGGCGCTGACAGGCGTCGGACCTTCCATCGCATCAGGCAGCCAGACATGAAGAGGCATCTGAGCCGACTTTCCAACCGAGCCGCAGAAAAGGAGCAGCGCGACGAGTGTCATAAGGTGGACATCGTAGCCCAGGAAGTTCACGGTCTTGGCTGCAAAGGCGTTCGCCTGACTAAAGACAGGCGCGTAGTAGACCGTGCCGAAGGTGAGGAATATGATGATGATACCGAGACCGAACCCGAAATCGCCGAACCTGTTTACGATGAACGCCTTTTTCCCGGCGTCTGAGGCTGACTTTTTGTTGAAATAATACCCGATGAGGAAGTAGGAACAGAGGCCTACACCCTCCCATCCGAAGTAGAGCTGAAGGAAATTATTAGCCATTACGAGCATGAGCATGCAGAAGGTAAAGAGGCTCAAGTACGAAAAGAAACGGTAATATCCCTTGTCGCCGTGCATATAGCCGACAGAGTAAATATGGATCAGGGTGCTGCATGTGGTAACGACAATGAGCATCACGGCAGTAAGCTGGTCGATAAGGAAGCCGACCGATGCCTTGAATCCCCCTGACGATATCCAGGTGTAGAGGTCTTCGTTGAGCGTCTTTCCCGACATGACATCAAAGAGCGTAGCGACGGAAACCACCCAGGAGCCGGCCACCGCGATGATCGCGACCCAGTGGGCCTTGTCTTTTATAATTCCCCGACCGAGGAGGATATTGATAAGAAATGCCGCAAACGGTAAAAAGGGTATCAGCAAATAATTTTGCATATCTTTCCTTTCATCCCTTCATTTCGTTCATTTCATCGACATTGGCCGTGGTCTTGTTCCTAAAGAGGGCAATGATGATCGCCAGACCTATCGCCGCTTCGGCAGCTGCAACAGTAATGATAAAGAAGACAAGGACCTCGCCCCTCATGTCCTGAAGGAAATGGCTGAAAGACACCAGACTGATGTTGACCGCGTTCAGCATAAGTTCTATCGACAGAAACATGATGATGATATTTCTCCTCGTGAGAAAACCGAATACGCCGATCGTAAATACTGCGGCGCTGAGCATTAAATACCAGTGTAAGGGGACCATATCTTAACTCCCCGTCCTTTTCTTTGCGAGCACAATAGCCCCGATAATAGAGACCAGCAGGATAAGCGAAGCTATCTCGAAGGGGAACAAGTACTCAGTGTACAGGACTTGGCCCAAGACTTTCGTGAAGGTCTCTTTCTGTATATAGTCGATCGTATATTTTCCTGACATGCCTGGGACAAAGGAGCTCACCGCGAAACCCAAGCTGACTAGTAGCGCCAGCGCTATAACTAGCCCGGCCGGCCAGGACCCGACAAACCGGTCCGTCTGCAGTTCTTCCCTGAGGTTAAGGAGTAGAACTACGAATAAAAAGAGGACCAGTATCGCCCCGGCATACACGATCACCTGTATCGCCGCGATGAATTCGGCATTGAGGAAAAGATACATGCTCGCGAGATTGAAAAAAAGAAGAAGCATCCACATGACACTGTGCACCGGGTTCCTTCTCGTCACCACAAGGAGAGAAAGGACTGTGATCACCACGGCAAAATATCCAAAGAACAATTTAGGCAGCATTTCCTATTTCTTCTCCTTCACTTTCACTTTGCTGAACATCGCCTGGCCTTCGCTTCCCGTAAAATTCTCGGACTTTGGCTGCCAAAAATCCCTGAAGTAACGTTCGCCCTTTGGCCCTGCAAAGTATTTGTCCCAGTTCCCAAGGAGCTTGTCCTTCGTCATATAGAAATCTTCTCTCTGATAATTCGAATATTCATAGTGTTCGCTCAGGGTGATCGCCCCGAACGGACACGCCTCGACACAAAAACCGCAGAAGATACACCTGAGAATGTCTATCTCGTACCTGTCCACGACCTTGTTATGATCATCACCCTCGGAGGTATAGATATAGATGCATTTGGAAGGACAGTAGGCACCGCAGAGTCCGCAGCCGACGCACTTCAGCTTGCCCTCCTCGTTCTTCGCCAGTGCATGCAGTCCCCTGAAGCCCGGGAGTGCCGGCACCTTGACCTTAGGATACCGCCTCGTCACGGGTTTGGTGAACAGAAGAGTCTTGAGGGTAAAGGCAAGCCCTTTGATTATCTCGACAAAGAATATCGACCTAAGTAATTTTCCAGATGTCATAGTAATCCCTTAAACCACATTTTCGCAAGCCCCGTAATAACGATGTTTACAAGGGCCAAAGGTATCAGTAATTTCCACCCTATCGCCATAAGCTGGTCATAGCGGTATCTCGGAAGCGTAGATCTTACCCAGTAATAGAGGAACATAAAGGCATAGACCTTGAAAAGGAACCAGAAAAGCCCGAGGGCCTTGGCAAGAAAGACAGGCAAGCTGGCGGTAATAAACTCCGGCAGCGCCCACCCTCCCAAAAAGCAGAGGGAGGCTATAGACGACATCACCAGCATGCCCGTATATTCGCCCAGAAAGAACATGGCAAAACGGAAGCCGCTGTATTCGGTAAAGTACCCGGCAACAAGTTCGCTTTCCGCCTCCGGAAGGTCGAAGGGTAATCTGTTCGTCTCCGCAAAGGCGGCGACTATGAATACAAAAAAGCCAAGGAACTGGGGTACCGCAAACATGCCTAACGGATAATGGTGCTGCGCCCTTACGATGTCCATCAGGTTCAGCGACCCTGCCATCATCATAACGCCCACGAGGCTCAACCCCATAGAGATTTCATAGCTTATTATCTGGGACGCGGACCTGAGCCCTCCCAAAAAAGCATACTTTGAGTTCGATGACCAGCCCGACAGAACGATGCCGTATGCGCCGAGTGAAGACATCGCAAAGAGGAAAAGGAGTCCTATATTGATATTGCCTATCGCGAACCCGTCAAAGAACGGCAGCACCGACAGGGAAGTCAGCGCAGAGACGAAGAATATTACAGGGGCAAGATAAAACAATGGCTTGTCGGCATTCTGCGGGATGATATCTTCCTTGAAAAAAAGTTTTATGCCATCCGCAAACGGCTGGAACAGACCCAGCGGACCGACCTCCCTTGGCCCTATTCTGACCTGCATATGTGCCATGACCTTGCGCTCGAAATAGGTGGCATAAGCGACATGAAGGAGTCCTACTGCGATGACAGCTGCGATCTTCAGGACAATAAACAAAATATTAATTATCATATCCAGCAATCCCGACGTAGTCACCGTGTTAACAATGTCGTTCATCTGCCCACCTTCTCCACCATTACCACATTCCCATCGATAACAGGGGCCTTTGTAATGGGATCGATCGAATATTCCATAAGGCCGAATGCCCCTTTGCCCTCAAAATTGTTCGTCAGCATTACGACATAATCATCAACAGACTTATCGACAGAAACCGCAAGGTCCAGGGACCCGGGCGCTGTCGATATTTTGATAACATCGCCTTCTTTTAAGGCAAGTATGTCTGCCGTAGCCGGACTGATCCTCGCTACGGCCGCGGCATATATATTCACCAACGCCTGTGCCCTTCTGCTGAGTGTTCCGGAGTGGAACAACGGTCTTTCAAGCCTCAGATACAGCTTACCCTCGAGCCCGGCCGGACCGCCCTTCTCCGTCAGGATATCACCCGTTACACTTCTGAGAGGCTCACCCTTATACGGATATATTGCCGTTTCTTTTTCTATCTCATCATAGGCGAGATCCCTATGTAGCGGAGAGACCTTGCTGATCTCGGCAAAGACATCTTCCGCAGACGTATAATGCGTCTTTGAAGCCATATTATTTGAAATCTCTGAGATGATCCTCCAGTCCTCCATGCCGTCACGGGTAACAGCTTTTCTGAGACGCTGGATCCTTCTTTCCATATTTGTGAAGGTGCCGTTCTTTTCCGACCAGCTGAGTGCTGGCAGCACCACATCGGCCAGCTTCGCGGTCTCGGTCCGGAAAATGTCCTGGACTACCAGGAAGTCGACCTTCTTAAGAGCTGCCTCGACTTCCTTCGAGTTAGGCAGGTTGTAAACAGGGTTCTCGCCCATCACGTACATCGCTTTCAGGGAGCCGCCCTTTGCCGCCTCGATCATTTCAAATATAGTAAGTCCCGGCTGTTCCGGGATCGTGCTCTTCCATACTATTTCATACTTCTTCCTGAACTCGGCGTATCCGAGCGGCCTGTATCCCGGGAGAAGGTCAGGCGCGCATCCCATGTCAAGAAGCCCCTGCTCATTTGCGCGCTCTGAAAGCAGATACACCCTTGCGTTTATGAGATACGTAACCGCAGCCAAAAGCAGGAGCTTGTAATTCCCGCCTCTGCTCTGGACAAGTTCTTTCCCGATTACTACCGCGGCGTTTGACGATCCCGAGAGCTTGTCGATGAATGCGGAAAAGTCTTTTTCCGAGATGCCGCAGACCTTGGCGACTTCTACGGAGGAGACACCTATATCTTTTATCTTGTTTTCAAGGGCCTGGTTGGAACCGGGTAGACCTTTCTTGTCCTTCAAGGCCGAAACAATCCCCTCAAGCAAGACTGTTTCCGTAAACAGTGAAGGTCTCAATTCTGCCGGGCTGTAATGTCTGAGTCCTTTTACATGGCCTATTGTGAGAATGCCTCCGCCCTTTCTCGCGCATGCCCTGATCTGGAGACCGAGTATTGGGTTAATCGCGGTCGGATCGCCTCCGGCGACAAGGACCGCATCGGAATTTGACAGCCCGGGGATAAGATTTGCAGTTGACCCTTGCCCGAAGATGTTCTCGATAAACGCCTGCGCACCCGCATACCCTGTCCTGGCGGTGCTGTCTATATTATTGGTCCCGAGCGTGACCCTCATGAACTTCTGGAAAACGTAATTGTCCTCGTTCGTGCACCTAGGCGAGGCTATCCCTGCTATCGAAGGGCCTCCGAAATTCCCCTTTATCTCGCCAAGTTTTCTTGCGACAAGGCTGATGGCCTCTTCCCATGTCGCTTCTTCAAGGACACCGTTCTTTTTTATCAGCGGCGAAGTGAGTCTATCCTTATGTCCGACGAACTCGTAGCCAAACCTTCCGCGGGAACAGAGCAGCCCGTTGTTTACCGCCGTGCCTATCCTGGGGACAACCCTTTTTATGACATCGTCCCGGACCTGCACGATCAGAGTACAACCTACACCACAATAAGGGCATATAGTTTCAGTCTCGTTCACCAACTGCCACGGCCTGTAGCTGTGTCTGTGGAGCCTCGACATCATGGCCCCGACGGGGCAGACGGAAACGCAATTGCCGCAGTACTCACAATCGAACTTGCCTCCGGAGAACGGTTCGATGTGGGAGTGGCCGCCCCTCTCAACGACGGCTATCGCTGCCGCCCCCTGAACGCCTTCGCACATCCTCACGCACCTTGTACATACGATGCATCTTTCCATATTCCTGACAAGGACGGGATCATCCAGGCTCTCGGGCACTTTTCTCTTGGCCTCCTTGAAACGGCTCGTCGAGGGACCGTACTTTTCGACCAGGTCCTGCAGTTCGCATTCGCCGGCCTTGTCGCAGTAAGGACAGTCAAGAGGATGATTGATGAGAAGAAATTCGAGTGTACTCCTTCTTACATTAGCGATCGCCTCGGTCTCGGTCCTGACTATCATGCCGTCCGTTACCATGAGTGTGCAGGCGGTCTGAAGACGCGGCATCTTCTCGACCTCGACAAGGCATAATCTGCAGCCGCCGTACTTTTCAAGCTGCTCATGGTAGCAAAGAGTCGGGATCTTGATCCCGGCCGACCTGGCGGCCTCGAGGACCGTTACCGCCTTTTCAAGGGTTATCTCTTTTCCGTTGATCGTTATCTTTATCATCGATTGTCCGCTATCCCGACACCTTGCAAGTCTTATTTCTGATATGTTCCTCGAATTCGGGCCTGAAATGTTTGATGAAATTCTGTACGACCGAGGCCGCTCCGTCCCCGAGAGGACAGAAGGTCTTGCCGAGCACATTCCCCGAGATGGACAGAAGAAGGTCCACGTCGCCCTCCATCCCTTCTCCGTTCTCAATCCTTCCCAATATCTTTCTCAACCATCCGGTCCCTTCACGGCAGGGTGTGCACTTGCCGCACGATTCATGCTCGAAAAATTTGAGCGCCCTGTAGCAGACCTTGACGAGGCAGACCGTATCGTCCATGACAATCACGGCGCCGGAGCCGAGCATACTGCCGTGCTTCGGCATGTTCACAAAGTCCATAAGACAGTCTATCTTATCTGGTGGAAGCACCGGGGTCGAAATACCGCCGGGGATGACTGCCTTCAGCTTCCTGCCGCCCTTTATACCGCCGCAATGCGTGTATATAATATCCTTGAGATTGGTCCCCATAGGCAGTTCATATACACCGGGTCTTTCCACATGTCCGGAGACACAATAGATCTTGGGTCCGGGACACTCAGGGCTCCCGATCTTAGCATAAGCCTCGCCTCCGACCTCGATGAGATACGGAAGGTTCGAAAGGGTCTCAACATTATTGACGACAGTAGGCCTTGCAAATACACCGACGTTCACCGGAAAAGGAGGCTTTATCCTAGGCTGCCCCTTGTCGCCCTCGAGGGACTCTATCAGGGCAGTTTCCTCTCCGCATATGTAGGCCCCTGCGCCCTGATGGACCGCAAGGTGGAACTTCACGCCCTTCCCGGCAATATTGTCCCCGAGGAAGCCTTTTTCATACGCCTGTTTGATGGCCTTCTCCAGTATATGTTTTGCGGCCGGGTATTCGCCCCTCAGGTATATATACCCGTATTCTGCGCTTAGCGCAAAGCCAGATATGGCCATACCCTCGATCAGCAGATGAGGATTCTTCTCGAGTATCGGCCTGTCTTTAAAGGTCCCGGGTTCGCCTTCGTCTGCATTGCATAAAAGGTACTTAGGGAACTTCGGATCTGCAGAGGCGAAGGTCCACTTCATCGCAACCGGGAAACCCGCGCCGCCTCGACCCCTCAGGCCGGCCTTTTTGACCTCTTCAATAACATCCTTCGGCACCATGCCGATCGCCTTCGGAAGGCTCCGGTAGCCGCCTGCCTTCATGTACTCGCCGATGTCCGCCGAGTTTGGGTTCTCTATATTCTTAAGGAGTACCTTTTCCATAATCGCCTATTTATATCTCTCAAGTATTTCTTCAATGCGTTTTTCAGTCAGATCCTCATAGAAATCGTCGTTCACAAGCATGGCCGGTGCGGTCCCACAGGCGCCGATACATTCCATAATGACAAGAGAAAACCGCCCGTCCTGGGTAGTCCCCCCGGGTTCAAGGCCGTATTTGCCCTTAAGGAAGTCCACAAGCCTTTCCGCTCCGAGTATCATGCATGAGACATTCGTGCAGAGTTGCACCATATTCCTGCCCGCAGGCTTATGCTTGTACATCGCATAAAAAGTCCCCACGCCTCTGGCGATCGCCTTAGGCACGCCGAGCAGGTCCGACACAGTCTCATATGCATCAGGAGATAACCAGCCGAACTCCCTCTGTGCCACATAAAGCGCCGGCAGGAGCGCCGCCCTCGCGTTGGGATATTTCAGCCTTATCTCTTCCAGTTCTTTCTTCGCATTTTCACTGAACATAACTTTACCTGTCGCACTCTCCAAGGACAATATCTATCGTCCCGATATTGGCGATGACGTCGGCTATAAGTCCCCCCTTGCACAGCCTGGGAAGAACCGATGCATGGACGAATGAAGGAGCCCTCACCCTCATCCTGTAAGGCTTCCCTGTCCCGTCGCTCACAAAATAAAAGCCGAGCTCGCCCTTTGGCACTTCGGTCGCAACATATATCTCACCTTCTGGGATTGATGGGCCTTTAGTTATCAAAATAAACTGGTGTATCAAATGCTCCATGTCTTTTAGGATCATGTCTTTCGGAGGCAATGTCAATTTCGGCGCGTCGGCCATGGTTGGCCCAGCCGGAAGTCTTTCTATACACTGTTTTATTATCCTGGTGGCCTGCCTTAACTCGCCTACCCTAACCAGGTATCTGTCATAGCAGTCGCCTGCCTTGCCGACGGGCACGTCGAACTCGACTTTGTCATAAGCATCATAAGGGGCATATCTCCTTATGTCGTAATCAACTCCGGAACCCCTGAGCGTTCCTCCCGTTAGACCCCAGTTTATAGCCTCTTCGGCCGAGATTACGCCGATGCCTACCGTCCTGTCCTTCCATATCCTGTTTTCGGTAACCAGGGTCTCATAATCGTCCATATGGGAAGGGAACTCGAGGACAAATTCATAAAGGGCATCGAGAAACTCCTGAGAAATGTCGTTCCGGACACCGCCGACGCGGGGATAGCTGACCGTGAGCCTTGCACCGCAGAGCATCTCGAAAAGGTCCATAATACGTTCCCTCTGGGCCATCGCATGCAAGAAAGGGGTCGTGGCCCCTATGTCCAGGACATGCGTGCCAAGCCAGATGATATGGCTTGATACCCTCCCCATCTCGGCGACCATTGTTCTGATAAACTTGGCCCTTTCGGGCGCTTCGATGCCGAAGAGCTTCTCAACGGCGTTCACATAGCCGACATTGTTGTTCATGGAAGATATGTAATCAAGCCGGTCGCTAAGAGGAAGGGCTGCAAAATAGGTCCTGTTTTCACCGAGTTTTTCCACACCCCGGTGGAGATACCCAACATAGGGCGTACACTTGACAACATTTTCACCGTCGAGGTCAAGCACAAGCCTCAGAACGCCATGCGTCGCAGGGTGCTGAGGGCCCATACTGATCGTCAGGTCTCTCGTCTCGAAAGTCTTTTCTTCGGGTTCCATCTGTTCCATCTTTATAGAGTTCTAACCCTATGCGTTCTCATCCGCGCCACTCGAATTCCTTGTACTTCTTCGCTTTATCAAGGACTTCGAGAAAGCCCGGCCACTCCTTTTCCGGACCTTTCAGCGGATAGTCTTTTCTCAACGGATATCCTTCCCAGTCTTCTGGCAGGAGAATTCTCCTCAGGTCGGGGTGCCCCTTAAAGATTATCCCGTACATATCGTAGGCCTCCCGCTCGTGCCAGTTTGCCCCGGCCCAGATAGGCATGACCGAATCTATGGAGGGCTCGTCACCGTCCACCTCGGCCTTTATCCTCACGGCATGACGGTGTTTTATCGAATAGAGGTGGTATACGACCTCGAACCTCTTTCTCTTCTTTCCGAGATAATCGGCCCCGCAGACGTCAATGAGGTAATCGAGAAAAAGGTCGGGGTCATCGTGGAGGTAGCTGAAGATGTCGAGTATCCTCTCCTTTTTCAGGGTGACGGAAACCTGCCCCCTGAATTCCCTCACGTCAAGGACCTCTTCGGGAAATCTTTCCCTTATCTTTTCGACGATCTGTGATGCTTCCATAACCCCTCTACGTTCGCACTCCTCTCTCAAAATTGACTACGGGCTATGCGCTGCGAACTATCTTCTTAAGACTAACGCCGCTCTCCTGCCTTACCGCCAGCGGCTCCAATGGAACTGCTCGGTCTTGATCTTTTCCTGAAGCTTTATTATCCCGTCTATAAAGGCCTCTGGCCTAGGCGGACACCCCGGTATATATACGTCGACAGGCAAAAAGGTATCACATCCCTGCACGGTACTGTAGGTATCGAAAATGCCACCGCTGTTGGCGCAGCTTCCCACCGAGATTACATATCTCGGCTCGGGCATCTGATCGTAGACCCTTCTCACAATCTGGGACATCTTTTTTGTGACGGTCCCTGCAATAAACATAAAATCCGACTGTCTTGGAGAACCCCTCGGGATTATCCCCATCCTGTCGAGGTCATTATGACTTGCGTATGTCGCCATCATTTCTATGGCACAGCAGGCAAGACCGAAGGTCATCGGCCAGAGGGATGATCTTCTTCCCCAATTTATCAATTTATCCATGGATGTAATGATAATATTCGGGGACATTATTCTCGTGCCTTCTTCGACCTCGACAAGCATTGCAGTCTCTATCCCTGTGATCAATCCCAAATGAACGCCTCCTTCTTCCATGCATACACATACCCCACGAGCAGAATGACTATAAAAATGATCATCTCGACAAAAGCGTACATCCCTAACTTGTCGAAAACGATTGCCCAAGGATAGAGAAAGACCGCTTCAACGTCGAACACCACAAAGAGCATTGCGATGATATAAAACTTTACTGAAAATCTCATGCGGGGTTCGCCGACCGGAGGGTTCCCGGATTCGTAGGGCATGAGCTTTTCGGCATAAGGCCTTCTTATCCTGAAGAGTTCGCCGAGGACGAGAGCGCCGAGCCCGAAGGCCGTGGCAATCATCAAGAATATCAGTATAGGCAAATAATCTGTCGGCATAAAAGTGCCTGGCAGAAAATTATAAGTTCTTAACATACAGCTATAAGTTATAAAGAAAACCAATCGGGAAGTCAAGTAAAAAATTAAAGCTGCAGCTTTAGGTTTTTTTGTTGCATAAAACACCTGAAATGGTATACATTTTCTTAGAACGATGCTCGTAAAAAAATCCTTACATTCACTGACCGGGAAGCTCATACTCACTATTGGCACGTTGATGGTTGTAGGTAGTTCCATCTTCTGGTATTTTCTTTTCCGGCACCAGGAAAAAGAGCTGATCCAAAACTCTGTAAAATACGGACATTCTTTCGTAGACTACGTCAAGAAGAGCACACGTTATGGGATGCTCACCTTTCAGCAACTCCTTATACAACAGACGATAGAGGCCATCGGTTCGGCAGAAGGGGTCCTCCGCGTCCGCATCTTCGACAATAAAGGAAAGATCGCTTATTCTTCTGACAAAAAAGACATCGGCACAGTTATCGACAAGAAATCCCCAATCTGCACAGGCTGTCATTCGGGCGATAAGCACCCCAAGGACACTCCAACCGTTTTGATAAGCAAAGACAACAGGGACTTCAGGATCCTCAATATCGTGCAGCCCATATTAAATGAGGCCGCCTGTTATACCTCTGCTTGTCATGCACACCCGAAGGAACAAAGGGTACTCGGACTGGTAGAGGCGAACCTTTCCCTTGCCCTGCTCGACAAGAGCATAAAAAACCAGGGGTTGGCGATTACAGTATATGTGCTGGTATTTTTGTTCGTGATCTCAGTCGTGCTCTGCACTATTCTTTGGAACCTCGTCTCTACCCCGGTCAGCCTTCTGACCCGGGGTATGGAAAAGGTCGCAGGCGGCGACCTTGATTATCATCTGGACATCAAGACAAAAGACGAAATAGGCGAACTTGCGCAGGCGTTTAACGCCATGACCTCGGACCTGAAAAAGGCAAAAAACGAACTTGTCGAATGGGGCAACACCCTTGAAAAAAAGGTCCAGGAAAAGACCGCTGCGATACATAGGGCCCAGGCCCAGCTGATCCATTCGGAGAAATTGGCTTCCCTCGGCAGAATGGCGGCCGGCGTGGCGCATGAAATAAACAGCCCCCTCACCGGTATCGTTACATTCGGTCACCTGCTTTTAAAGAAGTTCCCCCCCGGATCCGAGGAGAATGAGGACATACAGGTCATTATAGAGCAGGCCAACAGGTGTTCGACAATTATCAAGGGCCTTCTCGGCTTTGCGAGGGCTTCTGCGGCTGAAAAAGCATCTACCAACATCAACGACGTGATTTACCATTCCCTCAACATAGTCAGGAACAAGGCCGATTTCTTCAATATAAAGATCATCACCAATTTTGATGATTTTCTACAGAAGGTAACAGCCGATTCTTCACAGCTCCAGCAGGTTTTCCTCAATATGATCATGAACGCCGCAGACGCTGTCGAGGGGAAAGGCACTATCACTGTTACGACGAGGAATATACGGGACAACAGCGGTGACTGGGTTGAGGTCGAATTCCGTGACACAGGGCCGGGTATCGACAACGAGAACCTTGCAAAGATCTTCGAGCCCTTCTTTACGACAAAGCCCGTCGGCAAAGGCACTGGATTGGGACTGGCCGTAAGCCACGGCATCGTGCAGGAGCACGGAGGGAGTATCTCTGTAAAAACCAAACGAGGTGAAGGGACAAGCTTCTTTATAAAGCTTCCCGCCTATAAGGAAATGCCATGAACAAGGGAAAGATTCTTGTAATCGACGATGAGGACATCGTAAGAACGAGCTGCAGCCGTACACTCGCCCCTGCCGGGCTGGAGGTGAAACTGGCAAAAAACGGCAGGGAAGGCCTCAAGATGATGGGGGAAGAGAAGTTCGATCTCGTGCTAACCGATCTGAAGATGCCTGATATGGACGGCATCGAGGTCCTGAGAATGATCAAGCAGGATTGGCCTGATGTTGAGGTCATCATCATTACGGGGTACCAGACCGTCGACACGGCGGTGAAATCCATAAAGCTCGGGGCCTTCGATTACATCGAAAAACCTTTTACTCCGGACGCGCTCATCAGCGCGGTTTCCAAGGCATTGGACCATAAGAACAAGACATAACATAGCACGGATGCAGACTGTTGGGGATGAAAAAGGGCAAAATACTCATCATTGATGACGAAGACATAATTCGGGAAAGCTGCCGCCGCATACTTGAGCCGTCGGGGTACGAAGTTCATGCGGCGAAGGCCGGGCGCGAAGGCCTTCAGGTCCTCGAGTCGGGTGCCGCAGATCTTGTGCTCACCGACCTTAAGATGCCTGATATAGACGGCATCGAGGTCCTCATAAAGATCAAAGAGAATTGGCCTGACACCGAGGTAATAATCATGACGGGATACGGGACGGTCAACACTGCGGTAAAGGCCATGAAGATGGGTGTTTTCGATTATATAGAAAAGCCCTTCAGCCCCGATGACCTTCTCGCCCTGGTTGTCAAGGCATTCAGCAGGCAAAAACTCTCGTCCGAAGACATAACGCGCAGAGAAATAGTCCCGTCCCATTACGAACTGAGCAACATCATCGGTATCTCTCATGTGATGCAGAAGGTTTTCCAGCTCATCGCGAGGGTCGCCAACACAGGCAGTACCGTCCTCATTACCGGCGAGAGCGGAACCGGCAAAGAACTCGTTGCCCGCGCTATTCACTATAACAGCCCGAGGAAAGACCTTCCTTTCGTCGTCGTCGACTGCACGACAATCCCGGAGACGCTCATTGAATCGGAGTTGTTCGGACATGCCAAAGGAGCCTTTACAGGGGCATCGGAGAATAAAAAGGGGCTGCTTGAAATGGCAAGCGGCGGCACAATATTCCTGGATGAAATCGGCAATCTCAATGTTCAAACGCAGGCAAAACTGCTCAGGGTGCTCCAGGAACGCGAATTCCGTCCACTAGGTGAGAAAAAGACGGTCCATATCGATGTAAGATTTATTTCCGCAACAAATAAGGACCTGAGAATGATGACAAAGGAAGGCTCCTTCAGAGAGGACCTTTTCTACCGTCTCAATATTTTCCCTGTCCATATGCCGCCCCTGAGGGAACGGAAGGAGGACATCCCGCATCTTGCCCATCACTTTCTGGAAAAGTACGCAGAAGAACTCAACAAACACGTCACCCACATCACCGCAGAGGCTATGAGGCTCCTTGTCCTGTATCCGTGGCCGGGGAATGTCCGTCAGCTGGAAAACACAATTCAGAGGGCGGTAATCATGTGCCAGGGGAAGACCCTCAAGCCTGAACATCTTACCTCCCTCGACCTTCCTTCTGAAGAGGCTGTTCCGAGGACCGTCGAAGAGCTTAAGGAAAAAAAGAAGGACCTGAGACTCAAGTCGGTCGAGAGCATCGAGAAGGCATTTATCATGGAGGCGCTCAGACGCAACAACTGGAACATCTCCCGTGCCTCTTCCGATGTAGGGATGCAGCGGACGAACTTCCATACCCTGATGAAGAAATATCATATTTCGGCAAGGGCCGCCGAAGTGGAATAATACAAAGAGACCGTTTCCTTTTTTTTTGCTGGCGGAGACACAATTGAATGGGTTCTTCGAGGCAGAATTGCCGTAACAATTTTGTAAATACTTAGTCTATGCATGGCGGCCAACTTGTTGCGCCTTCAAGATTGTCATTTCCCCCGGCGTCATTATCCGCTTTTCCTTTAGATATATAAAAAATATACACCGCTGAATCGTTACGTCTGTAGGCTATTCGCCTTTTATTGCGGCCGCAGGTGTATTTCTTATGTATACATTCGCCCGCCCAAAGCCGATGACGAACGCCCATGTCGGAGCATATCTTTTTGATTTTAAAGTATTTCAAAAAATGGTATCCTTATTGCTAATTGTAGCCACGAACCTAATAAAGGAGGTCGGTCATGGAAAGCAAGGGGAAGATATTGGTACTAGATGACGACCCTGTTGTAACGCTGAGTTGCAAAAGGATCCTCGGTGCTGAAGGGTACAACATTATTACTACTGACAAAGGGGAAGATGCTATCAAGAGGATCTCTAACGAGGAATTTGACCTCCT
>Ga0316628_100001718_pt1 | contig 15707 bp, 13 predicted proteins | sample OWC_Aug_M2_C1_D5_FD_207648 | JGI IMG/M metagenome (GOLD analysis project Ga0316628, IMG submission 207648) | Wetland soil microbial communities from Old Woman Creek delta, Ohio, United States - OWC_Aug_M2_C1_D5_C | ecosystem: Environmental > Terrestrial > Soil > Wetlands | place: USA: Ohio... | reverse complement strand
GAGCCCCGCCTCGGTGATCCGGCTTCCCCGTCGCAATGACCTCCAGCGATCGAAGACCCCGGAAGACACCGAACGAGCCACGGGGCGGCTCGGGGCCGAGACCGCTGTCGCTCATCTCCTCGAGGAGCCAGCTGTCCAAGGCCGCGCAGCTGTACTACATCGAGGAGATCAGCCAGCACCAGATCGCGAGGCGGATGAACGTCTCGGTCGCGAGCGTGTCGCGCGCCCTCGACAAGGCACGGAAGCTGGGGATCGTCCGGATCACGATTCACGCCGACGCCGACGACTTCTCGCAGCTGGAGGTCGCGCTGGAGCAGGCGTTCGGTCTGCGCGAGTGCCTCCTTGTCCCCAGCTTCGAGCAGATCGAGCACGTCTATGCCGCGATGGCCCGGTCCCTGGCCGAGATCCTGAGCCGCGTCCTCCGGAGGGGCGATACCCTTGGCCTGAGCTGGGGGGAGACCCTCAAGGCCATGGGGGAGAAGATGCCCCCGGTGCCGGTCAGGGGCGTGGACGTGGTTCCGATCACCGGGGCGCTGGGGATGATCGACACGGGGATCTACCCCAGCAGCCTGGCCCGGGCGTTCGCGGACAAGATCGGAGGAACCCCGTACCTCATCAACACGCCCGCGATCGTCGGGAGCGCCGCGATCCGCCATTCCCTGATTTCCGACAGCAGCTTCCAGCAGATCCGCGAGATGTGGAAGCGCTTGAACGTGGTCGTCCTCGGCGCTGGCGGGCTCGGCAAAGACAGCTCCATGTATCGAGCGAGCATCTTCAGCGCCAGCGAGCTCGAGGCCATGCAGGAGGCGGGAGGCGTGGCCGCCTGCAACTTCATGATCTTCGACGACCTAGGCAAGCCGGTGCGCGCCGAGGTTGCCGATCGTATGGTCAAGCTCCCGCTCGTCGAGCTCAAGCACGTCGAGCACAGGGTTCTGGTCGCTGGTGGGCGGAACAAGGTCAACGCGCTCAAGGCCATCCTCCGGAGCAATCTGGCGAACGCGCTGGTCACCGACGTGGAGTCCGCGCAGGCGCTCCTCCCCGACACGACCGACGCGGCACTGCCTGCCCCGCGCAGGAGCGAGAAGAAGCCGTAGCGGTCGCCCTGGCCGTGGGCAAGGGGACGGTGCTCACCGAGGGCTCGGACGTGGCGATCATCGCCACGGGCGCGGCCCTTCCCCGCGCCCACGCCGCGACCGCCGCCCTGCGTTCCGGTGGAATTTCCGTGCGACTCGTCGCCATGGCCACGCTGAAGCCTCTGGACGAGCAGTGGTGCGCGCCTGTGCCAGGGAGATCGGGCGGATCGTCACGGTGGAGGAGCACTACGTGTCGTCGGGCCTGGGTTGCGCAGTCGCCGCGCTCCTGGCGTGCGACGCGCCGGTGCCGGTCTGCATGCTGGGGGTTCCGGATCGGTTTCCGGCGAGCGGCCCGTACGAGGACGTGTGACGGGACGTGGGGCCTGCCCGACCAGATCACCGAGGCCGTGCGGCGCTTCGTGCAGTGAGGGCGTCAGAAGGCAGCGCCCGAGGACGGCGGGCGCTGCCTTTCGCCTCGGGCCCGGGCGCCCCCGCGCGGCAGCGTGGCGGGCTACTCCTTCAGCACCTGGTACAGTTCCATGATGACGTTGTCGGGGCCGCGGAAGTAGCAGATCCTGGGCCCGTCCTCACGCGTCACCATGGGCTCCGAGTTGAAGCCGAAGCCGCGGGCGCTCATCCGGCGGTAGGCCTCCTCCACGTCGGAGACCTTCATGGCGATGTGGATCAGGCCCGGCGTGCTCTGGTCCTTGTACGCGACCTGTTTCTTTTCCGGCTTCCCGTAGTCGATCAGCTCCAGCCGCACCGAACCCTTCCTGAGGACGCAGACCTTGAGCTTGGCGTCGGGGACGTCCACCACGCGGCTGATCTTCTCCCCCTCGTGGGAGGCACGGTACTCGATTTCCATCCCCACCACGTCCTGGTAGAACTGCACCGACTTCTCCAGGTCGAAGACGCTGACCCCGATGTGAACGATCTCCTCGACCTGCATGTCCGACGACTCTCGCTCGGCCATCACGCGCCCCAGCGCGGGTTCTCCCGCGTGAAATCGACGTCGTGGACGAGCAGTTCCTCCTGCGCCTCGCCCGCTCGCTGCACGACGATGCCGCGGGGATCGACGATCATGCTCGTCCCGTAGCTCACCGTGCCATGGTTGGTCCCCACCGCGTTCGCCTTGAACACGTAGATCTCGTTCTCGTAGGCGCGCGCGATCGGGAGCGCGACGTTCTTCTCCAGCTTCATGCGCGCTTCCAAGGGCTCGTAGAAGTGCGCACTGCAGAGGAACAGCCCGCGGGCGCCGGCGCGCGCCAAGCCCCCCGTCAGCTCGGGGGAGTTCTGGTCCCGGCACACCGCCACCCCGAACCTGGTCTGCTCGACCTCGAACGTCAGCGGCGTGTCGCCGGGCGAGAACCACGCGCGCTCGTACGACACCAGGTTCATCTTGTGGTACACGCGGCGGCTACCGTCGGGAAGAAGGACGACGGCGCTGTTGCGCAGCTTGCCGCCGTCCTTCGTGGGCGTGCCCAGCACGACCGTGAGGCGCCCGTCACGCAGGCGCGCGGCGATCTGGTCCAGGGCGGCGCCGAGCCTGGCTGCGTCGACGCGTGGGAACGCGTCGAAGAGGTAGCCGCTGAGCGCCGTCTCGGGCAACCCGAGGATCTGTACCCCGAGGCGGCGCGCCTCGTCGACGAACCGCAGGATGTTCCCCGTGTTCTCCTCGACGGTGTCGAGGGACCGGATCTGCGCGACCGCGATTCGCATGGTCAACCCCAGTACTTCTTCTGGTGGGCCGCAATGCGATCGTAGCCGCCCTGATCCCGGACGGCCCGGAAGGCCTCGCGGTAGACGTCCAACTGCTCCACGTAGAGCTCCTGCGTGGCCGGGTTGGGGGAAACCGTGTCGAGCGGGTGGACCATGTGCTCCACGCCGTCCTCGACCGAGGAGAACACCCCGCACCCCGCGGCGCCCAGGATGGTCGCGCCCAGGGTGGTGCACTCCGAGACCCTCAGCCGCTCCACCGTCCGGCCATAGATGTCCGCCTGGATCTGGTTCCAGAGCGGGGACTTCGACCCACCGCCGGAGAGGCGGAGGACGTCGAAGGGGCGGCCCAACACCTCCTCCATGGCGGCGATGACCATCTTGGTCTCGAAGGCCACGCCCTCCAGGATCGCCCGCGCGATGTCCTTGCGGTCGTGGACGAAGGAGAGCCCCATGATCGCCCCGCGTGCGTTGTCGGTGTAGCTGGGGGTGATCTGCCCCTGGAAGAAGGGGTGGAAGAGGAGTCCCTTGCTCCCGGGCGAGCTCTTGGACGCCTCCAGGGTGATGAGGTCGTAGGGGTCGAGCCCGAGCTGCCGGGCCGCGTTGATCTCCTCGCCGGCGAAGGTGTCACGGTACCAGCGCAGGGCCGCACCAGCCGTGAACGTGAGCCCCTCCATGTCCCACTTGCGCGGGATCCCCGAGCCGCCGATGAGCACCTGGCGCTTGGGGTCCGGCTTGCGCGAGTCAATGTGGGCAACCATCACCATGGCGGTGCCGATGGTGATCTCCGCCATCCCCTCGCGCACGATGCCGGCGCCGATGGCCGCGCACTGCTGGTCGCCGGCGCCGATGGCGATCGGCATCCCCTCGGCCAGCCCGGTCTGCTCCGCCGCCTGCCTGGAGACCTTGCCCACCGCGCGGGCGGGCGTGCCCATCTTCGGGAGCAGCTCCACAGGGAGGCCGATCTTGTTGCAGAGCTCGCCGCTCCAGTCCAGCTTGCCGATGTCCATCATGCCGTTCAGGGTGATGGACGCCGGGTCGGTGCTCAGCTCCTCGGCCCCGAGACGGTACAGGAAGTACTCCTGACCGTTCAGGATGCGCCAGGTCTTCGCCAGGAGCTGGGGGCGGTTGTCGATGAACCACTTCATCTTCGGGTACGACCACATCCCGGAGATGGGCACCCCGGTGATCCGGTGGTAGGCCTCCCCGCCGACCTCTTTCTCGATCCACTTCAGCTCGCGGTCGGCCCGGCCGTCCGACCAGACGATCGAGTTCATGAGCGGCTGGAGGTTCTTGTCCACGGGGATGAAGGTGCCCCGCTGGCTGGAGATCCCCAGGGATTCGATGGCGCGGGCGCTGATGCCGCTCTTGGCGAGGGCCTCCCGAAGGGCACCGCAGATGCGGTCCCACATCAGCTCGACGTCCTGCTCCACCCATCCCGGGGACGGGTAGGCGCAGGGGTACTCACGGTACGCGAGCCCCACCACGTTCCCTTCGGAGTCAGCGATCATCGCCTTGACGCCGGTGGTTCCGATGTCCAAGCCCGCGAGCAACGTTCTGGCGGCCATGTCCGTCCTCCTAGTCCACGATGCGGTGAAGGTCGGCGAGGCGATCGAAGATCTGGCGCAACGGTCCGTTCAGCACCTCCTGCCGGACCGCATAGACCTTGTCGTACGCAGCGGTGTTGCGGGCGATCGGCGAGAAGGTGTTCTTCACCTTGACCCAATCGCTGACGGTCTTCTTCAGGTCGGGGATGTCCCCCACGCCGTAGGCGGCCAGCAGGGCATTGGCCAGCACCGCGCCCTCCGTCCGCTCCAGCGTCACGTAGGGCGCGTTGAGCGCGTCGGCCTTGATCTGGTTCCAGAGCTTCCCCTTGCTGCCGCCGCCGGTACCGATGATCCGCTTCAGGTTGATGTCCACACTCCGCAGGATCTCCATGTAGTAGCGGTACTCGAAGGCGATCGACTCGAGCATGGAGCGCCAGAGCGTGCCCCGGTTGGCTGAGCCGTGCATCCCCAGCCAGGTGGCGGAGGAGTTCGGCCAGGCGGGCGTGCTGCGGCCCTGGAGGAACGGGAAGAAGAGCGTGAACTCCGCGCCCAGCGGGCTCTGGATGGCCTCCTCGTCCAGGAGCCTGTAGTAGTCCTCGTCCCCCTTCTGGCGGCTGATCTCGTCGCGGAACCAGCGCAGGCTGAGCCCGCCGGCCGGGATGAACCCCCAGTACAGGTACTGGTCGTCCAAGGTGCTCATGGCGTTGATGAGCACCTTCTTGTCGGTCACTTCGCGGCGGAAGTCCTTCACCGTGAACGTGAAGATGGACGCGGTGCCCGCTACGTCGGAGCAGACGTTGTTGTCCACGATCCCCGATCCCAGGTTCGACTGCATGAGGTCGCCGGCACCGGCCACCAGCGGGATCCCTGGCCGCAGCCCGAGCTTCGCCGCCTCGGAGGCGCAGAGCGTGCCCACGACGTCCCAGGGCTTCTTCACCTCAGGCATGATCTCGAAGGGAATGCCGAGGGCCTTCATCTGCTTCTCGGACCAGGTCCGCTTGCGGGCGTCGAACCCGATCACCCAGCCGGACATGTGGGCCCAGTCGGTGAAGGCGTCCTTGGCCTGGAGGCCGCCCAGCTTGCCCAGGACGTAGTGGGCCCCGTGCAGCAACTTGCGCGTCTTCTTCCGGACGTCCGGGTCGTGCTTCAGCAGCCACTTGCAGAACATCGGCGGCATGTAGGCTCCGATGTCTGCGTTGCCGCTCTCCTCCGCCCAGGGGCCCTCGCCCATGGCGGTGACCTCGGCCGCCTCCTCCTTGGCGCGCCCGTCCAGGAAGCAGATGTAGCGGCCCACCGGGCGCCAGTCCTCGTCGACGGGGACGAACCCGCAGACAATGCCGCTGCAGCTGATCCCGCGCACGTCGGCGGGGTTGATCTTCCCCTTCTGTACGCACTCCTGGAGCCCCTCGCAGACGACGCGGTAGAACTGGTCGGGATCCATCTCCGCCCAGCCCGGTTTGGGGTAGAGGATCTCGTGCGGCCGGTACGCCTCGGCGATCAATCGCGAGTCCTCGGAGTAGATCGCCACCTTCGTGCCCATGGTTCCACAGTCGAACCCGACATAGCACTTCGACATATCCGCTCCTCCTCCCGTGGGGCCTGATTCACCCTCGGGGAAACCGGTCCGGCGAATCCGCCGGCCTATCTCAGCAGCCGTGCCTCGCCCGCGGCGATCGGCTCACACCAGCAGCGTCTCCTCGGTGCTGGAGTCGAACAGGTGCACGCGGTCGTAGCGCACCTTCATCCAAATGGGCGCATCGATCTGCCAGTTTCCACCGATGACTGTCCGCGCCTTGACCTTCTCCTTGCCGATCGAGATGTCGATGATGATGTCCTCGCCGAGCGGCTCGGTGACATAGACGTTGCCCGTCATGTCGGCGCCCGGGACCTGCATGGGGAACACCTCGAAGGACTCGGGGCGCAGGGCCAGATCCACGGCCATGCCGTCCGCCAGGTCCTTGCGGATGAACTTGCGGGTCACCGACTCGGGGAGCTGCAGCTTGAAGCGCTCGTGCACCATCTGCCACCCCGCCTCGTTCTTGTGGAGCCGGCAGGGCAGGAAGTTGATGGGCGGGTCACCCAGGAAGCCGGCCACGAACTTGTTCTGGGGGTGGTTGAACACGTCGTCGGGCGTCCCGAGCTGCTGGAGCTCGCCGAAGTTCAGCACCGCGATCCGATCGGCCATGGTCATGGCCTCGAGCTGATCGTGGGTGACGTAGATCATCGTCGCGTCCAGGTCGCGGTGCAGGCGCTTCAGCTCGCCGCGCATGTGCGTGCGCAGCTTCGCGTCCAGGTGCGAGATGGGCTCGTCCAGCAGGAAGACCTTGGGGTCGCGGACGATGGCCCGGCCGATGGCCACGCGCTGCTTCTGGCCGCCCGAGAGCTGGCGCGGCCACCGGTCGAGGAGCGGGGTGATCTCCAGGATGTCGGCGGCGCGCTTCACCCGCGCGTCGATCTCCGCCTGGGGCTTCTTCTGCACGCGCAGCGGGTACGCCAGGTTCTCGTAGACCTTGCGGTGCGGGTAGAGCGCGTAGTTCTCGAAGACCATCGCGATGTCGCGCCGGTACGGGTCGATCCCGTTCACCACGGCGTCGTTGATGTAGACTTTCCCTGAGGTGATCGCTTCCAGCCCGGCGATCATGCGGAGCGTCGAGGACTTGCCGCAGCCGGATGGACCGAGCAGGCAGAGGAACTCCCGGTCGCGGCAATCGATGTTCAGGTTCTTGACCGCCTCGACGTCACCGTACTTCTTCCAGACCTTCTCCAGCTTCACTTGAGCCATGGGGAACAGAGCTCCGTCGGTGTTGTAGGTGGGATCTTGCGAAGTGAGTTGGCGCGGGTGTGGTCACTCCCGCACTGCACCCATGGTGAGCCCCTGGATGAGGTACTTCCGGATGAGTATGCCGAGCGCGATCATGGGGATGATGAGGATGATGGTGGCCGAGTTGATGGGCCCCCACAGCACCTCCACCGTGGTGCGCAGCTCGGTGATGCCCACCGGGACCGTCTTGGCCCGGTGACCGCCGATCACCGCCGCGAAGAGGAAGTCGTTCCAGGAGAACAGGACGCAGAGCACGAAGGCGGCCACGATGCCGGGCGCCGCCAGCGGCACCGCCACCTTGCGGAAGACGGCCCAGTGACTGTCGCCGTCCACATGGGCGGCCTCCTCGATCTCGATCGGCAGGTCGTCGAAGAAGCCCTTGATGAGCCAGAGCGAGAAGGACAGGTTGAAGGTCGTATAGGCGACGATCAGCCCGGGCAGGGTGGACAGCATCCCGAAGGACCGGAAGATGTAGTACAGGGGGACGATCACCACCACGGCGGGCGCCATGCGGGTGGAGATGATCCAGAACGAGATGTCGCCCTCACGCCTGAACTTGCCGCGCGAGAGCCCGTAGGCGCCCAGCGTCCCCATGATCACGGCGATGAGGGCCGAGCCGACCGAGGCCACCAGGCCGTGCCAGATGTAGGAGCCGAAGCCTTCCTGGGTGAAGAGCCGCTTGAAGTGGACGGACGTCGGCGAGAACTCGAAGATCTTGGTGACGCCGCCCCAGTCCCCGTACTCCGGGGTCGCGAACGCCTCGCGCGTGGTCTTGATCGAGGCGAGGCCGGTGATGACCAGCGGCGCCAGGGTCCAGACGATCCAGATGGCCAGCACGACCCAGGTGACGATCTTTCCGACCGGCGTGCGCTTGTGGAGAATGGTCTCTTGCATCTGAACCGGCTGCTTCTTCTTCTTCGGGGCTGCCGGAGGGGTGGCCCGCTTCGGGGCCACGGTGACGGTGTCGCCGCTCATCGGGCCAGTCCTTTCTTGGTCTTGTTCATGACGTTCACGAAGAGCTGCGCGATGATGATCGTGACCAGCAGCAGCAGGAACCCATGCGCAGCGCCGCGGCCGATGTCGAAGAACCGGAAGGCCACGTCGAACAGGTAATAGCTCACCGTCTTGGTCGCTCCGGCCGGCCCGCCGGTGGTCATGATGAGGATGGTGTCGATGTAGCGCATGATGTCCATGAACCGGATCAGCACGCCGATCACGATCACGGAGGTCATGTTGGGCAGCACCACGTCGAAGAACCGCTTGATGGGCGGGGCGCCGTCGCACTTCGCGGCCTCGAGCTGGTCGAGCGGTACCTTCTTCAGGCCGGCCAGCAAGATCAGGGCCATGAAGGGCGTCCACTCCCAGACGTCGGCGATGATGATGGCCGCCATGGCCCAGGTCGGATCGCCGAGGATGCTGCCCCCACTCAGGAGCCCGGCGGACTTGAGGAACCAGTGGTACCAGCCGAAGGAGGAGTTGAACAGGTACATGTAGAGGAAGCCGACCGCCACCGGGGCAATCATCATGGGGATGAGGATGATGGTGGTGACGATGTTCGCCGAGCGCTTCAGGTTGTTCAGGATCAGCGCCAGGGCGAAGCCGAGCACGAACTCGACCGCCAGGGAGATGACCACGAACCGGGCCTGGATCAACCATCCGTGCACGAACAAGCTGTCCTTGAACAAGGCGATGTAGTTTGCGAACCAGACGAACTCGTCCTTCTGCCCGGGCCGGATCGCCACGTGGAAGAGGCTCTTCACGATCATCCAGAAGAACGGGTAGATGGTGATGAGCGCGAGGAGGATGACGGCGGGCATGAGGACCCAGCCATAGAAGCTCAAGCCGTACTTTCTTCGGTGCAAGACCGACAGTTTCTGTTCCACTGGTCCCTCCAGTTCGTGACCAGGCAGCGGTCCCACTCGCTGCGAGCCGTTCCTCAGCTCGTCCGCAGCGCACCGGACGAGCCGTCACATCCCGGCCGGCCGAGCTGCTGCGAGATGGGGGAGCCGCGGGCCGCCCGTCGCGGCCCGCGGCCCGGCTGCGCGGCTGCAGTCGCCGGGGCAGTGGTGCCGCTTCTGCTTTAGGGCCTTTGCGGTCGCCTCGGGCCCCTGCTTGCCCGCCATGCACTTGGCGATCTCGATGCACTGGATGGTCGCGTACTCGTTCCACTTCGGGATCTTGGGCCCGGGGACGACGTGCGGGGCCACCACGGCCTTCAGGGTGGCCGGGTAGGTCAGCGCGTTGGGCATCGTGGTCGGGCGCTGCATGCCCTTTACGACGACCGGGTCGGTGAGGACGCTCATGCGGGTTGGGGTCCCGCCGAGCTCCTGCAGCACGGAGAGCTGGATGGTCTTGGAGGTGGCCCAGATGCTGAAGATGTAGGCCGCCCGCTGCATGTCCTTCGACAGATTGCCGTTGATAGCGATCCCGCCAATGCCGTAGTTGGTACCATTGACCGCCTTCTTGCCGTTCACGATCCAGCTCTGCTCGCCCTTGGGGCACATCCCGTACCCGACCTTGCCGGCTGTGATCGACTGCTTCGGGTCTTCGCAGGACGCGGCAAACTCGCCATAGTTGCAGCACATCGCAACCTTGCCGGTCTGGAACGCGTTGTTCACGCCCGACCAATCCCAGCTGAGGCTCTCGGGGTGCGCGTTCTTGTAGAGGTCCCGCATCACGGTGAGGCTCTTCACGGACTGGGCATCGCCCCACCGGCACGGACCCGGGTTCCGGGTACCGATGAACTGATCGGGCATGTCCCACTCCTGCCACTCGCCGAGGGCATAGAGCGGCCGCTGGAAGTCGAGCTGGCCGGCCCAGCCCTCCAGCCCCTGGAATCCGTAGCCGTACTCGACCCCGTACTTCCGGGTGTTGAAGAACTTCATGAAGTCGAGGACGTTCTTCCAGGTGGTGTTGTCCGTGTACTCGAGCGGGTACCCGAACTGCTTCTCGAACTCCTTCGAGTGCTTCTCGAAGAGGTCCTTGCGGTAGAACATGACCGCCACCGCGTTGTCGTACGGCAGGGCCACGATCTTGTTCTTGTCGAAGTACCGGCCGCAGACGTCTAGCCAGCGGAAGCCCCACTTGTCGTCGCCGTAGCCCTCGGGATCCTGGGGCAGCGTCTGGTCAGACATGAACGGGGTCATGTCCGCCCAGTAGTCCCCGAACTGGCAGCCCATGGGCTTGTCCTGCGCGTAGTTCAGCTGGTAATCCTTGCCGCCGCCGCGCAGGTCGATCCCCACCTTCTCCTGGACGGTGGAGAGCACGTCCTGACGGATGTCGATCTCCATGCCCGTGAGTTCAAAGAACTCCTTGGCGCGCGCCTTGATGGCGGAGGACGGTGGGGTGTTCTCGGAGAGGAAGACCAGCTTCGTGCCCGCGTACTGCCGCCACAACTTGGAGTCGGCGCCTTTCGCGGCCGCGTAGGTCCTGCTCGGCTTGCTGAGGAAGCCGCCGGCGACGCAGGCCAGGGTGGTGCCGGCAGCAACACTCCCGGCGTTGCGCAGGAACTGCCTTCTGGAAGACCGTCCTATGAACATGGATTCTCCTTGCAGAAGGACCCCGAAGCAGAGCTCCAGCTCGGATCGGGACCTTCGCGCGCCAACTTCGTTTCTCCTACCGAACCGCCCTTGCCTTCACCCTCCAGCAGAAGCTCTCCCGACTCGGTCCCGGAGTCCTTCCCTCCTGTGAGAACCGTCACTGGCTCCTCTCGCCCCGGCGCGGCGTACCCTGCTGCGGCTGGGATCGACCCGCCCGCCCCGGACCCTGGCCCGGCGGTACCCCATGGCCGGGGGAGCGTCCCGTCGTGGCCGTCGGGGGAGCGGCCCCGCCCCCCGCCCGGCCGTGTCGCGATGGAGCACGGACCCGTGGCGGCGTGCGGGACGCGACGCCTTCCCCCGGTCCAACGCTGGGCCCGCGGGGCTGCAAGCCTTCGAGGCGGGCGGGTACGATCATCTGGTCGAGGCGCCGCGCGCCGCGCGAACCAGGCCGGCGCGCGCCGGAGGGCGCCAATGGCCCAGCCCGCCTTCGCCGCAGCACCGGACCGCCCGCCATCGAGACGGAAGCACGACGCTGGCTGGCCCAGGGACCATTCCACTTGGATGGCTCCTCCGCACGATCGCCTCGGCATCCGCGCAGTCGTGCAGCGTTTCAGTACGTGGCTACCGTCGAACCCTGTGCACGAGTACGAGACGGAAGGCAAACACTAACGCACTAAGCTGTCAAGCCCTGCCGTTCGAACTGTTCGTTACCTTAGAGCACGAGGTCGGGGCGGCGCTCCCGCCCAGGATAGGGGGCGCGCCTGCCTCGCTCGGAAATCCACCTCTTTCGGCGAGCGAGCGGAGCCCCGGCGGAGTCCACCGGGTCCGCTCGTCCACGCAAACGAACGTGGCGCGCACGGGGGCGCGAGCTCGCCCGCGCTGGATTCGGCCGGGAGGTCCCGCCCACCCTCGAGCCGCACCGCGTCACTGCGCACAGCGCCAGGTTGCGCCCTCCCCTCCGGGCTCACGCCGTCGCTCTCACGCTAGTGCGCCAGCGCAAGCGCGGCGCGAGCACGCCACGGCAGGTCCACTGGCGCGCTCGGGCGAGCGGCACCAGGCCGTGCGCGCTGCCCCCGGGGCCAGCACCGCGCAGCCACCCAACGACGACGCTGACCGTGACCGGCGCGGGCGGGGTGCTCGGCCGCCGCGAGTCGATCTCAGCCGCGCACGCTCACCGCACACCACCGGCGCCGATCGCCGATCGACCTGCCCTCGAGCGCCACGAGGTCCGTTCGAAGCGCCACGGTACCCGCTTCCCCGGCGAAAAGGTCCACACCTGGAGATGCGACCAGGCCGCGGTTGACAGCGGCCTCCAGGCAGGTAAACTTAGTGCGTCAACGTACTCAGTCGCCGCCGCCTCGGCGGGCGGCCGTCGCGTCCGCCCCGTGGGGCGAACCACCGGCGAGTCCCCCACCGGCCAGCAAGAGGAGCCCTGGGCCCATGAAGAACGTGAACGTGACTCCCTCCGACCGTACGCCGCGGAAGCTCGAGGTCCCCGAGGTCTGGCTGTTCCGCCACACGCCCCAGCTCCAGGGCGAGCTGGACAAGGGGATCACCACGCGGGAGGAGGCGGTCACGCTCTTCCGCGCGATGGTGCTGCATCGGAATCTCGAGTACATGGTGCGTGACCTCGACGTGAAGCGGTTCGTGCCCTACCCCGGCTACGAGTACCGCGGCACCTCGCACCTGAGCGTCGGGCAGGAGGCGGCGGCGGTCGGCGCGATGTCGGTGCTGAGGCGCGAGGACTACATCACCAGCACGCACCGAGGCCACGGGCACTGCCTGAACAAGGGCTTCTTCGCGCTGCTGACGATGGACGAGCCGGCGCTGAAGGACTTCCTGAAGGACGCCGATGCCAACGAGTTTCCGGTCGGTGAGTACAAGGACGTTCGGGCGGCGGCCATGGACTACCACGTGTACCGCACCATGGCCGAGCTGCTGGGGAAGCAGACCGGTTACTGCAAGGGCCGCGGCGGCGGGATGCATATCGCCGACTTCAGCGTGGGAAACCTGGGGGCCAACGCCATCGTGGGCGGGAGCATGGCGATCGCCACCGGGGCGGCGCTGGCCGTGGACAAGCTCGGCGAGGACCGGGTCGTGGTCTGCTGCGTCGGCGATGGCGCCATGAACAACGGCATCGCCCACGAGTCGATGAACTTCTCGACGCTCGGGCAGTTCCAGCACGGACTCCCCATCATCTACTTCGTCGAGAACAATCAGTACGGCTACACCGGCCAGCAAAAGGTTGAGGTGACGGACGTCGAGTTCCTCTCCCAGCGCGGGCTGGGGTACAACGCCGAGGGCATGCACGCGGAGACGATCTGCGGCATGAACGTCCTGGCCGTGCGCGACGCACTCCGGCGTGCCAAGGAGTTGTGCCGGAAGGGCGAGGGGCCGGTGCTGATCGAGGCCGAGACCTACCGCCACTGGGGCCACAACTTCAAGGACAAGGGCACCGCCTACCGGACGGAAGCGGAGAAGGAAGCCTGGATGAAGTACGATCCGGTGGACTGGTTCCGGGGGCAGCTGCTGCAGACCGGCGTGCTCACCGAGGCGAACGCCACCGACATTTGGAACCAGGCGCGGGCGCAGGTCGAAACCGCGACCACGCGGGCGATCAAGTCGCGCGACCCGGACCCCAAGGACATGTTGGACGGGCTGTGGTCGCCCACCACGAGCGAGGGCATCCGCGATCGGTACAGGACGGCCAATTTGCTCAAGGAGGCCCGGGCCATCCCGCGCGACAACGAGGGCCGGATCATGTGCCGGCACGCGGTGGTCGAGGCGCTCACCGAGGAGATGATCCGGGACCGGCGCGTGTGCGTGTGGGGCGAGGACGTCGCCGAGCAGGGCGGGGCCTACGTGGCCACCTCCGGACTGCTGGAGATCTTCGGGCGCGACCGGGTCTTCAACACCCCCATTTCCGAGTCGGCCATCTGCGGCACGGGGGTGGGCGCGGCGATGGCCGGCCTGCGACCGGTGGTCGAGCTCATGTACATCGACTTCGTGCTCCAGGCGATGGATCAGATCGGCAACCAGGCGGCCAAGGCCCGGTACATGTTCGGCGGCCAGTACTCCATTCCCCTCGTCATCCGCGCCACCATCGGCGGAGGCAAGGGCTACGCCGGGCAACACAGCCAGAGCCTCGAGGCCGTCCCGGCGCACTTCCCCGGCATCAAGGTGATTGCCCCGTCCAACGCCTACGACATGAAGGGGTTGCTGAAGAGCGCCATCCGCGAGGACAACCCGGTGTTCTTCATCGAGCATCAGTGGGTGTACCTGGAGAAGGCGGTTGTGCCGCTGGAGGAGTACACCGTGCCCATCGGCGTCGGCCGGGTGGCGCGGCCGGGCTCCGACATGACCGTGGTCTGCTACTCGAACATGGTGCCCCGCGCGCTGGCTGCCGCCCAGAGGCTGCAGGACGAGGACGGGATCAGCATCGAAGTGGTCGACCCGCGCACCCTCGTCCCGCTCGACATCGAGCTCATCTCCAAGTCGGTGCAGAAGACTCGGCGGGCGATGGTCGTGGTCCAGGCCGTCTACACCGGCAGCTACGCGAGCCACATCAGCCACGAGATTGCGCGCACGAGCTTCAGTTCGCTCAGGGCGCCGGTCAAGATCCTCGCGGCCTACGACGTGCCGCCGCCAATGGCCTATCCGCTGGAGGTCGAGAACATTCCCAGCGTCGAAAAGATCGTCAGGGTGGTCAAGGAGCAACTCGGGGTCAAGGCCTTGGCCCGCGAGTAGGAACGGAAGGAGGATCGGCGCGGAGGCGGGAAGGTGCGCGCCTCCGCCCCCCGGGGAGCGCGCCATGAGCACGGACAGCAAGACCGTCGAGGCTCGGAGGAGGCGGCGGGGCTGGTGGAAAGGGCCCGGGCCATGAAGCTGCGCCCGCGGGACGGCATGGGCGGGACGTTCACCATCTCCAACCTGGGGATGTTCGGGATCGACGAGTTCGCCGCCATCATCAACCCGCCCCAGGCGCTCATCCTGGCGGTGGGCGCGATCCGCACCACCCCGGTGGTGCGTGATGGATCCCTTTCCATTGGCCAACGCATGAAGATGACGCTCTCCTGCGACCACAAGGTGGTAGACGGTGCCGTCGGTGCGGCGTTCCTCTCCGATCTTCGCGCCATTCTCGAGAACCCTCCTGTTGCGGTCCTGTGAGGTATCCGTGCGACAATGGGTGACACAAGCGAGCAGGGTGAACTACCTGCGTTGATTCGCCTGTCCTGCTCTGGTGTGTGACGCTATATTGTGTTGGGATCGGCTTTGGCGGCTTCACTCGCCTAGCAGTCCCGCGGCGCCGCTAGGCGGAGCGAGCATGCCACGAAGCGGTTGTCGTGCCGTCTGGGGATGGGGTACTGCCTTGAAGAACCCGACGCGTCAAGACGCAGACGGCAGGCTGCCCAAGTACTTCTCGATCAGCCAGGACATCATCCACCTGATCCGGAGCGGCAAGCTGGGTCCGGGGGAGCGTATCCCGTCCGAGAACGAGATCATCCAAGAGCACAGCGTCAGCAACACCACCGCGCGCAAGGCCCTCCAGGAGTTGAACGCGGGCGGCTGGGTGGTGAAGATCAAGGGGAAGGGCACCTTCGTGCACGTCAAGGATGTGGTCCGCTCGGTCGACCGCATCCTCAGCTTCACCCGGAACATGACTGAGGCGGGCTTCAAGCCCTCCACCAAGGTTCTCCACCACGGTGTGCTCCGCAAGGGCTATTCGGCGATGATCAACGGCCGGCGGTACTCGATGGACGGTCCGGTCTTCAAGATCCACCGGCTCCGTTTCGCGGACAGCATCCCGATGATGCTGGAGGTCCGGTACATCTCGCTTGCCCTCTGTCCCGGGATCGAGAAGATGAACCTGACGGGGTCGCTCTACGACATCTACAAGGAAAAGTACGGGCACGAGCTCACCGAGATTCACCAGATGCTCAGCACGTACATGCTCGAGTCCGAGGCGGCCACCTTCTTCGACCTTCACGGATCCGTGCCCGGGTTCCTCGTG
>Ga0316628_100001717_pt1 | contig 15721 bp, 14 predicted proteins | sample OWC_Aug_M2_C1_D5_FD_207648 | JGI IMG/M metagenome (GOLD analysis project Ga0316628, IMG submission 207648) | Wetland soil microbial communities from Old Woman Creek delta, Ohio, United States - OWC_Aug_M2_C1_D5_C | ecosystem: Environmental > Terrestrial > Soil > Wetlands | place: USA: Ohio... | reverse complement strand
CCGGTTTGTACCAGATGGCGAACTTGCAGGTGGGATAATTGGAACAGGAGTAGAACACCTTGCCGAAGCGTGAACGCCGTTCTACGATCTTCCCGCCATCCTCGGGACACGTTACGCCCGTTGACATCCCCTGGGTATGGTTGCACTCGGGATAGCGCGAGCAGGCGAGAAACTTTCCGAATCTTCCCCGTTTAATGACCATGGGTGAACCGCACTTGGGACATTTTTCGTCCGTGGTCTCTTCGGGCGCGGCCTCAACCTCGCCGTTCTCCTTGCGCACGAAGGGTTTCGTGTTCTTGCAGTCCGGATAGCCGCTGCAAGCGAGGAACTGGCCATTCCGGCCCCACTTGATTACCATCGGCTTGCCGCATTTCTCACAAGTGATATCGGTAGGGGTTTGTTCGGACTTGAAATCCTTCATCTCGGTCTGAGCCTTCTCAAGGCTTTCATTGAAGGGTTTGTAAAAGTCCTTCACCGCCTCTACCCAGCGCATCTGGCCTTCTTCGATCTTGTCGAGCTCTTCTTCCATCCTGGCGGTGAAGGCGACGTCCATCACCACGGGAAAATGGTGCACGAGCAGATCGCTCACAAGAACGCCGAGCTCCGTGGGCCGGAATTTGTTCTCCACCTTCTGGACGTAGTGCCGGTCCTGGATCGTAGATATGATGGCCGCGTAGGTGCTCGGCCTTCCGATGCCTTTTTCTTCGAGTGTTTTGACGAGCAAGGCTTCGGAAAAGCGCGGCGGCGGCTGGGTGAAGTGCTGCTTGGGATCGAGCTTGATGAGCGTAAGAGCTTCCCCTTCGGTGAGCGGTGGGAGCACGGCTTCGCCGTTCTCGTCATCCGATACCTGGTCCTCGGGTTTCTCCTCCATATAGACGGCCATGAATCCGGGGAATTTTACTACCGAGCCGGTGGCCCGGAAGGTATAATCGCCGGCCTTAATGTCAACTGATGTCTGGTCGATGACTGCGGGATTCATCTGGCTTGCCACAAAACGGTTCCAGATGAGCTTGTACAGTTTATACTGATCGTTTTCCAGATATTTTTTGATCACATCGGGTTCGCGCATCACCGACGTGGGACGAATGGCCTCGTGTGCCTCTTGGGCTGACTTGGCGCTGGCGAACACAGGCGGTTTCTCCGGCAGATAGTCCTTGCCGTACTTGCCGGCGATAAGCTCCCGGGCCTCGTCCTGCGCCTCTTTGCCGACGCGGGTGGAGTCGGTCCTCATATAGGTGATAAGACCGACAGTGCCTTCCTTGCCTACGTCCACGCCTTCGTACAGGGACTGGGCTATGCCCATGGTCCTCTTTGCGGTGAAACCAAGCTTGCGGCCGGCTTCCTGCTGAAGTTTGCTTGTGGTGAAGGGCGGCACAGGATTGCGCCTGCGCTCCTTCTTTTCCACCTTGGCAACGCTGTAGGGTCTGCCTTGGAGATCGGCGAGGATTTTCTGCGCTTCCTCACTGTTCTTGACCCTGAGCTTTTCTTCGTCTCTCTTGATAAGCTTGGCCTCGAACTGGGGTGGCGCTTTCCCTTCGAGGAGGGCGGTGAGAGACCAGAACTCTTCGGGCACGAAGGCCTTGATCTCTTCTTCGCGCTCGCAGATCAGCCGCAGTGCCACGGACTGCACGCGGCCAGCCGAGAGCCCGCGCTGCACCTTTTTCCAGAGGATGGGGCTGATCTGGTAACCTACGAGACGGTCGAGCACGCGCCGGGCCTGCTGGGCATCGACCTTGTTCACATCGATCTTGCCCGGATGTTCAATGGCCAGGAGGATAGCCTTCTTCGTGATCTCATTGAACAGCACGCGGTAAACTTCCGCGTTCTTTATGCTTCCCGAGATGACCTCGGCAACGTGGGCGGCAATTGCCTCGCCCTCACGGTCTGGGTCGGTTGCGAGCAGGATACGATCGGCTTTTTTCGCCGCAGACTTGAGCTCTTTTACGACCGGAGCCTTGCCCTTGATCACGATGTATTTGGGTTCGAAGTCGTTCTCGATGTCCACGCCGAGCTTGCTCTTGGGCAGGTCCATGATGTGGCCAACGGAGGCTTTGACGGTGTAGTTCTTGCCCAGGTACTTGGCGATGGTCTTTGCTTTCGCCGGAGATTCTACTATGACGAGTGATTTCATTCTATAAAAACCTTATTACCGCGGCATGCGACGAGGGGTCCATTCCGGATCGAACATCCAAATTTTTGCATCTCTGAGGTGAATCAGCTTTTTAATTCCACGCTGTGTTTTTAATGCGCCGGAGGTTCGCTGAAGCGCTCTGGTCCTTCTCCTGAGAACTGGCGAATAGGATGAATGCGATGAGGTTCTTGATATGGTCAAGCTCGATTCGCTCGGTGTATACCGTCATGGCCTTCTCCAGAATATCCTCGCGCTGATCGTCGGAAATGATCCCGAGATGCGTGAGCTTTGAGACAAAGCCGAAGGCATCGATCGTGAACCGATCGCGCTCTTCCCGGTTCATTGCTCTCATCCGGATGGAAGACGCGGTCTGCCCCGGCGTGAAGAAGCCTTCAGACTGTTTCTGTACGAGGGTTTGCATGAGCGTGAGCGCAGCGTCCGCCTCATGGAGACGGTATCCGCTGTTGAGCAAGACCTGCATGATCTTCCCTTCCTTGTCAAACAGATCCTGTTTGTCCCGTACCTGGTCCGCAATGAGAGAGAACAGGTTGATCATCAGTTCATCCAAGAAAACACTCCTTATCGCATAAACTACTGAGTCACAAAGACCACGGAGCAAGCATTATATGTTTCGCCCCGAGTCTTCGCGCTTCCTTAGTAGCTTCAAGTTTGACAGAACATTAATCCTACCGCACATAATACTTCCCGGGGAGCTGTTTTGCCAGTCCTTTCAGCTCCAGGTTGATCAAGACCCCGCTCAGAGACAACGTGATGTATGAGTTTTCTGAATGTAACCCTTCCGACTCCCGGAATGCCGCTGAGCCCTATCCGAAATAACGCCGGATGGATGTTTTTTTTCATGCGGCTGTCCGTTATACGGTCGTATTCTGCACTTAAGGGTAGAAATTATACAGACTCACGAAAGATAGTCAAGGCTTTTTTTGGACAGACGTCAGGGAATAGTTCTCGGATTATTCCATGGGACATCACCGGCGTGCCACCCTATTTCTTCTTTTTTTATAAGGACAGGCTTGCCAAAAGTTGGTATAATGCTTTTATATTACTTTTTTCACGGGTCCTCCTCGGGTGAATAGTAGAATATAAAGCTGCAGGAAGTGTCACCATCAAGGCCTTTACAATGATCGTTATCTATTTCTAACGGCCTAGGTTTTTTTACCTTAGGGCTGTCCATAGTTTTCCATACTGGGAAAAGCAGTGCGTTCAAGCTTACAGATACGCTGTGGTTGATTGCCGCGTTTGGGGTTATCTATGACGGAACGGAAGGGTGTTGATGCTGCTCTGCAGAAATGGGCTGATATCTTCAATCACACCAAGATAGGGGTCGTCATTGTGGGCCCGGAGGCAGAGATGCTGGATATGATGAACCAGGCCGCTGCCGTCATGCACGGATACACCGTCGAAGAACTTACCGGAAGGCCGATAGGCGACATTATGGGGCCCGGGGGCCGTGCGGAATTGCGGCGCCAGCTCAGCACGATCAATCAGAAGGGGAACTATGTCTTTGATGCCATCAATGTTCGTAAAGACGGTACTACCTTCCCGGTTCAGGTAGATGTGGCAGCGGTGAAAGACGGTGACGGGAATGTTCTGTACTACATCACCAACATGCTGGACATTTCCGAGAGAAAGCAAGTCGAAGATATCCTGCGTTTTGCCGCACGCCGTTGGCGGACCACATTCGATGCCATGAAGGACATGGTCTTCCTGCTGGACCGGGAAGGAAAGATCAAGCGTTGCAACAGCGCAACCGTGGCGTACTTCGACAAACCTCTTGAGGAGATTAACGGACGGAACTGCTGCGAGTTCATTCATGGTACAACGGTCCCGGTCGAGCAATGCCCTTTTCAGCTCATGCTCCAAACAAAACACAGGGAGCACATCGTCTTGCAGCGAGGAGAAAAATGGTTCGATGTGGTTGTCGATCCGCTTCTTGATGATGCCGGAGCCGTCAACGGCGCTGTCCATATCATGTACGATATCACTGAACGGAAACGGGCCGAGGAACAGATAAGGGAGTCGCTCGATGAGAAGGAAATTCTTTTAAAGGAAATTCATCACCGCGTAAAGAACAACCTGCAGGTCATCATGAGCCTCCTGCGACACCAGGCGGAATATGCTCACGATCAGAAGATTCATGATATTTTTCTTGAAAGCCAGAGCCGTATTAAAGCCATGTCGTTCATCCATGAAAAGCTGTACCAGTCCGATAACCTGGCAAAGATCGACCTCCGTGATTATATCAGCAGCCTTGCGAAGAGTCTGTTCAGCACCTACAAAGTGAATGCCGCTCAGATACACCTGGCAGTAGATGCTGATGACATATCCCTGGGAATTGATACCGCCATTCCGTGCGGGCTGATCATCAATGAACTGGTTTCCAATTCCTTAAAGCATGCGTTTCCCGATAACCGGATCGGCAGGATCGCCATAACGGTTCGTACGGTCAGACCGGGAGAATTTGAACTGGTGGTTGGCGACGACGGGGTCGGTATCCCGACGGGCCTGGATATCATAAATGCCAAATCGCTGGGACTGCATCTGGTCACCCTCTTGGCCAAAAACCAGCTTCGCGGAAACATTGAAATGATAAGAAACAGTGGAACGAGTTTCAGAATTCGGTTTAAAGGAGCAGAGGCATGAAAAAAGGCACAATCTTTGTTGTTGAAGACGAGGTCATCATTGCCGATGATATAAAAAGCTATTTGCAGAAATTCGACTACAAGGTCCCAGCGATAGCAACGTCGGGAGAGGAGGCGCTGAAAAGGGTGCGCGACGTACGGCCCGACCTGGTCCTCATGGATATTGTATTGCGCGGCGAGATGGATGGAATTGAAACGGCGGAAAAAATTCGATCCGAATTTGATGTCCCTGTTGTGTACCTTACCGCCTTTGCCGATGATCAAACCCTGGAGCGGGCGAAAATAACCGAGCCGTTCGGGTACATCATTAAACCCTTTGAGGAGCGGGATCTGTATAAGACCATAGAGATGGCCCTCTACAAACACAAGATGGAGAGGAAATTAAAAGAGAGCGAAGCAAAATTCCGTCGTATCGTGGAGACGGCGCAAGAGGGCATCTGGGTGCTGGATACGGAGGACAGGACAACGTATGTCAATAAGCGTATGGCGGAGATGCTTGGATACCGCGAGGACGAGATGATGGGAAAGAAGCCCGTTGACTTTCTCATCGAGAAGGAGCAGTCCAGGATGCCACAGGGTTTCGAGCCCCTCATGTCGGGAAGCAGGGAAGTACTCGATTTCAAATTCCACCGGAGAGACGGCTCATTCCTCTGGGGGATGCTTTCCACCACACCGATCCAGGATTCCGATGGCCGTGTCGTCGGATTCTTGGGCATGATCACCGACGTAACGGAGCGCAAACGGGCAGTGGCGGCGATACAAGAATCTCATGAAAGACTCTTAACAATCCTGGAGAGTCTGGAGGCCATCGTTTATGTTGCGGATATGGAGACGCGTGAGGTCTTGTTCGCGAATAATTATGCGCAGAAAGTATTCGGCGATGTCGCCGGTAAAGCCTGCTGGAATACGTTCCAGAGGGGACAGGATGGGTCCTGCAAATTCTGCACGAACGACAAGCTACTCACAGCGGACGGTAAGCCCGCGGGCGTATGCACTTGGGAATTCCAGGATACCGTCACGGGCAAGTGGTTCGATATCCGGGATCGGGCTATCCCGTGGGTAGACGGCCGTATGGTCCGACTGGAGATCGCAACAGATATTACCGCACGCAGAAGGATGGAAGAAGAGGTCATCAAGTCGCAGAAGCTTGAATCCATCAGCATTCTTGCCGGCGGTATTGCCCATGACTTCAACAATGTTCTGACCGGCATTATGGGCAATATCTCACTGGTAATGCTCGACAGGGATCTGTCGGAAAAGACTCAAAAGAGACTGGCCGAGGCGGAAAAATCCTGCAACAGGGCAAAAGATCTCACCCAGCGGCTGCTCACCTTCGCAAGGGGAGGTGCTCCGGTCAAGAAAATCTCTTCCGTGTCGTCATTGCTTAAAGATGCGGCCAGTTTCGCGCTTACGGGAACGACGGTCAAGAGTGAATTTTCCCTGCCCGGGGAGAACTGTTTTGCTGAAATAGACGAGGGGCAGATGCGTCAGGTCATTCATAATATCATCATCAATTCCGTCGAGTCCATGCCCCAAGGGGGTACGGTAAAGGTGGCCTGTCAGAAAATTAAGCTGAAAGCAGAGGATGGCGTGCCTCTTCAAGCGGGCGACTATGCGAAAATATCCATCCAGGACCCGGGGGCAGGGATATCTCCTGAACACCTGCCGAAGATCTTTGATCCTTATTTCACGACGAAGGAGAAGAGGGCGGGGATGGGTCTCGCCACCAGCTATTCCATAATTAAGAATCATGGCGGCTACATTACTGCGGAATCAGCACCGGGGAAAGGGACGACCATTTATATCTACCTTCCCACATTCGTGGTGGAACCTGCGCCATTGAAGGTCGAAGACGTGAGGCCCTCCGCCACCGGCGGCAGGGTTCTGATCATGGATGATGAAGAGATCATCAGAAATGTCGTCGGCGAGATGCTCATGCAGCTGGGATATGATGTCGGATTTGCAGAAGACGGTGCCGAGGCGATCAGGCTCTATCGAGAGGCGATGGAAGCTTCCCGGCCGTTTCATGCGGTCATTATGGACCTGACCATACCGGGAGGGATGGGCGGCAAAGAGGCCATTGCTAAGCTGCGCGAAATAGATGCTCATGTGAAGGCCATCGTCTCGAGCGGCTATTCGAACGACCCTGTCATGGCCAATTACAAGGAATACGGCTTTATCGGTGTTGTTACGAAGCCCTATAAAATGAAGGACATGAGTGAGATCCTCGGGCGGGTACTCGCACAGTCGAATTAATTGTCGATTCCTTTCTGCGGGTCGATATCCTGCTGGCAGGCGTGCCCGATATCATTCATTTCTGTGGCCGAACATGCACTCCATGATTTCGGGTAGGGCGTCCCGGTCGTTCAGCACGAGGTCCATGAGCGGTGGTCTGCGAGATTTAAATGTTTTTTGATGGGCAGATATCGTACAGAACGCATGCCTGGTGGTTCGGCTTCCTCGCCTGGCATATCTTCCGGCCGTGAAAGATAAGGAGATGCGACAGATTACCCCATTCCTTTTTGGGGGTGATGGGCATCAGGTCGTTCTCGATCTTTACGGAGTCCTCATTCTTGGTGAGCCCGAGTCGGTTGGCGAGTCTTTTCACATGCGTGTCCACGGCGATCCCCTCATTGATCCCAAAGGCGCTCGACAGCACGATATTCGCCGTTTTCCGGGCAACACCGGGCAGGGTGATGAGTTCATTCATGGCCTGCGGCACGTTACCGCCGAATTTCTCGAGTATCATCGTCGCGGCCTTGTTGATGCTTTTCGCCTTATTGTTAAAGAAGTTCACGGAATGGATGTCCTTGGCGAGTTTTTCGGGCATGGTGTCTGCGAAGTCCTTAACGGTCCGGTATTTTTTGAACAGATCCTCAGTCACCTTGTTGACCAGCACATCCGTGGTCTGCGCCGAGAGGATGGTCGCAACAAGCAGCTCGAAGGGTGACGAGAACCGGAGAGCCGTCTGCGGCGTACCGGCATACTCCTTTTTCAGCCTTTTGAGAATGATCGTTATCTTATCCCGATTGTCCATAAGCCCTCCTCTGGCGGTCTTTCTTCGTTCCGGTCATCTGCGGTACCAGTTTTCCTGTGCCATGAATCAGCACGGTTAGAAAAGGGATCAGCGGCATTACCTCGTTACGTCCTCGGAGAGCGGGGTGATCAGAAATCCCCACAACCGTTGCCATTGCTGCTCCCTGAACAAAGGTAGTCCAGTGGTGATGGTACGCGTGTCCTCCCGCATCTTGAGCGTCCGGTTTAGGCGGTCCCAGACGGATAGGAGGCTAGTAAAATTCGAATTCGTCTCGGTTCGCTCAACAGAATGGTGCACCCGGTGCATGTTCGGCGTCACGATGAGGACGCGGAGTATGCGGTCCCATTTCTCCGGTATAGCGAGGTTGCTGTGGTGAAAGAGCGTTGAAAGATTCAGCAGTACTTCGAAGAGAACGAGCTGGTTAAAGCTCATGCCGAGCAGGATCACCACAGGCAGCCGGATGAACGTCGAGAGGACCAATTCGCCGGGATGAAAGCGGAGCGCAGTTGTTGTATCCATCGCAATGTCCGAATGGTGCGCACGGTGGAAACGCCACAGGAACGGGACCCGAGGGTTTATGATGTGCCAGAAATACATCCAGACATCGAAAAGAACGAAAACAATCACCGTTTCCGTGTTCAGTGAAAGAGAGAGCATATGCATGAGGCCCCACGGATTGCTTTCAGCCCAGCCAATTGCTATGATTGTCACGCCGACGAGAACAAACCTCATCAGGAGGCCGTTCATGATTGCCGTGAGGATGTGAGGGAATGCGTGCTTTATTCTTGATTGGCTCCTCCGGTAGTGAGGGAACAATCCCTCGAGTGCGAAGATTACGACGAGCGTGATGATAATGAGAAGTGGTTTTTGGTTCATGTTTCATCTTTCAGAATGATCTGTTCTTCTGCATCCTGACCCGGGAATGTCTGAACTCTACATTGAATGAAAATGAATTGCACGAATTATTCGAAGGTCACGAAGAAAAAACAGTGAGTCTAATTCGTGATATTCACTCGTTCTTGTCATTCGTGATCTGGTTTGAGTTTATTCTTACCATTTGGGCAAGAAGTTTATTGTTTATAAGATACGTCATGGTCTTCGATTTGTCAAAACCCGCATCCCTGTTGCGTTCGAAGAACGCCTTAAGGTCTTCCAGAGTATCCACGTCTTTCCACTGCGGTACGAAATACACGCGGAGCGATGATTCTCTCAGGATATCCATGGTTTCCCGAAAGACCGTATCTGTGCTCCATGGGATTCCCCGAAAAATACGTGGTAGAAATGATTTCTGGTTAAAACCGATCAGGTAATACCCACCGTCAGCTGCCGGACCGATTACTGCGTCGTTCTTTTTGAGCGATTCAAGGGCCTCATGGAAGACCGCCGGCGTGAGGTCCGGAATGTCGCTTCCGATGAGAATGGCGCTCGTAAAGCCTTCCGAGAATATCTTCGTGAACGCCAGCTCCATCCTTTCTCCCAGATCGTTTCCGTCCTGGGGCGCGGTGGGATGGCCGATGAGCCACGTCGTAATCGCTTCTTCCGCGTCAGGCGGATAGAAGCATATCCTGAAGGGATAGCCGGATAAGCTCAGGGCGTCAATGATATCGAGGGTGAAGTTCTTGTAGAGCTCGAGCGCAGCCTCTTCGCCCACTGCCGCGGCCAGGCGTGATTTTACTTGGCCCTTGAACGGAGCCTTGATGAAGAGGAGTACAATCGGCTTGTCAGGCATGGATGTACAACAAAATAATCAGGATTTAGTGTTTTGAGTGAAGGATGTATTTTCATCCTTCATCAACGTCACGTTGCCTTCATGGACACACGGTCGTGTCAGTCCAGACTTGTTATTTATTATTGAGTATTGCATAAATATACGTCCAATTCAAGGGTTAATGCAGGACAGATAGATATTGATATCCGCAGGTGACCGAAAGGAGACGTTTCTATACAACGCTGATGATTCAACAGATTTCGGTTGTTCCAGATTCTTTTTGCTTCATACCTGTTTGAGTGTTAGAGTTATAATATAAATAGGTCTCTCCCAAGAGCAGTGAAAGAGGAACGACGATGTCCAAAGGGGATTTTATAGAAACTGAGGGAAAGATCCTCGAGGCGCTTCCTGGTGGACTATTCAGGGTCGAGCTGGACACAGGCCAGAAGATCCTGGCGCATCTGGCAGGGAAGATGCGAATACATTATGTCAGGATCGTGACGGGCGATAGGGTGAGGGTTGAGGTGTCGGTTTATGATTTGACGCGGGGAAGGATTACGTATCGATTGAAACACGAGGCTGCATGAGCATCGAAGGCTTTCCCTTCCACATATTCTCGATCACTTCCGAATGGTGCTCACCGTCCGTTACGTCAGCGCGGACCCGCTCATTTCAAAACTTTAATATACTCTACATACGACACCGAACTTTCTTCGGTATTGTCCGAATAGTTCATGACCGCTGTCCTCGTGCGGGCAGGGGTTGGATCCGACGATTTTCTGATAGTCCGCCAGGATATTGACCTCCTCACCTGCCAGGTGTCCGATATCTTTTAGGCATAGAGCATGATCTTCCCTATGTAGCCTCTGAGCTCATTAGCGGCCTTCGTGAAGGTCTCGATCACTGCAGGATCGAAATTCTTTCCCGATGCGGTCAGGATTGTCCGCTGCGCTTCTTCAAAGGGCAGAGCTTCCCGATAGGGCCTTTTTACCGTGAGCGCGTCAAGGGCGTCCGCCACGGCGAAGACCCTCGCCCCGACCGGAATCTCGGACCCCTTGAGCCCAAGTGGATAGCCCGTGCCGTCAAAGTGTTCATGATGGTTCCTGATGATCTCCGCCGCTTTTGCGAAATATCCGATATGGCTAATGATCCGATGACCGATCTCGGGATGGCCGTGCATGATCGCCTGTTCCTCGGTGGTAAGCGGGCCTGTCTTGTGGAGCACGTCGTCAGGGACTCCGATCTTGCCGATGTCGTGAAGAAGCGCTCCGCAATAGAGGTCCACGAGGTCCCTGCCCGAGATGCCGTAGACATGCCCCATGATCATGGCGAACTGCGTTACGCGCAGCGAATGGTTGCCCACTTCGTGCTCGCGGGCGTCAATAGCGCTCACGAAGGCCTCCAGGGTAACGAGATAGCTCGTCTCGATCTCATCGACGACATCCTCGAGATGGGTGTCGGCAAAATAGCAGTGTTCGCAGCGATAGGTGCCATCCGCCCTTTTGATGTAACGGTTGCCGTCGATCTTTGCTCCGCAGTGGGGACAGAAAAGGACGTCTCCCTGAGCCTGCATCATGGTCCGTACCTCCTTATTGATAGTATTTGTGCAGCTGTTCGGGCGGTACGCCGAGCGCATAGAGCATCTGAAGGGTCCAGTTCCTGAACGTGCTGAAAAAAACCCCTTCCCGTTCCCATCTCCGCGGGGAGGTGAGGACCTTTGCCGGGATGATGCAGATCCGGCCCCGGCGTTTTCTGATGCGTCCCATGATCTCGACATCCTCCATCAGGGGGATGTCCTTGTACCCGCCGATTATTTCAAAGTACTTTCGCCGTATAAATATCGCCTGGTCTCCGAAGGGGATCCTCGTAAGCCGTGTACGGAGGAAGACATACTTTTCTGTGATCCTGAAGATACGTCTGCTGCTGTCGATGCCAAGATCGAATGCTCCGGCAACAAAGCGGCCGACTCTCATGGTCGCCGTTATCATGGAGAGTGCGTCTTTTGGCAGCAGGGTATCAGCATGGAGAAAGAGGAGAACATCACCGGACGCAAGCGATGCACCGCTATTCATCTGGCGCGCACGCCCTTTCCCGGAAATGATCTTTACAACCTGTTCATCCTTGATCATGTTGATCGTGCTTCCCTGTGGATCGCCGTCCACTACGATGACCTGGGGCGCACCTTTAAAAGTAAGATCAAACACCTGGGTGATGATCCCGTTTATCCTGTCAGCTTCATGAAACACAGGTATGATGATGGACAGCGACGGAACGTCCTTCATGGTTTTAGATTTTCCGGATTCCTTCCTGATAAAATTCAGTCCGTCCTCCGCGGCCGGTCTACTGATGAATCTGCAGCTGTACACGTTGTTTGCGGTCATTTCCTCGAGCTGATGAGAAGCCCAGGGTCTCTCATTTCCCCGATGCCTGCCATGCCGCCCTGATAGTTTCCACCCGCTTCCGGTTCACGCCGAAATCCGAGTATCCCAGGCGGGATGCGGACCTCACCTGGATCAGCTTCGCGTGATCATCGAAAGAGAACTCAACATCGTCGACAAAACGCCAGAGCGCGCTCGCGAATTCAGCATGGAGATAGTTGTTCGTTTCGGTGACGATCTTCGTCCTCTTCATCTGCAGTATGATCTTCCTGAGACCGGCCATCGCTTCGGGTGTTGACGAGGAATAGGGGAGGGGCTCAACAGCGTGCTTGTTGTCCGTGCTCTGGCTCGATACGCAGTTCGGAGACGGAGGACAAGGGGCCAGTCTGCCGTCCCTGACGCCGAAGTTCTCGGGCCGTCCACCTGTACAGCCGATGATGAGTATGCTCGCGGGTAACATAATGGCCAGGGACTTCATCAGGATGTCTCGCATAGGGGAGGACCAATCCTCTTCGGTTATACCAGTGTCTCTATTATACCATGTTGTAACATGAAGTTCCGGATCTCTGCCAGATCTTGCCGGATCTGATTATCAGACATGTTATATCTGGCATCTATGCGTCACACCCATCTCTTATCGGAACCAAAAAAACCGGGTTGACCTTTTTTGTTCTTTGGCAGCCCGGCTGTCCCACAACAGTGCAAATCCGTACCTCTCCATCCTTTCTTCGCGAAGTGGGTGGCCTTATTGGGACAAATCTTATTCTCTTGAGAAGGCAGCGCCGGTCCCCGGAAATGTCACGTCAGCAGCCGTCCATCTATGCTGCCTTGGCCAGTTTCACGCCGCCTTCCTTCTTCCGGAGATACTCGCGCCACGGCTTCCAGTAATACTTGTCCCAACCTTCATTCACGCCGTCATAATCGTACTCCGGCACATTGACATGTACAAGCTCGATCCTGCCACCGTCCTTGTCCGGCCAGAAGCTGAGGATTAGCGTGGAGTCGACGTCCCCGGGTTTCCAGTCCTTACCTCGCCACGACTGGATGATGAGGCGTTTGGGCACGACCTGCAGCGTTTTTCCTGTGATCATGCCTCCAAAGGCGCGGAATCTCGACCCTGTTGTCCGGCTGATGGTCACCGGTCCTCCGGTGATTTCCCCATGGGCCTTCGGGCTCAGATACATATCAAAGAGTTTTTCCGCGGGGACAGGAAGTATCACGGTCTGTTGAATTGTTTTCGGCATAGACATTCACCACCTTAATAAGACAATTTAACTCCTCAATTTAAACGTAACGCCGATTTTCCTTTCTGTCAAGACCGGAGGGTGTAATAATAGCTGGTTGACCGTCAGGTAGTGTGCTTCACCGGATGCAGGAATGCGAGTGCTGGTGATCATGAGTGCAAGCGATTGGTATGCGGGCACTGCAGGATCAGGGGGGTGCTCCTCCGCACCGGGAAACACCCCTCTCCTGCAATCCCCGTTCAGCGAGACATCAGGCTGCGCGCTCGCCGCGGTAGTCACGCTTCCTTTCCACGGCGTGGACCGTGAAGCGCCCGTCGAGCATAGCGAGCTTTTCCATGATGCCCGTATACTCCAGTTCTGCCATAGGCAGCATGGCAGCGCCGAAGAATCCCTGTTTCCGCATCTCAGCGGCCTTGTCCGCGACATGTCTCCGCGGACGGCATCCCAGAACGGATGGCCGAATGCGTCGACGACACGGCCTGTATGCTCTCGAGCTGTGATAGACTGATGATAGCACCCTGGACTTGATGGGAGGGGGTGGTTCATGCGCGCAAAGAAAAACATTCTTATAACAGGACCTCCGGGCATCGGCAAGACCACCATCATGAAGAAGCTCGCACAAAAGTTGAAAGACAGCGGCCCTGCCGGGTTTTACACCGCCGAGATACGGGAAGGGGGCGTGCGGCACGGGTTTGAACTGGTCGGCTTGAACGGGAAGAAGGGGCTTCTTTCCCATATTGATATAAAAAGTCCGTATCACGTGGGCAGATACGGGGTCGATATCAAGGGTTTTGAGATATTTCTTGATGCTCTTGCGCTCACAGATTCGAGCGTCGTGCTTGTCATGATCGACGAGATCGGGAAGATGGAATGCCGGTCTCAACGATTCAAAACAGTCGTGGAAACTGTTCTGGATTCCGAAAAAGCGGTGATTGCGACCGTAGCGCTCAAGGGTCCCGGCTTTATCGCGGAGGTAAAGGAGCGAGAGGATGCGATGCTGTTCGAAATGACGCTGGAAAACAGGGACTCTCTTGCGGAAGAAATCCTGCGGTATGTCAAGACATCGTTCGATTAGTAGGAAAGCACCGGCCTGCAGGGGAGCTTCAAAGATAATCAGTTTCTTCGTTCAGCGGCGCTTTTTCAATACACTTGTTCCCTCAATCCAGTTTTATAAATGGGTATCGTTCCCGGTCTTCGCGGTTCACGAGCGAGAGTCCGGCCCAGGTACCGATCGTTTCGATCGCGATGATCGCATCGGGGTTTTCGAAAGAGATGCGGCCGGGAGTGCCGGCCTTCTCAAGCGATTCAAGAAGTATGAAATCCAGCAGTCGCTCTTCGCCGGGGCTTGAAAGCTTTCCCTTGAATCCGCGCCTTCGTATTCGCACGTAAAAGCTTTTTCCCGCGAGGCGCGTCGTCCAGGTGAGGATCATTTCCCCGGCTTTGTGCTCGAATTCATCGGCGGAATTGAAGATAAACGAGTGGGTGGCTGGTATCAGCCTCGAAAGAAAAGAGAGCGACTCCGGATGTTTTGATGCCCGTTCCCGCAAGGACTCGAGCATCCGGTTGCTGTCATCCGCTCTTATCAAAAGGACGTTGAAGAATTCCGTCTGCTTCACTTCTCCGAAATCGCCGAATACGTCGATCGCCCGCCTGAATCCATGTTCGTGAACGCTGATGACGGCATTCCATTCTTGCATGGTGGCTTGTCTCTCGAGTATGACCCGGCTGGGTTGCGTGCGCCGGCATCAAAGACTGACGCCCAGAGTCTTCTCGTGACGCTTAAAAACCTTGCGAAAATGGAAACCGTAGATCGAGAGGGTTATGGCCAGCGGCAGGAGCCGTGGCCGGCGGAAAAGGGACCAGAAAACGATTTTCCAGTACTGGAACCGCTCTCTGCCGATGATGCCCAGGCGCACTGAGGATTTTATCACGGCCTTCAGGTGGTTGACCCGGAAGCGGCCGCCACGCGCCTTCGGCGGGTGATACTCTTTCAGGAATCGCTTCACCCGCGCGTAGTAGTGCTTCGGAGAGTAGATCGTGTTGAGTATCTTGCGGTAGCCGCTGATGAGGTGCTCGGTGTTCATCTTCGGTATGAAGTTGATCGAAAAGTCCGTGTTGTCGCCGGTCGCGGCATTCAAGAGCCTCCCCTCCTGCTTGAGGCGATTATAGAGTTTTGTCCCGTGCGGCGCGTTCAAAAGCCCGACCATGGCGGTCGCGATCCCGCTTTCCTGGATGAAGGCGATCAGGCGCTCGAAGATCGATGCCGGGTCCTTGTCAAATCCTACGATGAATCCCGCCTGGACCTCGAGTCCGGCCTGCTGCATCTTTTTCACGCTGGCGATGAGGTCCCGGTTCCGGTTCTGGACCTTGCTGCACTCGATGAGGCTTTCATCGTTCGGCGACTCGATGCCCACGAATACCGTGTCGAACCCAGCACGCACCATGAGCCGCATCAGCTCTTCGTCGTCGGAGAGATTGATGGACACCTCGGTATACAGGCCAAAGGGGTGCTTCCGCTTTTCCATCCACTCAATCACCGCAGGCAGAATATCCTTTTTGAGCT
>Ga0316628_100001716_pt1 | contig 15727 bp, 4 predicted proteins | sample OWC_Aug_M2_C1_D5_FD_207648 | JGI IMG/M metagenome (GOLD analysis project Ga0316628, IMG submission 207648) | Wetland soil microbial communities from Old Woman Creek delta, Ohio, United States - OWC_Aug_M2_C1_D5_C | ecosystem: Environmental > Terrestrial > Soil > Wetlands | place: USA: Ohio... | reverse complement strand
CGATGCGCGGCACCATCGCCACCACCGTCAGCGTGTCCGTGAGGTCGTCCATAAGCGCCGTGCTCAGCGGGCGCACTTCCAGCAGCGCGATGCCGTGGCGGGCCACGCGCAGTTGCCGCGTCGAGTCCACCTCGACCACCGTGTCGCCCTGGAACGCCCGGATGCCGAGCTGGTACTGCGACTCCGGAACCGTCAGGTCTCCCGCCTTCAGCTCGAAAGTGAACGGCGGGGCGATCCGGTCACCGGTCGGGCCCACGATCTCCAGCGTGTCGACCTTGGGCGTGATGCGGAACGCGTAGTCGACGAGGTGCGAGCCGGGCGAGAAGAGATCGGACAGACACTGCAGGCCGGAGAGCGAGACGAACGCCAGCAGCGCGCCTGCGGCGACGCGGCGGAGCGCGCCGCGGAGTGGAGCACTACATGCTGACGACGGCCTCCCGGATCGTCCCATCACGGGCTCCGGACGCGACGCACGCCGCTCGGGCGAGGGAGGACGGTGCGGCGCGCAGGGCTGGCTGCACACGCGTTACGATGCCGTGTGACGCGGTTCTCAGATAGTGCGCGCGCGAAGGACCGTCAAGAACGTGCGTCACATATAGGGGAGTCGAGTCGTCGTGTATCGGTGAGGGCCGACTGCGGCGCCGAGGTGACGCCCTCAATGCCGGGGCGTCAAGGACGGGTCAGCGGGATCCGGCCGAAGTTGCGCGTCTCGCCCGCCTGCACCGAGCGCGTGATCGTCTGCTCCCAGCTCGCGCCAGTCGAGTCCGTCACCACGAAGCGGATCGTCACCGTACCGGCGGGCACCTCGTAGTCGCGCATCGGGTTGCGGGGCATCGGCTGACTATTGATGTACATCGTCGCCGTGGCCGGCATGCTCCCGATCGTGATGCGTGCGGTGCCGGTCGCGGCGGGCGGCTGGGCGGGCGGCTGGACGGGGGCCTGCGAGACGGCAGGGGCCTGCACCGTGGGCGCGGGCGCGGCGGCGGTCGTCGGCGCGCCAGCGGGGCGCAACGTCACCGTCACCGGCAGCTCCTCGCCGGGACCCGGGCTCACCGTGCGGGACCACGGCTCGTAGCCCTCCATCGTCACCCTCAAGACGTGCGACCTTCCCCCTTCGACCTCGGCGACGGATCCGCGCACGCGCCGACCGTCGGCCGTCACCGTCGCGCCCGAGGGCACGCCACGCAGCCGCACGCGCGCCAGCCCCGTAGCCGCGGCAGAGGTGGCCCCCGTGCCGCCTGGCGGCTGAGCGGACACCTCGGTGGGCTGGGTCGGCGTCGTGTCCTGTGCGGCTGGCGGCGTGCTGTCCGGCGGAGGAAGAGCCGCCACCACCTGGTTGGCGTCGGCTGCGGGCCGGAGCCCCACCATCTCCTGGAGCTGCGGCACCAACAGCACCGCCGCCACGCCGCCGGCGACGACCACGGCTGCCAGGCTACCGCCGATCCACAGCCCCTTCCGGTCCCGCCAGGTGCGCTTCGCCGTGCGGAGCGCGCCCGGCACCGGGCTCACCAGCGCGGTCTTCGACAGCCGGACAGCGCCCGGCTTCCCTGGCGGCGCGATGGTCACGTCGAGGCCCTGGGACGTCGCCTTCAGAGCCTTGGCGAACTCCGCGACGGTCACGAACCGGTCCTCGGCCTCCTTCGCGAGCGCCTTCTCCACCACCTGCACGAGCTTCTCGGGCAGCTCGGGGCGAAGCACGCCCAGCGGTGGGACCGGGTCGGCCACGTGCTTGTGCACGATCTCCACGGCGGAGTCGCCGGTGAACGGCACGTGCCCGCCGAGCATTTGGTACGTCATCACCGCCAGCGAGTACTGGTCAGCCGCCGGGCCCACCCGCTTCCCCTTGCACTGCTCGGGGCTCATGTAGTAGGGGGTGCCGATGATGGACCCGGAGGCGGTCAGCGTGTTCGCGTCCAGCGCCTTCGCGATCCCGAAGTCGGTGACGGTGACCCGCTCATCAGCGTCGACGATGACGTTGGCGGGCTTCACGTCGCGATGGACCACGTGGTGCCGGTGGGCGTAGTCCAGGGCGCCGGCCACCTGAGCGACGATCTCCACCGCGCGGTCGACGGGGAGCTGACCCTCGGCGTCGAGGATGTGGTCCAGCCCCTTCCCGTCGAGGTACTTCATCACGTACCAGAACAGCTTGCCGCCGGGCGCGACGCGATAGACGGGGATGATGTTCGGGTGGTCCAGCTTCGCGGCGGTCTGCGCTTCCCGCTTGAAGCGCTCGATCATCGAGCCGCCGCCGTAGGTCAGCTCGGGCGGGAGGACCTTGACCGCGACCTTGCGGCCGAGGCGGGAGTCGCGGCCCAGGAAGACCACGGCCATCCCGCCGCGACCGAGTTCCCGCTCGAGTATGTACTCGTCGCCCAGCTCGGCCTGGAGCTTGGCGAACAGCTCGGGGTCGTGGTCCATCGCCATCGTGCCCGACCGGCGGTGGTCCTCGCCCGACACGTCCGCCCCACAGCTCAGGCAGAAGTGGCTGTCGTCAGGAAGCGGGGTCTGGCACTTGTAGCAGTTCATCGCCTGGGTCCCGTCCGCTCAATTAGCGGCCGTGCCGGGGCGAGTCAAGAGGCGGCGCCGCGGTAGGGGACGCAGAGACGCCGGGCCTACAGGCGTAGGCCGGCCTCGACCACCAATCCTCTGAACTGCTCGTACCGTTCGGGCGACTGAGCCGTCGCCTCGATGTCGAAGCGCTCGAAGCGGTAGTACACCCGGAACCCGACTGGACTCCGCGGCAGCTCGACGCCCAAGCCGACCATCGCCTGCACAGCCATCTTGAGCTTCGGGCCGCTCGCTACCGAGCTCGCCGGCAGCACCGACACGTCTGCCAGCGCCCGCAGGCTCTGGTGCCCGAGCTGCGGCTCGAGGCGCACGTTCGCGCCCAGGAGTCGCCACATCGTCACGCCGGCGTCCGCCTCGAACCGCCGCGCTTCCGCTTGCACCCCGACGAGGAGCCCGGGCGCCACCACCAGCAGCGCGCGCACCGCCGACGAGCGCACCTTCACGTCCTCGTTCCCGGCGGTCTCTTCGGCGGCCTTCAGCGTGCCCATCACGCCGTCAACGCCGAGTTGCAGCCGGCCGAGGCGCAGGGACCCGCCGCCGCCGATGAGCAGCCCGGTCTGCTCGTGCACCGCGCTCTGGTAGTAGACGCGCCGCTGGACGTTGTAGCCGCCCGCCGCCCCTTGGATGCCCTGCGCGAGCGCCGCGCCGGGGATCAGCGTCGCGACGAGGACGACGAGTGCGCGCGCCCTCACGGACCCGCCTCCAGCCGCACGCGCACCGGTGCGCGGGCCCGGGCCTGCGCGTTCGCGGTGACGATGCGGCTCCGCATCGCGGCGTCCTGCTGACGGGTCTCCGCGTTGCGCTCGGCGTTCTCCGGCGAGTAGCGCGCCTGCACCCCCGTCAGGAAGCCCACCAGGCTGGCGAGCGTCACCGAGCCGGCCACCACGTAGGCCGTCCCGTCGCCCGCGAGGCCGCTGTTGAGTTCGGTGCGGCCCAGCGCCGTCGGCAGCACCGCAGCCGCCACCCCGAACCCCGCACCGACCAGCACCGCGCCGGCGGAGGCCTTGCGCACGCGCAGCGTCTCCGGCAGGAACGCCGACGGGACGAGCGGGGCGGGCAGCGCCTGCGTGTCGGCCGGCACCCGCTCCACGGTCACGATCCGCTGGATCGGCGCCGACTCCTCACCCGCGGAGTCCACCGCGCTCAGGTGCAGGGCGTAGCGGCCGGGTGTGACCAGCGCCCCGTCCCTCCCGCGCAGGTTCCAGCCGACGGCTCCGCTGGCGCCCACCGGCAGCGTGTCCCCCCACAGGATGACCGTGGGCGCGTCCGCCGGGCTCACCGTGACGATGCCGCGCGCCCGGCGGCTCGGCCGCAGCGTGATGGGGAGGACGTTGCCGTCAACGGCCAGCGTGGTATCACGCGGCAGCTCGGCGGCTACGGTGAGCCGCGCGACGACCGGCGCCGCTGGCGTGACGGGGGCCGGAGCGGGTGCCACCGCGACCCGCTCGGCGTTGAACTCCCGCAGCAGGTTCTCGTGCAGGAAGTCGAGCGAGTCCACGCGCAGCGTCGGGTTCCGCTGCAGCGCCTGCCGGAACGCCTGCCGCGCGCCGGCCGCGTTGTCCCGCCACAGCTGCGCGATGCCGTACAGCACCCAGGCCCGCACCATCTGGGTGGACGTGGCGCCGGAAGTCGGCGAGAGCACGCGCTCGAGCAGCACCTGCGCCGACTCCGGCTGGAACTCGTCGAACCTGGCCCGCGCCTGCTCGATGAGCTGGGCGGCGTTCTGGGCGTGAGCCGCCCCTGCGCCGAGAGCTGCGAGGATCAGGAGGAGCGCGAGAAGTCGTCTCACTGGCGCACCAGTGTGATGAAGCCGAGCACCGTGCACGTGGTGCCCGCAGTCACCGTCACGTCCCGCGGCTGGGCCCACCACACGCCGGTCGAGTCGGTCACCTGGAACGTCAGATGCACTGTCCCCGGCGGCACGGTCTCGTTCCGCAGCACCCGACCGCGCGGCGTGCCGTTCACGTGGATGACGGAGGCGGGGCGAGTGCCGGCGGAGATGCACCCCGTGGTCGGCGCCGCAGCGGTCGGCTGGCTCGGCGCCGCGCTCGGCTGTGCCGGAGGCTGCGCTGCGGGCTGGTTCGCCGGCGTCGCCTGCTGGGTGACCACGGGCGCCGCCGTCGGCTGCTGCGCCCCGGGCACAGCGGTCATCGCCACGGCCAGAGTGGTGGCCTCACCCGCCTGCGGCGTCACCGGCCTCGTCCACGTCTCGTAGCCCTGCCTCGAGACGCTGACCGTGTGCCGGCGCCCAGCCTCGGCCTGGAACCGGGGGCCGCTCATCCGCCGCCCGTCCAGCGTGATCGTCGCGCCGGAGGGTACCCCGGTCAGCACTATGCGCCCCGTCCGCGCCGCCGGCGCGGCCGCGCTCGGAGCCGCCGCGGGAGTCGTGTCCTGCGCCGCCGGCGGTGCGGTGTCCACCGGCGCGGGCTGCGCCGCCGCCTGCTTCGCGGTGTCGGGCAGCGCGGTCTGCTCGGGGGCCGCGCCCTGGCGGAGGCGCGGCAGGACCACCGTCACCACGACGGCGGCGGCCGCGATCACGCCGACGAGGCTGCCGCCGATCCACAGGCCCTTCCGCTCGCGGACGCTGCCCTTGGCCGTGCGGAGCGCCCCCGGCACGGGGCTCACCAAGGCCGTCTTCGACATCCGGGTCGGGGTCTTCTTCCCCGGCGGCGCCAGCGTGACGTCGAGACCCTGCGAGGCCGCCTTCAGGGCCTTCGCGAAGTCCGCCACCGTCGGGAACCGCCCCTCGGCGTCCTTGGCGAGCGCCTTCTCCACCACCGCCACGACCGTTTCTGGCAGTTCCGGACGGAGGATGCCCAGGGGCGGCACCGGGTCGGCGACGTGCTTGTGGACGATCTCGACCGCCGAGTCGCCGGTGAACGGCACGTGCCCGCCGAGCATCTGGTAGGTCATCACGGCGAGCGAGTACTGGTCGGCGGCGGGGCCGACCTTCTTCCCCTTGCACTGCTCGGGGCTCATGTAGTACGGCGTGCCGATGATGGAGCCCGAGGCGGTGAGGGTGTCGGCGTCGAGGGCCTTGGCGATGCCGAAGTCGGTCACCGTGCACCGGCCGTTCTTGTCCACGATGATGTTCGCGGGCTTGACGTCGCGGTGCACGACCTTGTTCTGGTGGGCGTAGTCGAGCGCGCTCGCCACCTGCGAGATGATGTCCACCGTCCGATCGACGGCGAGCTGCCCCTCGCGCTCGAGGATGTCGTCGAGCGCCTCGCCCTCGAGGTACTTCATCACGTACCAGATGAGCTTCCCGCCGGGCGAGACGCGGTGGACGGGGATGATGTTGGGGTGGTCGAGCTTGGCGGCGGTCTGCGCCTCGCGCTTGAAGCGCTCGGTCATCGACTTGCTGCTGAAGGTCAGCTCGGGGGGGAGGACCTTCACGGCGATCTTGCGGTTGAGGAGCGTGTCGTGGCCGAGGAAGACGACGGCCATCCCGCCGCGTCCCAGCTCGCGTTCGACGACGAACTCGGTGCCGAGTTCGGTTTGGAGGGCGCGCTGCAGCTGACCGCTGTCGTCCACCGCGATGGTGTCGCCGGCTCCGGCGTGCTGGTGCCCCTCACCCGACACGTCGGCCCCGCACGCGGAGCAGAAGCGCGAGTTGTCGGGGATCGGGGTGGCGCACTTGTAGCAGTTCATCGGCGCGCGATCGGCGGCGTGAGGAGCACGGGAGCGCCCACGACCTGATTGGGGCTCGCCCGGAAGGCTGCGCCGTCGCCCAACTGGCCGATGTTGTTGCGGCCCCAGCAGTATGCGGCTCCGCCAGACGTCAAAGCGCAGGTGTGCTCGCCGCCGGCGCCCAGGGCCTCGAAGGTGAGGCCCCCGGAGACCGCCACCGGACTCAGCCGGTCGCCCGTTGCGCCGTCGCCGACCTGGCCGTAGTCGTTCGCGCCCCAGCAGTAGGCGGCCCCGCCCGTCGTCAGCCCGCAGGTGTGATGGTTGTCGGCGCTCAGGGACTGGAAGGTGAAGCTCCCAGAGACGGCAACCGGGCTGGTCTGACCGCTCGTCGTGCCATCGCCCACTTGGCCGTTGTCGTTGGCGCCCCAGCAGTACGCCGCCCCGTCCGTCGTGAGCCCACACGTGTAGTTGCCGTCGGCGCTCAGGGACTGGAAGGTAAGGCCCCCAGAGACAGCCACCGGGCTGATCCGTTCGCTCGTTGTGCCGTCACCCACCTGGCCACTGTCGTTGGCGCCCCAGCAGTAGGCGGTCCCTCCCGTCGTCAGTCCGCAGGTGTGATGCCGGCCGGCCGTGAGGGCCTGGAACGAGAGACCCCCGGCGACCGCCGCGGGGCCAGTCTTGGGGCTCGTCGTGCCGTCACCCAACTGGCCGTCATCGTTTGCACCCCAACAGTAGGCTGCGCCTCCCGAGGCCAGCCCGCACGTGTGATGCAGGCCACCGGTCAGAGCCTGGAACGTGAGGCCCCCAGAGACCGCGCTGGGGCTGGCGCGACGGTCCCATGTGCCGTCGCCCAGTTGGCCGCTGCCGTTGTCGCCCCAGCAGTAGGCGACCCCGCCAGCCGCGAGCCCGCACGTGTGGTTCTTGCCGCCGCTCAGCGCCACGAAGCTCAGGCCCCCTGAAACCGCCTCCGGGCCAGCGCTGGCACTGTGGCTGGTCGTCCCGTTGCCCAGTGCGCCGTAGCCGTTGTAGCCCCAGCAGTAGGCCGCGCCTGCCGTGGTGAGCCCGCAGGTGTGAACCTCGCCGCCTTCCGTGAGGGCTTGGAACGTGACGCCCCCGGAGACCGCCACCGGACTCGCACGGTTGCCGGTCGTGCCGTCGCCCAGTTGGCCCACGTCATCGGCCCCCCAACAGTAGCTCGCCCCACCCGGGGTCAGCCCGCAGGTGTGCGCCTCGCCCGCGCTGAGGGCCTGGAAGGCAATGCCCCCGGATACTGCGACCGGCCCCGTCCGACTGGTCGTACTCCCGTCTCCCACCTCGCCGTGGCCGTTGTAGCCCCAGCAGTAGGCTACCCCTGCGGTGGTGAGCCCGCAGGTGTGGTATCCGTCGGCGGTCAGCGCCTGGTACGTGAGGCCCCCGGTGACTGCCACCGGGGTCCACCGGTCGCTGTTCGTGCCGTCTCCGAGCTGGAGCCAGGAGTTGTACCCCCAGCAGTACGCGACCCCGGCCGCAGTGAGCCCGCAGGTGTGATTGCCGCCGGCGCTCAGTGACTGGAAAGCGAGGCTCCCCAGGACCGCCACCGGGCTGGCACGATAGCTGTTCGTGCCGTCTCCCAACTCGCCCCAGCCGTTGTAGCCCCAGCAGTAGGCCGCCCCGGTCGCCGTGAGCCCGCAGGTGTGATTGTCGGAGGCGCTCAGCGCCTGGAGGGTAAGGCTGCCCGAGACCGCCACTGGGCTGGAGCGATTGTCGCCGGTGCCGTCGCCTAGCTGGCCGTAGTCGTTCACTCCCCAGCAGTAGGCGGCCCCGCCCGTCGTGAGCCCACAGGTGTGATAGTCGCTGGCGGCCAAGGCCTGGAAGGTGAGGCCTCCCGGGATCGCCACCGGGCTGCTCCGATCGCTGGTCGTGCCGTCCCCCAGTTGGCCCTTGTCGTTCGCCCCCCAGCAGTACGCGAGTCCGGTCGTCGTCAGCCCGCACGTATGGCGGCCGCCGGCGCTCAGGGCCTGGAAGGTGAGGCCCCCCAGGACCGATACCGGGCTCGCGCTGATGTTGTTCGTGCCGTCCCCCAGCTGCCCGGAGCCGTTGTCCCCCCAGCAGTAGGCTGCTCCGCCCGCCGTGAGCCCGCAGGTGTGATTCATCCCCGCGCTGAACCGCGCCATCTCTGGCCCGGGGCCGCTGACGACCGTCACGGTGGTCGAGCTGCCCACCCCGCCCGGTGCCGTCGCCGTGATCGTCGCCGTCCCGTTGGCCACGGCCGTCACGAGACCCGTCGCGCTGACCGTGACCTTCGTCTCGTCGCTGCTCGTCCACGTGAACGTCACCCCGGTCACCTCGGCGCCGCCGGAGGTCCGCGCAACCGCCGTCATCTGCTGCGTCGCACCGATGGCGGTGAGTGTCGGGTTCGCCGGCGTCACCACGGCCGTCGCACCCCGGTAGCCCCGGAGGACGACACCGTTCCAGCCGACGGCAATCACGTCCGACTCGCCAACCCCCCAGAGCCCCTGGAGGTCAGAAGACGGAATTGGAGTCGTGGACGTGACGCTGGTCCCGTCGAAGTGCTCCACCGCTGTCAAGCCGACCGCAAGCACGTCCGAGCTCGACGTACCCCAGATGCCGTCCCTGATGACTGAACCAGTGGCCAGCGATGCGCTCCACGACGAGCCGTTCCAGCGCCACCAGCCTTCATCACCCCCGACGAACAAGTTCGAACCCGAGGTGCCCCAGACGCTGTGCAAGGCCTGTGTGGTCGGCGACGAGCCGAACTCGCTCCACACCGAGCCGTTCCATCGCAGGATGGTCCCGGCCCCTCCGACGGCGTAGACCTCGCCACTTGAGAATCCCCACACCGCCTGGAGGGCGTCCGCCCTCGGAACAGGTTGTGCCGTCCAAGTCACGCCATCGAAATGCTCGACGGTGGAGTGACCACCGGACGCCTCACCGACGGCCCAGACGTCCCGTGGCGATGCAGCCCAGATGGCGTCGAAGAAGGACACGTCGGTCGCCCAGTGCGCTGAGGCCCACGACACACCATCCCAATGATAGATGTGCTGTGGTTCATATACCGCGTAGATGTCGCTGGCCGACAGTCCGTATATGGACGTGAACGGTCTGCCTGTGGCTGTCCACGCGGAGCCGTTGTAGTGCAGGCCGCTGATCCAGACGTCGTTCTGGCCCGTACCCCAGACATGGTCTCGCCGGTCGGCGTCGCCGATGCTCTCCCGCCGCCACAGATTCACGGGAACCGCACCCGGCGTCTCCACCGTGACCAGCCCATACCCGGTCGCCGAGCCGCTCGTCGCGGCAATCGTCGCCTGGCCGGCACCAGAGGCTGCCACCACGCCCGTGATGCCGTTCACCGTGGCCACGTTCGGGTTGAGGCTGGTCCACAAGATGTCCGGGCTGGCGATCGGGCTGCCCAGCGAGTCGCGCACCTCGGCGGCCAGCGTCGTCGGATAGCCGGTGCTGATCGCGGCACCCGCAGGCGTGACGGTGATGGTCTTCGCCGTCTGACTCACCGTCACCGTCGTCCACCCGCTCACCCCGCCCGGCGCCGTCGCCGTGATGGTCGCATCGCCGTTCGCGACGGCCGTCACGAGACCGCTCGCGTCTACTGTCACCGCATCAGTGTTGCTGCTCTCCCAGGTCCACGTCACCCCGGGCACCTCGGCGCCGCCGGACGTGAACGCCACCGCCGTGAGCTGCCGCGTGGCGTTGATGGAGGTCAACTGGGGCGTCGCCGGCGACACCGTGACCGTCGCGCCGCGCACGCCGCGGAGGATCGTGCCAAGGTCGCCAACAACGTAGACGTCCGAGCCGGAAGTGCCCCAGAGGTTCCGGAGGATCTGGTCCGTCGGACTCGTCATCGCGCCCCAGTCGGTCCCGCCGTAACGGAGAATCGTGCCGCCCGCACCCACGGCGTAGATGTCCGAACTCGAGGTCCCAAAGACCCCCATCAGATGGCTAGTCGTCCCGCTCGTCATCGCACTCCAACTCGCGCCGTCGTAGTGGCGGATCGTGCCATGGTTGCCCACGACGTAGACGTCCGAGCTGGAGGTGCCCCAAACGCGGTACAGGCCTTCACTCGTACCGATCGGCATGTCGGTCCAACTGGTGCCGTCGTAGTGGACAATCCCTCTGCTCCCCAGGCCCACGGCGAAGATGTCCGCGGCCGAAGTGCCCCAGATGCCGCCGCCATCCCCCAGGTGTACGTCCGCCCCGGAGCTGCCCCAGACTCCCAAGCCTGAGGATTGGCGTGTAGCGCTCCAGCTGTTGCCGTCGAAGCGCAGGATCCAACCCTGATCTCCCACCGCGTACACATCCGAGGCCGACGCGCCCCATACATCCCACAGGAAGACGTCGGGCGCCACCACGCCAGGAATCACACCCCAACTTGTGCCGTCGTAGCGCAGGACAGTGCCACTCAGGCCAACGGCGTGAATGTCAGAGGCAGAAGCACCCCAGATTCCACGTAGTTCCGCCGTCGTACCGCTCGCCATCGGCGCCCAGAGGTTCACCGGCGCCACTCCCGGCGCCGACACCGTGACCAGCCCGTAGGCGGTGACGCCATCCACCGTCGCCCGGATGCTGGCCTGCCCCGCCGCCACCCCCGTCACCTCGCCGGTCGCGGCGTTCGCCGTGGCCACGTTCGGGTTGAGGCTGGCCCAGGTCACCCCGCGGTTGGTGAGCAGCGACCCGCCTGCGTCCCGCGCCTCCGCCGTGAACGGCTCGGTCGCCCCCGCCTGCACCGACCGGCCGGCCGGCGTCACCACCAGCGAGGCGACCGGCACCGCGACCTTGAAGTCGGCTTCCGACTCGGCGTTGCCGCCGAACGACGCCCACGCCGAGCACGAGCCTGCCTGGTCGCACGCCTGCGCCTGCCAGTGGTAGGAGGCGCTGTCGGCCAGGCCCGGGATGTTGAGCGTGTGCGTGGAGCCGCTCGCCAGGTAGCCGATGAAGTTCGTCGGTGACCCGCTGAACGGCGTGCCGACTGGCCGCACCTCGAAATTCACGATCACCCCGTCATCGACGTCCGCGTCGGTGGCGGTCGCCCTCAGAACCACCTGGCGCTCGGCCGTGGCCGCGCCGACAGCGAGGGGCGTGACGTCGCTGTGGAACTGCGCCATCGACCCAGCTGTCACTTCCGGTGTGAACCCGTCGCTGCGGATCGCCGTGGGCCACCCGTTGGCCTGCGCCTCCGCCGGAGTGTAGCTCCGGCCGTTCCCGACGAAGTCGTTGGCGCTGAACTGGAGGAACGTCCAGGTCCCCGCCTCCGAGTACACCGGCCAGTGCAGCACGCACCGGTACGTCCCGCTCAGCGAATCGCCGCTCTGTCGCGTGCTGCCGTCCCAGCCGCACCCCCGGCGCGTCCCGCCGCTCGGGCTCTGGAACTCCAGGTAGCCGTCTCTCACCCCGCTCAGATCGTCCGTCACGGTCAGCGTGAACACCGCGCCGTCAGCTTCCGCGCGGGTGTCGATCCACGCCCTGTCCACCGTCATCCCCGTCGCCACCGGAGCCGTCGCATCGTGGTTGCTCTGGACCGCGATCGTGGTCGGCCAGCCGTTGGCCTGGGCCTCCGCCGGCGTGTAGCCCCGGCCGTTCCCGACGAAGTCGTTGGCGCTCAACTGGAAGAGCGTCCACGTCCCCGCCTCCGAGTACACCGGCCACTCCAGCACGCAGCGGTACGGGCTGCCGCTCCAGCCGCACCCCCGGCGCGTCCCCCCACTCGGGCTCTGGAATTCCAGGTAGCCGTCTCTCACCCCGCTCAGATCGTCCGTCACCGTCAGCGTGAACTCCACGCTGGCCGCCGCGGTCCGGACGTCGATCGACGTGCGGTCCGCCGTCAGCCCGGTCACCACCGGCGCCGTCACATCCTGGTCGCTCTGGATGGAGATCGCGGTGGGCCAGCCGTTGGCCTGGGCCTCCGCCGGAGTGTAGCCCCGGCCGTTCCCGACGAAGTCGTTGGCGCTCAACTGGACGAGCGTCCACGTCCCCGCCTCCGAGTACATCGGCCACTGCACCACGCACCGATACGTCCCGCTCAGCGAATCGCCGCTCTGTCGCATGCTGGCGTTCCAGCCGCACCCCCGGCGGGTCCAGCCGCCCGGGCTCTGGAACTCCAGGTAGCCGTCTACCACCCCGCTCAGGTCGTCCGTCGCAATCAGCGTGAACACCACGCTGTCGGCCGCCGTCCGCACGTCGATCGCGGCCTTGTCCGCGGTCAGCCCCGTCACCACCGGCGCCGTCGCGTCAGCGGGGGTCGAGGACACGACGAAGTCCGTCTCCCCTTCGCCGTTGCCGCCGAAGACGACCCACGCGCTGCACAGCCCGCCCTCGTCGCACGCCCTCACCTGCCAGTGGTACGACGTGCTGGCCGAAAGGCCGCCGGCGCTGAACGACGCCTCCGAGCCGCTGCCGACGGCAGCGCTCGAGTCGGTGGGCGCGTTCGAGAACGGGGTGCCGATCGACCGGATCTCCACCTGGATCCGGATGGCGGCGCCGGCGTTCACGTCGGTCGCCGATCCCTTCACGACGATGCTCGTCTCGAGCGCCTGGCCGCCCACCGCGATCGCTATCGCCCCGCCGACCCGCGCCTGGCCCAGCGGCGAGGGAGGCGCCGGCGGCACCGGACCCGTCACCGTCACCACCGTCGACCCCGACGCGCCGCCCGGCGCGGTCGCCGTGATGGTGGCCGTCCCCGCCGCCACGGCCATCACCAGCCCGGTCCCCGAGAACATCACCTTGGACGAGTCGCTGCTCGACCACGTCCACGGCACGCCGGGCACCACCGCGCCCAGCGCGTCGCGCGCCTCGGCGGTCAGCTGCTGCGTGTCGCCGATGTCCACCAGCGTGGGGTTCGCCGGGGTCACCGTCACCGTCGCGCCGACGTAGCCCCTCGTGATCCCGTTTCCGACGACGAAGTAGTCACCGCCGGGGGCCACCCACGCGGCGTTTCCCGCGCCCGACGGGGCCCCGGCCGGGAGGTCGTCCCATGCGGATCCGTTCCACAGGCCGATGCCGGGACTGCCTTCGCCTCTGACGCCCACCAGGTTGGTCGACGACGCCCCGCTCAGACCCACCCAGTACGGGACGGCCGACCCGAGGGCGGCCCACTCCGAGCCGGACGTCCGCCGCGCGAACGTGCCGTCCTGCAGAGTGGCGAACACCGTGTCCGCCCCCACCCCCCAGATGCGCCGCACAGGATTGGTGGACCCGTTGAGCCCACTCACCTGAGTCGCCCACGAAGCGCCGTCGTAGTGCACGAGCGTGCCGTTTCCCCCACCCACGTAGACGTCGCTCGGCGAGCTCCCCCACACTGCGTTGCCCGCCGAGCTGGTGACGCCCTGCTCCACCTGCCATGTGGCGCCGTCGTAGCGCAAGATCCTGCCTGAGCCGGCCACCACGCCTCCGTTCGGCGCCCCCGTCCAGACCCCACCCATCCATCCGAGAGGCTCGCTGCTGGGTTGCCCGACCCAGGTCGCCCCGTTGTAGCGCAGGATGACGCCCTGGCTCGACACGTTGCTGAAGCCGACCGCGATCACATCGTTGGCGGAGGTCCCCCAGACCCCGTAGAGGGACGCGGTCGTCCCGCTGTTCTGCGTCGCCCATGACGTGCCGTCCCAGTGGAGGATCGTCCCGTCCTCGCCCACCGCGAAGACGTCCGACGGCGACGTGCCCCATACCGCGTGGAGAAGCGAGCCCCCGACCGTCTGCGGCGCGTACAGGTTCGGTGCGCTCACTGGGGTCGAGACCGTCACCACCGCATACGCGCTGTGTCCGTCCGCCGTCGCACCGAGGACCGCCTGCCCGTTCGCCACCGCCGTGACGAGCCCCGTCGACGGGTTCACCGTCGCCACGTTCGGATTGAGGCTGCTCCAGGTGAACACCGCACCGCCGATCACGTTGCCGCGCGCGTCCGACGCGGATGCGACCAGTTGCTGGGTCGCGCCCGTGCCCTTGAGGTCCACCCCCGACGGGGAGACGGTCGCCGTGGCCACCACCTGCTCCACCGTCACCGTCGTCGAGCCGCTCGCCCCGCCCGGCGCCGTGGCGGTGATCGTCGTGGTCCCGTTCGTCACCGCGGTGACGACGCCGGCCTGGTCCACCCTAGCCACACCGGGGTCGCTGCTCGACCACAGCCAGCGGTCCACTCCGTCGAGGTCGTTGTTCGCCGCGTCCCGCCCGATCGCCGCCATCTGCAGCGTCGCGCCCAGGGACGTCAGCGTCGGCGTGGCCGGCGTCACCACCGCAGTCGCCCCGCGGAGCCCCTCGAGCACGATACCGCCGTCGCCGACGACGTACATCGCGCGCTCGTTGCCCCAGACGCCGCGCAGCGTCGGGTAGGTGGCCAGCGTGTCCGGGAACGGCGACTTGAGGTTCAGCGCCGTCCACATCGAGTCGTCGTACCGCACGATCGTCCCGCCGGCCCCGACCGCGTACACGTCCGAGCGCGACGTGCCCCAGACCCCGGTGAGGTCGGCTCCGGTGTTGCTCGTCATCGGGGTCCAGGTCGCCGGCTCCACCGCCGACGCGTCCCACCCCAGGAGGATGGTGCCGCTCGACCCCACCGCGAAGATCGCGGAGACGTTCGTGGTCCAGACGCCGGACAGCCCGTTGGTGAGACCGCTCCTCTGGACCGTCCACGTAGCATCGGTCTCGAGGCGACGGATCTGCCCGTTGACCGGGCCGTCGCCGCCCACCACGTAGGAGTTGCTCGTGTGCGCGAAGATGATGCCGTTCAGGCCGGTCGTCGTCCCGGTCTCGAGCGCCGCCGCCACCCCGTTGCGGATGCGGAAGGCCTTCCCGTCGTCCCCCACCGCGTAGGCGACGCCCGTGCCGGCGCCCCACACATCGCGCAGGATGGAGTTCGTGGGGCTCTCCAGGCCGCCGAGCGTCCCGCCGACGTCCCCGAAGCGGATGGTACCGCCGTCGCCGACGGCGAAGGCGTCGCCCGGGTGCCACGCCCAGACCGCGCGGAGATTCGCGGTCGTCCCGCTCGCGACCGCCGACCAGGAGCCACCCGACAGCCGGTGGAAAGCGCCGCCGTCGCCGACGACGTAGACCTCGTTCCCCGTCCCCGACGGGAACCCGTGCACGCCGTGAAGCGCGGCTGCGACCGGCGAGGGCAGCCGGCGCCAGAGGTTCACCGCGGGCAACGGCGCCCCCTCGGCCGTCACGACCACCTCCGCCGCCGCGCCGCCGGCGACGCTCGCCCTGATGACCACCTGCCCCGACACGCCTCCCGCCGTCACCAGGCCGGCCCCGTCCACTCCGGCGATCTGCCCGTTGGTGGAGGTCCAGGTGACGGCGGCGCCCGCGATCTGGATGGAGTTCGAGTCGTACGCCGTTGCCGTGTACTGTTGGACGCTGTGGCTGACCCCCATCCAACCTCCGCCCGGCATAATGTCAACGTACCGGGCGACCTGCTGCACCGTGACCAGCGTGGAGCCGCTCGCCCCGCCGCGCGCCGTGGCGGTGATGGTCGCCGTGCCGTTGGCCACGGCCTGAACCACGCCCGTCGTCGCATTGACCGTGGCCA
>Ga0316628_100001715_pt1 | contig 15729 bp, 10 predicted proteins | sample OWC_Aug_M2_C1_D5_FD_207648 | JGI IMG/M metagenome (GOLD analysis project Ga0316628, IMG submission 207648) | Wetland soil microbial communities from Old Woman Creek delta, Ohio, United States - OWC_Aug_M2_C1_D5_C | ecosystem: Environmental > Terrestrial > Soil > Wetlands | place: USA: Ohio... | reverse complement strand
ATCGATGCAGAGATAATCGAGCTTTGTGCGCCGGTAGATTGCATCCAGTGCAACTCGGTGGCGTCGCGCAAAGTCTGCGAAATGTTCCATGAACGAAGCCTCTTCGTCCCTCTTCCGCGCATCTTCATACATGCCTGCATTCAGGTAATGGATCATCCACTGCGATGAGACCGCCATATGGCAGGCAAAGGGCTTCCCATCGATCAGGGCAACGCGGAATTTTCGGAACAGTCCGTCCTTGCCGCTGTAATCGATAAATCGAGACAGAAAAAATTCCACTTCATCCACTTTGGAAAGATAGGCGAAAATCTCCTCAGGGCAGTTCATTTTGTCGAGATCACGCCCTGCATGCGAGCCGACGGGGCGAACAATGATCGGAAAATCACAATCTTCAAATTGCTCGGGAAGACTCGCATCACCGCATGCAATGGCTTCCAATATCGGGCGGGACGTGCGCAGAGTCGGCGGAATGAGCAAACCAGGTACATCCTGCAGAAGGCTGCTGGCTGCGCTGCGTCCCGTTTTCGGAATATCCCGTGGCATGTTGATAACAGGTTTTGGCCAATCGGCCAGTGCCTGCTCCAGCGACGCAAGAACGTTGCGGTTTTCGTCGGATTCGCAAATGGCCACAATCAGCACGTCATGTTCAGGAATGGGCAAGGCCAATGGGTGATTGGGAGAAACGTAATAGAAAACCAGATCGATATCGCTATTTTCCAATAAGCAGTCGATGGGGGCGTTTTCAGCGATATCTCCCGGAACCGAAAGCACCAGCAGGCGCAGCCTTGCGGGCTGTCCAGATGCGGCGAGGTGGTAGACACGCTTCAGTTCCAGGGCTTGGGCCTGTATCGCCAATCCAATATCGCGTTGCCCAAGGCATTGCATGGCAACGGACAAGTTCATCCACAGGTTTGCATCGGTTGCGTTGCGCTGCGCGCTGGTCAGCATCTCCTGGCACATGGGCCGCAAATCGGTGCCCGCAATATTCATCCGAAGAAAAGGGGCAACTCCCAAAAAAGGCGTTGCAGACTGATTCCCGTTGTTTGGGGCGGATGAGATGATCAATTGATTTCGGAGCGCTAAATTTTATGAGATCCGGCAGTCGCCAATTGATCTGACAGGTGCTGCAAGGTCAGATCGCGACCCTGACCGCTTTCCGGAGCGGCTCGATGCGGGTCAAACGACACCCTTCCCGAAAATGCCTGACTCGAGGGCGGATTCGGCTTGCGGAAAAGGACGCAGCCGGGCACTGGAATGCTTCTCCATGCATGCCCTTATGCTTTGTCGCGCTGGTAAATGCATTTACTTACGCAGTTATGTTGAGCGCCGGGGTGGTTGACCCATCGCCGTTCGTCGCTCCGGTCGCGGCCGACCCGGTCGAGGAGCTGGCTGCGACATTTGTGCCTTCTGCTCGATGACCGTGATGGTGGTGGTGTCCTTTGGGCGCTGCCTGCATGTCTTGTTGCAGCTTTGCGAGCGCATCCTTTGCCGAGGTTACGTCGCCGGACTGTAATGCCTTGCCGATGGCGGCCAGATCAGTGCTGAACTGATTTTGCGTGGCATTGCCCTGAGGCTGGCTCTGACTGCCTGGCTGCATGCCTTGCATCAACTGCTGAAGCGCGGAACAAGCACTTTGGGCCCCCGACAGATCGCCGGACTGGAGCGCGTTGACAAGACCACTAAAATCCTCTCGAACCTGCTTGAGCTCGCCCCGCACTCGGCTGGGTTGATAAGTGCTCTGGCTCGACGAAACGCTGGAAATGGACATGATGCCCTCCGGTGATGGGGAACCGTTCAAAGGACGCAAGTCGCGTACGAACTTGCGCCGGGAAATCCGGTGCAAGTCAGGAACGAAGCAATTTTTGCAGGCCGAAGGACGAACCGATGCCGCGAACAGGAGCGTAAAAATGCCGCATATCCGGATTTCGACTGGATCGCATCCGAAGAAGTTGTCATCCTGAGATATGCCCGCCTTCTTCCGGAGTTCCTCGGTCGACAGGCGATGATTCAGAATGCCTTCCGGTCGAGGCTGGCAGTAACAACAAACGGGATGAATAGTGACGATGCCGGTTGAATGGTTTGCAGGAGGGCATTGCTTTTGCACTTCATCCATTCATCTTTGACACCTTCAGTTCATCTATTTGTCGGTGGCAACAACGCGATTCTTTCCGGCACGCTTGGCCTGATAAAGCGCGCGATCCGCGCGCTCCACCGAAGACTGCAGTTCCTCTCCGGGCAAGCGCTGGGTCACCCCGCAACTGAAGGTGATCAACAAACGTTCATTGTTGTGCAGGAAGAACCGCTTGGTCAGTTCACGTTGCAGGCGCGTCATGACTTCTATCGCTGCAGTGGTATCGGAATCTGGCAGGAGAATGACGAATTCCTCGCCGCCGAAGCGGGCCAGCGCGTCGGCCGGGCGCAGGTGCTCCTTGATCACGCCCACGATGTGCTGCAGGGCCTCATCGCCGGCCTTGTGTCCGTGGCTGTCGTTGAGGCTCTTGAAGTTATCGATGTCCAGGAGAGCGATGCTCATCACGGCGCTCTGGCGGTCCGCGCGTCCGGCCTCGCGCGTGAATGCCTCTTCCAGCCCCCTGCGGTTGAGCGTGCCGGTCAGCTGATCCTCGCGCACCCGCTCGCTCAGATGTTCGAGTTCGCGCTCCATCTGCCGGATACGAAGCTCCGCGGCCTGGGCGTGTTCCTGGGCCGCGGCGAGCGCGACGCGTGATTTCTCGGTGGTGTCCTTCATGGCCCGGGTGTCCAGGATCAGATCGCGGATGACCTCGTTGATCGACCCGATGTCCCGGGTCTTCTGCAGCTTGTCCGAATAGGCCTCGAGTTTCTGCTGGTAGCCGCCGGTCTGTTCCGACATTTCGCCCAGGCGTTCTATGAAGTCCTGCAGCAGCGCTTTGAGGCTGGCCTTGGCTTCCTCGACAGATGCCCTGAGCGCGCTCTGCTTGACCATCAGGTCCTTGATCGCCTGCTCCGCCTGATCGATGACTTCTGGCGTGAGCGGTCGCTCCAGCACTGCCCTGACGATGGCCACCTGGTCCTGGATCCAGTGATCGCCTTCCACCAGTTGCTTGATGTTGTCGATCAGCAGCCGCAGAAGACCCAGCAGCGCTTCATGCATCCGCCCGTCGCCTGCGTCCTGCAGTTCGATGCGCCGGGTGAATTCTCGTAGATCGTTCCCCAGTTGCGCGAACAACACCGTGCTGGATGCCTGGCGGGCACGCGCGGCGAGCGCGCGTGCTTCCCACGCCAGATCGGGCGCATGGCGCAGCAGTCTCGCAAGGGCCATTTCCAGAGTTGTGGCGAGACACTCGCGCAATGGGGTGGCGATGTCTTCGGGGACGCCGGACTCATCTGCCTGGTCCGGCTCTTCGCCTCCGAGCAACGGCTTCGATGGCGCACTTACCTTCCAAGTCGCGATCAGGGCATCGATCTGCGTCAACAGGGTTGCGTTGTCCGCCTTTACTTCGAGCAGCGTATCGAGCGTTTGTTTTTTTTGGGCGCGGGTCCAGCCGGCATGGCCGGCCTCCAACCCGTGAATGAGTTCACGCAGAAGGTTGGCCCACGGCTGGGATGAGGTTGGCGCCTGGGAATGGCCGCCCTTGATTTCTGCGAGCGCCAGGATCGCGGTTCGGGCGCTCGTCCAGTCACGGCGTGCGAGGGCCTGTTCCACCACCTTGCGGGCGGTGAGTCCGTCATTGGTGGCCGGCAGGGACTTGAGTAATTCGGCGAGCTTGTGATCGGGAGGCTGTTTGTCGGCTTCGCGCGAATGGCCAGCGATGCTGTAGTAGATGTTCTGGAAGTTGTCGGGAGTCGGCGTCATGCGCCGTGACGCGAGCTGGATCAGCGTCTCGCGCGCAATCTCGGTCGGATTCAAAGCGGTTTCCGGTCCTGCCATTGGAGTCGCGCCCGGCTTCAACTTGATCTGCCCCCGTATTCCCTTGTCCGCCGATTCGGAGATTTGCGCAGACGCAAACCTGCTGCCGCGCGTGACGGGCTAGCGCGCAGTTGCTCCTGGGGTTATCGGCGGCCGGCGAGAGAACTTTATCCCTCAGTTCGCCCAGCGGAAGAGGCGCGAATGGACGAGGTCAGTCGATCAAGCCGTTCTTGATGGCGTATTGGGCGATTTCCGCGTTGTTCTTGAGCCCTGTCTTTTCAAGCAGGCGGGCGCGGTAGACGCTCACGGTCTTGGCACTGATGGAAAGTGTCTCCGCAATCTCGGACAGCCTCTTGCCGCCGGCGAGCATGCGCAGAGTGTCGAATTCGCGATCCGAAAGCAGTTCGTGGGGTTTCTTGTCCGAGGTATCCCCGAGCGAGCGCGCCAACTCTTCGGCCAGTTCCGGGCTGATGTAGCGGCGTCCCGCCGCCACCTGCCGGATCGCAGCTACCAACTGCTCGTGAGCGCTTTTCTTGTTGACGTATCCCGAGGCCCCGGCTTTCAGGGCACGCACGCCGAATTCATCCTCTGCATGCATGCTCAGCATGATCACGGGTAGTGCCGGCTTGTCGCGCTTTATCTGCTTCAGGGTCTCGATTCCGTTCTTGTCGGGCAATGAAATGTCGAGAAGCACCATGTCGATGCTGCACTCTCGCAGCAGCCGAATCGCGTCCTGGCTCGAACCAGCTTCCGCGGCGACTTTGATATCGGCGCAATCGGCCACCACCTGGCGCAATCCATGGCGGACGATGGCGTGGTCGTCAATGATAAGTAGGCGAATCATCTGGATCCAGTTTATATCCTGTGTTGGTCGGATAATGTGCTGCAGGTGAAAAATATCATTCTTCGACCGCCGGTCTCCTTGCTGGCACCGATACGCGAACCCGCGTCCCGCCGTGTTCCACCGGGATAATGGCAATTTGCCCGCCGAGGAATTCGGCGCGTTCCCGCATGCCGCGAATGCCATAGGAATCGCTCTTCTGCATGTCCTCCGGTCTGATCCCGCGACCATCATCGACTACAGTGAGTAAAACGACGTCATCCATGTCTTCCAGTGCGACATCTACGCAAGTGGCTGCGGCATGTTTGGCGATGTTCGTAAGCGTTTCCTGGAAAATCCGGAAAAGCGCGGTGGCCAGTTCCGGCTCCAGCGGAATTTCATCCTGGGGACCAAAGAAATTGCAGGGAATGCCCATGCGTTTGCGGAATTCCTTGATTTGCCATCCGACGGCGGCGGTGATCCCGTAGTCCAGTACGAGTGGCCTTAACCGCCTCGATATCCGGCCGGTGGCCTCGATGGCGTGGTTCATGAGTTCCTGGATGGCATCGGCTTTTTCGGCCAGGACGGGCTGACTGGGGGGCAACCGGTCGCGAAGCCATGCTACGTCGATCTTGGCGGCGGCCAGCGTGCCGCCAAGATCGTCATGGATCTCGCGCGCAATGTGGCCGCGCTCCTCCTCCTTGATGTTCTGTATGTGCGAAGACAGGGCCCGCAGCTGCTCCCGGGACGCGCGTAGTGCCTCCTCCGCGAGCTTGCTCTCGGTAACGTTGGTGATGATGCCCTCGGACATGACGACCCCGGATGGCAGTCGACGGGTACTTGCCCTCAGGTTAACCCACTTAAGGTCCCCCGCCGGGCCCACGCGAATGCGTCCTTCCCAATTGCGCGGGGTCAAGCGAGTGGCAGCCTCAATCTCGGTGCGCCGAAAGAACTCGCGGTCTTCGGGAATGACGAGTTCGGCCAATAAATTGCCGTTCATGATCCATGCGCTGGGCTCTACACCCAATACCGACCGGCAGCCCTCGCTCACGTAGGCCGGATCGACGTTGCCGTCGGGATAGAGAATAGTCTGAAACACTACCACCGGCAGGTGCGCGGAAAGTGCGCGGAATCGGTCCTCGCTTTCCCGCAGCGCCTCGACGGTGCTCTGGTGTTCTCGACGCATCTGGGCTTCCCGCAGCGTTCGCTCCACGGCTGGCGCCATGCGCGACAGGTGTTGCTTCATGATGAAGTCGCTGGCACCTGCCTTCATCAGCGCCACGGCCGCCTCCTCGCCGATTGCGCCGGAAGCGACGATGCATGGAAGGTCTGGATTGGTCGTGCGCAGCATTTCGAGGGCGTCCATCGCCGAAAATTCGGGAAGGTTGAAATCCGTGATCACCAAGTCCCATCCGTCCCGGGCCAGGGCTGCCCTCAGCTCTGCAGCCGTTTCAACACGATGACTGGCTACCGAGAAGCCGCCGGCGGACAATTCGGCCTGAATCAGAATGGCGTCGTCCTCGGAATCCTCGACTTGCAGGATGCGAAGGTCGGTGGTCGGCGAGAGGAGATTCATCTTGTCGGGTAGCGGCGCGTCGGCGCCTATTGTACCGAGGTGACGACGCGGAACACGGCGCCTTTTCCGCTTTCGCCCTCGGCCCGCAAGGACCAGCCGTGCAGGTTGGCAATCCTGCGGACGATGGCGAGGCCCACGCCGGTGCCCTCGAATTCGGCGGGACCATGCAATCGCTGAAAGGCACCGAACAGTTTTTCCGCGTACTTCATGTCGAAGCCGGCGCCGTTGTCTCGCACCAGGAAACCGGTTCCTTCTTCCGCGGGAAGGGCGCAAACCTCAATGCGCGCATGAGCGGTGCGGCTGGTAAATTTCCAGGCATTGGCAAGCAGGTTCTCCAGTGCGATCCGCACAAGCCCCGGATCGGCCTCGACGCTAAGGTGCTCGTCCACGCGCAATTCCATGCTCCTTGTCGGCTTGGTGGCAGACGACAGTTCGGCCAGAATCGTGTGGGCCATCGAGCTGAGGTCCACGCGCGATTTGCGGACCTCGGCCATCGATATGCGCGACAGCTTGAGCATATCGTCTATGAGCTGATTCATTCTCCGGGTTGCCCGGTCGATCCTGTCCAGGTAGTCGCGCCCGGTTTCGTCGAGACTCTCCGCATATCTGGTCGCGACGACGCGGCTGAAGCCCTCGATGGAACGCAGGGGCGCGCGAAGATCGTGCGATACCGAATAACTGAAGGCGTCGAGCTCCTTGTTGGCAGCGGCAAGCCGGCGGGTACGTTCCTGCACTCTCTGTTCGAGCTCGATATTCATGCGCAGAATTTTTTCCTCCGCGGCTTTTTTCTCGGTAATGTCGGCAAAGATCGCGACGTAATGAGTTATCTCGCCGCGTTGATTCCACACCGTGGTAATGGATAAGGTCTCGCAATAGACGTCGCCGTTCTTGTGACGGTCCCAGAGGTCTCCGCGCCAGTAACCCTTCTTCTGGATGTTGGACCACATCGCCTGGTAGAAGGTGGCGTCCTGGAGTCCGGAACTCAGCATGCGCGGATTTTTGCCCAGTGCCTCGGCCGCGGTGTAGCCGGTGATTTCGGTGAAAGCCCGGTTGACCATCACGATCCGGTTCTGCGCGTCGGAGATGATGATGCCTTCCTGGCTGCTGACAAATACTTCCGCCATCAGCCGGCGGCGCTCCTCCGCGTACGCATGGTCGAAAACAATGCCGGCCAGGTGCGTGGCCCGTTCCAGGAGTTCGCGCTCGTTTTCATCCGGTTCGCGGGGAGATCCGAAATACACGGCGACGGCGCCGAGTACTTCGCTGCCGCGCAGTACGGGAAAGGACCAGCTCGCCCGTAGTCCATGCAGGACGGCGACCTCGCGCCACGAATCCCAGACCGAGTCGCGCTCGATGTCGGAGCAAAATACGGGCTCGCGCCGGTTTACGGCCGCGGCGCAGGAGCCGGTACCTTCGCCTGGCGCGACGCCATCGGCATATTCCAGGTACGTAGGCGGAAGGCTCGGCGCCGCCTTGACACGCAGATACTTGCGTTCGGCATCCAATGCCCATATGGCATAGCGCCCTTCCCACGAAATCTGCTCGAACGACTTGCACAGTGCTTCCAGTACCTCCGATACCGGATGGTCGGCTGCGAGAAGTTCAAGAACCTGTTTTTCGATGGAGAGAATCTGCTCGGCACGTTTGATCGGTGTGATCTCATCATGGGAGACCACGACCCGCAATGCCCCTTCGCCGGGGATCCGGGTTGCCTTCGCAAGATACCAGCGCCTCGATCGAGTGGAGTGACGCGGGTACTCGAACGCGAACTGCTTGCGTTCACCTGTGAGCACCTGCTGCAGCCCGGAAGACATCGCCTCCAGATAGGGACCGGGATCGCAGCCGACCGACTCCAGATAGTCCGAGCCCGCGCATACGTGCCCAGGCGCTTTGTCGTTTTCGCTGCAGTATGCCTCCCATGCGCTGTTGATGGCGACGATGGTGCCGTTGCGATCGAGGATGCAGACATGGGTCGCGAGCCCATCGAGCATCGACCGCGCCAATTGTTCCGACTCCTGAAGCTTCAGCTCCGCGAGCTTGCGCCGGGTGACGTCCATGGTAATGCCCCGGTAGCCGCTGAAAACGCCGTCCGCATTGAAAACCGGTTCCCCGGTTATGCTGATCCAGCGCACCCCTCCCGTGCCGTCCGGTGCAGGGAGTTCGAAGTCGTGGAACGCTTTGTGTGCAGCGAGGGTGGCATCGTGCTCAGCTCTTTGCTGCGGAGTCACTTCCAGCCATGGCAACTCCCAGCGCGTCTTGCCGAGCGGGTTGATATCCCATCCAGGGTAGAGTTTGGATACCGCCGTATACCGGAAATTCGCGTCCTGTTCCCAGGTCCAATGGGATGTCAGTTCCAGAAGCGAGCGAAATAGTTCTTCGCTTTTCTTGAGGGCCTCTTCGGCAAGTTTGAGTTTGGTGATGTCCCTGCCCAGACCGCGGTACCCGGCAAAATTTCCTTGGTCGTCGAATGAAGGCTCGCCGCTGATCGAGGCGTAGAAAATCTGGCCCTCATCCCCTCGGCGCCGCAGTACCAGGTCACGGAATGGGCGACGGGCATCGAGATCCGCTTGATGCTTGCGGCGGGCCTGCTCCGATTCGAATTCGTTCGGCAGGTCGAAACGGGTTTTGCCGATGACTTGGTCTGGACTGATTCCGGCATGGTCGCTTCCCAGCCTGGTGGTGAGGGTGAAACGCAGATCCTTGTCCTGCTCCCAGTACCAGTCCCATGAGAGTTCCAGAAGGCTCTCGAGGCGGGAAGCGCTTGCCGCCGTCGGCAACTCTGCCGGCCTGCGCGCCTGCGCGTTAGACCCGATTGTTGCCTGATGGAAGACGACCCGATAGGCCAGCGCAAGTGCGGCGGCAAGCACGCCCGCCGCAGAAAACAGCCCCATGACATGATGGAGATTGTCAGCCTGTCCGGCGTGAGCCGAGGGCACAGCGCCAACCACCATCAGTGCCGTGGCGGCGACGGCGGCGCCAAGGAATGCGGCGATCAATGCCAAGGTGTCGTAGCCCATGCGGACATCGACAGGCTTCCAGCCTGACACAACGATTGCCAGCGCAAGACCGAACGAAACGACTGCCAATCCTGCATCAATGGCCGTTGGCGGCAGCACCGGCACAAGCGCTGCAAACGGCGCGTGCATCAGCGCCGGAATCAGTGCGATGGCAATGGCAAAGGCGAGGAGCCGCAAGGTTCTTCGGATTTGTTGCGGCGGGACGTGACCGTTGTTGACCGCTGGGTCACCGACAGACCTGTCAGGAACACGCTCCAACGCGACCACCCCCCTTTCAGCAGACTGGCGATGCGGCCAACATCGCGCTCGATGCGATTCCAACGTTGCAAGGTATCGGCGCGGTTCCCGCTGTCGCGCGCTTCATAAACTCGCGCCCCTGGACGTTTCGTCCGGGGGCGCGATGGCGGCGTACAGCGAAATTATTGGGCTGAGTATAAACCAAAGATGTTTCGAAACAATCATTCCTTCCGGTGCGGTCACGCGAAAATCGGCCGATTTTCGAATCAGGGCCGCTTTCGTTTCAGTTCAGTAACGGGCCGTAGCTGCCTAAAGAAACTCCTCCGGTCGGTCGTAAACATCCCGGGCGCATCCATAGCGAAGGTGAGGATGTTGACTGTAATACGTCTCAAACACTCAATGCCCGGTCCGAAGGGGCCTACGACCCGGGACGCGCACGGGTCTCGAATTGCCGGGACCGCCGAACTGTGCCGCGAGCTGGAGAGGGAAGCGGTCCGTATGCATGGCTTGCTCAACGGGGCGATTGGACGGTCGCGTGATGCGTTCAACCGCGCTGTGGCCGGCATGGGTCGGCAAGGAATTCTCGGCAACCGGACATAATCTGAGGGGCACGCGCAAGGCGCTGAGTTCATGCAAAACATCTTCCTCGGTCGGCAGCCCATCGTCGACCGCAACGGCGAACTGGTCGCGTTCGAGCTGCTGTTCCGGTCCGCGCCCTCGGGTCCCGCAAACGTGACCGACGGCATGGCGGCCAGCGCGAGCGTGATCGTGAACGCCTTCGGTGAACTGGGTTTGCAGAGGGTTCTCGGCGACCGGCGCGGCTTCATCAATGTCGACACCGATTTTCTGATGAGCGAGTTGGTGAACCTGTTGCCGGTCGGGCAAGTCGTGCTGGAACTGCTGGAAACGGTCGAATTCGACGAGCGGACCGTCGCGAGATGCCGCGACCTGAAGAACAAGGGGTTTGAGCTTGCGCTCGACGACATCGTCGGGACGAAAAGGAACCTGGTTCCAATCCTGCCCCTGGTCGACATCATCAAGATCGACCTGTTGGCGACCGACAGCGAAAGCCTTCCAGGCCTGGTGAGGTCGTTCCGTTCGCGGCCGATTGCACTGGTCGCGGAAAAAGTGGACAGCAAATCGCAGGCGGAAAGCTGCCGGCAACTGGGATTCGATCTGTTCCAGGGTTACTTTTATGCGCGGCCCGAGGTTCTGTCCGGAAGCCGTCCCGACCCTGCGAAGCTGGCGTTGCTGCGCCTGCTGGCCCTGATCCTGGCCGATGCCGAACTCGCGGAACTGGAGCCCGAACTCAAGTGCCAGCCGGGTCTCACGTACAACCTCATGCGCATGGTCAATTCGGCGGCGGCAGGCTTGCGGACCCGCATCGGCACCGTGCGCCAGGCCATCGTGGTCATGGGCAGGCGTCAACTGCGCCGCTGGACACAACTCCTCCTCTATACGGCGGGACAGACGCCTTCGGGGCTAAAGGGCGGTCTTCTCCAGATGGCAGCTACCCGGGGACGGCTGATGGAATTGCTGGCAGGCATCGAGCGGCCCGGGAACGAGGACTATCGGGGACGCGCCTTCATGACCGGGATCCTGTCGTTGCTGAATGTGTTGCTGCAGATGCCGCTGCCTGAGGTTCTCAGTGAATTGAACGTCGACACGGATGTCCGTGCGGCCCTGATGGAGCGCGGCGGTGCGCTGGGGCGTTTGTTCTGCCTGGTGGAGAAGTGCGAGGAACAGGATGTCGCGGCTCTCACGGCCCTCGTCGCACAGTTGCCCTTCCTGACTATGGAACAGTTGGTGCAGTCCGATGCTGAAGCGGCCGGATGGGCCGCCGGCATTGCCGATGCAAATGAATAGCGGCACAGAACCGCCTCTTATCGCGCTTTAAATTCCTCAAGTCCGCGGTCCTGGTGCCGTTGTAAAAAGCAACCACAGTGAGGGCCGCAGTTCTTGCCTGCCTTAATGGATTGCGGCGGCTCTATATGGACTGGACTGCTTCGATAAGCAAGCAAGGAGGAACAGTGTGTCAGAAGAGGTTCGGCACGAGTCGCGGGCGCCGGGTGTGTCTGAACCCGGGAATTTGCGCGAGGCCTTCGGGCATCACGGCAGTTGCCTGCGTCGGGACATGGTCCAGCTGCAGAGCCTGATCGACGATGCGGTCGGCAATTTGCTGACCCATTTCACCGCGATCTCGGAGCTCGCGCGTGCGCGGGTCGTCGCTCTGGAGCAGGAGGCCGGAGCGGGCGGGCAGGAAAGCGACGCCTCGGTCGCGCAAGAGATCGTCGTGCATTCGCGCCGTGCCGTGGTCGATTTGCAGTGTCACGACATGGTGAGCCAACTCCTCGGCAACATGAAGTCGCGAATCGATGCGCTGGAAGCGGCGGCAAGTCTGGCGTCGGGCGACACAGGGGCTTCGCAGCAGATCCGCGATGTGCTGGCGCAGGTCACTGTTCTCGAACAAAGAAAGCCGACGGCGCAGCCGGTCATGAAAACGGGCGACATCGATTTGTTCTGAATGACCCGGCATGCCGGGTGAAGGGCTAAAGGAGAGAAGGTCATGGCGAAGAAGATCCTTGCGGTAGACGACTCCGCGACAGTTCGGCAGATGGTCTGCTACACGCTCAGGGGGGCGGGATACGAAGTCGTCGAAGCCGAGGACGGCATGGATGCCCTCAGCAAGGCAAAGAAGGAACAAGTGCACATGGTGCTGACCGACCACAACATGCCGCGCATGGACGGGCTTACGCTGGTGCGCCACCTGCGCGCGATGCCAGCCTACAAGTTGGCGCCGATCCTGTTCCTTACGACGGAGTCGAGCGACGCGATCAAGTCCCAGGGGCGCGCCGCGGGGGCCACCGGCTGGATGGTGAAGCCGTTCGATCCCGAGCGGCTGCTGGAAGTCGTAAAGAAGGTCATGGGGTAGTTGCCGGACAAGGGGGGTTCCGCCGCCCGCTAGCCATTGCACGAATCGGGGGAAATGGGCGGGATTTGTACTGTTGTTCCGGTCCAGGGTCCGCGCTCTTGCGGGGTAGTCTGGAATCCGACGAATTGTATGCGTTACGCGTGAGGTGAAGCCGTGAGCGTTGATATGAGTCAGTTCTACGGGGTCTTCTTCGAGGAGGCTTCGGAGTTGCTGGCGGAAATGGAGAACCTGCTTCTTCAGCTCGATCCGGATGCGCCCGATTCGGAAAAGCTGAACGCCATATTCCGTGCAGCGCATTCGATCAAGGGTGGCGCATCCACGTTCGGCTTTACCGACATGACCGAGGTGACCCATATCCTCGAGTCGATGCTCGACAAGGTGCGCAAGGGCGAGCTGACGCTCACAGACGAAATGGTCGATGCATCCCTGAAGGCCGGCGACATCCTCAAGTCGCAGATGGCCGGCCATCGCGATCAAAGCGCTACCGATCCGGAAGCGGCCGCGGCGATCTGCGCGGTTCTGAAAGGGCTCGCGGATGCGCAATCCCGGGCGCCGACTCCGGCGCCCGCCGTGGCGCAGACTCCCGAACCGCCAGCCACCGTTGCCGCGCCGACACAGAAAGCAGGGCCCGCATCCGGGTCTGCGCCGGTCGTTTACCGGATCGAGTTCTCCGTGGCCGGCAGCGCGCGCGCCAACAAGGCCATGCTGGACAACATCTTCGCGGACCTGCGAAGCAAGGGAAAGCTCGATGTGCTGACCGAGCCGGCCGATGGCGATGTCGAACCGGCGGTGTTTGCGTTGCAGCTGGCGACTGCGGCGTCCGAGGAAGACGTGTGGGAAGTGCTGGCATTCGTGATCGATCCGGCCGCACTGAAGATCGAGACGCTGTCCGCGGAAGGCGCCACGGTCCCGGCGCCCGCGGCGAAGGCGGATCCGGGTTATGGATTCTTCGAACCGCTCTACGATGCGCTGGTGCCGCAGGGCAGCGCCGAAAAGCCGGCGCCGGCCGCCACCAGCGTTGCGGCGGCGAAGGTGCCGGACGCGGACCCGGAGAAGGACGACGTTCCCCGCCCGCAAATGCCTGCAAGGCCGGAAGCGGTCCCGCCCGGGCGGCGCGAGTCGGACAAGGCATCGGCCGCAAGCGCAAATGCCGATTCGTCTTCCATACGGGTGAACATCGAGAAGGTGGATCTTCTCATCAATCTGGTCGGCGAACTGGTCATTGCGCAGGCGATGCTGGCGCAGACCGCCTCCAAGATCGATCCGGTAACCGGTGAATCGCTCCTTCAGGGCATGAACCAGCTCGAGCGCAATGTGCGCGACTTGCAGGAAGCGGTGATGTCGATCCGCATGATGCCGATCGGTTTCGTGTTCAGCCGTTTCCCGAGGGTGGTGCGCGACCTCGCCGGAAAACTCAAGAAGGAGGTCGAGCTCAAGACGGTTGGCGAAGGCACCGAACTCGACCGCGGGCTGATCGAGAAGATTTCCGACCCGCTTACGCACCTGGTGCGCAATTCCCTCGATCACGGCATCGAATTGCCGGAGAAGCGCATCGCGGCGGGAAAGCCGGCGCGCGGCACGATAACGCTGAGGGCTTTCCATCAGGGCGGCAACATAGTCATCGAGGTGGGTGATGACGGGGCCGGGCTGAGCCGGGAAAAAATTCTCTCCAAGGCCCGCAGCCGCGGCATGCCGGTCCCCGATTCGATGACCGATCAGGAAGTCTGGCAACTGATTTTCGAGGCGGGTTTTTCCACGGCCGAAGTCGTTACCGATGTTTCCGGGCGCGGCGTGGGCATGGACGTCGTGAAACGAAACATCCAGGCGCTCGGCGGCAGCGTGGATATCGATTCGGCGCTCGGAGTCGGCACGCGCATGTCGATCCGGTTGCCGCTGACGCTGGCCATCCTGGATGGCATGTCGGTGTCGGTGGGGAACCAGACCTTCATCGTTCCGCTGATTTCCATCGTCGAATCCCTGCAGCCGCGGCGCGAGGACATCAAGGGCGTCCAGGGTCGCGACGCGCTTGTCCACGTACGGGGCGACTACCTTCCGGTGGTGGCTCTGCACGAAGTGTTCGGCATCCAGCCACGCGAAACCGACATGGGCAAGGGAATCATGATGATTCTCGAAGCCGAAGGTACCAAGAAGGCCCTGTTCGTGGACGAGCTTCTTGGCCAGCACCAGGTGGTGATCAAGAGCCTCCAGTCGAACTACAAAAAGGTGCCCGGGGTTTCGGGCGCAACGATCATGGGTGACGGCAGGGTTGCCCTGATTCTCGATGTGGCCGCCATCGTTCGCGGCGGCAGCTCGCGCATGCTCGAGGCTGCCTAAAGTCGCCGGCAACGTGGACGTTAGTTCGGGCGGGACTCCTACTTCTTTAAGGACGGACAAAGACTATGACTCAGACGGCAAAGGCAGCATCCGCAGCGGCGACCACGGCTTCCTCGGCGCCATCCATGCTAACGCAGCAGGCCGGCGAATTCCTGACGTTCACCCTGGGCGCGGAGGAATACGGGGTGGAAATCCTCAAGGTGCAGGAGATCCGCGGTTACGAACAGGTCACGACGATTGCCAATGCGCCCGTTTTCATCAAGGGCGTAATTAACCTGCGTGGGGTGATCGTGCCGATCGTGGACATGCGCATCAAGTTCGCCCTCGGAAAGGTCGAATACGACCAGTTCACGGTCGTCATCATCCTGAACGTGGCCAATCGGGTCGTCGGGATGGTGGTGGACGGCGTGTCCGACGTCATCAATCTGACCCCGGAGCAGATCCGGCCCGCTCCCGAGATCGGTGGCGGTCTCGGCTCCAGGTACATCATCGGTCTGGGTACGCTGGACAAGCGCATGTTGATTCTGATGGACATCGAACGACTCATGACCAGTCCCGACATGTCGCTGGTCGACAACGACGTGGTGCATTGACCCGGACCGGTTGCATCAATATCTCTAAAGGAGGCCCAACATGTTTTTATTCACGCGCAATAGCAAATCCGAGGATGCCCTCGCCAAACCCGTATCGGCAGCGCCCTCAGTTGTTGATCATCTGATGCAGATGGCCAAATCCGCGCTGGATGTTGCTGCGACCAATGTGATGATGGCCGATGCCGAATACAGCATCGTCTACGCCAACCAGTCGCTGCAGAAGATGCTCAGCGAGGCCGAAGCGGACATCAAGAGGCAGTTGCCGCAGTTCAGTGCGCGCACGGTGATCGGCACCAGCATCGACGTGTTCCACAAGAATCCCGCGCACCAGAGG
>Ga0316628_100001714_pt1 | contig 15729 bp, 19 predicted proteins | sample OWC_Aug_M2_C1_D5_FD_207648 | JGI IMG/M metagenome (GOLD analysis project Ga0316628, IMG submission 207648) | Wetland soil microbial communities from Old Woman Creek delta, Ohio, United States - OWC_Aug_M2_C1_D5_C | ecosystem: Environmental > Terrestrial > Soil > Wetlands | place: USA: Ohio... | reverse complement strand
GGCGCGCTCTCTCTCGGGCGCCGGCACGCCGACACGCGCGCGTGTCGGGTTGCGCAGGAAGACGTAGCGATTCGCGGCGCCGATGCGCGTCGCGAAGTGCTCCGGGCACCACGCCTCGTGCTTCGGGTCGGGATCGGTGCGCGCGAGGTCCGCCTCGTGGGCGGCGACGAACTCGTTCAGGCGGCGCACGGCGTCGTAGCGCGAGTCGGTCGCGCCGGACTCACCGATGGGGGCGCCGTAGTCGTAGCTCGAGTAGACGTCGGGGCTCGCGAGATATCCCCAAGTGACTCCGCCGGCGAACACGTAGTAGTTCCAGAGGGTCGCGCGCGCGGCCAGCGCCGCCTTCGTGGTCGCGTCGATGCCGTCGGCGCCGAGCCGCTCCCGGATGCGCGCGTAGCCCGCGCCGCCCCAGCCGTCGTACCAGCCGCCCTGCAGCTCCGGGTAGAACACGGGGTTCTGCGCGCGCCCGTGCGCGTCGAGCGCCGCCTCGTCGCCCGCGAACTCGTCGAACGTGTGCGGATCGTCGCGCCAGTCACTCTGGAAGCTCGTGACCGGGTAGCGGTCGAGCGCGAGCAGGTCGACGTCGAGCTGACGCCCGCGGCGCGCCTGCACGTCGTTGTGGAAGATCGGGACGCGTACGCCGAGCGCGCGCGCGAGCTTGTAGAGCTCGCGCATGTAGGCGTTGTGCTGGCCCAACCCGCCGCCCGACTGACTCACGTCGGAAGCGCCCAGCGCGCGGCGGCGGAGCCAGCGCGCGTTCGCGAGCCGCGCGGCATTGCGTGCGCCGAGCAGCCGGAACGCGAGGTCGGCGCTCGGCGACGAGAGCCCCGCGACGGGCGACGGCACCGCGTACTCGTTCTCGATCTGGAACAAGAGCAGGTTCTCGCGCGCGGCGATGCGCGGCACGATCGCCTCGAACCAGGCGCGCGCCGCGTCCATGTAGGCGCGCGAGTAGTCGAAGCCGTCGCGGGTGCGGCAGCGCGGCACGACGGCGGAGTCTCTCAGCAGCCATGCGGGCAGACCGCCGAAGTCGATCTCGGCGCAGATGTACGGCCCGGGCCGCGCGATGAGATACAAGCCCGCGCGCTCGACCAGGTCGTGCAGGTGATCGACGTCCCGCAGGCCCGCGAAGTCGAGCTCGCCGCGCCGCTCCTCGTGGTAGCTCCACGGGTAGTACACGTCGATCGCGTTCAGGCCGGCGTCGCGCATCTGCGCGACGCGGTCGCGCCAGAGAGCGCGAGCGGGCAAGCGGAAGTAGTGCAGCGACCCGGCGCGCACGATCACGCGCCGCCCGTCGACGCGCAGGCTGTGCCGGTCGAACTCGACTCTCAACGAGTTACTCGTTCGCCGCGAGCCAGCGTTCCGCGTCGAGCGCCGCCATGCAGCCCGTGCCCGCCGCCGTGACCGCCTGCCGGTAGACCGGATCCATCGCGTCGCCGCAGGCGAAGACACCCTCGACGTTCGTGCGGGTGCTGCCCGGCTTCGTCAGCAGATAGCCCTGCGGATTCAGGTCGAGCACGCCGCGAAACAGATCGGTGTTCGGCTTGTGGCCGATCGCCACGAACAGCGCGCCGACCTCGAGCGTCGTCTCGGCGCCGGTCCGCACGTCGCGCACGCGCACCGCGGTCAGCCCCTTCTCGTCGCCCAGCACCTCGACGACCTCCGAGTGCCAGACGAAGCGGATCTTCTCGTTGTGCAGCGCGCGCTCGCGCATGATCTTGCTCGCGCGCAGCTCGCCGCGGCGGTGAATCACTTGCACCTGACTCGCGAAGCGCGTGAGGAAGAGCGCCTCCTCCATCGCCGTGTCTCCGCCGCCGACCACCGCGATGACTCGCCCGCGGTAGAGCGCGCCGTCGCAAGTCGCGCACGCCGACACGCCGCGGTTCACGTACTTCTCCTCGGACGGAAGCCCGAGCCACTTCGCCTGCGCTCCGGTCGCGACGACGACCGCGTCCGCCTCGAAGCGCTCCGCGTCCGTCTCGATCGCGAACGGCCGCCGCGAGAAGTCGATCGCCTTCGCGTCGTCGAAGCGCACCCGCGCGCCGAAACGCTCGGCCTGCTTCTGGAAGCTCTCCACGAGCTCCGGCCCAGTGACTCCCTCCGGGAACCCGGGGTAGTTCTCGACGTCGGTCGTGATCATCAGCTGGCCGCCGAAGGCCGCGCCGGCGATCACCACCGGCTGGAGCTCCGCGCGCGCGGCGTAGATGGCGGCGGTGTAGCCCGCGGGCCCACTCCCGATGATCGCGAGTCGAACGCGCGTCTTCGGCTTCATGAGTCGAAGCGAATCTGGCGCACTTCGTACTCGCGTCGGCCCTTCGGCACGGACACCTGCACCTGGTCCTCGACTCGCTTTCCGATGAGCGCGCGGCCGACGGGGCTCGAGACCGAGAGCAGACCCCGCGCGACGTCGGCTTCGTCCTCGCCGACGAGGCGATACGTGACCTCGTCGCCGGTGTCGAGGTCTTCGAGCACGACGGTGGTGCCGAAGCGCACGACGTCGGGCACCTGCCCGCTCGTGTCCACGATCTCGGCGCGCGCGAGGCGATCCTCGATCTGGCGGATGCGCGCCTCGATCATCGCCTGCTTCTCCTTGGCCGCGTCGTACTCCGCGTTCTCGGAGATGTCTCCGTGCTCGCGCGCGCGGCCGATCGCCGCCGAGATCGCCGGTCGCTCCACGCCCTTCAGGCGGCGCAACTCCTCCGAGAGTTGCTCGTGGCCCTGTCGGGTCATGTGCACCTTCTTGCTCAGCGCGCGTCCTCCCGGGTCGATCCTCGGGCAAGGTAGTCGTGCGCGAAATCCGCTGTCAACGCGGGAGCGGCGTTCCCGCCCGTGTCGCGGCGCTGCTAGACTGCGGCTCCCCGTCGAGGAGATTCCATCGTGCCGACGCGCATTTCTCTCTCCCGCAACGCGCTCGCGCTGTTGCTCGCGCTCGCCGTTTGCGGTGCAGGTTGTCGCGGCAAGCCCGAGCCCGCGAAGGCGACGGTGCCCGCGCTGCGCTTCGCCGGTGTCGACCTCGAGTACGCGCTCGATCGCATCACCACCGAAGCAGGCTGGGTCCTCGGTCTCGACGAGATCAGCCCGGCCGACCAGAGCCCCGACCTCGCGCTCGTGCGCGTGGACGTGGACCTGCCCGCGGGGTCACTCGAGGAATCGCTGCACCGCCTGCGCGAGGCCGTCGGCGGATTCGACTACTCACTCGAGAACGGCGTGGTGTACGTGCGCAGCAACATGCTGGTCGACACGAAGACCGCGCTCGACGTGCCGCTGCTGAAGGGCGGGAAGTTCCACGGCGAGCTCTCGGAGCTGGTGAAGTACGTCATGATCGAGCACCCCTCGAGCTTCATCAGCGTGCAGCACGTCCAGGGCGGGTTCGCGGGACCGCCGGTCGATCTCGAGATTCCCCCGAACTCGTCGGTGAAGGAGGCCCTCGTCCTCTACGCGCGCGAGGCGAAGGCGGGCTGGGTGATTCACCGCGGCGGCGAGCTGACGCACGACACCAGCGGAAACCCCGCGATCATCGGGACGTCGATCGAGCCGCGGGGACCGCGCAAGGGAACGTCGCGGCTGCCGGTCGTCTACAACCGGCTCTCGGGCGCCGCCGCGCTGGCCGACGCGTCGGCCCGCCTGAAGACGCCGATCCTCGTCTACGACCGGACGGTGCTACAGGACGTGCGCGGAATCCTGAATCTCGCGCTGCAGCGAGACCCGGCGATGCCGCTCAACGAGACGCTCGACAATCTCAGTCAGTCGGGCTTCGGTCCCGGCAGCTGGCACTTCCATTGGCGCGAGGAGGACGGTGTGCCGGTCGTGCGCACGAATCACTTCCTGTACTACCTGCGCGGCCGGGATCTGATCACGGCGCCGCTGCTCGCGGGCGACTTCGAGGGGAGCCTCCCGGAGCTCGCGCGCTGGATCAACTCGCACCAGAAGTCACCGAAGGGCGAGGTCCTGATGGGCGGGGAGATCGCCGCCGGAATGCCGACGGGCAAGATCCGAATCGAGTCCGGCGAGACGGTGCACCAGGCGCTCCTCGCGTTCGCGAAGGCTTCCGGTGTCTCGCCCTACGTGCTGGTGCTCGACCTGCAGAACCCGTTCTCGGGCGCCATGATCGACCACCCGCGCGCGTGGCGGGGAGCGTACCTGCAAGACCTCAGCGAGTGGAGGAGTCACCCCGAGGACGAGAGGGCGCTCGGCGTGATCAAGGACACGCCGCCGCAGAACGTCGCTAAGTGAGTCGCTCCTCGAGCACGCGGATGATGTACCCGATGATCAGCAGATTCGGGAGTCGGCCGCGCATGTCGTCGAGGTCGAGGCCCTTCTTCTCGCAATCGTCGGCGAAGCGCTCCGCGTAAGACGCGAAGAACTCGAGCATGTCGATGCTCACGTTCTTCGCGAGCATCGTGTTGATGTCCTTGACGTCGAAGCCGTCGAACATCTCGGTGAACTCGATCGCGATCTCACGGCCGGTCATTCGTGACCCCTCTCCGACGCTGCTCCGACGCTGCGCTGACTCTCTCGACGGCGCACCCTCTCCGTCGAGCGAGACGATCATGACAGTGCGGCGACGCGCGAGTCAACGCGAAGACGCGGAGTTGCACGTGCGCTTTCGCCGCAAGTGACGCGCTACAGGGGCGCACTCACAGGACATTCGCTGTCGTTCTGCGTGCTCCAGTCGATCTCGAGCGCGCCTTCGTCGTCGGGTATCTCGGCTTCGCGGAAGAGCGAATCTCGCACGAGCACCGGCGCTCCCGCGCGCAGCGCGATCGCGATCGCGTCACTCGGCCGCGCGTCGACGCTGAGGACGCGCCCGCGCAGCTCGAGGTCGATCACCGCGTAGTAGGTTCCCGCGCGCAGCGCGGTCACGACCGTGCGGCGCACGCGCCCCTGGACCTGGTCGAGCACGGTTTTCAACAAGTCGTGCGGATTCGGGCGCACGATCGGCGCGTGGTCGATCGCGCGCTCGATCGAGTCGGCTTCGAACTCACCCACCCAGATCGCGATCGTGCGCGCGCGCGCGCCGTCCTCGACGAGCTCGACGAGCGGGGTCGAGGTCCGCGGGTCGATGCGCACCCCGGCGACGTGGACGCTGCGCAGCGGCTCCTCGTCGGCGTCGCGCTGACCGCAAGCGAGCGCGAACGCGAGCGCGCCCGCAAAAGACACCATCGAGAGAGCCGTTCTGAGCGCCACGGTGAGATCCCTTCCGCTGGGCTCCCCCACGCCTCGCGAATTTACCACGCAGACGGCGCGAGCAAGCTGCGCGCGCTCCTTCGGTGCGAAGAGGGTAAGCTCCGGCCGATGCGCGAATCGTTCGGCCTCTCGGCGCTGGTGCTCGGCGCCATCACGCGCGACGTCGAGCCCGGCGGCGCGTCGTCTCCGGGCGGGGTGGTCCACTACGCGGGGCTCGCATTCGCGGCGCTCGGCGCACGCACGCGCGTGGTCACGCGGAGCCGGCCCGACGACGCGCGCGAGCTCTTGGCGCCGCTGTGCGCCGCCAAGGTCGAGACACGCGCGCTCGCGAGCCGAGAGACCACCACCTATGCGAACGACTACAGCGGCAGCGAGGACCGGCACGAGCTGCTCGCGGCCTCGGACCCGATCGGCCCCGGCGATCTGCCCCCGGCGTGGCGCCGCGCGGACGCGATCCACCTCGGGCCGCTGCACCGCCGCGACCTGCTGCCGGAGACCGTCGCCGTGCTCGAAGGCAGGATCGGGATCGACCTGCAGGGCCTCGCGCGCCGGAGCGGGGCCGCCGGCACCGAGCTCGCGCCGAACGCCGAGCTGAAGGACTTCCTCGCGCACGTGGCCGTCGCCAAGGCCGCGGAAGAGGAGATCGCGGTGCTGCTCGAGGGCCGGACGCTGCCCGAATTCCGGCGCCAGTTCTCGATCGCCGAGCTGCTCGTCACGCTCGGCGCGCGCGGCGCGCTGCTGGTGACACAGAGCGGTGTCGAAGAGATCGCGGCGGTCCCGGCGCGGCGGCGCTTTCCGACGGGCGCGGGCGACGTGTTTCTCGCGGCGTATCTCTTCGCGCGCGCGTCCGGACGCGAGCCGCGCGCGGCCGGGCGGGTCGCGGCTCGCGCGAGCGCGGCGCAGATCGAGCTCGGCCACGTGCCGCGAGACTTCGCCCTCGACGAGGCCGCGCCGTGAGACCTGCCCTCGTCGCGCTCGCGCTCGCACTCGCGGCGGGCTGCGTCGTGAACATGGGAACCACGCAGGCGGTGACTCCGCCCGAGCCGCACGTGCCGGTGCCCGATCGCTTCACGGGCGACCACCCGCCCGAGCTCGTCGACACGGGCATCGAGGGTTGCAAGCAGGCACCGTCGCTCGATCCGAATCTCTACTACTGCGCCGCGAAGGAGAACTGGTTCCGCTACGCGATGAACCGCTGGTATCTCGCGTTCACCTGGGACGGCAACTGGTTCCCGACCGGCGGCTCCGAGCTGCCGCGCTCCCTGGCCGCCCTGACTCCCGCGCCGGAGGAAGTGAAGAAGTCGCGCGAGGAGCGGCTGAAGGAGCTCGAGAAGAAGCTCGAGGACCTAGACCAGAAGCAGCCGCCCGAGAGCGGTCACTGACTCGGCGAGCGCGCTCGGCCGCGCCGAGTCGAGCTCTTCGCGCGTCCCGTAGCCCCAGCCGACCGCGATCGCGCGGATGCCGTTCGCGCGCGCGCCCAGGACGTCGTGGCGGCGGTCCCCGACGTGCGCGGCGAGCTCCCGGGATACACCCGCGAGTGTCGCGAGCGCGTCGGCGATCAGCTCCTGCTTCTCGACGCGCCGCCCGTCGAGGAAGCTGCCGACCACGTGCTCGAAGTGCTCCGCGAGCGCGAAGTGCGCGAGGATGCGCTCCGCGAACACCGTCGGCTTCGACGTCGCGACCGCGAGCCGCGCTCCGCTCGCGCGCAGGCGCCCCAGCAGCTCCGGGATGCCGGGATACACCGCGTTCTCGAACAAGCCGGTCTCCGCGAAATACTCGCGATAGTCCTCGACCGCCTGGCGCGCGTCCGCCGGAGTCATGCCGAAGTGACCTAGGAACGACTGCTCGAGTGGTGGACCGATGAGTGACTCGAGCGAGTCCGCGTCGGGCACCGGCCGGCCGCGCTTGCGCAGCGCGTACTGGATCGAACGCGTGATGCCGACCTTCGGATCGGTGAGCGTGCCGTCGAGATCGAAGAGGACGGCGCGAGTCACTCCGCGTTCTCTTCGACCCAGCGCAGTCCCGGAAGGCCGTCGATGCTGCGCGCGTTCTTGTCCTTCTGATATTGGACGAGGCCGTCGGGGCCCTTCTTGGCGGCCCAGGCGGGAATCTGCGCGCGCTCGCCCTGGTACTCGTAGAGCGGGACGCCGTAGCCGCACGAGTCACTCGCGCGCTCGACGTGGACCACGATGACCGCGCGCGCGCTCGCCGCGGGCGGGAAGAGCGCCGCGTGCGACGCGAAGCGCGAGTCCGCGGGCTCGATCGCCTCGCCGCGCCCGTGCAGGCGCACGATGTTCGGCGGACCCGCGAAGGAGCAGAACATGAGCGCGATCCGGCCGTTCTCGCGCAGGTGAGCGATCGTCTCGACGCCGCTGCCGACGAAGTCGAGATACGCGACGGTGCGCTCGTCGAGGACGCGGAGGGTGTCGAGGCCCTTCGGCGAGAGGTTCACGCGCCCGCCCGCGCCCGACGGCGCGGTCGCGACGAAGAACACGTGCTGCGCCTCGATGAACGCGCGAAGCCGCGCCGGGATCGCGTCGAAGACGTTGGCCATGACTCCTCTCGGCGCTCCTAGCGCGCCGCCTCGGTGATCTCGATCATGCGCTCGAGCGCGCGGCGCGCCTCGCGCGCGACCCGCGCCTGACCCGCAGTGTCGAGTCTCTCGCGGGCGCCGCTGATCTCGTCGACGACGTCGCCCGGCAGGACGCGGTTCAGGTCGGGCGCCTTGCCCTTGCGCAGCAGGTCGAGCAGCGCGACGAGATGCGGCGGATCGTTGCGCGACATCGTCGCGCAGCCGCAGCCCGCCATCTCCTCTCCGGGGACGTCGGCCAGGTGCACGACCTCGATGCCCCGCAGCCGCGCCTGCTCGCGCAGGTTGCGCACGAAGTGACCCTCGGTGGCCACGGCGAAGCGGCTGCCCGCGGGCGCGTCGAGCACCCGCTTCCAGAGCTGCGCCGTGGAGCCGTACCCGTCCGCGATCGCGACGACCTCGCGCGGTGACTCGGGGTGGACCACGATTTGGTAGCCGCGCTCGCGCCAGTAACTCACGTGCGCCGGCTTGAAGATGGTGTGAACGCCGCAGAACGAGCCCCAGAGCACGAGCTCCGCCGAGTCGAGCTTACGCACTTCGGTGTCGGAGACATCGGCGCCCTCGTGGCCGCCCGGCAGGAGCGCGATCCGCTCGGGCGCGATCCCGACCTCGGCCGCGACGTTCCGCCCGAGGTGCTGATCCGGCACGAAGAAGATCTTCTTTCCCTGCCCGCGGGCCCAGCGCATGATCGCGCCGGCGTTCGAGCTCGTGCACACCGCGCCGCCGGTGCGCCCCGCGAGCGCCTTCACCCTGCCCGACGTGTTCATGTAGGCGACCACCATGAGTGAGTCGCCGTAGCGCGCCTCGAGCTTGGCGAAGGCGGGCGCGATCATGAACTCCTTCGCCATCATCTCCATGGTGCAGCCGGACTTGGGGTTCGTGATCCAGACCTGCTGCTCGGGCGCCGCGAGCAGCGCGATGGCCTCCGCCATGAAGTGCACCGCCGACTCGACGAAGATGCGCTTCTCGGGGTGCAGAACCGCTTCGCGCGCGAGCTGGTAGGAGTCGGCGACGAGCCCGCCGTAGCGCTCGACCAGCTTCACGATCTCGCCGCCCATGTAGTAGTGCGCGAGCAGGACGAGCTGCGGGCCGAGCTCCGCGCGCGCCGGCTCGATGTAGCGGTCCATCCAGGGCAGCACCGTCGCCGGCAGGCGATCCGGCAGCGCCAGATACTCCTCGGCGTAGGGCTTGAACTCCGGCTGGTACCAATCGAGCGGCAGATCCGTCTGGCACAGCGGGATGTCGGGCTGGATCACGATGCCGCGGGGGGTCGACATTCGAGAAAGCTAGCATGCGCGGCTCGTCGTCCGAGTGCGCTATGCTGCCGCGCGCTTCGGGGCGTAGCGCAGCTTGGTAGCGCGCTTGGTTCGGGACCAAGAGGTCGGCGGTTCAAATCCGCCCGCCCCGACCAACTCGATCGGTCAGCGATTTCTCCGCGCCGCAGCACATTGATGCAGGCGCGCTGCGCGGCTCGGGTTCGCTTGACCGCGCCGGACGATCTGAGTAAACAGCCTCAGCACTCCCCGCCGCAGCGAAGCAGGGGCGCTCGCGTTGCGGGTCGTTCGAGGCTCGGGGATACCGGAGGCGTTTGGGATGGGACGGCGCAAGGCGGTTCTCTCGATTGCCGCGCTCTCGGTCGCGCTCGCCGTCTCGGCTCGAGCGCAGGACCTTTCGCGCGGCAAAGAGCTCTTCTCGATGTGCTCTCACTGCCACGGTCCCGCGGGCGCGGGTGACTCGATGGCGCTCGCGCCGTCGATCGCGGGCCTGGACGCGTGGTACGTCGAGATCCAGCTCGGAAAGTTTCGCGACAACGAGCGCGCCGCGCATTTCGACGACATCGCCGGGATGCGCATGCGCGGCATGGCGAAGTGGCTGAAGACCGACGCCGACGTCAAGTCGGTCGCCATGTACGTCGCGTCCCTTCCGAAGGTGAAGGACACGACCTTCACCGGCGGAGACGCGGCGAAGGGCGCGGCCCTCTACGCGCCTTGCAGCGGCTGCCACGGCCTGAACGGCGAGGGAATGCAGGCCGTCGGCGCGCCCCCGCTCGCGCACACGAGTGACTGGTATCTGCGCACGCAGATCAAGAACTACCAGCAGGGCATCCGGGGCAGCGACCCGCGCGACGTCGGCGGTGCCGCGATGCGCCCGATGGCGCTCGTGCTCGCCGACGACCAGGCCATCAAGGATTTGCTGGCGCACGTCGCCACGCTCAGCGGCGCCGCGCCCGGCGCGAGCTCGGAGTAGCGATGAAGGCTTATTCGTCGGAAGAGTTGGCCAGGCGGATCTTCCTGGTCTCGGTGCTGGGAATCGCCGCGTGGGTCGCCGCGTCGTTCTACTTCGTAATCTTGGCGAGGTGACTCGATGTTCGGAAAAGGAATCATTGAGTACTGGGTGCCGGCGGTCTCGAGCTACGCGCACGACATCGACTTCATCTTCGACACCGTCTTCTGGATCGTCATCGCCTTCTGGTTCGTGGTCGTCGAGGCGCTCTTCCTCTGGCTGATCGTCCGCTACCGCAAGAAGGACGGCGTCAAGGCGCAGTACATCACCGGCGAGCAGAAGCACGAGAAGCGCTTCATCACCTGGCCCCACTATCTGATCATGGTCTGCGACGTCGTCATCGTCGCGATCGCGATCAACGTCTGGTACAAGGTGAAGCAGGACGCTCCACCGGCCGACGAGACGGTGCGCATCGTCGGGCAGCAGTGGGCCTGGAGCTTCGTCCACCCCGGACCCGACGGTAAGTTGGACACCGCGGACGACATCCGGACCGTCGACGAGCTTCACCTCGTCGTCAACCGCACCTACCTGTACAAGCTCGAGGCGCGCGACGTGCTGCACAGCCTCTCGATCCCCGTGTTCCGCCTGAAGCAGGACGCGATCCCGGGCCGCATCGTGACTGGCTGGTTCAAGCCCATCAAGACGGGGACGTACGACATCCAGTGCGCCGAGATCTGCGGGTTCGGACACGGCCTCATGCCTGCGCGCGTGATCATCGAGACACCCGAGCAACACACGGCGTGGCTTTCGGCGCACAGCGCGTCGGCCGCAGGAGAGTAAGACCCATGGTCGTTCAGCACGCCGAGCACCACGAAGAGCACGCCCACCACCCGCAGGAGTCGTGGTTCCGGCACTACTTCCTGTCGACGGACCACAAGATCATCTGCTTCCAGTACATGTTCACGGGCATGGCGATGGGGCTCGTCGGCGCCTTCTTCGCCTACGTCTTCCGCATGCAGATGGCCTTCCCCGGCGTGCACGTGCCCGGCTGGGGGCTCGTGACTCCCGCCGACTACAACATGCTGATCACGAATCACGGCGCGATCATGATCTTCTGGGTCGCGATGCCGGTGCTGATCGCGGCGTTCGGGAACTATCTCATCCCCCTCATGATCGGCGCGGACGACATGGTGTTCCCGCGCATCAACCGGCTCTCGTATCAGATCTTCCTGCTGTCCGCGCTCGTCCTGATCGTGTCGTTCTTCGTGCCGGGCGGCGGCTTCGCGGGCGCGTGGACCATGTATCCGCCGCTCTCCGCCAAGGCGCAGTACAGCCTGACCGGCGACGGCTCCACGGTGTTCGTGTTCGCGGTGGCGCTCGAGTTCGTCGCGTTCCTGCTCGGCGGCATCAACTTCGTGACGACCGCGATGAACTCACGCGCGCCGGGCATGAAGATCTACGACATCCCGATCGTGGTCTGGATGATCGTGATCGCGAGCCTGCTGTTCATGGCGTCCGTCGGCCCGCTGATCGCGGGCGCGATCATGTTGCTGTTCGATCAGCGGCTGGGCACGGCGTTCTTCGATCCGAACCGCGGCGGTGACCCGATCCTGTGGCAGCACCTGTTCTGGTTCTTCGGTCACCCCGAGGTGTACGTGGTGCTGCTGCCGGCGGTGGGCATCGTGGCCGAGATCATCACCGTGTTCTCGCGCAAGAAGCTGTTCGCCTACAAGACGGTGCTCTCGACGGCGATCGCGACGGGCGTGCTCTCGTTCACGGTCTGGGCGCACCACCAGTTCGTGGCGGGCATCGATCCGCGCATGGCGAACATCTTCACGGTCACGACCTTGATCATCTCGATTCCGATCGCCGAGATGATGTTCGTCTACATCGCGACCCTGTACGGCGGCTCGATCACGCTCACGACTCCGATGCTGTGGGCGCTGGGCTTCATCGGCTCGTTCCTGATCGGCGGCGTGACTGGAATCTTCCTCGGCTCGAGCGGCGCGGACATCTATCTGCACGACACTTACTTCGTGCTCGCTCACTTCCACTACACGTTCTTCCCGATCGCGATCATCGGGACTTACGCGGGCCTCACCTTCTGGTTCCCGAAGATGTTCGGGAAGATGATGAACGACACGCTGGGCAAGTGGCACTTCTGGCTCACGTTCATCCCGTTCAACTGCATCTTCATCCCGCTCTTCTTCACCGGGATGCTCGGCGATCACCGGCGCATCTTCGACTACTCGAACTTCTCGGAGCTCTCGACCCCGATGCTCCAGCATCTGCGCGCGTTCGCGACCGTCTCGCTGCTGGTGATGCTCACCGCGCAGACACTGTTCGTCTACAACTTCGTGACGAGCCTGCTCTGGGGGAAGAAGGCCGAGAAGAACCCCTGGAAGGCGAACACGCTCGAGTGGACCGCGAACTCACCCCCGCCGCACGGCAACTGGGCCACGTTGCCCACCGTGTACCGGGGCCCGTACGAGTACAGCGTTCCCGATCGCGCCGAAGACTACTGGCCGCAGAACGCGCCGAGCTAGCTGAGAGCTCACAGGAGAGCGACGAATGTCCGCAGCAAGCCGTCCCATCGCCACTACGCGCAGCTCGGCCGGGATGCCGACCGGCCGGCTGGCCGTCTGGTGGGTGATCGCGTCGGAGATCGTGATCTTCGGCGGCCTCCTCGGGTCGTACATCATGTTCCGGCTGTCGCACGACGCGTTCGCGCAGCAGGCCGCGCACACCAACGTGTGGATCGGCACGGTCAACACGCTCGTGCTGCTCACGTCGAGTCTCGCAGCCGTGCTGGGTCACAAGGCGGCGGAGGCCGGTGACGGCCCGAAGGCGGCGCGCCAGCTCTACCTCACGGCGCTGGGCGGGCTGACGTTCGCGTCGATCAAGTTCCTGTACGAGTGGCCCACCGAGATACATGAAGGATTCACGATCTCGTCGAGCACCTTCTGGTCGTTCTACTACACGGCGGCGGGCATCCACGCCGCGCACGTGATCGCCGGCGTCGTGATCATGCTCTTCATCGCGCCGGTCGCGAAGAAGGGCCTCGAGCTGCAGCGCGTCGAGCTGATCGGCCTCTACTGGCACTTCGTCGACGTCGTCTGGATCTTCCTGTTCCCGCTGCTCTACATCGCGAAGTAGGAGACGTCATGGCGGAGCACGCACACGCACACGCGCCCGAGGGGCACGAGTCACACGAGCACCCGAATTACTGGCGCATCTGGGGAATCCTCTGCGCGCTGCTGTTCGTCAGCGTCGCGGGCCCGTTCGTCGGCATCAAGATCGTCACGCTGATCACGGCCTTCGGCATCGCGATCGTGAAAGCGTATCTGGTTGCGAAGTACTTCATGCACATCGACATCGCGGCGAAGTACGTGACTTACTTCATCATGACCGCGCTCGTGTTCATGGTGTTGTTCTTCGCCGGCGCGGCACCGGACGTGATGAAGCCGGAGGGCCGCAACTGGGAGAAGCCCGCCTGGCTCGACGGCTCGATCCACGGCACGATGTCCCCCGGCGAGCACGGTGCACCAGCCGAGGAGCCGCCCGCAGCGCACTGAGGAGAATCCTCCTGGCCGCCAACCCCCCCCGCCAGATCCTCGAGTTCCCGCGCAAGGCACGCGTGGATCTCGTCCCCAGCCCCGTCCTCGCCATGCTGATCTTCGTGTTCACCGAGGTGATGCTGTTCTCGGGTTTCATCTCGGCGTTCACGATCATGCGCGGGTCGGAGGTGATCTGGCCGCCGCCGGGGCAGCCGCGCCTGCCCGCCTCGGAGACCGCGTTCAACACCGGCCTCCTGATCGCGAGCGGCATCGCGCTGTACGTCGCGCGGCGGCGCTTCGCGAATCGACCGATGCATCTGCGCCGCGGCCTGCTCGTGACGATCCTGCTCGGCGCGAGCTTCGTAGTGCTGCAAGGGCGCGAGTGGGTGTCGCTCCTCGCGCAAGGACTCACGCTGCGCTCCAGCGCGCTCGGGAGCTTCTTCTACCTGATCGTCGGCGCGCACGCGCTGCACGCCGTGATCGCGCTCGGGATCCTGATCTACGCCTGGCTGCGGCTCGGGCAGCGCTCGGTGCCGCGGAACACGCTGGCCGCTGCCGAGATCTTCTGGTACTTCGTCGTCGGCATCTGGCCGGTCCTCTATTGGAGGGTCTATCTGTCATGAAGCTCGGGCTCGCAGCCGCTGCACTCGCGTTCTCGGTCTCGCTGCCCGCGGCGGCACGCGCCTGTGACTCGTGCCTCGCCGCGTCCACCCCCAGCGTGCAGATGGCGTTCATCATGGGCTCGATCTTCCTGAGCGTGACCCCGCTCGCGTTGGTCGGCAGCGCCGTCTGGTGGATCTGGCGCCGCGCGAAGCGCCTCGCCGCGGAAGAAGAAGCCGGAGTGATTCGACTCCCGAGTGCGCCCGCGCGCACGGTCCGCCGCTCGTAGCAGCGCGCGGCGCACCGTGAGATCGCTGCTCGCCGCGGTCGCGCTCTTCGCCGCGCTCGCGATCTCGTGCGGGCGCGGGAACGTCTACGTCGGTCACGGCACCGTCGAGTCCGTCGACCGCGCCGAGAAGCAGGCCGTGATCTCGCACGAGGCGATCCCGGGTCTCATGGACGCGATGACCATGAGCTTCGACGTCCCCGATCCGGCCGTGCTCGGGCGGCTCGCGCCGGGCCGGCGCATCGAGTTCGACCTCGAAGTGAAGAAGGGCAGCTTCCGCATCGTGGGCGCGCGCGCCTACGACTCGACCATGGGCGCGGAGCGCGCCCCGACGGTCGCGTCGCTTGCCGGGGAGCGCGACCTCGCGCCTGCCTTCTCACTGACGGACCAGGACGGCAAGCCGGTCTCGCTGGCCTCGCTGCGCGGAAGCACGCTGCTCGTCGACTTCGTGTACACGCACTGCATGGGTCCGTGTCCGATCCTGACGGCGAAGCTCGTCGAGTTGCAGCGCTCGCTGCCGCCCGACGCGCGCAAGCACGTGCACTTCGTCTCGATCACGCTCGACCCGGCGAACGACACGCCCGAGGCCCTCACCCGCTACGCCAAGGAGCGCGGTGCGGATTTGTCGGAGTGGTCGTTCCTGACGGGACCCGAGGCCGAGGTCGCCGAGGTCGTGCGGAGCTTCGGCGTCGGCACGCTGCGGAGCCCGGACGGATCGATCGACCACGTCGTCGCGACCTTCCTCGTCGACGGCCAGGGCCGGATCGCGAAGCGCTGGCTCGGGCTCGAGCACCCGACCGCGGAGCTGCGCGCGGCGGTCGTGGAGCTCGCCGGCACGCACGCGCCGGCCGTCGCCCAGCCATGAGCGGATTCCGGCCAGCGCGCGGTCCCACCGTGCTCACGCTCTGCGCGGTGCTCGCGTTCTGCGCGCTCGGCGTCTGGCAAGTGAATCGGCTCGCGTGGCGAAATCGCGATCTCGCCGAGAAGAGCGCGCGCACCCTGCTCGAGCCGATCACGCTCGCGGAGGCGATTCGCGATCCGCGCGGAACCGCGTTCCGGCGGGTCGTGGCGCGCGGCCGCTTCGAGCTCGTCGACTCCGTGATCGTCGGTCCGGTCGAGCGCGGGCAGGATCTCGGCGGTCGCCTGCTCACTCCCCTGCGCGAGGACGGCGCTCCCGACGACGCCCCGCGCGTCCTCGTCGATCGCGGCTGGATCCCTCAGTCCGCGTTCCAGCGGTTCCTCCCGCCCGACGAGGGCGCTCCCGCGGCCGAGAGCGGCCCGGTCGA
>Ga0316628_100001713_pt1 | contig 15731 bp, 22 predicted proteins | sample OWC_Aug_M2_C1_D5_FD_207648 | JGI IMG/M metagenome (GOLD analysis project Ga0316628, IMG submission 207648) | Wetland soil microbial communities from Old Woman Creek delta, Ohio, United States - OWC_Aug_M2_C1_D5_C | ecosystem: Environmental > Terrestrial > Soil > Wetlands | place: USA: Ohio... | reverse complement strand
CGTGGCCTTCCAGTCGAGCATTCGCGGATCGTCGCCGGGGACATAGTCGCGCAGTCCGCCGAACGCGCTCCCTTCGCCGCGTTGCTTGAGCGCGCGGATGCCGACGTCGCTGAGCCGGTGCTGCACGACGAGCATCCGGAAGCGTCGAACGTTGGCGAGCGACGGCACCACGACGACGTCCGCCGCGAGCGGGCGGCGAACGATCCGCGCCACGAGGCCGAGCGGCGACGTCGCGCGCATGGCCACCTCGCCGAACGGCTGGCGACCACGAGCGCGCCCGGTCGCGACCACGTCCACCGACTGCTCGCCGTTCGGCGCGACGTCGATCTCGCCGGCGGGCACGTCCCCTTCGACGCCGGGCGGGAACGCGTCGAAGATGCGCACGCGCACCGGCCACTCGAGTCGCGACCGAATGGTGTAGGTGACCGCGGCGGTGTCGCCGAGGCCCAGCGTGGGCGGCGTGCCGCGCTCCACCTCCAGGTCGCGCGGGCGCGGCAGGCGAATGTAGTCGAACGCCAGCGCGCCCAGGACCACCGCCGCCCCCGCCGCGGCCAGCGCGACGCCCGCCCGTCCCGGCACCAGCCAGAGCACGCCGGCCGCGAGCACGACCGCCGCCAGCCGGGGCGTGGGGTACACCGACCAGAACGGCCGGCGCGCGCGAAGCCGCGCCATGAGCGACGTCATGTCGGCGCGGCGATTCGGGCGAGCACGCCGGTGAGCACGTCGTCGGCCGTGCGTCCCTCCACCTCGAGCTCCGGCGCGAGCGTCACGCGGTGCCGCAGCACGGCGGGGGCGCGCGCCTTCACGTCGTCGGGCGTCGCGTAGTCGCGGCCTTCGAGCACCGCGCCGGCGCGCGCCGCGCGCATCAGCGCCACCGACGCGCGAGGCGACGCGCCGAGCACCAGCGACGGATCCTCGCGCGTGGCGCGCGTGATCGACGCGATGTACTCGCGCACCTCGGGCGCCACGCGCACCTGATCCACCAGCGCGCGGCAGGCGCGCGCCTCGTCGATCGTCATCACGGCGTCCACGACGCGCTCGCCGCGCTCGGGATCGAATCCCGCCTCGTGCAGCGCGAGCATGTCCAGCTCCGCCGCCGCCGCCGGATAGCCGATCACGATCTTGAGCAGAAAGCGGTCGAGCTGCGCCTCGGGCAGCGGGAACGTGCCCTCGTGCTCCACCGGGTTCTGCGTGGCGAGCACCGTGAACAGCTCGTCGAGTGGCCGGCTCACGCCGTCCACGGTGACGTGCCGCTCGGACATCGCCTCGAGCAGCGCGGCCTGCGTCTTGGCCGGCGCCCGGTTGATCTCGTCGGCCAGCAGGAGGTCGGTGAACACCGGCCCCGGCTGGAACTCGAACCCACGTTGCGGATCGCGATACAGCGAGACGCCGGTGACGTCAGCCGGCATGAGGTCCGGGGTGAACTGGATTCGCTTGAACTTCACGGCCATCGCGTTCGCGACGGCGCGCACGAGCAGCGTCTTCGCCGTGCCGGGCACGCCCTCGATCAGCACGTGTCCGCGAGCCAGGAACGCGGCGAGAATGTCGTCGATCGCGTCGTCCTGGCCCACGACGCGCGTGGCGACGGCGTCGCGTACCCGCCGCGCGACGGCGGCGCCCTCCTGGATCGAGATGCTCATGAGCGATTGGTTGATGACGTCGTGAGATGGTGCTCGATGGTGTTCAGGGCCTCGCCGACGTCGCCGAAGGCTCGGGGCGACACCGGCTGGCGGAGCGCTTCGCGGACCCTGGCGGCGGGTTCGGCGAGCGCGGGGAACCGCGCCGCCGCGGCCGAGAGAAAGGCGTCGTCGTCCACCCCGGCCCCGGCGCCGAGGACGCGGCCCGCGCGCCGCCGAACGCCGCCGACGAGCCGTGCGGTGGCCGTTCTGGTGGCGCCGACATCGGCGTACGCGTGACCCAGCGCCTCGGCGTGCTCGAGCGGCGACCGGCGCTGCATGCGCTCCGCTTCGCGCGGGACGATGGGACGCGGCGCGAGCGCGAGCACGAGGAGCAACCCGGCGAGCAGCGCCTGCGCGACGAAATGCCCGGATGGCGTGCGCGAGAGATACGTGGCCACCGCGCTCAGGCTCCCGCCGTGCGTGCCATATCCGTGGTGGAACTCGTCGAACACCAGCCGCGGCCGCGTCTCGCTTGGCGGACGCACGTACTCGAGGATGCGCGCCGCCGCGACGTCGGCGCCCCATGAGCATTGTCGAATGACGTCGTTGGCGAAGAGGAGCGACGTACTGGCGACCGCGACGCGTCCGGCGCCGAGGGGAAACCCGACCGCCACGGGGAGGCCGGCGTCGATCCGGTCGTGCGTGCTCGCCAGCGTCACCACGCGCGCCCCTCCCGGCGGCGGACGGAGCCACACGAGCTGGCGCACTTCGGGCGGCACGGCGAGCGCGGCTCGCTGGCTGAACGACTGCGGCGTGGGGCACTCCGGGTCGCCGAAGCCGGACAGAAAACGCCCTGGACGGCCCTGCGCGACGCCCAGCGAGTCCGCGATCTCGTCCGCCCCGTCGAGCGCGAACACGAGCGCGCCGCCGCGACGCACGTCGTCGAGCAGACGATGAACCTCGCGCGCTCCCAGAGCGCTCGAGGGCGCGAGCACGACGTGCGCGATGCCCGGCCCGGGCGTCGAATCCAGGGGCGCGGTTCGCCGCTCCGGCCGCCAACCCATCCGCTGGGCCAGCTCGTAGACCATTCGCGCGCCGCCGGGCGCGGTGGAATAGGTGCTGCGCCCGCCGCCTTCGTTGGTCTGCGGCGACTCCGGCGTGAGGAGCGCCACGATGAGCGCCACCACGCCGAGCGCCGCGAGCACGGTCGCCGGACCGTGCCGGCGTCGGGCCGGAGCGCCTGGGCTCGTCACGCGGCGGCGGAGGTGCGCGCGAGCTGTTCGGCCGCCGCGGCCAAGCGGGCGACGTCGTCCGCGGTGGCGGCCGCCAGACCGAACGCGAGGCGATCGAACTCGCGGGCGAAGGCGCCGAAGCCTGGCGCCGCCGGCGACGAGCGGCGCCGCAGCTCCCGCGCGTAGTCGCCGCTCGTCTTGGACGGATGAAATCGAACCGCCCCGCCCTGGGCGAGCCCGTCGACCACCGCCAGGTAGAGCGCGTGACAGGCCGCCAGGTGGTCGCCAGCCGCCGCGAGCTCGCGCGCGAGCGTCCAGTAGTCTCGTCGGGCAACGCCGCCGCGTCTCGAAACCCCACGCCTCGCGCGGTTCGCGTCGAGGCGCCTCGAGACGACGAGTCGCGCGACGATGACCAGGACGACCGCCGCGACCGCGACAATGACGGTGATGCGCGCGTCACGCGATCCCCCCAACGCGCGGACGACGTCGGCGATGCGCTCGACGATGTACCGAAACAGGCGGCCGAGCAGGCTCTGGCGAAGCGGCGTCGCGTACGCCGGCTCGCGCGCGATCGCCGCCACGGTGTCGTGGATCGCGCCCGACGTCCAGGGTGCCTGCCAGAGCGCGTGCACGAACATGCGCGATCAGGACGCCGCGGCGGACTCGCCTGCCCGCACGCCGGCCGCGTTCGCGAGAAACTCGACGTCGAATCCTTCCTTGCGGATCCGCACGTCATAGTAGAGCAGCGTCTCGGTGATGCCGAAGAACGGGTAGATCACGATGTTGAGCGCCGTCCCGATGAGGTTGATCACCACACGGCTCGGGATCAGGCTCAGCACCATCGCGACGCCCGCCGACACGGCGAGCGCGAGGAGCAACACCAGCAGCACCGTGTTCAACACGTGCCGCTTGACGCCCACCGAGAGAACCGACGAGCGCGACAGCGCGGCCGGCGCGCTCGCCCCCTCGAGCATCACGGCCTGGCGGACGGCGAAGAACCGCGCGAGCGGGTAGAGCGCCGGAAACAGGAAGAACACGGACGCGACGCCGACGAGCACGAACGTGACGATGCTCGCCACCAGCAGCGGCACGGCGCGCGCGAGCACGGCGCGAAACGCGCGCGCCGTGTCCGGCGCCCGGCCGAGGTACACGTCGCTCGCCACGACGGTCACCGCGCCGCTCACGATCGTGTACACGAGCGAGCCCAACGCGAGCATCGCGATCAACTGGCCCGACGACGGCAACTGACCGCTCACGCCGAGATCGAACACCAGGCGCACCACGAGCCAGGGGATGTACACGGCGGCCGTCGGCAGCATGAACTGCATCGGGTCTCGCCGATACACCTGAAAGGCCGCGTCCACGAGCTCGGTGGACGAGCGCGGGCGAAGAGCGATGTCGGTCATGGGCGTCCGTGACGGATGAGACCCGAAGAAGAAAAGACTAATGGCACACCGGACGACGTCCGATGTGCCATTGAACTTCCCCGCCGAAGCGGCGCCTGTCCACCCATCGCCGCCCGGTTACGCGGCCATGCCCTCCCGCAGCACGTCGGCCGTGTCGCTCTCCCGCAGGCGCTTGAGCGCGCGGTCCCGAAGCTGCCGAACCCGCTCGCGCGTGACGCCCAGCTCGCGCGCGATCTCCTGCAACGTCATCGGCCGGCTGCCCTCGAGCCCGAAGTACAGCGTCAACACGCGCGCATCCCGCGGCGTGAGCACCGACAGGGCGCGCGCGATGGCCTCGCGGCGCGAATCGCTTTCCACGCCGCCTGGCAAAATGTCCTCGTCCTCGCCTCGATCCAGCACCAGCGTCTCGCCCAGCGTGCGCCCCAGATCGCCGGACACCGTCGGCTCGTCGAGCGACCGCACCGGCTGCAACAGGGCAACCAACCCGCGCGTCACGTCCAGCGACAGATCGGCGACCGTCGCGATCTCCTCCTCGTACGGCTCGCGCGACAGCTTCTGGCGCAACACCTCCTGCGCGCGCGACACGCGCGACAGGTCGGCGGCCCGGTTGAGCGGCACTTGCACGGTCCGGCCCTGGCGTTGCACGGCCGAGTGGAGCGCCTGGCGGATCCACCACACCGCGTAGCTGATGAAGTTGACCCCGACGTCGGGATCGTATTTGTCGGCGGCGCGCACCAGCCCGGCGTTCGCCTCGCTCACGAGGTCGCCCAGCGGAACGCCGCGGTTCTGATACTGCTTTGCGACCGAGAACGCGAACCGGAGGTTGGCGCGGATCAGCTCCGAGCGCGCGCGCTCCCGCGCCTCGTCGGTCGTCGCGCCCCGCATGGTGCGCGCGAGGTCCTTCTGCTGTTGCGCCGTGAGGACCGGCTCACCACGGAGCTCCGCGATGTACAGGTCCAGCAGGTCGCGATCGTCGTTCGTCGAATACATCGGTCACCTCGGGCGCCCCGGGGGCGCCTGACTTGATGTTCATGCAGTTATACAACCATCTAACCAGCGCGCGGATCGCTCCGCGCGGCCGTTCCGTCAGGCGCGCTTGGCCATCGCCGGCGCTCGCCGCGCTTTGCTCGGAACGGGACCATCGGGAATCGCCATCCGACGACGCAATTCACTCATGTACGCGTCCAGCACCGCCGGCCGCGTCCGGTAGTACACGAACTGTCCGTCGCGCCGCGACTCCACCAACCCGGCGCTGGCCAGTTCCTTCAGGTGGTGCGAAATCGTCGCCTGGCGAACGGGAAAGCAGCCGCAGAGTCGCCGGCAGCCCACCTCGGCCTGCCGGGCGATGTGCTCCAAGATTTCGAATCGACGCGGATCCGCGAGGGCCTTCGCGATTCGCTGGAACTGCTCGGCTTCCACGACCACAATCCTTGTTGCCAGTGATACATAGATAAGCGTCTAATTGTACGGCGCAAGGTGGCTCTCGGTTCCCCCAAAATGGACGGCATCGAGATTTCGTTTCCGCCCGCGCTGGCGCGCTGCCGGTGCCGATAGCAGGCCACATAACCGCTTTAACGCCAACAACTTGTTCTGACCAGCCCCATGAACACTCGCGCGACCAAGCCGGGCCGTCGCCCGGCGCCAGACGCCCTCGAGATCACGCCGACCCGCAGGCTCACGGACCTGCCGGCCTACGTCTTTGCCTGGCTCGACGAGCTCAAGGCGGAGGCGCGCTCGCGCGGCGCCGACCTCATCGACCTCGGCATGGGCAACCCGGACCAGCCGACGCCAGCGCCGATCGTCGACGCGATCAACGCGGCCTACCGGGATCCGGCCACGCATGGGTACCCGCCGTTCCGCGGGACCGAGCGCTTCCGCACGGCCGCCGCCGATTTCATGCGCCGCCGATTCGGCGTCACGGTGGATCCGGATACGGAGGTGCTTTGCCTGAGCGGCGCCAAGGAAGGCATCGCGCACACGACGATGGCGTTTGCCGACGAGACGACGGTCTCCCTCGTGCCGGACATCTATTACCCGGTGCACGGGCGCGCCACGGGATTGGTCGGTGGCCGAGTCCATTTCCTCCCGCTTCGGGCGCCGTGCGGATTCCTGCCGGACCTCGGCGCGATTCCGCCCGCCGTGCTCGCCCAGGCGCGGCTGCTCCTGCTCAACTACCCGCACAACCCCACGGGCGCCGTCGCGCCGATCGAGCTGTTCGAGCAGGCGGCGGCCGTTTGCCGCCGTCATGACATTCTGCTCATATCGGATCTCGCCTACAGCGAGCTGACCTACGAGGGCCTCGCCGCCCCGAGCGCACTCCAGGTGCCGGGAGCCAGGGACGTGACGCTCGAGTTCCACTCGTTCTCCAAGACGTTCTGCATGGCGGGCTCGCGCATCGGGTTCGCCGTGGGCGGACGCAGGCTCATCGATGCGCTCCACGCGGTGCGCACCAACGTGGGCTACGGCACCCCAATGGCCATCCAGGCGGGCGCCGCGTACGCGCTCGACCATGCGAACGAGCTCTCGGCGCCCGTGGTGGAGACCTACCGCGCTCGCCGCGACGTGCTCGCCCAAGGCTTCCGGTCGCTCGGCTGGACGGCGGAGCCGTGTCCGGCGACGATGTTCACGTGGCTGCCGGTCCCCACGCGGTTCACGGCGCAGGAGTGGACCCGCTACCTCATCGATCGCGCCGGCGTGGTCGTGACGCCGGGCAACGCCTTTGGCCCCGGCGGCGAGGGATTCTTCCGCGTTTCATTGATCGCCGACCCCGCTGTCCTTGGGCGGGCGATCGAGCGCATGCGCCAAGCCGGCATTCGGTTCAGCACGACCGACTGACGCGCGTGGCTCGACTACTGCAGCCTCTTCTGAACAACCCGTTCGGAGGAGCCAGTATCATGACCACGTCTCGAGATCCCAGAGATCAGACGCACACCCGCGCGGACGCGCCGCGCGACATCCCGCTTTCCCGCGATGAGGCCGCCGCCGACGCGGCCGAGTCCGCACAGCCAGGAGATGAAGTCCCCGTCCCGCCCGCGATGTCGGCGGCCGAAATCGACGAACGTGCGCAGGTCGTGGAGGCATTGAGGCAGCAGGAGCGCGAGGCGTCCTCGACCGACGCCTGAAGGCACGCTCACTTGCCGTTTGGGCGCCTTGTGCCAATAATGCAGGCGCGCAGCCGTCGACGGGCTGGACTGGATGCACCTCGTCTTTTCGGAGGTCGAGGATGGGATTACAGCAGCAGGCCGCCACCGCGATCAGTGATTTCTCCATCGTGCCGACCGAGGTCGCCGCGGCGGCCACTCGCTATCAGGCATTCCGCGAGATCGAGGCGGAGCACCTCGCGTTGATGGCCAAGCACAATCTCGCGATGGATTGGACGCCCGAGATCCGGCAGATCGTGTTCAACGCCGGCGACCACGTGCGTCACGCGCGCGACGCGCGGATCGCCTTTCGCCGGCAGGTTCGCGAGTTCGTGCTCGCGCTGCGGCGAGCGCGCGAACCGCTCCCCGCCGTGCTGCGGCACACGCGGTCGATGCTCCAGATGCTCGAGGCGCAGGGTGCGCTCCGCGGCGACGGCGGCTGGCTCGAGGCCGAAGTGCTCGAGTGGGCGATCGAAGAATACGAAAACGCCGCGTAGTCACGCGGCGTTTGTCGTGGTCGAGTCGGTGAAGACGCGCGACCGCGGATCAGGTCCGCGGCCACGCGTGGAATCGCGCGCTCAGACCCGCGCGCGCCACTCCGCGGTCGCTTCCGGGACCAACCGGGCGCCCCACTGGCCGACCTCGAGGATGTAGTAGTCCCGGCGAGTCGAGTCGCGGGGATCGACGACTTCGTAGTACGTGGGTTGCGGCTCGACTTTGACGGTGAGCCCGTTGCATTCACCGCCGACGCATTTGACCTGGATCATGAGCGCATCCTCTCGGCGAGCCGGCCGCCCGCCTGTTGTCCGGCGGGCCTGGGCCCGCCTGTCAGGAACCGCGGCCCGCTCGCGCAGGCCCTCTCTACAGTCTCGGCAATACTGTCGGGAAGCCGCACCGCGCCGCGCGAATGTGCCTCCAGCACCAGCCGCAGGGCGCGGCGCTGCCGGTCGAACGCCGTCAGGAGCTGGGTGCCACCATCCGGCGACGACAGCAGGCCGTGCACCAGCCGCTGCAACGTTGCCTCTTCGGAGCCGTCCGAGGCCTGCGCCATGCACGCCTCGAGGTTCCAGCGCGCGCGATGCCTCTCGCAGAGGCCCGCCCGCCCCGTTCGCGGACCTTCCTGGGTACATCCCGCGCAGACGGCGATGTCGCGCAGCAGGTCCGTACTGGGAACGAACGACATCTCGTGGTCTTCCTCGAGTACCTGTCTCAGTTCCATCATGAGATCCGGGTCGCGCGTGGTAGCCGACACCAGATGCAATCGACGCCTCGCGTTCGGTTCGATGCTCATCGCATCCTCCGCCGCGCGCGCCGAGGAAATAGTCGCAAGCTGTTACCCAACCGGGGCATGCCCGTCAACCTGGTACGCCAACGTGACCCGCTTCCCAGTTGGCTGACCGCCGCGTCCACGTCATGACCACGCCGCCGCACCCGACCACCCTCGAATCGCTCGACCGTCACTGGGCGGTCAAGGTCGTCACGCCGGAAGATCGAGCGGCCGCCATTCAGTACGGGATGGGTGTGATCAACCGTCTGTGCGGCGGCGGGTCGGCATCCACGCTCGAGTCGCCGCCCGAATTCGTCGTCCCCCTCGCCGGCGCGTACGTGCTCGCCGCGAGCGAATGGCTCGACTTCGAAGGCGCGGCGTCCCCGTCGGCTCGGCTGTCGGCGGAGCAAGAAGCGCAGCGCGCCGCGCACATCGAAACCGGCGCGGATCGCGCGTTCATCCTCACCGCCTCCCTGCCGGTCGAGCCCGGCGAGCGCGTCGCCGCGCTCTACCGCGCGCTGCTGCTCGGCGGACTGGCGCAACTCGGGCACAGACAGACCGAGTTTCGCCATTGGCTGCGTGCCCACGAGGCACTGCTCTTTCCGCCCCGCGAAGACGAATCGCGCTGGGACATCGTGCTGTTGCGCCGCGTCGTCGAGCTGTGGACGCACGTGCTCCGCGCCGCCGGTCCGTCCGGCCTCGACCACGCGATGGAGCTCGTGGCATCCATTCGTGAGGAGCGGCCGGTGCGCGAGCCCGCGTTCTTCACCACGGTCGATCCGGCGGACGAAGCGCGGATGCGATTCTTCGCCTTCACGCTGTTTCACCTCACCGAGGCGGCCACCGAGCTGCTGCTGTTCCGCCTGCACGGTGAGCCCGAGCGCGTGGAGACGCGGCTCTACAGTCATTTCAGCCTCGCGCGCGACGCCGCCGGCGGCGATCCGCGGCTCGACGCGAGCTTCGATTGGCTGTATGAGGCGTCGCGTCGTGTCGTCGCGCAGCGAACGGCGCAACTCGAGCTGCTCCCCGAAGCGAGCCGCTGAACGCGCGACGCGTTCTTCCCTCATCTCGTCGTCTTCCGCTGGGCGCTGCCCACGAGCATGCGCAGCCCGTTCGGCGACTTGGCGACCACCACGGCCACGCGCGAGCGCGCAGGGCTCTTCGAGCGCAACGCGATGACCCGCGGCTCCGGACCGCCCGGCTTCGGCGCGTCGTCAGCGAGCTTGAACCACTCGACCTGGCCTTCTCCCCGCGTGCAGCGCACGTAGTAGGCGTCGGACGACCAGAAACCGTCCCACTGTTCTCCGTCGGTATGGTTGGCCAGCAACGCCGTGCGGGGGGCGTCCTCGAGCGGCTCTTGCGGCCTCGCGCAACTGACGAGATGCATGACGGATTTGGTCAGTGTGTCTCGAGCCCCGGCACCGGCGCCGGCGGAAGGGACGGCAACCTAGAAAACCCGGATTCAAATTGCAATAGTAAAGTTTTCCATAAGTCGTTGTCATTGCTGTGGATAGCGAATGTGGAGCAATGTCGATAACGAGCTAAGTCGCCATCCTGGCACGCGTAAGCCGTATGGCAAGGCTGTGGATAACGACTGTGGACAGATGTGCAGCATTTTTTTCCGGCGTCGCGGACGCGCCGATTTCGCCGCCCGCGCCGAACGCCGTTTTGCCGCACGATTTCCGCTCGATTTCGACGCGTTTTTTTCCGCACCGGAGTCACCCGGGAGTAACCATCGGCGCGCCCGTTCTCGCGTCGACTATTTGTCGACAACCGAGAGCTTTCCACACCACGATGTGGAAGCGTTGTTGATAGCACTGCAAATGCAACCGGACGCGCATGCACGCACGCGCGGCTCGAGATCGACGCGCGTGGTGGACCTGATGGAGCGGTTGCATGAGAGCCTCGAGCCGGAATCCGACGAAGGCCTCACGACCGCGGACCGGATCATCGGCGGGATCTCGCCACGCTGCTCCATGTGGTGCAGCTTGGTGCGATCTTCAATCGATCCCTGGAGCTCGCGCGTGCACCCTGTGCAGTTCGCCGACTACGCCGTCATCGACCTCGTTCCCGATCCGCGAGCGCCCGTTTTCCGCGTGGTGACCAGCGACGGCGCGCGAATGTTGGCCGGGCGCCTGGCGACGCGCCTGGCGACGCGCCTGGCGACGCGCCTGGCGACGCGCCTGGCGACGCGCCTGGCGACGCGCCTGGCGACGCGCCTGGCGGCGCGAGCACCCCGCACCGACACGGTGGGAACACGTGTCTAGCAGGCCCGCCCGCCGGCGCCGCGAGGCCGACGCCCTCGCGAAGTTTCTGCTCTACCTCGAGGACCTCGAGGCGGCCGTGGTCGCGCGCGCGGCGCTCCGCATCACGGCGCTCCTACGCAAGCGCACGGCCACGCATATGCCGCGCGAGGTGCGCGAGGAGTTGCTCATGCTCTCCCGCGCACCCCGCGACAGCCTTCGGGCGCCGGTGCGATTCCTCCAGTTCCAGCATCGCATGCGCCAGCTCGCGGCGGGAGGCGAGGGGCTGCTGACCGCGCAGATCGAACTACCGCTCGACCCGCGCGCCGGCGCCGGCGAGATCAGACGACACGCCGACGGGCGGCGCGCGGCATCCGATCCGGCCGACGCCGATCCCAGCCGCTACTGACCCTGCGCCGCGTCCACGGACGCCTTCAGACCCTCGGCGAGCGATGCGTCGCCGCCGATGATCGCGCGCCACGTCACTTCCGGTCCGTTGCGCCGGCCCTTCTCGGTCACCTTCACGCCTTCGGGCGAGATCGCGACCGTGTACAACTTTCCATCGATCTCGATCTCGCGCTTGATGGTCTTGTCGAGCTTGGCCGTCATTGGTTCTCCGTAGGTGATCGACGGCATGGAAACTATCACCGCCGGGATCGAAGCTCCATGTATACCGATGCGGGCATCTCGGTGCTGAACCCGTACCGCTCGTACAGCCTCCGCGCGTCGCGCGTGAATAACGCGACGCGGCGCAGTCCCTGCAAGTCCGGATGGCCCAGGATCCCCTCCAGCATCCACGAACCCAGCCCGCAGCCCCGCGCGTCGTCCGCCACAATCACGTCGGTGAGATAGGCATAGGTGGCGAGATCGGTGACGACACGGGCGAACGCCAACTGGCGACCCATTCCGTAGACGCCCACGCAGATGGAGTTCTCGATCGCGCGCTCCAGCACCTCGCGCGTCATCGCGCCGCCCCAGTGCGACGTATGCAGCATCGCGAGCACGGCACCCGCGTCGACGCGCGCGCGGTCGGTGCTGAGCGTCAGCTCGCCGCGCGTCTGCTCGATGAGTCGATCGCGCACGGGTTCGCTCGGCTCAGGATTCCGGCGGCAGCAGATCGCGAGCGCGCTCGAGGGCGCTCTCCGGAACGAGCACCTTGGCGCCCTCGCTGATCGGCCCCTGAAATCCGCCGCCCCACATACCGACCTGGTAGCCGCGCACCAACACGGGGATGCCCTCCTCCTCGAGCGCCGCGCGAATCGTGTCGACCTCGAGCCCTGAGTACACGGTCGTGAGCAAGGCCCAGTGGTCGGTCATCGACCGCTCCTGGCGAGGTGCCGTCGCACCACCGCTTGCTCCGCGGCGCCGATGGCTGAATTGGTGACGGAGTAGAGCGCGACGCCAGCCGACAGATGCGACAGAATCGCGAACGTGATCACCGCCGAGACGACCAGCGGCGCGAGCGGCGCGATGCGCCCGCCCTCGCCGCCGGCGGCCGAGCCCCACGCCGCGGCCGCGGTGGCGATCGCCGCCAGGGCGGCGAGCGCGCGATCGGGCGAGACGAGGTCGCGCATCCACAGCAGGCCGCCGGCGCCGGGCGGCAGAGCGCGAATCGCCGAATACAGCACGGCCGCCGGCGGGAACTGGAGCAATGAATCGACAAGCGACCGGCGGTCGAGACCCGAGAGCCCGCGCGCTTCGTGCAGCCGGCGCGTGGCGGCCCACAGCTCCCGCGGGCGGTTCGCGTAGCGGCGCTGCAGCCCCGCGAGCTCGGGGCCGAGCGCGCGAAGCGTTGCCTCGCGCTCGAGGCGCCGGCGTGTGGCGCGTACGCTCACGGGAAGCATCACGATGCGAAGCGCCGCGGACGCGACGACGATCGCGGCGCCCACGCTGCCGCCGCACCAGTGCGCCACGGCGAACAGGCCGGCGCGAGCGAGGTCGAGGAGGATCGAGGAAAGCATGTCAGTCTCGGGAGGTAGTGGAAAGCGCGGACCGGGCCTGGACCTCTTCGGCGGTGAGCCCGTAGATGGGCGGCGTGGTGACACCACGAAGCCCCAGGATGAAATACAGTTGGCCGCGATGGTGCGCCTCGTGCTCGATCATGGCTCGCAGCCATTTGCCAACGGTGATCGGCGAACCGGCGGGCGTCTCGCACCGTTCGGCGAGACGCCCGTCGGAGAGCGCGGCGAACAACTCGCGCGACTCGGCGTGCAACCGGTCGTAGTACCCGACGGTCGCGGCCAGGCCGTCGGCGATCGCGCGCCCATGCCCCGGATACCGCGATCGGCGGCCGTGCACGGTTTCCGCGTACATGTACCGCTCGATGCCGGCGAGATGGCGAATCATGTCCCCCGCGGTGAGCCGCCTCGGGCCGGCCTGCCACTCGAGATCCTCCTCGCGCACGCACGCCACGACGCGGCGCGTGCGCGCGTGCACCCGATCGAGGTATTCGAGGAACGGCGCGACACGGTTGATTTCCATTCAGATCACCTCGGCCCGCCCGATCAGCGCCGGAGCACGAGCATGTTGTCGGCCCCCGCGAAGCCGTGCCGCTGGTAGAGCGGGCGGCTTCGGTCCGTGGGCCAGAGAATCACGTTGTCGATCTCGAGGCGCGCGCATTCGTCGAGCGCGGCGCGCAACAGCCTCGACCCCGTGCCCGTATTCCGCTGCGCGTCCGCGACGTACAGATTGCTGATGTAGCCGTGCCACTCTGGCTCGGCCACGGGATTGGGCAGCTTCTCGACGATCTGAAGCCACACGGCACCAACGGGGTCACCACGCCGCTCGGCGATCCAGACACGCCACACGCCGTCATCGTGAAGACGGGCTTGCATCCAGTCTTCGCATCGCCGCAGGAATGCGTCTTCGCTCTCCGCGGTGGGCCCGCGGCGCGCGCGGAACTCGTGACGCAGCCGCGCCAGGGCGCGCGCGTCGTGTCGCGTGGCACGGCGAAGCTCGACGTCGGCGAAGTGGTTCATTGTCGGCCCGATTCGTCACCAGTATGATACGGTACGAATAGTAGTACGGCCGCCGCCGGTGGCGCGATTCACCAGCACGACCATTCATCGAGGGCTGTCATGCATTCGTTTGTTCGCGGTCCCCGCGCCGCCACCCTCGGTGTGGTCGCGCTTGCCGCGGCGTGCGTCGGGTGGAGCACCACGGCCCGCGCGCAGCGCCAGCGGCCGGCCACCGCGTCGGCGCCATCGCTCATCGTGTTCATCACGGTGGATCAGATGCGCGCCGACTACTTCGAGCGGTTTCTGCCGCAACTCAGCGGGGGGCTGGGCCGCCTGTATCGCGGCGGCGCGGTATTCACCGAGGCGTATCAGGATCACGCGATCACCGAGACCGCACCGGGCCATTCGGTCACGATGTCGGGCCGCTTCCCCGAGCACACCGGCATCGTCGCCAACGTGCTCGGGGTGGGCGATCGGCACGCGCCGCTCATCGGCGGCGGCGGTCCGGGCGCGTCGCCCTTTCGCTTTCGCGGCTCCACGCTGATCGACTGGCTGCGCATCAAGGACCCGCGCTCGCGCGCGCTGTCGGTGTCGCGCAAAGACCGCGGCGCGATTTTGCCGCTGGGGCGCGCGCACGAGAGCGTGTATTGGTACGCGACCGATGGCCGGTTCACGACCAGCTCATACTACGCCGACACCCTCCCGGCATGGGTGACGCGCTTCAACGCGCGGAAGAGCGCGCAGCGCTACGCGGGCGCGGTGTGGAATCCGCTGCTCCCGCCGAGCAGCTATGTGGAGCTCGACAGCGTGCCGCAGGAGAACTTCGGATCGGGCGTCACGTTCCCGCACGGCTACCCGACAGACTCCGCGCAGGCGGCGCGATTGTTCACCGAGTATCCGGCGATGGATTCGCTCACGGCGCAGTTCGCGCTGGCCGGCCTCGACGCGCTCGCGCTGGGACGCGGGCCACAGACCGACATCCTCGCCGTCTCGTTCTCGACCACGGACGCGGTGGGCCATCGCTTCGGGCCGGATTCGCGCGAGCTCCACGATCAGATCGTCCGTCTGGACCGGTACCTCGGCGCATTCATCGATTCCATCTACGCGCTGCGCGACTCGTCGCGCGTGGCGTTCGCGCTCACGGCCGACCACGGCGTCGCTCCCTATCCCGAGCTCCGCGCGTCGCGCGAGCACGCCACGGCCCAGCGAGCCGACCTGGAGCCGGTGATGGCGCGCGTCAGAGCGCAGCTCCACGCGGCGGGGGCGGACACCACCGCCGTGCAGCTCGAGGAGGGGATCCTCACGATGGACCGCGACGCGCTGGCCCGCGCGAAGCTTCGCCCGGACTCGGTGCTCGACGCCATCGCCGCCGCGCTGCGCCAGGTTCCCGGCGTCGCGCGCGTCGATCTCGTGCGGGACCTGGCCCGCGCCGACACCACTCGCGACGCGGTGGCGCGCCGCTGGGTGCACATGCTCCCCGCCGACAGCCCGGCCGAGCTGGTGGTCTCGCTGGCGCCGTATGCGTACTACGCCGGGGTGAGCATGGCGACGCATGGCTCGCCGAACGACTACGACGCGCACGTGCCGGAGATCTTTTACGGGCCGTGGTTCGTGCCCGGAAAATACTCACAGCGGAGCACCGTGGCGGACATGGCGCCGACGCTCGCGGCGATCGCGGAGGTCAGGCCGACAGAGCGGCTGGATGGGCGCGCGCACCGCGAGATCCTTCGCAAGCCGTAGAACCGGTCGCGAGCGTCGCGGTGCTGACCGAGATCGCGATTCCGCGCGCCGGCGGGCGCCCCGCTCACCCGCCTAACTCGATGCGCGATCCCTGCGCGCCAGCACGCGCTTGCCGCGAATCGTCGTT
>Ga0316628_100001712_pt1 | contig 15735 bp, 13 predicted proteins | sample OWC_Aug_M2_C1_D5_FD_207648 | JGI IMG/M metagenome (GOLD analysis project Ga0316628, IMG submission 207648) | Wetland soil microbial communities from Old Woman Creek delta, Ohio, United States - OWC_Aug_M2_C1_D5_C | ecosystem: Environmental > Terrestrial > Soil > Wetlands | place: USA: Ohio... | reverse complement strand
CGTTTTCCTTGTACAGCATGCCGATCGCGCCGGCGGTGAGGAGGAACCGCCGCACGCCCTCCTCGGTGGCGCCGGACTCGAAACGCCGATAGTAGTGCAGCACCGCGGGCACGATGCCGGCCGCGCCGTTGGTCGGAGCGGTCACTACGCGGCCGCCGGCCGCGTTCTCTTCGTTGACCGAGAGCGCAAACGCGTTCACCCAGTCCATCACGTCGAGCGGTCCGCGCGCGGCGTTGTCGGCCAGCAGCCGGTAGAGGCGCGGCGCGCGGCGCCGCAGCTTCAGGACGCCTGGCAACACACCCTGCTGGCGAAAGCCGCGCTCGACGCAGGCCTGCATGACCGACCAGATTTCCCCGAGGCACGCCCGAACCTCGGACTCGCTGCGCCAGGCGAGCTCGTTGCGCAGCGTGAGCTCGAAGATCTCGAGGCCGTGTTCGCGGCATTGACGCAGCAGGTCGGCTCCGCTCGCGAATGGCAGCGGCACTGTCACCGCTGCCGCGGGCGGCTGGACGGCATCGGCGCCGCCGCGGGTGACGAATCCGCCTCCGATCGAGTAGAACTCGCCTTCGCGGATCAACTGCCGCGCGTCATCGAGCGCCGCAAAGCGCATGCCGTTGCTGTGGCCCGGCAGTACCTCGCTCTTCTGAAAGAGGAGCTGCATCGGCTCGTCAAAATCGATCGCGTGTCTGCCAAGGAGGTTCAGGCGCCTGTCCGAGCGAATCCGCACGACGCTGGCCTCGACGCCGTCCGGATCGATCCTGTCGGGTTCGGCGCCCTCGAGCCCGAGGAGGATCGCGCGATCGGTCCCGTGGCCCTTGCCGGTGAGCGCCAGCGAGCCATACAGCCGCACGGCGATTTCGCGCACGCGCGGCAATTCGCCCGCGCGCTCGAGATCGAGCGCAAACTCGCGTGCAGCGCGCATCGGTCCGACCGTGTGCGAGCTCGACGGACCGATGCCGATCTTGAAGATGTCGAAGACGCTGAGTCGCACGTTCCTTCAGTCGCCGAGCGACAGGAGCGTCGTGTTGCCGCCCACCGCCGCCGTATTGATCGAGAGGGTCTGCTCGGTCGCGAAACGCGCGAGGTAATGCGGCCCGCCCGCCTTCGGCCCGGTGCCCGAGAGGCCGCAGCCGCCGAACGGCTGCACGCCCACCACCGCGCCGATCATGTTGCGGTTCACGTAGACGTTTCCGACGCGCACCCGGTTCGCAATGTAGCGCGCCGTCGCATCGATGCGCGAGTGCACGCCGAGCGTCAGGCCGTAACCCTTGGCATTGATCGACTCGAGCACGCGGTCGAGCGCACCCGCCGCAAAGCGGACGATGTGCAGGATGGGACCGAAGACCTCGCCCGCGAGCCGGTCGAGCGAATCGATCTCCACGGCGAGCGGCGCCACGAAATGGCCGCCAGCCGCGTCCGCCGGCAACCGCACCCGCTGCTGCCAGTGCGCGCCGCGGACGATGGCCGCCGCGTGCGCCTCGAGACACTGTCTTGCATCGGCGTCGATCACGGGCCCGATGTCGGTGGCGAGCAGCGCCGGATCGCCCACCACCAGCTCGTCCATGAAGCCCGCGAGCAGTCGCTCCACCTTGTCGGCGATGTCCTGCTGCAGAAAGAGGACGCGCAGCGCCGAGCATCGCTGACCCGCGCTGTTGAACGCCGAGGCTACGACGTCCGAGACCACCTGTTCCGGCAGCGCCGAGCTGTCGACCAGCATCGCGTTGAGCCCGCCGGTCTCTGCGATCAGCGTGGCAATCGCACCGTTGCGCGCCGCGAGGCCGCGATTGATCAGGCGTGCGGTGTCGGTGGACCCGGTAAATGCAATCCCGTGAACCGCGTCGCTTGCGACCAGCGCACCGCCGATTTCGGCGCCGTCGCCGGGCAAAAGGGCGAGTACCTCCCCCGGCACACCCGCCGCGTGCAGCAGCTCGACGGCGCGCGTCGCCATGAGCGGCGTCTGCTCCGCAGGTTTCGCAATCACGGCATTGCCCGTCACGAGAGCCGCTGCGATCTGGCCGGTGAAGATCGCAAGCGGAAAATTCCACGGGCTAATGCAGGCGAAAGTTCCCCGACCGCGGAATCCGAGCTGGTTGCTCTCCCCTGTCGGACCGGGCAGACCCTCGGGCGCCGACATGCGTGCGGCGGCGAACCCCGCGTAGTAGCGCAGGAAATCCACCGCTTCCCGGACCTCGGCCACACTGTCGGGCAAGGTCTTGCCGGCCTCGCGGACGGCAATCGCCGCGAGCTCGGGGAGCCTCTCCTCGAAGGCGTCCGCCGCGCGGCGCAGGATGTCGGCGCGTGCCGACGCGCCCAGAGCATCCCACTGCGGCTGCGCGGCGCGTGCGATATCGACGGCGCTCAGCACCAGGGCAGTGTCGGCCGACTCGACCACGCCGACGGCCTCGGCGAGCCTGGCCGGGTTGACCACCCGCGACTCGCGGCCGCTCCTGCGCTCGCCACGCACGATCGGCGCCGCCGTCCAGTCGCGGGCGAGCGCCGCGCCCATGCCCGCGGCCAGCCACTCAATCTCGTTGCCGTCGGCGAAGTTGATGCCACGCGAGTTGGCCCGGCCGTCGGCGAACAGGTTGCGCGGCAGCGGAATGCGCGGGTGGGGAATCGAGGTCAGACGCTCGACCTGCTCGACCGGATCGGCCGCCACCTCCGCCGCCGGCAAGCGCTCGTCGGTGATGCGGTTGACGAACGACGTGTTGGAGCCGTTCTCGAGGAGCCGCCGCACGAGATACGGCAACAGGTCTTCGTGTGCGCCCACGGGTGCGTACACCCGGCACGGAAGATCGAGCTTGCCCGCGCCCACGACTTCGCCGTACAGCTCCTCTCCCATGCCGTGCAGGCGCTGGAATTCGAAGGCGCGCCCGAGCGCGCGCGCGTGCGTCGCAACCGCCGCGACCGTGTGCGCATTGTGCGTGGCGAACTGCGGGTACAGGTTCGTGCCCGTTTCGAGCAGGAACCGCGCGCAGGCAAGAAACGCAACGTCGGTATTCGGCTTGCGCGTGAACACGGGGTAGCCGGCGAGGCCCCGCTCCTGCGCACGCTTGATCTCGCTGTCCCAGTAGGCGCCCTTCACGAGTCGGACGTTGAGCGTCCGGCGCGCGTCACGCGTCACGGCATCCAGATACCTGAGGACGTCAAGCGCGCGCTTCTGATAGGCCTGCACCGCCAGGCCCAGCCCGGGCCAGCCGTCCGTGACCGCGGAGCGCAGCACCGCCGCCGCGATCTCGAGCGAGATCTCCAGGCGCTCCGACTCCTCGGCATCGATGGTGAGCGCGATTCCAGCGGCGCGTGCCTGATCGGCGAGCGCCCGCACCCGCGGCGTCAGCTCCGCGAGCGCACGACGGCGCTGCGCAAACTCGTAGCGCGGGTGCAGCGCCGAAAGCTTCACCGAGATGCTCGGCGTCGCAGCATCGGATGCCCGATTCGCGCGCTTGCGGCCGAGCGCAGCGATGGCCTCTCCGTAAGCCTTGAAGTAGCGCTCCGCGTCGGCTTGCGTGAAGGCCGCCTCGCCCAGCATGTCGAAGGAATACCGGTACTCGGGACTCTCGCCGGCGCGCTCCAGTGCCTCATCGATCGTGCGACCCATGACGAACTGGTGCCCCATGATGCGCATCGCCTGGCGCATGGCCGCCCGCACCACCGGCTCGCCCACGCGCGAGACCAGACGAGCGACGAAGGACCCCGGATCGCGCATGTCCTCGGGGTCCGGCCGCACGAGACGGCCCGTGAGCATCAGCCCCCAGGTCGAAGCGTTCACGAACAGGGAATCCGCCTCGCCCGCGTGACGCGCCCAGTCGCCCGCGCGGATCTTGTCGGCGATCAGCTTGTCCGCGGTCTCGCTGTCCGGAATGCGCAGCAGCGCTTCGGCGAGGCACATGAGGACAACGCCTTCCCTCGTGCCGAGATCATACTGGCGCAGAAACGCATCGATCCCGCCTTTTCCCGACGGGTTGCGCCGCACGGCCTGAACGAGATCCCGGGCAAGATCGCGCGCGGCGGACGCTTCGCCTGGCGGCAAGCGCGCGAGCTGCAACAGCTCCCCGACCGTTTGCGCTTCGTCTGCAAGGTAAGCGCGGTTGATCTGCCGCCCGGATTCCGAAAGCGCAGAGTCGGCTCCCGGCCATCGCGGCGGTGGGTCGGTGGGCAAGCTGGCGGCCATGGGGATTCCCGCAATGGAAAGGCGCGCATTGTATCAGCGCCGGCCGATTGCTCCGCGAGCCGCGCCCGGTATGCTATGCCACCTGCGGCACCCGTGCGTCCCTGGCCCCCTGCGAGCGAGCCGTGATCGTCGTCGAAACCGAACGCCTGGTCCTGCGGCGGCTGACGGCCGCCGATGCCGAGTTCATCCTCGAGCTCCTGAACGATCCCTCGTTCCTGCGCTTCATCGGCGATCGTGGTGTGCGAAACGTCGAGGACGCGCGGCGGTATATCGAAACGGGACCGGTCGCAATGTATGCCGAGCATGGCTTTGGGATGTTTCTGGTGCAGCTGAAAGGGGATTCGGTCCCGATCGGAATCTGCGGTCTGATGAAACGAGCGTCGCTCCCGGATGTCGACGTCGGTTTTGCGTTTCTGCCGCGGTTCTGGTCGCAGGGCTATGCGATCGAGTCCGCGACCGCCGTGGTTGCCCTCGGGCAGCGCGAGTTTGGACTGAAGCGCATCGCCGGCATCACCAAACCCGGCAACCGCAGCTCGATCAAGGTGCTCGAACGCCTGGGTCTGAAGTTCGAGAAACTGGTCAAGCTGTCCGCCGAAGGCGAAGACACTGCCCTCTACGCCCGCGCCCTGTGACCGGGCTTCGCCCTCAGCGCTTCAGGAGGCTGCGCAGGCGCTCGAACGCCGCGCTTTCCCATCCCAGCTCGCGCGCCTGCGGCGGGTCGCCATCGAGGGCCGCGACGTGCGGCGCCACGCGCGCCAGCACTTCGCGCTCCCAGTTGCGGCGCGCAGCGCGGCGCCTCGTCCAGGCATTCCTCTTCATCGGCGAGACTGCCTTGTTGATTGTTCTGATGCCTGCACGCTAGCCGAGCGCGAGCTTTGGATCTGCAGAGCGAATCACAGCAGTTGCAGATGACGTCAATATGTCTAACGCCCACGCTGCAGGCGTAACAGTTCGCGCCTCGCGCGCTTGTCCGGCCGAGCGGGAGGCCGCGGCGCCGGGCCGCCTGCGAGCCGCCGCTGCGACCGTCGCTCCTCGCGGCGCCTGCTGCTCTCCGGCGATTCCTCGTAGCAAAGCGCAGCCGCCGTGGCCGGGCCGCGGACCGCGGGAATGGCCAGCACCACGACGCCCCAGGATTCCTGCTCGCGCGTGATATCCAGCCGGTCGCCGATGCGCACCGCATGCGAGCGCTTGACGCGTGCGCCGTTCAGGTGCACGCGTCCGCCATCGACCGCGGCACTCGCTTGCGCGCGGCTGCGGAAGAAACGCACGCACCACAGCCACTTGTCGATGCGAGCCCGAGCGTCATCCGGTGCAGGGGCGGTCATGCCCACAAGGTATAATCGCCGCCCGGCCCCCTCAAGAGGAACTCACGTGGACGAGGCGTTTCTCGCCCGCCTGCGCGCGGATACCGAAGCTTTGCGCGCGCAGGGGCTCTACAAGACCGAGCGGGTGCTCGCAAGCGCACAGCAGGCGCGCGTGCGTCTCGAATCGGGCGCCGAGGTCATCAATCTCTGCGCCAACAACTACCTGGGCCTCGCCAATCACCCCGACGTCGTGGCAGCGGCGGCGCGCGCGCTCTCGACCTGCGGTTACGGCATGGCGTCGGTGCGCTTCATCTGCGGCACGCAGTCGGTGCATCGTGAGCTTGAAGAGCGGCTGTCGCGCTTCCTGGGTACCGACGACACGATTCTCTATTCCTCGTGCTTCGACGCGAACGGCGGCCTGTTCGAGACGCTGCTCGATGAGAACGACGTTGTCATCAGCGACGCCCTCAACCACGCGAGCATCATCGACGGCATCCGCCTGTGCAAGGCGACCCGCAAGCGCTACGCAAACGCCGACATGGCGGAGCTCGAGCGCTGCCTCGAGGAATCGGCCGGCGCCCGCACGCGGCTCATCGCAACGGACGGCGTCTTCTCGATGGATGGCAGCATCGCGCCGCTCGGCGCGATCTGCGACCTGGCGGACCGTCACCGCGCGCTCGTCATGGTCGACGACTCCCATGCCGTCGGTTTCATGGGCGCCAGGGGCCGCGGTACCCACGAGCTCGCCGGCGTGATGAACCGCATCGATATTCTGACCGGTACGCTCGGCAAGGCACTCGGCGGCGCCAGCGGTGGTTACACGTCGGGGCGCGGGGCCATCATCGGCTGGCTGCGCCAGCGGTCGCGCCCCTATCTTTTCTCGAACAGCATTCCGCCGGTCGTGGCCGCCGCGAGCCTCGAGGTGCTCGATCTTCTCGAGCGCTCGGGCGACCTGCGCGAGCGGCTGTTCGACAACGCGCGCTATTTCCGCGCCGAGCTCACCCGCCTCGGTTTCAGATTGCTGCCGGGCGAGCATCCGATCATTCCGGTGATGCTCGGGGACGCGCGTCTCGCCCTCGCCATGGCTGACCGGCTGCTCGAGCACGGCGTCTACGTCATCGGCTTTGCATTTCCGGTCGTCCCGCAGGGCGCGGCGCGTATCCGCACGCAGATGTCGGCGGCACACACGCGCGAGCAGCTGCAGCTGGCGGTGGCGGCCTTCGCCACGGTCGGCCGCGAACTCGGCGTCATCTCCTGACTAGGATTCCTGCACACATGAAAGCACTGGTGAAGTCCCGGCGCGAACCGGGCATCTGGATGGACAACATTCCCGAGCCCAAGACCGGGCCGAACGACGTGCTCATCCGCATCCGGCGCACGGCGATCTGCGGCACGGACATGCACATCTACAACTGGGACAGCTGGGCCCAGAAGACCATTCCCGTGCCGCTTGCCGTCGGCCACGAATACTGCGGCGAGATCGTCGAGGTCGGCAGCGAGGTGCGTGGATTCCGGCCGGGCGACCGCGTCTCCGGCGAGGGCCACATCACCTGCGGCTATTGCCGCAACTGCCGCGCGGGCCGGCGCCACCTGTGCCGCAACACCATCGGCGTCGGCGTGAACCGCGCCGGGTGCTTCGCGGAATACCTGGCGCTGCCGGCGGTCAACGCATTCAAGCTCCCGTCCGCCATCGACGACGAGATCGCCTCGATTCTGGATCCCTTCGGCAATGCGACGCACACCGCGCTGTCATTCGGCATGGTCGGCGAAGACGTGCTGATTACGGGAGCCGGACCCATCGGCATCATGGCGACGGCGATCGCCCGCTTCGTCGGCGCGCGCCACATTGTCGTGACCGACGTCAACGACTACCGGCTGGCGCTCGCCAAACGCATGGGTGCGAGCCGCGCGATCAACGTCACGCGCAGCTCGCTCGACGACACCATGAAGGAGCTCGGCATGGAGGAAGGCTTCGACGTCGGCTGCGAGATGTCGGGCAATCCCACCGCCCTGCGCGAGCTCATCCGCACCATGCATCACGGCGGCAGCGTCGCCCTGCTCGGCATTCCGCCGGGCGATACCGCGATCGACTGGAACGAAGTCATCTTCAAGGGCCTGGTGCTCAAGGGCATCTACGGGCGCGAGATGTTCGAGACCTGGTACAAGATGGCGAGCATGCTGCAGAGCGGACTCGACCTGAAGCCCATCATCACGCATCGCCTGCCGATCGCCGATTACCAGCGCGGCTTCGAGATCATGGGCAGCGGCCAGTCCGGCAAGGTCATCCTCGACTGGACGGCCTGAAAATGGGGACGTTCCTGATTTCCGGGCGGCTCCGGCCCGAAATCAGGAATGTCCCCATTTTCAGTCGACGGTACAGGGGCAGTACGCGTAGGCGCGCATCGGTTCGCTGAAGCGCGCGAGCCGCGCGACCTCCTTCTGCAGGGGATCCGTCACCTGGCGCACCAGGCGCAACGTGGAGCGATCCGCGCTGCGCGCGCCGATCCAATCGCTGACGGCGGCTTGGGCGCGGCTGAACAGGGCTTCGCGCCAGCTGGTTTTCTGCTCGAGCCAGCTTTCCTCGTGGTCCTTCTCGACGTGCGCGAGGCGCGCCGCGGCCGTCACGGCGTCCTCGAAGTGCCCGAGACGGTCCACCAGCCCGAGCTTCAACGCGTCCTCGCCTGACCAGACGCGCCCGCGCGCGATCGCGTCGATCTCGGCGGGCGTGCGCTTGCGGCCGCTGGCAACGCGCTCGAGAAAATCGTGGTAACCGCGTTCGATCACGAGCTGCAGTACCGCGCGCGCCTCGGGACTCAAGCTGCGGTCGAGGCGGAACTGCCCGCTCAGGTCGGTCGTTCCAACGCCGTCGACGTGCACGCCAATCTTGTTCAGGGTGCGCTCAAACGTCGGAATGATTGCGAAAATGCCAATCGACCCGGTGATGGTGCCCGGGTCGGCAATGATCTGGTCGGCTCCGGCCGCGATGTAGTAGCCGCCAGAAGCCGCCACGCTGCTCATCGACGCAACGACGGGCTTGCCTGCGGCGCGCAGCGCCTGCACTTCGCGGTAGATCTCCTCGGATGCGAAGACGCTCCCTCCGGGGCTGTCGATGCGCAGGACCACCGCCTTGACGTCGTCGTCGAAGCGCGCCTGACGCAGCAGCTCCGTGGTCGAATCGCCGCCGATCGTGCCCGGCGGATAGTAGCCGTCGAGAATCTCGCCCGACGCCACGACAACCGCGATCTTGTTGCGCGAATGCTTGCGCAGCGCATGCTCCGCGCGCGTCGCCTCGAGATAGTCGTCGACGCTGACCTGGTTGAAGCTGTGGGTCGAGTCATCGAGCCCCACGCGCTCATCGAGGATCTTCTCCACGGCCGGCCGGGTCTTGAGCGCCGTGACCAGGCCCCGGTCGAGCGCGACCCGGGCCGTATCGCCGCTCGCCGCTTTGAGCGCCGCGGCGAATTCGTTCGCATAGCTGGTGAGGGCGCCGTCCTCGAGCTTGCGCCGCCGGTCGACGTCGGACTGAAACTGCGCCCACAGCCGCCCGATCCACGCGCGGCTTTCCTCGCGCTCCGCGTCCGACATGTTCGAGCGCACGAATTCATCCGGCGCGCTCTTGTACTCGCCCACCTTGAAGACGTTGACGTCGATCAGGAGCTTGTCGATCACGTCCCGGTAGTAGGTCCGGAAGCGGTCGAATCCGTCGATGAGGACAAAGCCCATCGGGTCGAGGTAGATGTCGTCAGCGTGCGCCGCGAGGTAATACTGCGACTGGTCGTAGGACTCGCCCAGGGCCACGATCCGCTTGCCGCTCTTGCGGAAGTCGTCGAGGCTCGCGCCGAGCTCGCGCAGCTTCGCGAGGCCGCCGCCCGTGAGTCCCGTCAGGTCCAGCACTACCGTGCTGATCCGATCGTCGGTCTTGGCGCGCTCCAGCGCCTCCTGCTGATCGCGCAGCAGCGTCTCCGCCTCGAAGTCGCCGGTCGCGCGGCCAAGTCGGCGGCTGATCGGATCGCCCGAGAGCTCCTCGACCAGCGCGCCCTGCGGCGCGATGACGAGCGCCGCCTTGCGCGGCACGCTGGGGAGCGAGGGATTCGTGACGGCGATGACGAGCGCGAACAGCAACAGCAGCAGCACAAGGTGCAGGACCTTGCGCAGGCCGTCGAGCCCGTGCCACAGGAAACGCAGGATCGACTGAATCCCGCGCACGATCGCCATGTTGCCGCCCGTCCGCCGTGTCCGGGAGCGCTCAGACCTTCTCTTCGATGCGCGCGGCCTTGCCGGAGAGCTCGCGCAGGTAGTAGAGCTTGGCGCGGCGCACGTTTCCGCGGCGCTTCACCTGTATCTCCGCGATCGCGGGGCTGTAGGTCTGGAACACGCGCTCCACGCCCTCTCCGTGCGACACCTTGCGCACCGTGAAGGACGAATTGAGGCCCCGGTTGCGCTTGGCGATCACGACGCCCTCATAGCCCTGCACACGCTCGCGGTCGCCTTCCTTCACCTTCACCTGCACCACCACTGTGTCGCCGGGGGTGAATTGCGGCACCTTGCGGGTCGCGCTGCGTGCTTCGATGTCTGCGATGATCTTGTTCATGGCTTCGTCTCTCTCTCGTCCAACTGCGCTTCGTTCTGATACTCGGTCTGATATTCAGTCAACAGGCGGCGCTGCTCCGCGTCTAGCGACAACCCCTCGAGCAGATCCGGCCGCCGGCGCCACGTGCGCCCCAGTGCCTGCTTCATGCGCCAGCGCACGATGTCGCGGTGATTGCCCGACAACAGCACTTGCGGCACCCGCAGGCCCTCGAATTCCTCGGGCCGCGTGTAGTGAGGCCAGTCGAGGAGTCCCTGCGTGAACGACTCCTCGATCGCGGACCGCTCATCGCCGAGCACGCCCGGGATGAGCCTCACCACCGCGTCGATCAGCGCAAGCGCGGGTATCTCACCGCCGCTCAGCACGTAATCGCCGATCGACCATTCCTCGTCGATCTCCGTCGCGAGCAGGCGCTCGTCGATGCCCTCGTACCGTCCCGCGACCAGCACCAGGCCCGCAAGCCCCGCGAAACGCCCCGCGGCTGCCTGATCGAACCGCCGGCCCTGCGCCGACAGGCAGATCCGCGGCGCTCCCGCAGGCGCCCGCCCCACGGCTGCGCGGATCGCAGTCCGCAGCGGCTCGATCCGCATCACCATGCCGGGCCCGCCGCCATAGGGCCGGTCGTCGACGGTCCGGTGCACGTCCGTCGCGAAGGCACGCGGATCGATGCAGTCCACTTCGACCCGCCCCTCGCCGATCGCCCGCCCGGTCACTCCGTAGCGCAGCGCGTCCCGGATCATCGCGGGGAACAGCGTGACCACTTCGATACGCACGGTGGCGAACCCCACTCGTCGAGCGCGCCCTCGGCTCAGCCTTCGGGCTCCTGCCAGTCCACCCAGACGGTGCGTTCCGCCAGGTCCACGCGCCGCAGGTGCTGCGCGGACGCCGGCACCCAGTGTTCGCGTTCGCCCTGCACCACCATCACTGCGTGCCCCGGCGTATCCACGAAATACGCCACCGTCCCCAGAATCTCCCCGCCCACGCGCCTGACGGTCATGCCGATCAGGTCCGCGCGGTAGTACTCCCGTGCGCCCAGCGGCGCCAGCGTGCTGCGCGGCACCTCGATCGCTTCGCCCGCCATGCGCTGAGCGCTGTCGCGGTCGTCGCAGCCCGCTACGCGGACGGCAAAGTGCCTGCCGTGCGGCCTCGCTTCCTCGACGCGGACCGGCCGCCGCTCGCTTAGCCTGCGCAAATGCCAGGTCCGGTATTCGAGGATACCCGCGGGAGGCTCGGTGAATGACTCGACCCGCACCCAGCCGCGAATACCGAAGGGCCCCAGTACGCGCCCGAGCTCGATCCACACCTCGGCCGGAGCCTCCGCGGGCACGACCGCCCAGCCGGTCAGCGCGGGCTCAGGCCGCCTGCTTGGCGGCGTCCGACTTGCGGTAGCCCGCCACGAGAGTGCGCACGCGGTCCGACAGCTGCGCGCCCTGCCCGACCCAATGGTCGATGCGCGCGAGGTCGAGCTTGAGCTTCATGTCCGCGCCGCGCGCGACCGGATTGAAGAAGCCGACGAGCTCGAGGTTGCTCCCGCCCTGCCGCTTACGGCTGTCGGTGACTACCACGTTGTAGAACGGGGCCCGCTTGCCGCCGCGCCGAGTCAAACGAATCGTAACCATCTGTGAGTACTCTGCCGGGCGCCCGGAATCGGGCCCCCAAAAAGAGGCGCGGATTCTACAGAAAGTCCTGTGGAAATGGCAATTTAGCGCACACCCGGCGGCATCCTGCCGCCCAGGCCCCGCAACAGGTTCCTGAGACCCCCCTTGGACACCCTCTTCATCATCTTCTGCATGGTGAGGAACTGTTTCAAGAGCCGGTTCACTTCCGGGACGCCGAGGCCCGCGCCTGCTGCGATTCGGCGTTTGCGGGACCCATCGATGATCGCGGGAAAGCGCCGCTCGCGCGGTGTCATCGAATTGATGAGCGCGATCTGGTGCTTGAGCGCCTTCTCATCGGTTCCGGGTGGCAAGCCACCGGCCGGCGCCATGCCCGCGGGGAGCTTGTCGAGCATCGCGCCGATGCCGCCCATCGACATGAATTGCTGCAACTGGTCGCGCAGGTCGGTGAGATCGAAGTCGTACCCCTTCTTGAGCTTCTTCGCCAGTCGCTCGGCTTTTTCACGGTCGATCTTCTGCTCGACCTCCTCGACCAGGCTCAGCACATCGCCCATGCCGAGGATGCGCGCCGCGATGCGCTCGGGGTGGAAGAGCTCCAGGGCCTCCGTCTTCTCGCCGACGCCATAGAACAGGATCGGTCGGCCCGTCACCTGGCGCACCGAAAGCGCCGCCCCGCCGCGCGCGTCGCCGTCCGCCTTGGTCAGCACGATGCCGGTCAGATCGAGCGCCTCGTTGAATGCACGTGCGGCATTCACCGCGTCCTGCCCCGCCATGGCGTCGACGATGAAGAGGCGTTCCGTCGCCGGGATGGCGGCGTCGATAGCGCGCACTTCTGCCATCATGTCGGCGTCCACGTGCAGGCGCCCCGCCGTGTCGAGGATCAGCACATCGAACAGGCCGCGCTTCGCCTGTTCGTATGCCGCCTTCGCCATCGCGGTCGGCTCGCGCGTATCGGACGAAGCCCAGTAGGCGGCGCCGATGTCGCCGGCAAGACGCTCGAGCTGCAGCATGGCCGCCGGACGATAGATGTCGGTGCTGGTCAACAGAGCCTTCTTCTTCTGTGTCGTCGCGAGCCAGCGCGCGAGCTTGGCGGCCGTCGTCGTCTTGCCGGCGCCCTGAAGCCCCGCGAGCAGCACGACGACCGGAGGCTCGGCGCGCAGATTCAGGCCGCGCGCCGGCTCGCCGAGCACCTGCACCAGCTCGGTGTGAATGATCTTGATGAAGGCCTGGCCGGGCGTGAGGCTGGCGTTCACCTCCGCGCCGAGTGCCCGCGCCTTGACGCGCTCGATGAACTCCTTCACCACCGGCAGCGCGACGTCCGCCTCGAGCAGCGCCATGCGCACCTGGCGCAGCGTGTCGCTGACGTTTTCCTCGGTGATGCGGCCGCGTCCGCGCAGCGCGTTCACCGCCTGGGTCAGCCGTTCGGAGAGCTTGTCGAACACGTCTATTTGGCCCCTGGCGGAGCTGCATGCGAGCAGCCGGCGGCGAATTATACGGGTTGGGGCCCCGGTGGCGGCGGCGGCATTTCTTGACACTCGAGAACTGCCGCTGCTGCAATCCGCTTCCTCTGCTCCATCGGGACGCCCGCCGTGACCACCGTATCGAATTCCGCCCTGTGGGTAGCCCTCGTTGTCCTGCTGCTCGCGATGAGCTTTTTCTCCGGCTCGGAAACCGCGCTGATGAGCATCAACCGCTACCGCCTGCGGCATCGGGCACAGGTCGGCAATCGGGCCGCGCGCCTCACCGAGCGACTCCTGCGCACTCCCGATGCGCTGATCGGCGTCATTCTGCTCGGCGCCGCGCTCGCCAATGTGCTTGCACCCGCGGTACTCACCATGATCGTGCAGCAGATGGGCGGCAACGAACGCTGGGTGTTCGGCGCGGTGCTCGCGCTCGGCGCCTTCATCTTCGTATTCTGCGAGCTCGCGCCCAAGACCTATGGAGTGCTGCACGCCGAGCGGCTGGCGCTGCCGTCGGCCTACGTCTACCGCCCGCTGCTGCTGCTCTTCACGCCCGTCATCTGGATCGCGAACCGCATGGCGCGCGGAACGCTGATGCTCGTCGGCCTGTCGGCCGAGCAGACCGCGGGGCACTCGCTGAGCGCCGACGAACTGCGGACCGTGGTGGCCGAGGCGGCCGTCAGCGTTCCCCGCCGACACCGGCAGATGCTGGTCAGCATCCTGGACCTCGAGCGCGTGACGGTGAACGACATCATGGTCCCGCGCAACGAAGTGTCAGGCATCGACATCAACGACGACTGGGACCAGATCCTGGAGCAGCTGCGCCAGACGCAGCACACGCGCCTGCCCCTTTACGACGGCGAGCTCGACCAGCTCATCGGCCTGCTGCACATGAAGAACGTCGCGCGCGAGCTCGCGCGCGGCAAGCTGACGCGCGAGCTCCTGATCGAGATTGCGCGCCAGCGCGAGGCGTATTTCGTGCCCGAGGGAACGACGCTCAACACGCAGCTCCTCAATTTCCAGCGTAACCGGCGCCGCATGGCGTTCGTGGTGGACGAGTACGGCGACATGCAGGGACTCGTGACGCTGGACGACATCCTCGAGGAGATCGTGGGTGAGTTCACCACCGACACGGCGACCCAGATGCACAAGGACGTGCATCGCGAAGCGGACGGGAGCTTCCTCATCAACGCGAGCGCGACGATTCGCGCGCTCAACCGCGCCATGCACTGGAAGCTCCCCACCGAGGGTCCGAAGACCCTGAGCGGCGTTGTGGTCGAGCACCTGCAGACGATTCCCGAGCCGGGCACGGCGCTCAGGATCGGCGACTATGCACTCGAAGTCCTGCAGACCGCGGACAACGTGGTCAAGACCGTGCGCCTGCAGGAGATCGGGTCGCGCCCAGCGGAGCAGAAATAGCGGCTCAGAAATAGCGTTGCAGCGCGTCGTTCAGGCGCCGGACCGCGATCACGTCGAGACCCTCGATGGCGCGTTTTGGCGCGTTCGCTTCCGCGACGATGGCACGCTTGAAGCCGTGCTTGGCCGCTTCCCGCAGTCGCTCCTCGCCGAACGGGACGGGCCGGATCTCGCCCGCGAGACCCACCTCCCCGAACGCGACCAGATCCGCGGGCAGCGGGTGGTCCTTGAGGCTCGAAAGCACGGCGAGGACGGCCGGCAGATCCGCGGCTGTCTCACCGACGCGCACACCGCCCACGACGTTCGCGAAGACATCGTAGTTGTGGAGCGCGACGCCGGCGTGCCGGTGGATCACGGCGAGCAAGAGGGCGAGCCGCGAGCTGTCCAGACCGACGGCCACCCGGCGCGGATTCGTGGCGGGTGTCTCGTCGACCAGCACCTGCACTTCCACGAGCAGCGGCCGGCTCCCGGCGCGGGTCACGGTGACGACGCTGCCGGCGACGGGCTCGGCGTGGCGCGACAGGAACATCGCGGAAGGATTGCGCACCTCCTTCAGGCCCTGCTCCGTCATGGCAAAGACGCCAATCTCGTTGGCCGCGCCGAAGCGGTTCTTCACCGCCCGGATGATGCGAAAGCGGCTGCCGCTGTCCGACTCGAAATAGAGCACCGTGTCGACCATGTGCTCGAGCACGCGCGGACCGGCGATCGTGCCCTCGCGCGTGACATGGCCGATGAGAATCACGGCGGCGCCGGATGTCTTGGCGAAGCGCACGAGGCTCGCCGTGGTCTCGCGCAGCTGCGTAACCGCGCCCGGACTCGCCTCCAGCGACTCGGTGTACATCGTCTGGATGGAGTCGATCACGAGGACCGACGCCGAGGTCGTGCGCGCGGTCTCGATGATGGCCTCGACCGAAGTTTCCGTGATGAGCCGGGCGCGGCCAGCGGCGAGGCCGAGGCGCTCCGCCCGCAACCCCACCTGCTCGAGCGACTCCTCGCCGGTCGCATAGAGGACGGACGTGCGGTCGGCAAGCCCGGCCGCCGACTGCAGGAGCAGGGTCGATTTTCCGATCCCCGGGTCACCCCCCAGGAGCGTGGCGGAGCCGGCAACCAGCCCGCCCCCGAGAACCCGGTCGAACTCCTCCAGGCCCGTTGAGAGCCGCCCGGCTGGCGCGCCTTGCGC